>Ga0265338_10009004_pt1 | contig 12007 bp, 14 predicted proteins | sample 42126metaG_FD_193579 | JGI IMG/M metagenome (GOLD analysis project Ga0265338, IMG submission 193579) | Rhizosphere microbial communities from Carex aquatilis grown in University of Washington, Seatle, WA, United States - 4-21-26 metaG | ecosystem: Host-associated > Plants > Roots > Rhizosphere... | reverse complement strand
AAATCGCTGATGCGTATGTCATTGACATGCAGGTGGCTGTGAGCGCTGCGCGTCTGGCTTTTGATCATGGCCGCTGGCCGCAGATGAGCATCACTGAACGGGGTAAATTTTTGGTTAAAATAGCATCACTTATCAGGGAAAATGCCAAGGAGCTGGCGGATTGGGAATGCGCTTCAACAGGCAAGACCATCAAGCATGCGACCTTTATTGATGTACCGACAGCTGCGGATTGCTTTGAATATTTTGGGAATTTATCAGGAGAATTATTTACGGAAACAGTGAAGAGTTCCTCGCCGGCGTCTACCGTTATCCGGCGCGAGCCGGTGGGGGTGGTTGCTGCGATCATTCCCTGGAATTATCCTTTGATCATGACGGCTTGGAAATTAGCACCTGCTCTATTGGCGGGTAATACCGTGGTGCTCAAGCCTTCAAAAGCAGCCTGTGCTTCCGTGATGTGCTTGGCAAGACTTGCATCTCAAACAGGCTTGCCCAAGGGTGTTTTAAATATTATTTCCTCTTCTCAAACCCAAGTGGGGCAGGAGTTGGTTGGTAATCCTGAAGTGGACATGGTGTCTTTTACCGGAGGCACTAAATCAGGCGAAGAGGTCATGTCACAAGCATCCAAGGGGGTCAAGAAATTGACCCTGGAGTTGGGCGGTAAATCACCCAATATTGTTTTTTCCGACTGTGATATGGAAGCAGCATTGGGCGGATCTTTATCTGCCATTTTTATGAATCAGGGGCAGATGTGCACCGCAGGTTCCAGGTTATTAGTAGAGGATAAAATATACAAAGAATTTACTGAAAAATTGGTCAGCCATGCTAAAAATTTAAAGATCGGTCCTGCTGATGATTTTGTAACGGAATTCGGTCCTCTTGTTAATATTGAGCATCGGGATTCCGTACTTAGATTTATTGAAAAAGGGATAAATGAAGGCGCCAAAATTGCCTGCGGTGGGAAAGTTCCGGATATTAATCCTAAGGGTGCCTACTTAGAGCCTACTATTTTTGTCAATGTGCGAAATAACATGACCATTGCCCAGGAAGAGATCTTTGGGCCGGTTTTATGCGTGATCCCGTTTACCTCAACGGAAGAAGCGATACATCTGGCCAATGACTCGAAATATGGGCTGGCTGCCATGGTATGGACCAAGGATCTGGAAAAGGCCAATAAGGTGGCAGAGCGCCTGCGTTGCGGGACAGTGTGGATCAATACCTACGGGTTATTTTTAAATGAAACACCCTATGGGGGGGTCAAAAAAAGCGGATTCGGCCGGGAATTGGGTAAGGATGGCTTGTTTGAATACACGCAGCCTAAGCACATCGCAACAGACCAGACGCCCGGCGGAAAATCATTGGTTACGTCCTGGTTTTGACGATCGCATATGGAAGAAATTAAAGATCAAAATGAGATAAGTGCCAAGGAACGCAATTGGGCCATGATCGGCCATTTTGGCGGCCTGATCCCGGGGTACTTGTTATGTTTGCTTATTCCCTTATTGGTCTGGCTCATTAAGGGCGATGTATCGGATTTTGTTTATAAACAATCAAGGGAAGCTTTAAATTTTCAGATATCTCTATTGATCTTTGAAACCTTTGCTTTTTTATTGGTGTTTACCATTGTAGGTATCCCGATCACCGTTATCGCATTTATCATATTTTGGATCTTGAATATCTTTTGCAGTTTTAGAGGGGCGATCCGGACCTCGAAAGGCTTGGAGTACCGGTATCCGATGAACTTGAGATTAATCAACTAAACAGGAGACAAATCCATGAAAGTTTTATTTTTAACCCCACCGCTCAAGGCTTGGGACTCACACGGCAACCATAAAGCCTGCAATCAAATGCATGCGCAATTGGCGGCATATCTGCGCGAGAAAAAATTAGCTGAGGTGGATGCCCTGGACTCACGCGCGCTGGAATTGGACTGGGACGGCATGCTTGATTATGTTAAAAAAAGCAATCCTGATATGGTTTTTGTCGGGGAGCTTTTGCATTCAACCTGCGGCGCTGCGGTCATTTGGTATTTCAATGAAGGCCTTCGGCTCATCAAGGAAGCCATGCCTCATGTAAAGACCGTTGCCGGCGGATTGTGGTATTCGGGGGATTATGAACGTCAAATGCGTCTTAACCCCACCATAGATTATGTGATGATCGGTGAAGCTGAATTGACGATGGAGGACCTGATCAATAGTATCAACGGTAAAAATCAACTTAAAGAGAGGGATATCCCTGGTCTTGTATCTCGCCAGAAAGATGGGACCATTGTCTTGGGACCTCATCGTGAGCTGATCCCTGATTTGAACGTTCTTCCAATGCCTGCCTATGATCTGTTCCCTATGACCACCTATATCGGGCATACGTATTGGAAGCCCTTCGCTGAGTTGATGACTTCACGCGGTTGCCCCGGCAAATGCCATTTTTGTTATGAATGGGCATTGTACGACAGCCGCACCGCTACCAAGGATTTTACATCCTGGCGCGGGCTTTCAGGAAAACGCATTTGTGATGAGCTTGATCTTTTGGAAAAACAATATGGGATCAACACGATCGTTTTTCAGGATGATGCTTTTAACACAGACACTGCGGCTATGATCGAGTTCTGTGAAGAGAAGATCAAGCGCGGCAATAAAATTGATTGGGTTTGCTTAGGCCGTGCCGATCAATGGATCAGCCAACATGCTATTTTGCCCTTAATGAAAAAAGCAGGTTTATTCTTGGCCTTGACCGGCGTTGAAGTCGAGGATGACATGACCCTTAGCAAAACCGGCAAAGGTGTGACCATTGCACAGATCAAAAAGACGATCCAGATCCTGCGTGAGAACGATATCGGCAGTGTAGGAACTGTCCTGATCGGTCTTAAAGAAGATACGGAAGCAAAGATCAAAGAACGTTTGCGTGTAGCTGACGAGATCGATTCTGATATTTTTGCTTTGGATTATATGACCCCTGTCCCCAATTCTCCGGATTGGCGTTATGGAATTAAAAAAGGCTGGTTTGATCCGGATAAAATCGATCTAAAAGGATGGGATTTCCAACATCCGGTCATTCCGACGGATCATTTGACCGTCGAAGAAGTAGGTCGCTTAGGATCATGGTGTATGCGTGAATATTATTCCAAGCCCGAGCGTATTCACCGCATTATGGAAAGCAATTACCACATTAAAGTCAAATTATGCGTCAGGGATTTCATGAATAATATTTCGAAATGGGAAGCTAATTCCCGCGTTGGAGCTAACGCGTAGCCAACCCGGGGACATGGCTTTAGCCGTGTTCCCATGCAGGTTGCCAACCTCTCAAGGGTTGCATGTGAAAGCAACCCAGAGGCAAAAACCTGACGCATTAAAAATAGGAGCGTTCGCATGGTTTCAGTTCAGACAAGTATGCAGTGGGATGCCGCATCCTTAAATAAGTATAATAAAATGCTTAATTTAATACCGATCTTTCACCGGAGGTTGGCCAAGGAAGTGGTCAATAAAAAAGCGGAGCAACTGGCTTTAGGACGTGGCTCCACGACGGTCGAAGAATCGGATATCGTGAAGGCCTTCTTAAGCGAAGTGCCCAAGGCCTTTTATAGTTTGATGGTCCGTATCATGCATGAAGTCGGGTTTGATTATAAGAAATATTTATGAAAATCGCAGTCATAGGTGCAGGTGCTATTGGATGTGTGGTTGCGGCTTACTTGAAGAAAGCAGGTGAGGATGTTCTTCTTGTCGGACGCGCTGAACAAGCCGATGCCATCAACGCCAATGGCTTGAGGCTCAAAGGTGTGCGCGGTGCGGAAACGATCAAGGTGCCGGTCGCAACACGACTGGATAAACCTTATGATCTGGTGATCTTTGCGGTCAAGACCCAGGACATCGAAGAGGCCTTTGCTCACAACAGCGAGTTTTTGGAACAGGGCGCCTTGGTCCTGACCACCCAAAACGGTGTGCAGGCGGATAATATCTTAAGCGCTCATTTTGAGCCTGATCAACAGCTTTCCAGCATCGTGATGTTCGGAGCCACCTATATAAGCCCTGGCGAGATCACCCTTAATTTCGAAGGGGATTGGATCATCGGCCGCCCGTTAATGGCCCTTGACCCGACGGCCCATAAGATCGCAGAAACTTTAGGAAAAGCTTTTAAGGTCGTCGCGAGCACCAATATCATGGGTCAGAAATATTTAAAGCTCTTTGTGAATTTTAATAATTGTATCCCAGCTATCGTCGGTAAGAGCATGCAGGAGACCTTTGCTGATATGGACCTTTGCCGCTTGAGCATCATGCTTTTAAAGGAAGGCCTTGACGTTGTTAATATGGCCAATATCGAATTGGTTTCCTTGCCCGATTTTCCCAAGGAGCGTATTTATGGCCTGGCCCAAATGCCCATGGAACAAGCGGCGGGGATCATGAATAAAACGCTGACAGGCTTAAGCCGGGAACCTTTATACGGATCCATTTTGCAAAGCATCATGCGCGGCCGGTTGAGTGAGGTTGATTTTATCAATGGCGAAATAGTTCAATTGGCCCAGCATATTAAGATGCCCGGCATTTTAAACAACAAGATCGTAGATATGGTGCATGAGGTGGAACGTACTCGTCGGTATTTCTCGGTTCAGGAAGTCAAAAAGGCTTTCGAATTAGTACCTGTATAAGGATCGGAGGAAGCGAAAATGGCAAAAACAGCACAGGAGCTTGGATTTAAGCGTACGTCATGGATACCTGAATATTGGAATGAGACACAAATTGAGATATTTAAGGGTATTGATGAGCATTGGGATCTATTGATCAACAAGAAGGTGGATGAATTTATCAAATATATCCATCCGGAGATGATCGGGTTTGGCCATGAAAGTCCTGTTCCCGTCGATTATAGCTGGTTGAATAAATGGGTCGGCTTTTGGACCAAGAGCACCAATATTGCGATCGCAGAATTACGTCCGACCCAAATTAAGCTCCATGGGGATATTGCCATCGTCCAATATTTGATCTTTACCGTTGAGGTCAATGCGGAAGGCGGTAAGCGCGTCATTCGCCGCTATACCATGACCTGGAAGAAAACAAATGTGCCAGGATTCCCTGCATGGCAGGTTATTGGAAGTCATAATAATTTAATGGATGAAGCCATAAAAAGTTGAGGTGAAGAGCGTGAATAAGAAACGTAGAGTCGTCGTGACCGGTGTGGGGATCGTGTCCCCCAACGGTATTGGTAATGAAAATTGTTTCCGTGCCATGATCAATGGCGTTTCCGCCGTGCGTCGGGTAACGGAATTCGATGTGTCTATTTTTAACACAAAGATCGCCGCCCAGGTCCTGGATTTTGACCCGGTTGCTTTGGGCCTTAGTTTCGAGGATGCCATGCGCATGGACCGTTATGTGCAGTTTGCCTGTGTGGCTGCCCGCATGGCCTTGGAGGATTCCCATCTTGATCTCTCGAAGGTGAACAAAGAGCGCATGGGGGTTTCTCTGGCCAATGCCATTTGCGGGACAAAATATATGGAAGAGGAGTTCGCTCTGGTGACCGACAGCGGCAGAAAACCGATCGACCCCCGCATTGTCCGTCCGGACTTGTATGACGCGGCCATGTTCAATACGCCTTCCAGCGAGATCTCGGCAAAATACGGACTTAAAGGGATCTGCAATACCATTTCAACGGGATGCACAGCAGGGACGGATTCCGTAGGTTTTTCCTTTGAAGCTATCAGCGACGGGGATGTTGATATCATGATCACCGGAGCCTCTGAGGCCCCGATAACCCCTATTACCTTCGGAGCTTTTGATACCGTGAATGTTTTGTCCGTTCATAATGACGAGCCTGAGAAAGCAAGCCGTCCTTTTGATAATAAGCGTAATGGTTTTGTGATCTCTGAAGGAGCTGGACTGCTGGTGGTGGAAGAATTGGGCCACGCTTTAAAACGGGGCGCCAGGATCTATTGCGAAGTTACCGGTTTTGGAACTACGTGCAATGCCTATCACATGACAGATCTGCCGCCGGAAGGGGATGCCATGGCTGATTGTATCACCCTGGCTTTGGAAGATGCGGGTATCAAGCCTGAGGCTATTGATTATCTTAATGCCCATGGATCATCTACCCGTCAGAACGATGTATTTGAAACCAGCGCGTACAAAATGGCTTTGGGAAAGCATGCTTATAATATCCCCATATCTTCAGTAAAATCCATGATCGGCCATCCCCTGGCTGGCGCTAACGGGATAGAATTGGCCTTAAGTTCCTTGATCTTTGAAAAGAACATATTGCCGCCCACGATAAACCAGGAGGAGCCGGATCCGGCATGTGATCTGTATTACATTCCGAATAAGGCCATTGAGAAAAGGGTAAGTTGTATCCTTAAGACCTCGAGCGGATTCTCAGGCATACATTCTGCCATGGTGTTACAACGGTACGAAGGTTGAGGGTATTTATGGAAAAAATTGCAATTACAGGGTTGGGCATCGTTTCACCGAGCGGTATTGAAAAGAGGGTTTTTTGGGCCAATATCAAGGCCGGTCGCAGTGCCGTCGAGAAGATCGAACGTTTTGACTCATCGCTCTATCCTTCCAGGATCGCGGGCCATGTCAAAGAACTGGAAGGCTATAGCAATGTTTCTTCGCGCCTGTTGAAGAAGATCGATCTATTTTCCCATATGACGCTGGTTGCTTCCGAACTTTGCCTGGTTGACGCCAAGATCAACCTGCCTGATGAGAACCTTAAACGCGTTGGTATTTTTATGGGCAATGCCATTGGCGGCTGGTTGTATGCGGAAACCGAGCTGCGCGATATGTATATGGAAGGCCGTGAAGGGGTAAGCCCTTTTATGGCCTCAGCATGGTTTCCGGCAGCGCCCCAGGGCCAGGTTTCCATTAATTATGGCATTAAAGGGTTCAGTAAAACCATTGTGGCTGATCGAGCGAGCTCTTTGATGGCCATTGGTTATGCGGCGCGTACCATTGTCAGGGGCAAGTGTGATTTTATTTTAGCCGGGGGAATGGAGGCGCCGGTGACCCCGTATGCGCTTTTATGCTGCAATACTTCAGGTGTTTTAAGCAAAAACAATGATGTTCCTCATCGTGCCTACAGGCCTTTTGATAAGGACCGTGATGGAATGGCCATTGCTGAGGGTGCCGGGGTCTTGACCCTGGAGCCGCAATCAAGGGTTGCCAAACGCGGGGCCCATGTCTATGCAAATATCATCGGCTATGGCACGACGACCGATGCTGTTAACCGCATTGAGCCAAGCCATGATGCCGTGCAATTAGGCCGGGCCATCCATATCGCCCTGGATGATGCCGGTTTAAAACCTCAAGACATTGATTATATTTGCGCCGACGGGGCAGGCACTCAAATAGGAGATGCCACTGAAACAAAGGCCATCAAGAACGTGTTTGGCGCGTATGCAAGGAAAGTCGTTATTTCCGCCCCTAAATCCATTTACGGCAATATGCTGGGAGCAAGCGGGGTCTTGGATGTGATCACCACCGTTCTGGCCATGGAACATAATATTGTGCCGCCCACCATAAATTATGAAACTCCTGATCCGGAATGCGACTTGAATTATTGCGTTAATAAGTTCCAGGAAAAGGTCATTAAGAATGCCATGATCATCAATCGCGGCCGCGGCGGGATCAATTGTGTTTTAATTTTACAGAAAGCATAAAGCCTTTTAATTAACGGAGGATATATGGACACGCAGACAGACATTGAAACAAAACTCAAGGGTATCTTTAAGAAGGTCCTTGATATCAAGGAAAGCGAGATCGTTCCGGGAGCCAAGCTGGATGAGTCTTTGGGGATAGACTCGACGGAGATGGTAGAAATTTCCGTAGTAATCAAAAAAGAACTCGGGATCGTTCTCAAAGATGGAGAACTTAAAAAAACATTTTCGTTTAATGATATCGTTGGGATCTTAAAAACAAAATGAAGATGATAGATCTATCTTTACCCATTGATGATGCCCTGGTAGAAACCCATGCCGCCACCATTGAGCGCATTACGCATAAGGCAGGTGTGGAGCATTTTAACTGGGTGGTGATGTCCAAACAGCCGGGCGGGCAGGAACGCTTTGATCGCGGTGAGCGAGTGGCGACAGCCCAGGAGATCCCTGATGGTGAGATGCTTTCTTTGGAAGTGGTCAATTCTTCCGTGCATATGGGTTCGCATGTGGATGCTCCTTTCCATTACGGATCCACGTGCGAAGGTAAGCCCTCCAAGCAAATTATGGATGTACCCCTGGAATGGTGTTATGGCCCAGGGGTGGTCCTTGATTTTACACATTTGAAATTTCCCGATACCATTGGCAAGAAAGAAGTCATCGCGGCGCTTGAGAAGATCAATTATAAATTGAAGCCCATGGACATAGTTCTTTTATATACCGGTGGCGATAAGCTATTGGGTACGGATGACTATGTGAATAAATACGTGGGCTGCACGGTAGATGCGGTAGAATATATACTGGATCAAGGCATCAAAATGATGGGGATTGATACTATTGGTCTTGACCGTCCGTGCTTCTTGATGTTTAAGGAATTCCTGACGACCAAGGACAAGACCAAGATTTGGCCGTGCCATTTCCTTGGCCGCCGTCGGGAATATTGCCATATGGAGCGTTTAGGCAATTTGGGTGCCATCACTAAACCATTTGGTTTTACAGTTTCCTGTTTGCCGGTGAAGGTTAAAAATGCGGGGGCAGGCTGGAGCAGGGTAATAGCTATTCTATAGGAATTTAGAAAAAGGGGAGATGATGAAAACTCTTACAAACGGCATGCTTCTTATCTTTTTAGCTGTTGCGTTATCAGGATGCGCATCTTCCTTGAAAAAGAGAGCGGCTTTTGATCTAAATTGTCCCCAAGACCGGTTAATGGTGACTGATATTGATTTTTACACTAAGGGCGTGTCGGGTTGCGGTCAAAGGGCGACCTATATCCACCATGGTTGGGTATGGATCGCGAATTCGCCGAATAATCAGATTTTAATGGAAAATAAATAAGGAGGGATCATGGGGCATACCGTTAATTCGATCGTTATCAACGCGCCATACGAATTGGTTTTTGACATCTCCAACAAAATCGAACGCTGGACAGAGTTATTTGGCAAGGAGTATGCTAAAGCTGATGTCCTGGAACGCAAGGGCAATGAGATAACCTTCCGCTTAACGGATGAAGATAGCAAGTCATGGGTGTCCAAGCGTTGGCTTTTTAAAGACCTGAAGCTAGCCTACGCCCAGCGCTGGGACCCGATGTTCCCGTTTAAATACATGAAGATCGTTTGGTTCTATAATGAGACACCGGAAGGGGTCCAGATGATCTGGGTCCAGGATTTCGAGATGGACCTTAAGTTCACTAAATTTACCGCCGAACAGATCGAAGGGTTCATTAACAAACATTCGCAGGATAATATGAAGATTTTCAAGAAAGTGATCGAAGCGGAATCAATGGCGACGAAATAAGAAAGGAAGTTTATGTCACACGCACAAGTGGATTTGAAAGGGAAGGTGGTCCTCATCACCGGAGCCAGCCGGGGGATCGGCAAGGCTATCGCGACGCGGATCGCTTCGCATGGGGGCAGCCTCGTTCTTGCGGCACGCAAACAATTACCGCTCGAAGAGCTCGTAGCGCATTTAAAGGATAAATACGGTATTCAGGCTATCGGCGTTTCTACGGATGTAAGCAAATTAGATGATTTGAAGAATCTGGTTGATGTGGCCAAGGCGCGTTTTAAACAGATCGACATTTTGATCAACGTTGCAGGTGTCTCCAGCCAGCATCTTTTTCATCAACAACCTATCGAAGAACTCGAAATGCTGGCCAATACCAATTATTTGGGGTATGTGCGCCTGATTCGTCTGGTCATTTCTGACATGGTCGAAAGAAAAAGCGGACATATCATCAGTGTTGTCTCAGGATCAACGTTGTGTGATCCCATTCCCCGTACCTTCCTGGCTTATAGTTCACTGAAAATGGGCCTGCGTGCTTTTCTTAAAGGCCTTTTTTGGGAAATGCGCGAGCATAATATCAAGGTAACTTCATTGCTTCCCGGAGTGGTTGCCTCCGATTTGACAGACCATCTCAAAGATGTCGCTCAAGAACAAAGAGATCGTCTGATGGATCCTAATGCTGTTGCTGATATGGTTTCTTTTGCTTTGTCTGTGCCGGCCAATGCCTGTCCTTTGGAATTGGCCGTCATTAATCAACTGACGACATGGACAAAACCAGTCATTGATTACAAACAGACACAGGCAAAATGATCGTTGGGGGGAGGTGATCAGGGTGGACCAAACAATCTTGGTGTTTCCCAAAAATAAGTTCCAGGAAGTGCGCGTAGGTATCCGGGAATTTAAGGGCAATGACCTGGTGGATATCCGAATCTGGACCAATGCCCAGGGCGCAGACCAGATGGTGCCGACGGCTAAGGGCGTCACCATTAATATCCATTTGTTGCCCCAATTGCTTAAAGCTCTGTCGGATACTGAAAAGATCCTTAAAGATAATAAGATGCTGGAATGATGACCGTCGACGCTCACAGCCATTACATGCCGCCTGAAGTGGCTGCCAAAACCGCATTCTTTAAAGAACATTGGTCTGATGCTGCCAGGCAATTAGCCTTGATGGATGAGTATCATATCCAGCAGGCCCTTCTGCTATATCCCACCAGCGATGCGCACTTGAATTTGGGCGGTTGGCAGCCGTTATGTCAAATTTATAACCAAGAAATTGCCGGTCTTGTTAGATCATATCCGGACCGTTTTATCGGTGCCGGCATCGTGCCTGTTGATGCGCCGGTAGCCATAAGCAATGAATTAAAACGTATCCGTGATCTGGGCTTAAGAGTTTTATCCTTAGCCTCGAGCTATGAAGGAAAGTATTTGGATGACCCCGTGTTTGATGAGGTCTTTGAATTTGCAGCCAATAACAAAATGCCTGTGCATGTCCATCCCCAGATCTTGGATCCGATCGGCCAGGAGCGCGTGCATGATCCGTTGCTGAGCCCGGTGCTGGAGTATGTGTTTGATGTCTCCATTTGTATCGGTAAAATGATGATGTCCGGCGTATTGATGAAGCATCCTGATGTTAATTTTATCTTTGCCCATTTTGGCGGCGTGTTGCCCATCGTTAAAGAACGCTTTGATTCCACGTACAGGATGTTGCGGGCTCGAAATTTTGTTAAAGATCTGGGAAAGACGCCAGGGGAGTATTTTAAGAATTTATATTTTGATATGAGCGGGACACGCTCCGTAGGTTCTTTACAAACAGCTTTAGAAATGACGGACGCAAACCATATTTTGTGGGGCAGTGACTTTCCAGCCAATCAAAATTTTAAGGATTCGTTGGGAATTGTTTCCCAACATATCTTATCTCAAGAGTTGCGTGAGAGGATTTTAGGTAAAAACCTACAAGGACTGCTGGTTTAGTTTCCGTCGCTAAGTTAAGGTTTTTCAACGTCTTGGCTTCTTGTAGAAAATAGTGAAAATATTTTCTTGACATCGCTGATTTATCTGGTAATCTTATGAACACCTTTAAACAAAGGGGTTTAGTTTTTTTGTCTCGTTCTTTGACAATCTATTGTCCAAATCAATTCAAGGTTTTTGTCAATGTTTACAAAAAGCCAAGTAACTTTCGGAGAGTTTGATCCTGGCTCAGAGTGAACGCTGGCGGCGTGGATTAGGCATGCAAGTCGAGCGATTCCCGCAAGGGAATAGCGGCAAACGGGTTAGGAACACGTAAATAATCTTCCCTTTATTCTGACATAGCCCTATGAAAATAGGGGTAATATCAGATAGCACCGTGAAAAGGCATCTTTTTACGGTTAAAGTAGGGGACCGCAAGGCCTTACAATAAAGGATGAGTTTGCGTAGCATCAGCTAGTTGGTAGGGTAACGGCCTACCAAGGCTAAGACGCTTAGCTGGTCTGAGAGGACGATCAGCAACACTGGGACTGAGACACTGCCCAGACTCCTACGGGAGGCTGCAGTCGAGAATCTTTAGCAATGGGCGAAAGCCTGACTATGCGACGCCGCGTGAGGGATGAAGGA
>Ga0265338_10009003_pt1 | contig 12007 bp, 14 predicted proteins | sample 42126metaG_FD_193579 | JGI IMG/M metagenome (GOLD analysis project Ga0265338, IMG submission 193579) | Rhizosphere microbial communities from Carex aquatilis grown in University of Washington, Seatle, WA, United States - 4-21-26 metaG | ecosystem: Host-associated > Plants > Roots > Rhizosphere... | reverse complement strand
TTGGATCGCAGGCTTGCTTCGGGATTGCGAATCGCCTTCTTGAACTGGATGTGGATGGCTTTCTGTTCGCCCTCTCCGATGCACTCCTCGGAATCAGGCACGGAAGGCTGCTGAGCCGGCCCAGATTGCCCAGCAGTGCCCCCTTCCGCGCTGTCTTGCACGACGGCCTTTTCCGGCCCAGCTTCGCCCTTTACAGTTAGGTTGCCGTCCACCGCCGTGTTCTTCACGGGACCGTCGATCTGAATGTCTTCTGTGATCCTTTTCACGTTGCCGCTGACGATCTTTGCCGACGCCGGGAGTTCGGTAACGTCGCCCTCTTCGTTGACCGTCGCTCCCATTTCCTCCGGGTTGTAAATCGGCGCTGCGCTCACTTCAGGGCAGTACGTCCGAAGCCCCTGAGACAAAGCACGGGCGAAAAACATCGCCTTTGGATACTTCGACCATGACCCACGCCCGAACACCCCGGCCGCCTTCGCGTCTTCCGTGGTGAATGCCGAATCGCCAACCTCTTCCCATTTGCCGTTCTCTTTCTGCCGGAACGTCAAAACGCACTCGCTGGTCGTCCACGACTTGACGCGGTAGTCGTACTTACCGCTGCGCTTGATAAGGGTTGCCATCAGGTTCGATGACAGCGCGGGTTTCCCTTCAATGATGTGAATGCCGCCCATGCTGACAATCGGGGAGAATCCCAACTCTCGCCCGAAGAGAATCTTCGTGACGGCCTGCGCCTGGTCACGCACGTCTTTGAAGTAGCCGGATTTTTGCAGGACGCCACCGAGAACCATGATCTCGGCATATTCCGGGGAAAGCCCTTGCATCTGGACGGACAGCGCCACGGTCGGTTCTGTCTTCTCTAAAGCACTCATGATATTCTTCACTCCTTCTGTTCATTTAAGGCTCGTCACCAACGCCGTTAACGTTGGGCCACTGACGGGCCTTTTTATTCGGTTAGTACAGAATCAAGGCCGCGATCACGAAGATCATCAGCCAGCCAAAGATGACGACACAGACACGATCCGCGCCTTGCGGTTCGGGTTCTCGGTCTTCACACGCGGGAGCCAGTCGATCCCACTTCATGCGCCCTCCGCGCCCAAGTGGGCATCCATGCTGCGCTTTGTAACCTTCAACGTGTGATCGCTCACGTGGATGTCGATGTTCCCCGGGAACGGCACAACCGTCCCGCCGACCTCCAGACACTTCCGGCGCTCGATCATGAAGATGGACGATTTCAACCTCTCTTCAAGGTGTGCGGCCATCAGGTCGTCATGCAGTGCCCGAAGACGCTGCACCGAGAAGTGATCGCCGTGAGCGCGTTCCAAGATTTCGATGTGGGTCACCATGCCGCCCAGGATTTCTTCGATGGTTTTCACTTCGACTCCTTCGGCGCATCCAGAATGGGAGCGCCCGTCAAGATGCCGGGTAGCCGGTTGATCGCGTTGACGACGTTTCTCCGCGACGAGTACCCCTCGCCGGAGTCCGCCACGATCTTTCCGTTCCGCGCCACCAGCCTCCAGCGCCATTCCTTCGCCGTGTCCTTGTAGATCTCGAACGTTGACGTTTTCATGCTCTCTCCGATGCTTGTTCGTACGCCGCTTCGTCCGCCAGATCCCGGCACTCCACCGAGCAGTACCCCGCAGGCTGGTAAGGTGCGTTCACTTCACACTCACGAATGAACGGCTCCCCGGTGATCGTTCCTTCACACTGACGGCAGCATTCCGGCTGGTTCACGTAGTCCGCCAGTGCCAGTGCGCTGCCGGGTTGAATGTTGGTGCTCATGCCAGTTTCCTTTCTTCTTTCGACCGCTGCACTTTCACGTCGGCAAGAATCCGCTCACGAACATCGCGCTTTTTGGGCAACCACAATCCCCGCGCTACGGCTTCGGCGTCGGTGATCTCTTCGTCGTAGATCAGCATGTAAACGATCTGCGCGTCGTTCAGGCAGCATCCCCGGCGGCCTCTCTCTTCCTGAGTCTTCCCTTTCGGGTTCAGGACAACGCCGCAATTTGTGTAGCGGTGCATTTTGCAAACGTTGTCGATCGAGACCGACTCGCGAAGGATCATGGATTTCGGCATCCGGCTCAGTACCGCGTGCCGTGCGGCAGATTTAGGCAACGGCTTCCTCCTGCGCTTCAAGGTCACGGACAGGCTTCCTGTAGGCCACAGCAATTGCCATTGCCGTCCCCTGATGAATCGGATTTCCAGACTCCGCATTCATATAGGTAGGCAGCGAAACCCCCGCCGCTTTTGCCGCTTTCTTCTGATCCCACTTCCGCTCCTTTCGGAGCGCAACCAGCTTGTTTCGATCCAGCGTTTTCTTCATGAGTGCAAACATACTCTATCTTATGTTTAAGAAACAATATTTAATTTTAAGAAATCGTTTTGTGTCCCGTAAGCTGGTCATAGAGACTCTATGGCGTGCGTTATTCCAGAATTTCTTGAGGAATGCCGAAATCGCGCAGGCGAGCGATTAGGCCGCACTCTGACACGCGCGGAGTTTGCGGGGATGCTGGTTAATGATGAAGGCAGGCCCTACGACGCGCGCTATTACACGAGTTGCGAAAAAGGCGAACCGAACTTCATCCCAGGTCGTTGGATGCTGGAGAAGGCGGCAGAGCAGGCGGGGCTAACGCTGGAGGATTGCATTCGCTTCCCGGTGGACGATCCGAACAAGCGTGAACGCGAGAGCGCGATGGAAGTGTTCGAGATGGCATTGCGGAACTGGAAGCGCCCCGCAGCTTTGAAGGCGGCAACCGATCTCACTGTGCTGAAGAGGCAGAAGCGCCCTAAGTACGGAGGCCGGAAAAAGCAGACCGGACAGTCTGGAGAACCCAAGCCTTGATGACGGGGTCGATCGTGCGGCTTCGAATGACAGCGCGGAATTTCTTTTCGTCAGGAGATAGAGACGGGGCGGCAGTGCGGGACTTGCGGCGACGCTTCATGGGACACAGCTCCTTGTAACGACGAAGTGACCGGAATTTACACCAATGGCCGGAATTGAACCACGGGAAATTAAGATTTTGTGAAGGCTCTCGATTGTCTGGACAAACACTCACCCTTGGGATAGGGCATTGACAAACGAGCATCGATCGATTCTATTACGGTGCTGATATGAACGTCCTCGTCTGCGCTTTCATGGCCTTCGGAATGACGCTCTGCGTCTCTGTATTCAACTTCGCGGATCGACTCATCATTACAACGATGGTCACGACTCTGTTTGCCGTGGGACAACTGCTAGGGCTTTATAGGGAGGAAGACAATGCTGGAAAGGTTTCTAAACACATGGGGATTGTTCGCCGGAATGATCGTGGGCGTGCTGATGATGGTCCTGTTATTCCATGAGAAGATTTTCGGGGCACCGGACAGGCCTGACCTTTACCCCGATGGGATGAGACCGCCGCGGAGTGTGCGCCCCGAAGTTAGTTCTGAAGTGCAAAACAGCGCCACGCCCCGTTAACACGTACCGCAAGAGCACCCGAGCCTCCGTTGGTACAGGTGTTATCCGCTCCGCTCGTGACCTGGCAGTCGGTGCAATACTGAATGGAGCCGTTATCCGGGGTCCCAAGACCGCCCGCGTTAGAAGGTCCAACCACTGTGGGACCGCCATTCGGCTGCAAATAAAGCGGGGTTGCGCCCGTGCCATTCTTCACCGACTGTATCCAGCTTGAACCGTTCGCCCCACCTGTCGCTGTGTCGTAGCCGATCGCTAACCGCTTCGTGGCATCCGATGAATTCCGGATCGACAAGCTCCCGATCTCCGACGATGCGGCTTTGGTGGCATCCGAAATCAGGATCGACGAGTGCGTATTATCCGCCGGGTTGACCTGAATCCCCGACGTACCCAGCCCAAGCTGCACAATCCCCGTGGTGCTCGAATACGAGTACCACAGCCCGTTCTTGCTGATGTAGGGGTAGTTGTGAATAACGGTTGCTGTGCCCGTATCCGACACGATGGTCGGGTCGCACTGTCCATCAATCTCGAATCGGTTGTAGTGCCCGCCCGTGGTCGTGACGTTGATGCAGCGGGTGTTTGTTTCCGCTCGCCCGATGATGGTGTTGGAGTTGTTGTCCGCTCCGCTCGTGGGCGCATCACCTGCAATGTAGTAGGCCGTGGGGGTGCCATTGGGGGCGCTCCCGTTGACCATACCGCCAGAGTCCACTTCGAACTTGTTATACGAGCCTGCATCAATCTGGAGGCAGGTATTCGTACGACTGGCCGTGTTGTAGCAGGTGATCGCCTTCCCATAGTTCACGTCGGGGGTTGCGGCATTCGCGTCGGTCGGGTGCTGGGTGAGCCAGACTCCGCGCAGATTGTCGCGCAGCGTGAAGTGATTGAATTCCGAGCCCTGGTTGTCGGACTGCACCCCGAGAACCGTGGGGCCGGTCGTCAACACAACGCCATTGTCGAATCCCTGAATGACGAAATTCTCAAAGTTGTTGAAGCTGGTGTAGGTGACGGTCGTGGTCTGCGCTTCATTCGCAGGGGCCAGTCTCAGGCCAGACGAGCCTGCGGTATTCTGCCCATCCAAGAGGCAGTTCCGAGCACCACCTTCACGCAGGGACCACCGAAGCACGGTAATGGCGCTTGCGGTCTTGAGTGTCGCTCCCTGACAGTCGATAAACGTGTAGCTGGCTGTTGGGTTCCACGCGACGGTGTTTGTCCAGATGGAGCCTTCGGCCAGAATCAGCTTTACGGGCTTCGAGACCCCCGCGAAAATATCCTGCGTGCTCGACTGAGCGCCTTCCAGCCCGCTACAGTCTGCGGTGCCTCCGGTCGCCGCTAATGCTGCAATCGCCGCCGCCGCCTTCGCTCCACCATTTGCCCCGCTGTATGCCGAACAGTGGGCCACCTTGTCGAGCAGCTTGGTCGAAAACGCCACGGTGTACATATTCGACGGTTCGACGTTATCGACGGTCTTAATCAGCGAGCCCATCGTGCTCGAATTGGTGCAGCTTGGCGTCCCGACGCCTCCGGCCGCATACCACGAAAACTTGTAGGCTTGCGGCAGCATGTACATGCTGATTTCGGCACCGCTAAACGCAGGCCGGCCCGCGACATTCAGCCGAACAGGGTTCTGATTGGCGACCGTCAGCCCGACGTTGGAATAGGTGTCCAGCAGCGTCGATGTCCCCGCCTGGAATGTGCAGACGAACCCCAGCGCGTTCGGGCCTGTGCCGAGTGCGTTCGGAAAGTCCAGCGGGACAAAGGGCGGCAGTACCCCTTGCGATGCAGACGAAGACACGAGTGCGATCACGCACACGAGGGCGAGCAATGCTTTTTTCATAGGTTTTAAGAGAGTTTTTAGATTCTTAGCGAGAGCGCATCTTTTGGAATGCGGTCTGCGGCGAGGCTCCGGTGCCCCTTCCGATTTCGTCTTTACGAATGGAGGACTTCAGCGATTTCTCAGCCTCGTAGAGATTCCCCCATCGGTCCTTGAGGTCTGCGATATCGTCTACGCCAGTTTTCAAAAGCCGGTTGATGCGGCCGCGGATATCCTTCATGACGCGCACCACGTCAGACGTAGAAGCACTGTCAAAGTTGATACCCTTACTGAGATCCTTCTCGAACGAGTGCGCTTCGGATGGAGTGGCCGACTTAAGATCGCCATTGTGCTGGACGAACTGATCCTGAAGCCCGTCCAATTGCTTCATAAAGGCCTCGTCGCTGCCCTTGCCGTATGTCTTCTTCGCGTCCGCGATGGCCTGCTGGATCTCGGTATCCAGATCGAACCGCAGCCCCTTTTCTTCGGCTGCCTTGAACGCCGCTTCCATCTGCGAGCCAACCGACCTTCGAGCACTCGAAACATTCTCCAGAGTGGACGCCTTGTCCGCGCCGAGCAGTCCGTCTGCGATGATTTGCTCTGCGGGGTTCGTGCCGTAGACGAGTTGCTTTTCTCGCACGTTCATCCACTTGTTTAACTCCGGCGCGGTTATCGCAGGAGCTTCGGCCTTTGGGATCTGCGGGATTTCAGACGCCGAAGGACGCGGGATATTCACGGGGCCAGACTGGGGCGGGGCATTCACGGGGCCGGCCTGAAAGTCTGCTGATCGCGGCACGACTGGAGCATCTGGGGGCCGCGTCAGATTCTCCGGCATGAAGGCATTGGAGCCGACCTCAGGGGCACCCCGCACGAGAGGCTGCTGTGCATCTCCAGCCAATCGGAGAGCCGCCTTTTCTTCGACGGAGGCAATCGCCCTACGAACTGGAGCCGCGGCACGCTTTGCGGCACTCACCACAACGCCAGTCTTCGTGGTCGGCACGCCAGACGGCGGCACTTCTGCCGCAGCAACTCGGTTGGCCGTTGCCCGCTGGATCAGGCCTTCCGGGGTAGGGGCCATGCCGCGAATCTTCTGGAATACCGGAGCGCCCGCCTTGACCGCTCCTTCCATCGCGGGCACGGCCAGTGTGGCCGCCAAATTGGCCCCCGCAGCCTGCTGCATCTCTGCGGTTCGCGGATCGTCTGGCCCAGGGACATCCACCAGCAGTCCCGGCGCTTCCCCCTGGACCTGCGCTCGGACGCCTCGCTGAAGCGAATCCGGCAGCGCTCCGACTGCCGCCTCCATGCCCTGCTGGGCGAGAGTCACGGCAGGCCGTACTGCGCCCATGACTGCTTGTTTCGGGCTGCGTAGCTTCTGAAATAGCGAGATGTTGCGGTCGATCGGATTGACTACTTCCACGAGGGCTTTCGCCGTATTCGGAATGAAATTCTTGACGCCCGTGGCGACGTTCTCCATTCCCTTCAATACAGTGTCTCCCGTTGTCCCCGTGTAGCGCGGAGACTGGAACTCGGGCGCATTCAGTTCGGAGATGCCTTTGGCGAGGTCGGGGTGATCCTGAGCGATGGCGGCGAACAGTTCATTATCAGGAATCTTGCGAAACTGAGGATGGTCTGTCCGGGCCGCTTCAAGCAGTTGAGCGCGGGTGTATTGCTGCGGCATCTATTTGCCTCCCAGAAGTTTTTCAAGAGCGCCACCGGGAACGATGAGCGATCCGCCGCCCCCGCCCGCAGGCGCTTCGCCTTCCTTCAGTTTCCAGCCTCGAATGTCGAGATAGTTGTCGCGCTTCGCCATTGCGTTTCGCTTGAAGTGGCCCACGATTTTCTTGTTGGCTTCCGGGGTGAGCCGAACACTCGGGGCACTCTTTTTCAGACGTGCGATTTCGTTGTCGCTCACCGCGAGACCGGAAACCGCCTGAGCGTAGGCCGACAGAAGACGGTTCGTTTCCGAGACCGCTTCCGCCTGCTCGGGCGTCAACTGATCCTGAACAACGGGCCAGTACACGCCGTTCTCTTCGATGTAGCCCTTGACGGCACCCGTATTGCCAAGCTTCAAAAGCGCCTGCTCCACGATGTCGGCCTGCTGAATCGCCGTCTGCAATCCCTCAAGGCGGGTCGCTGCGGTCTCTGGCAAATCCTTCCCTACGGGCTTGCCGCTGCTCTTGAAAACCACCTGACCGGGAGAGGCATTGGTCTTGTTGTCGATTTCCAGAGCGCGGAGTGTTTCCAGATTGACGTTGACCACTTGACGGCGACGGTTGGCGTCCATGTTCTGGTAGTCGTCGGGGCCTTTGCCGGGATTCTTGGCGAGCCAATCGGCCATTGCCTTTTCTTCCAGCGTGGCTTTCGGCGGTGCCGTGGTCGAAAACTCCTTCTGCGCCCGCTCCCGCTCTCGGATCTGCTCCAGCTCCATCTCCTGTTTTTGCTGTGCCGCGAGGTCCGCTTCTTGCTTGGCACCAAAGCGAGTTCGGATTCGCGTGAATACGCCGGGGCCTCCGGTTGCGCTGGGAATCTCGACAGGCGCGGAATAGGGAGTACCCACAACGCGAGATCCTGCTGGAACGATCGGCGCGGGTGTCCCCTTCTCCAATACGTTAGGGTGCCCGAGTTCAGGAAGCGCTGCCGGATAAAGCGGAGCCTTCCCGACTTCCATTTCAATTCCCGGCTGATCCTTAATTAACTCAGCGTTCTTGATGGCCTCCGCTCTCGCGTCCGTTGCCGTTTTCTGGCGCGTGGCCTCGAAATCCTTCTTTAAGGCCATCCCGAAATTCTGGTCAACCGCGAAGATGGAATTGAGAACTTCCGGGGTTACTTCGCCACCTGAAGACGCAAGGATGTCATGCACCGCCGCGGCCTTCTGCATGGCCTGCTGCTGCGCCTGCAACTCCGCGTCGTTCTGCTGGATCTGCTGGCTGCGAAGCTGCTCGTTCTGGAGCGTACCGCGAACGTCAGCCAGGGTCTTGAATCGGGATACCGGGTCAGGAAGCGCGACTTGCTTGAGTGCGCCCGGTGCGAGTGCTGCTGTGCGTAATGCCATTAGGCCACCGCCAAGGAAGCGTAGGTTGGATACCATTTGCGGAACTCGCGCATGGACTGCCGGATGACTTTCTGCCCGTCGCTTCCCTTTTTCTGGGCGAAGTTCATGGCCGCGGCGAGGTAGTCGATCACGTTGGCCTTCTGGAGTTCCGCCTTGTTGGCCGCGTCAAGCTGCGGGTCTTCGTTGATTGCCGCCATTGTCTGGTCGAAGGGGTCTTGAAAGTGGTCGGTCCAGTCTCGCGCCTCGTGATGGGCCTGCGACTTCGCCCACAGCGTACCGATGCCGATAGCGGCAGCCACGCCGATCGTGATGGGGTTCGTCAGAAACGCGCCAAGAGCCGGAGCCATGCCGCCGCCTGCGGCTGGAGCCGCCCCTGCTGCCGGGAATCCGATTCCCGATGCCGCCATGCCGCCAAGAGTGGAATTCACCGCAGCGAGAGAAGGTGCCGCGACCCCTCCGGCCAAACTCGCCGCCGTGGTCAACCCTGCCGCTGCCGGAGCCACCCCGCGGCCCAAGAGCGACGCGATGCGTTTCTCGAGCCCCACCGCTTCAACGGCACCACTGACGCCGTTAATCATGTCCGTGATCGAGTTCGCCTTGGCAACGTCGCCCATTGCCAGCGCAGAGGCTTTCTCGGTCTGGAGGTCGGCCAACTGCTGCGACGTGAGGGCTGTCGAGGTTCCGGAAGCACGGGCGAATGAGTCTCCCGCGATGACTTGCTGCCCCGTGGCGGTCTGTCCGATTCCTACTTCGTCCAAGAGGGCGTTGATTCGATCCTGGATGGAAAGGCGCGAGGCTGCCTGGTCGTCTCGGAACGTCTTTTCCTGCCGGTTGTATTCCGTCCCGAATTCATTGCCAATCTGGTAATCGTTGTAATCTCGGGCCGCCTTGATTGCCGCGCCCGAGCGAAGGCTGGCACTACTCGACTGCTTTCGGGCCAGCAGCTTGTTCCCCTCTTCAATCCGCCGCTGAATGTTCGGATCGCTCCAGAACTTGGCGGAATCGAACTGAAACGGCTTTGCTTCGGGTATCGCATCGGCAGCGGTCGAGAGCTTAGGCAGCGCATCCACGCCCGTCTTGATGAACGGATTGAGCGCGTCTTTCTGCTCCCCGTAAATGGTCCGGTAGAGCCGTTGCTGGAGGTCGTTGCCGGAATTGATGGTCCGTGCGGCAGTGTCGGCACCCTGCGAAAGATTCCGGGTGGCGCTGCTGGTCGCCCTGCGGTTGATAAGACCGCCCACCACCTGAGCGCCGACCGGAGCGACATAGCGGGAGATGTCCGCGAGTGAAGGCATTAGGCAAGCTCCTCAATCCCAGAAACCCAGACCGTGATGTCATTGGCTGCGCTGGCAAGCAAGCTGATGACTTTCCCCGCAGAAAGGACGCCACCAAGCGCCCCCGTGAGTTGAATCGCAATCTGGCCGGCCGGAGGGATGGGAATCGCGGTCCCGTAATTCACGCCCCCGATGGAGATGGTCACTGTTCGCACCGAAGCACTGTCGGAGGAAAACCCGAAGTGCAGGATAGTGTCGATGAATCCCGTGGGGACGGTGTACGTCGTCGGCACCGCGTTATCGAGAACTGTGGGCGGAATGAAGTCTTTATGGTGAACCATCAGGAAACCTCGATAGTGAGTAAGTCAAAGGCCGCGACAGATGCCGCAGAATCGAACGGCGCCAATTGATACCGATAGATCCGCAACACTCCGGAGCTGAGCGCGTAAACCGCCCCCGTCTCGTCGGTGTTGTTCACGATGACGCAGGCTTTCCCTTGATCGTCAGTGACCGGCAAGAGACCTGTATCCAGCGTCAGGTCGATATAGGCGGGAGTCACCGCCTGAAGCGTGCCGTCAAAGTTGATCGCCAAGTGCAGGCTCTTTCCGATGAGCTTGTACTTGAACAGCCGTTTGGTGATCGCGCTAAACGTTGCCGTTTCGTTGCCGATGTCGGAAGAGAACGTCGGAACCCACGTCGTCCACGCGGTTAAATACGGCTCGAACTTGTCATAAATCGCGTTCTGGGTCGGGGCCTTCGTGCTCCCGTTCCATGCCCCGCCGTAGGCATCATCGAACGTGCCAAACTGCGTCCATGCCGATCCAGTCGAGTAGTACCAGAGGTTTGTATCCGTCGCGAGGTAAGCGGAGTCTCGGAAAATCCCTGGAGGATAATTCCCCTGGTTCGCGAACGTGTCCGGAATCACCCACCGAAACACCTGAAGCGGCACCGAGGGCCTCGAGAATAGCCGCGGGTCGATCGGAGGAGCCCCCGGATAAAGCGGAATGCTGAGCCGCAGCGCCTCTTTTTCGCCGTTCTGCGGTTGGACTGCCGCCGCGGGCACTGAGGCCCGTACCGCCTCCTGAGAGCCATCTACCGCCACATGCGTGGGAGTCGAACTCATGAGCAAGGCGTCTTGAGCATCCCTCATGCTGGCCACCTCCTGCATGAGGTCGGACAGGAGCCTCTGGAAGTATTCCGAAGGCCGCCCGCTCTTGTCCGTGTACGCCGTGTCGAACTTCAGCGGCGTGCGGTAGGGCATTTAGGCCGCCAGCACTTTCGGGTCACGCAGGAAGCAATCGTCAATCGCAATCGCACACCCTGCCGAACCGCCGACTTCAAACACGCGGTTATAAGCCGCCCCGTTGCGTGTCCAGAACACCCGGACCCCGTAGTCGCCCTGCTCTCCCAAGGACCTGAAGCGCTCCATCGTGAAGTTCTGCGCCCAATCGTCGGAGTACCGCATGTAAACGACGGGATTCGCTTCAGGAGTAACGGTCCCGCCTGCGAGGTCGGCGTTGGTGCCGTCGCCCACGCCGGTCTGCATAGCGAGTTCAAACCACGGATACTCGACCTCGTAGCCCTCTTCGTTGACGTTCGGAGCCCGCCGCAGCCACGGCACGCGGGTTGAGCTATCGAAGTAATACTCCGGGTCGAGAATGTAGATTTTCCCGTTGTCGCGATCCGCCACCAGTTGTCGGTTCTGGGCAATACAGGCCGACATCCCGCGATTACTCACGAACCGCCCGTTGGCCGAATCCCAGCCGGGAACCTTTGTCCAGCCGCCGAGAGGGTCATAACGCCACGTCATGCCCACGGAAGTCACAATCCCCCCGGCCGTGCTGATGTTCTCCGTAGCTCCGGGGAACGTGAAGTCAATACAGTTATGCCCGTTCCACGAGACCGCCTTGCTGAAGGCTCCAGAGATGTTGCCGTAGCTGCGCCAGGTATTCTCAACCGCATGCGTGCTGATCCGCTCCGGGTTGTACCCGTTGGACGCCTGAGCGATGCCGTTCTGGTCGATCCACCAGACGCGATTGTCGAACGCTTCGACCGCATCGGGCGCAACGATGCCCGACTGCATGGACGCCGAAAGGTTCTTCTTAAACGGCTCGTTCGGGTCGCCCGCGTCGTTGTAGAAGACCATCGACGACTGGTCGCCAAAAACCCATACGTCCACATTGCGATCCACAATCAAGCGAGTGTACTTGTTGGCGTTCCCTTCACAGCTTCGGAAGTTGAGCGGGTCGCCCGAACTCGCATCCCCCGGCTCGGAGAAAAAGAAGCCGTCCCCCTGATAGGAGAGGAACAAGAAGAAATCGTTGATGACATCGACGCCGACGACCGGAACGCCCATCCATGTAATTTCCGTCATGGCCCCGGCGAAGAACAGGTAGACTTTCCCGCCGCTGTAGACGACAAGCT
>Ga0265338_10009002_pt1 | contig 12009 bp, 10 predicted proteins | sample 42126metaG_FD_193579 | JGI IMG/M metagenome (GOLD analysis project Ga0265338, IMG submission 193579) | Rhizosphere microbial communities from Carex aquatilis grown in University of Washington, Seatle, WA, United States - 4-21-26 metaG | ecosystem: Host-associated > Plants > Roots > Rhizosphere... | reverse complement strand
GCTCCTCAGCGACCAATAGGTCCGCACCCCCACCAGGGGGTTGGGCGAGGCCTTGCCGATCAGGGCGCCGACGATCAGGAACATCAGCGCCAGCACCGCCGGCTGCAGCCGACTGGGACCCAGGTCGGGGCCGTTGAGACGACCGAAGGCCGCGGCGGCCAGGATCACGGCCGTCATCAGAGCCACCAGGACCAGGACCAGCCTGGCGATCCTCAGGTTGCGGGTCGTGCCCCCGCTGAGCCGCCCCATCGCCGCGTAGCCGAGGGCCGAAAGGACAGTGATCCCCGCAACCACGGCGGCCACATGGATGCGGTCGCTCCAGCCGTCCACATGGCCGCTCAGGCTCATGTGGATCGGGATCCGTCCCGGGGGACCGAAGCGCCAGACCACCGCCCCCAGGGCCAGGGCGGCCAGGAAGCCCACGGCCGCCACGAGGTGATCGGCAAGAAGGCCAGGCGTCCGTTCGTCGGACTGGCTCATGGTTTGGTCTCCACCGAGGCGGGCGCCTCGGCGCCCGTCCCCATCAGCTTCATCAGGAAGGCCACGGCCTCTTCGGCGGCCGAGATGACCAGGCGGTAGCGCACCAGCGTCCCGTCCTTTTCCGTCTCCACCAGGCCGGCGTCCTTGAGCGCGTTGAGGTGGCCGGTGACGGTCGGCCAGGCCATGTCGAAGGCCGCGGCGATGTCGCCCGACGTCATGGGGCCCTGGCGCAGCATGGCGACGATGCTTCGCCGCACCGGATGGGACAGGGCCTTGAACACCAGGTTCATAGCCAACACGCTAATTAGGAAAAGTCCTAAGTTCAAGGCCTGGGCGGTCACATCCTGCGATGGATGCTCCTGCAGGTGGGACCGGCGGCCCCTGGGGGCTACTTCAGATGGAGCTGGGTCTTGGCCTCGAGCTCGGTCGCGATGGCGCGGCCCATCGGGTGGTCGTCCGACTTGATGTCGTCGCGCACCACCGCCTTGATCGCGTCGATATGGGCGTCGACCAGGCTCATGGGCGCAGCGGCCCGGGTCTTGGGATCGTCGATCAGCCGGCACAGCGAGGCGGCGATGCGGGTGACCAGGGGGAACTCATAGGTGGCGCCCAGGCCCTTCAGATCGTGGGCGCGCATGTAGAGCCCTTCGGAGGTCTCGGAGGTCATGCCCTTGGCGCGCACTTCTCCGCGGGCGGCTTCGAGCTTGACCAGCTCGTCCTGCATCCATTGGGAGAACTGGCCGGACAGGCTCTTCAACGCGGCTTCCGCCCGCGCGATCGAATCCGCGTCCAGGCTGAACCTGCCGCCGCCCACCTTCAGCTTCAGGTTGTTGGAAGGCGGGATCACCTGAGCCTGATTTGAATCGCCCACGGCCTGTCCTCGTTTCTCGCGACCCCCATGTCGCGTTTCAACCAGGGTGGGCCATTCGCCTTAACAACTGGTGGAAAATTAGCCTTGCTTCACGCTGAGAACTGTTCGGCCAGGACCCGTTCCTCCAGGCTGCGGCCGGCGTCGAACAGCATGCACAGGCTGACCGACCGATCCTCGCACATCTCCACGCTGGCGACGTCGCGCACTTCGTAGTTGTCGGCCACCGCGCTGACCGGACGTTTGTCGGGCTCGAGCACCTCGATGCGGACCCTGGCGGTGTGCCTGAGCAGGGCGCCTCGCCAGCGGCGAGGCCGGAAGGCGCTGATCGGCGTCAGGGCCATCACCTGGGCGTCCAGGGGAATGATCGGCCCATGGGCGGAGAGATTATAGGCCGTCGAACCGGCCGGGGTGGCGACCAGAACGCCGTCGCAGACCAGTTCCCCGATGCGCTCGCGGCCATCGATCACGATGCGCAGCTTGGCGGTCTGGTGGGTCTGTCGCAGCAGCGAGACCTCGTTGATGGCCAGGGCGCTCCAGGTCGCGCCCTGGCGGTCGAGGGCCGCCATGGCCAGGGGATGGATGATCGCCTTCTCGGCGTCCCGCACCCGGTCCAGCAGGCCCTCCTCCTGGAAGTCGTTCATCAGGAAGCCGACCGAGCCGCAGTTCATGCCGTAGATCGGGTGATCCAGCCTCAAGGTGCGGTGCAGGGTTTCCAGCATGAAGCCGTCGCCGCCCAGGGCGACGATGACATCGGCGTCCTCCAGGGGGGTGCGGCCGTACCGGGCTTCCAGGCGGGCGAGCGCTTCCTGGGCTTCGGGCCGGTCGCTCGCGGTGAAGGCGAGGCGAAGGATGTCCCGGCTCATGGGGCCAGCGGGGTCACGGCGCGATGGCGTGGCGGAAGGCGGTGGCCGCGGCGGTCTTGGGATGCCCCCCGAAGGCGCCGAAGGCGCGGCTGGCGGACTCGGTCTCGCCGGACGGCAGGCCGCCGTTCAGCTGGCGCACCAGACCCAGGATGGTGGGGAAGACGCTGCGGTCGACGCCCACGGCCACGCAGGCCAGCGCCAGCAGTTCGGGCCGGGTGGAGACCACCGCGATGTGGACCTGATCGGCCGTGAACCCGCCCAGCTTGGCCAGGGCCGCCTCGAACAGCGACAGCTTGCCCTCGCGCAGCGCCCTCAGCAGATAGCTGGGCCTGAGCTGGCCGGCGTCGTGCAGCTTGGCGATCAGGCGCTGTTCGGTCTCCTGTCGCTCCTTGGAGGGCGGCGGCGCGGCGACCAGCTGGTGCACTACGGCCTTGCCCTTGTCGTCGGCCGGGAAGTCGGAATGGACGGAGAGCACCGTCTCCTTCAGCGCCCTGTCCAGCGCGTCCGGATCGACGTCGAACCGGGCGACGATGGCGCTCTTCAGACTGGAGCCGACCCAGGCATAGAGCTGCTGGGCCAGGCCCTCGGTCAGTCGCTGGTGGCGCACCAGGGGCTGGCGCAGGGCGGGGATGTTCTTGGAGGCCGTCACCAGCCGCTGCATGCCGTCCGGCGAGACGTCGGCGGTCTCGTTGTGGGCGAGGGCGGTCAGCACCTCGGGCTCTTCCTGGGTCAGGATGGCGTCGACGATGAGAGGGCCGATGTTGGGGCGGCGGGCGACCTCGATCTGGTGCTCGATCGTGGCCTCGACCAGCAGCCGGATCAGGTCGCGGTCCTGCAGCACGGGGCTGGCGGCGATGATCGGCCGGGCGATCTCGATATCGTCCAGCGCCAGCACGTTGATCAGGGCGCGCGGCGCCCAGGTCGCATGGGCCAGCTTGTCGGCCAGGCGGCGGCGGATCTCGCGCTCGGCCTCGACCACCAGCAGCATGAAGATGTCGTTGAGCAGGGCCTGGACCGCCTGGGTGTCCAGGGCGCCGGCGCTGTTGGCGCTGTCGCACAGGTCGGCGATGGCCAGCAGCAGCCGCTCGCGATCCCCCGGCGCGCGCGCCTGGGCCAGCTTCAGCAGGCGATCGGCCTGGGCCGCGATGTTCAAGGCGTCCTCCCGACGGGGCGCGTCAGCACTGCAAACTGCGCGCGGCCCGGTGAAAACATGTTTAACCTGAGGGTCACCACTTTGACGCGTGGAAGGGCATGAACCTCGTGGCCGAGCCGCTCCTGCTGGCCCTGGACCAGGGCACCACCTCCACCCGCGCCATCGTGTTCGACAAGGCCGGCCAACCCTTGGCCACGGCGAGTCGGCCGCTCGGCCAGTCCTATCCCGCCAGCGGCTGGGTGGAGCACGACGCCGAGGAGATCTTCGCCGCCTGCGTGTAGGTCCTGCGCGAGGCCGTGGCCAGCTCGGGCCGGGAGCTCGCCGACGTGGCCGCCATCGGCATCACCAACCAGCGCGAGACCGTGGTGGTCTGGGACCGGGCCAGCGGGCGGCCAATCCATCCGGCCATCGTCTGGCAGGACCGCCGCACGGCCGCGGTCTGCGAGGCCCTCAAGGACGCCGAGGCCGAGGTCGCCGCCGTCACCGGCCTGCTGATCGACCCCTATTTCTCGGCCACCAAGATCGCCTGGGTCCTCGACCATGTGGAGGGCGCCCGCGCCAGGGCCGGGCGCGGCGAGCTGCTGGCCGGCACCATCGACGCCTGGGTGGTCTGGAAGCTGACGGGCGGGGCGGTGCACGCCACCGACGCCACCAACGCCTCGCGCACCCTGCTGTTCGACCTCGACCGCCAGGCCTGGTCGCCCCGGATGCTGGAGCTGTTCGGCGTGCCGGCCGCCCTGCTGCCCGAGGTGCGCGACACCTCGGGCGACTATGGCGAGACCATACCGGACCTGCTCGGCCGGCCGATCCCGATCTCAGCGGTGGTCGGCGACCAGCAAGGCGCCTTGATGGGCCAGGGATGCATCGCCCCAGGCCAGATGAAGGCGACCTATGGCACGGGCTGCTTCCTGCTGTTGCACACCGGCCGGCGCCGCCCGGTCTCCCATTCGCGCATGCTGACCACGGTGGCGGCGCGCCTCGGGGGCAAGGCGACCTTCGCCCTGGAGGGCTCGATCTTCGTGGCCGGCGCCGCGATCCAGTGGATGGAGCAGGAAATGGGGGTGCAGGGAGGCCCCCAGGCGGTGGAGGCCCTGGCGCGCAAGGCGAGGGACGGCCATGAGGTGGTGCTGGTCCCGGCCTTCACCGGCCTGGGCGCGCCCTGGTGGGACGCCGACGCCCGCGGCGGCCTTTTCGGCCTGACCCGGGATTCCGGCCTCCCGGAGATCGCCCACGCCGTCTTCGACGCCAGCGCCTTGCAGACCCGGGACCTGCTGGAAGCCATGCGCGCGGACGCGCCCGAGGCGCTTGGACCCACTTCCGAGCTCAGGATCGACGGGGGCATGGCGCGCAGCGGCTGGTTCGCCCAGCGGCTGGCCGATCTGACCGGCCAGGCGGTCTATCGGGTGACCTATCAGGAGACCACCGCCCTGGGCGCGGCCCTGTTCGCCGGGCTCAAGGCTGGCGTCTACGCTTCGCTGGAGGAGGCCGCCGCCGCGCGGCCCAAGGGGGAAGGCCTGCCGCCGGCTCTGGACGTCCATGTCCGCGAGGTCGCCTACGCGAGGTGGCTCGACGCGGTCGCCCGGGTCAGGAGCTAGGGACCGTACTGCTCGATGGCGTCCGCGGCGGTGTGGATCACATGTCCGATGGCCTCCACCTCGTCGGGGGTCGGGCTGCGCGGGGATCGATAGTAGAGCGCGAAGGTGCCCAGCACCGGGCGCGTGCGGCCCGGGATCGGCGTGGACCAGCAGGCCCGCAGGCCGAACCTGCCGGCCAGCTCCCGGAAGTCCCGCCAGAGGGGGTCGAGGGTGATGTCGGTCACATAGACGGGATGGCCCAGATAGGAGGCGGTGCCGCAGGAGCCGACCTTGGGCCCGATGCGGATGCCGTTGATCGCGTCGTTGTAGTCCTTGGGCAGGGACGGGGCGGCGCCGTGCACGAGCCGTTCGCCCTCGGCGTCCAGCAACAGGATCGAGGCCAGCATCTCGCCTTCGAACTGCACCTCCACCGCGGCGACCAGGAGCTCGAGTATCCGGCTCAGGGCCTCGCCGCCGGAATAGGCCAGCCTGGCTCGCTGCGCCTCCTCGGTGAGGGAGGTCCTGACGCGCTCCGACAGCAGGTTGGTCGAGCCCATGCCGTACCCATACTCGATCGCGCCCGAAGCCGTCCCACCACAAGTCCGTGCGCGTGACTCGGGGCGCCAGTGCGCGAATATGGCAAAGGTTCGCGTACGGCGCTACTTGGATCGCCTTGACCCTCCCGCACGCCGGCGCAACTCTGCGCGCCGGAGGAACGACCATGGCCGACGGCAATCTCGCGGGCATCGTCCCGCTCAAGGGCCGGGTGTCGGATGCGGAGTGGCGCACCCGGGTCGACCTGGCGGCGCTCTATCGCCTGGTGGCGCTCGAAGGGTGGGACGACCTGGTCTTCACCCACATCTCGGCCCGCGTGCCGGGTCCCGAGCACCATTTCCTGATCAATCCGTTCGGCGTCTATTTCGACGAGGTGACGGCGTCGTCCCTGGTCAAGGTGAACCTCCAGGGCGATATCGTGACGGAGGGCCCCTACGGCATCAACGCCGCGGGCTATGTGATCCATTCTGCCGTGCACGGCGCGCGCGAGGACGCCAGGTTCGTGGTGCATGTTCACACCGACCAGGGGGTGGCGGTCTCGGCCCAGGCCGAGGGGCTCCTGCCGCTGTCCCAGCACGCGCTGGTGGTGCTGTCGCACCTCGCCTACCACGACTACGAGGGCATCGCCCTGAACCTCGACGAGCGCGAACGCCTGGTCCACGACCTGGGCGACAAGTCGCTGATGATGCTGCGCAACCACGGCACCCTCGCCACCGGCGCCACCGCCGGCGCGGCCTGGGTGGCGCTGTTCCACCTGGAGCGCGCCTGCAAGATGCAGGTGATGGCGCTGAGCGCCGGCCGCCAGGGCGTGCTGATGGCCTCCGAGAGCGCCCAGGCCGAGGTGGGCAAGGTGGTCGCGGGCGGCTTCGAGACGATGTCGAACCTGCCCTGGCCGGGCCTGCTGCGCCGCCTGGACCGCCTGTCCCCGGGATACGACGCCTGAGCTAGCGCGTTCCGTCAGATTGCATCCCGCTCTAGCCGGCCCCGGGCTGGTCCAGCAGGTCGCGCACCCTCACGGCCAGCTGCTCGAAGGTGAAGGGCTTGGTGATCAGCTGCACGCCGGGATCCAGCCGCCCGTGATGGACGATGGCGTTGCGGGAATAGCCGGTGGTGTAGAGCACCTTCAGCTCGGGCCGCAGCTTCGCCGCATCCTCGGCGAGGGCCCGGCCGCTGCGTCCGGGCAGCACGACGTCGGTGAACAGGAGATCGATCCGCTGGTCGCTGGCCACGATCGCCAGGGCGCCTTCGGACTCGGTCGCTTCCAGCACCCGGTAGCCCAGCTCGCTCAGGATCATCCGGCTGTAGGCGCGCACGTCGTCATTGTCCTCGACCAGCAGGATCACCTCGCCGTCGCTGCCCATGGGCATGGCCTGGTCCGGCGCCGGCCGCTCGACCGTTGCGCCGCCATGATAGCGCGGGAAGTAGAGCTTCACCGTCGTGCCGTGGCCCTGCTCGCTGTAGATGGTCACGTGGCCGCCGGACTGCTTGACGAAGCCGTAGACCATGCTGAGGCCAAGGCCGGTGCCCCGGCCCGGGTCCTTGGTGGTGAAGAAGGGCTCGAACACCCGCTCCAGCGTCGCCTTCGACATGCCGGAGCCGGTGTCGCTGACCGCGATCATGACATACTGCCCGGGCGCGACCTCGGTGTCGGTGGCGGTGTAGCTCTCGTCCAGCAGGGTGTTGGCCGTCTCGACGGTCAGCTTGCCGCCGTCCGGCATGGCGTCCCTGGCGTTGACCGCCAGGTTCAGCATGGCGCTCTCCAGCTGGTTCTGGTCCGCCTCGATGGCCCACAGCCGCGGCGCCAGCACCCCTTCCAGCTCGACCTGCTCGCCGAGCGTGCGGTGCAGCAGCTCGGTCATGTCGCGGACCAGGCCGTTGACCTCCAGGGGCTTGGGCTCCAGCGGCTGCCGGCGCGAGAAGGCGAGCAGCCGGCCGGTCAGGTTGGCGGCCCGCTGGGCGCCCTGCAGGGCCATGTCCAGCGCGCGCTCGACGCGGGCGCCGTCGCCGGGCTTGGCCCTGCGGATGGTGTCCAGGCCCCCGATGATCACGGTCAGCAGGTTGTTGAAGTCGTGGGCGACCCCGCCGGTGAGCTGGCCCACCGCCTCCATCTTCTGGGCCTGGCGCAGCGCTTCCTCGGCCTCGGCGCGGCGGGCGACCTCGGCCTCCACGCGGCCTTCGAGGCCGGCGTTCAGCGCCTGCAACTGGCCCTCGGCGATCCGCCGCTGCTCCAGTTCGCGCCCGGCGGCCTGGAACAGGCGGGCGTTGTCCATGGCGACGGAGGCCTGGCTGGCGAGCGCCGCCACGCGCTCTTCCGCGGTCTCGCTGAACACGCCGGTTCGCGAGTGTCCGAAGAACAGGCCCCCCAGCACCTCGCCGGTGCGCGACTTCACCGGCACGGCCAGATAGCTGCGGACCGGCAGATGGCCCTTGGGCATGCCGTGGTGCGGCGCCACCGCGCCGTAGCGAGGATCCTGGGTGATGTCGTCCGAGCGCACGATGCCTTCGCCGGCGAAGGTCGGTGCGAACACCGGCGTGTTGCGCGGCATGGGGAACTTGGAGAAGGCCTCCATCGGTGCGCCCGACAGGGTGTAGAGCGTGTAGCTCTCGCCCGCCTCGTTCACGAGGTTGTAGAAGAAGGCCCCGAACTCGGCCCCGGTCACTTCCACGGCCGCATCGGTGATGGTCTGGACCAGATGGTTCAGATCGAGGTCGCCGGAGATGGCGGCGCCGGCGCGGTTGATGATCTGCAGCGCCCGGGTCTGGTCCTCCAGGGCAGCCTGCTTGGCCTGCAGTTCGCGGACCGCCGCGCGCCTGAGCTCAGCCAGCTGGATGTTGCCGTTCACCCGCGCCAGCAGTTCCCGCGCCGCGAAGGGCTTGATCAGGTAATCGTCGGCGCCGGCTTCCAGGCCCTCGACCTTGGCTTCCTCGCCGGCCCGCGCCGACAGCAGGATCACCGGCGTGCTCGCCAGGTCGGGATCGCCGCGTACGGCGCGCAGCAGTCCGAAGCCATCGAGCCGGGGCATCATCACATCGCTCAGGATCAGGTCGGGCCTGACCTCGCGGGCCAGAGCCAGCGCCTCTTCGCCGTCCCCGGCGGCGCCGATCTCATAGCCTTCCGATTCCAACAGCCGGCAGACATAGGCGCGCATGTCGGCGTTGTCGTCGGCCAGCACGACCCGCTTGCCTCGGCCCGCGGCGGCCGAGGCGGCCAGGCCCCCCAGGTCCGCCGATGGAAGGTCGCCCAGGGGCGCCGGAGCCGGCGAGTCCGGCAGCCAGCGAAGGGCTTCGTCGACGTATTCATGAGCCCGCGCGCCGGCGGCCGGCGCCGCCTCGGCCGTATCGCGGATGTGCTCGGAGGAGAGGTGCGCCCGCCCGAGCGGCAGCACGATGGTGAAGGTCGTCCCCTTGCCAGGCGCGCTCTCGGCCGAAATCACCCCTCCGTGCAGCTTCACCAGTTCCTGCACCAGGGCCAGGCCGATGCCGCTGCCCTCGAAGCTTCGGCCCTGGGCGCCTTCCACCCGATGGAAGCGCTCGAACAGCCTGGGGATCTCCTCGGCGGGAATGCCGATGCCGGTGTCGGCGACCTTGACCACCGCGTCGCGCCCGTCCGCCGAGCTCGCGACGGACACCCGGATCCTGCCCTCGAAGGTGAACTTGAAGGCGTTGGAGATCAGGTTCAGGACCACCTTTTCCCACATCTCCCGGTCGACATAGGCCAGGTCGGGCAGGGGCGGGCAGTCCAGTTCCAGCCGGAGGCCGGCGCGCTCGATGGCCGAGCGGAAGTTCGAAGCGATCTCCGCGGTGAAGCCGGCGAGCTGGGTGGACTCGTAGGCGGCGCGCACCCGGCCGGCCTCGATGCGCGAGAAATCCAGCAGGCTGTTGACCAGCCGCAGCAGGCGCCCGCCGTTGCGCAGGGCGATCGCGGCCTGGGCCTGCATCTCCGAGACGGTCGCCGACCCCGAGGCCATGTCCTCCAGCGGGCCCAGCATGAGGGTCAGGGGCGTGCGGAACTCGTGGCTGACGTTGGAGAAGAAGGCGGTCTTGGCCCGGTCCAGTTCGGCGAGCGCCTCCACCCGGCGCCGTTCCTCGTCATAGGCGTCGGCATTGGCGATGGCCGCGGCGATCTGGCCGGCCGCCAATTCGAGGAAGCCTCGATAGCTTTCGTCGAACAGGCGATATGGGTTCAGTCCGACCAGCAGCACGCCGGCCCGTCCCGTTTCGCCGGAGGGTGCGACCGGAAGCGCCGCGGCCATGGTCGCCGGGCGATCCCAGGCGCCGCTCGGGAAGCGGGCGCCGAAGACGGCCTGCAGATCCTCGACCAGCCGTGGCTCATGGTCGGCCAGGGCTTCCCAGACGGGCCAGGCGTCCGCCTGTCGGGCCGGAAGGGTCTCGGGGGCCGCGGGGTGGCCGTCGACCAGGCCAGAGGAGGCGGCCAGCACGAGATCGTCCCCTTCGTCCGCGGTGACGTAGAGCAGGGCGAAGGTCACGTCTCGCGGGTCGTCCGCCAGGGTCTCGACGCTTCGGCGACAGGCCTCGCGCCAGGAGCGCGCATTGACCGTCCGGGCCGCCAGTTCCCGCAGCAGGTTGATCTGGCGCTCGCCGATCACCCGCTGGGTGTCGTCGGTATTGGCGCAGATGATGCCCCCCGGCGCGCCGTCGTCGTCGGGAATCGGGCTGTAGGAGAAGGTGTAGTAGGTCTCCTCGGGGTAGCCGTTCCGCTCCATGATCAGGAGCTGTTCCTCGACGTAGGTCCCCTCGACCCCGCCGAGCGCCGTGGCGAGCATGGGACCGATGTCCGACCAGATCTCGCTCCACACCTCGGAGGCCGGACGGCCGAGCGCCCACGGGTGCTTGCCGCCGATGATCGACTGGTAGGGATCGTTGTACAGATAGGTGAGTTCCGGGCCCCAGCCGATCCAGATCGGCTGGCGCGAGGTCAGCATGATCCGCACGGCGGTGCGCAGGCTCTGGGGCCAGGATTCGGGCGGGCCCAGCGGCGTTGCGGTCCAGTCGTGAGCGCGGATCAGCGCGCCCATTTCGCCGCCGCCCGCCAGGAAGTTCAGAGGCGTATCTGGCGGCGGTCGAAGGTCCGCCTCGGCGCTGATCATGGATCTCCTTGTCCCCTGCCCAGGTTACCCGCGACCGCGCCGATCAGGTAACCGCGGGTCCCGTGTATAGCGCGTCGTTCGCCGGCGCCAATGCTTGAGCAGTCATGGATTGGCATGGACTTCTACGGTAAAGCTTGTTTCCCGATATCCTTGGCGCAGACCGCCTGACGGGTGCTTCCGGACCGGGCTGGCGCGGCCGATTCAGCCCGGCTTCCCGGTCAGCCGGGCGGCCAGTCCGGGATAGCCGGCCGTCTTGGCCAGATCCGCGGGAGTCATGCCGCGTTTGTCGGTGATGGATGGATCGGCGCCCCGGGCCAGCAGCCTTTCGGCGATGGAGGCCCGGCCCGCGGCCGCGGCCCAATGCAGCGGAGTGCGCTTGTGCAGCACGTCGCGGCTGTGCACCAGCTGCGGATCCCCGTCCAGCAACAGCTCGAGCCGGCCGTCATAGCCCCGCGCCGCGGCGGTCGGGGCGTCGATCGGGCCGGCGGCCTTGTCGGCGCCGCCATGGCGGAGCAGCAGCTCGGCGAGGTCCGGCCGCCCCGCTGCGGTCGCCTCGTTCCAGGGCGTCCAGGTCTCGGCGTGGGCGGTGGAACGGGCGTTGGCCAGGGCGCCGCCCCGGAGCATGAGCTCGGCGACCTGAAGCTGGCCGGCGCCGGCCGCCACGTGCAGGGGCGTGCCGCCGCACTGGCTCCTGGCGTTGGGATCGGCGCCCCGCTCCAACAGCAGGCGCGCGACCTCCAGATGGCCGCCCCGCCCGGCCTCGTGCAGAGGAGTGTCGCCCGCCTCGTTCATCGGCGAGGGTTTGGCGTCGTGGTCGAGCAGGGCCCGGGCGCTGGCCAGATGGCCGCGCCGCGCGGCGGCGTGCAGCGGGGTCGCGCCGCCGTAGTCCTTGGGATCGGTGGCGGCGCCGGACCGCAGCAGCAGTTCGACCACCACGGCGTGGCCCTCGGCCGCCGCGCGATGCAGCGGCGTGACCTTGCCCTCCTGGCGGCGGGTGACGCGGTAGGGGTCCGAGGCCAGGATCGCCCTGACGGCGTCCACGTCGCCGGCATGTGCGGCCTCGTGCAGGTCGGACATTCGCGAGCGGCCTCCCAGGTCTGTTCCGCCGATCCCCGACCGGCGAAGGTTGCGAGGGGTTAACTGGCGCGGTCCTGCAAGTCGTGCATAGCTCGACGCCAATCAAGTCTCTGCTGGAGAGCAACCACGTGAATCATCAGATCGATCGCCGCACCCTGTTGCGGTCGTCGGCGGCCCTTGCCGCGTCCCTGACCGCGCCCGCCCTGGCCCTGGCCCAATCCCCATCCGCCGGCCCGCCAGTGGCGAAGGTGGCGCCGGTCACCGAGGACCTGTTCGGGGTCAAGGTCACCGATCCCTATCGCTGGATGGAGGCCGGAGGGCCCGAGTG
>Ga0265338_10009000_pt1 | contig 12009 bp, 7 predicted proteins | sample 42126metaG_FD_193579 | JGI IMG/M metagenome (GOLD analysis project Ga0265338, IMG submission 193579) | Rhizosphere microbial communities from Carex aquatilis grown in University of Washington, Seatle, WA, United States - 4-21-26 metaG | ecosystem: Host-associated > Plants > Roots > Rhizosphere >... | reverse complement strand
CCGACCGCAGCGATTTCGGGGTTTTGGAAAACTTGGAGGTGTGGCCCCGGGCCTTCTTTTGCGACCAGGTGGTGGCCATCGCCTCCAACGAGGAGTTCATCCAACGGCTGCTGGCCAATGGCAAACAGCCCTTCATTGCCCTCACCCCGGAGGAATTCGAAAAGCAGCCCGCCTTGCGGCAGCTGGCGTCCGCGAAGCCGGCGGCCGTCTCCCCGGCAACCCACTATCAGCTGCTGCCCAATTCAACGGCGTTCGACGTCCACGCCTCCGCCGCCGGCATGGTCTGCCTCGCCGAAGGCCAGGCCAGGGATTTCACGGCCCGGGCCAACCACCAGCCCAAGGAAGTCCTGACGGTCAACCGCGCCTTCAAGGGCGTCTATCTCGACCAGCCGGGGGACTATCACTTGGAATTCACCTATCGCCCGCAGCATTGGCGGCTGGCCTGCGCTTTGTTTTGGATCGCCGCCGGCGGTGTGATCGTCCTGGTCGTGATGGGTGGAATCCGCGCCCGAGATCAACGGAAAACCGCCTGACCGAACGCAAAGGTGGGCGCAGCTGCACACTGCCCCGGTCTCCCGCTCCCCACCGGGGTGGGGAGCGGGTCGGGGGTGAGGGGAACGAGCCGGAATACCTTGTGCCCTCCCCGGCCCGCTCCACCCTTGGGGGAGGCGAGGGAGAAAATGGGAGAGTGCGTGGATGCGCCCCGTAGCGGACGAGATTTGTTTTTGACGTTGGTGCGGCAGAAACTTAAAATTCCATCACGGGAAAAACTGGCACGTGACGAAACCAAACCAAACCAACGCCTCCGAACCGGTGCCAGAGCTGGACCCTAAAACCCGAAAGCCGGGATTTGCCCAACAGGTTTCCCGATGGAACGCAAGGCACCCGGTCCTGGCCATCCTGCTCGTCTCGCTGCTGGCAGTCGTCATCAACTGTTATCCGATCCTCTTTTGCGGCCGGAGTTATGTCTCGCCCACGTGTGTGGGACCGATGGTTTATGCCTGGTGGCCGCCGCTGCCGGGGATGAAACCCGCACGTCAGGTATCGCAACATGGAAGCGATACGGCGGCAATGATGATGTGGGGGATCCCGGCCGGATTCATCGAATCGCGCAGCCTGCTGGAGCACGGGGAGATTCCCTTGTGGAACCGCTACAGCCATGCCGGCGATACCCTCATCGGCCAGGCGGTTTCCATGCTCGGCGATCCCTTGCAGTTGATCGTCATCCTCGGACACGGCTCAGCCGGCGCCTGGGATCTCAAGTTCCTGACGGCGAAATTCATCTTCTGCGTTGGGTTTGGGCTGCTCATCCTCCGCCTGCTAGGAAGCCGGTCGCTGTCGCTGCTCTTCGCCGCGCTGGCCGCCTGGTGCGGCGCTTTTTTTTACATCAACAATCACCTGGCTTTTTTTGTTTTTGCCTACACCCCGTGGATTCTGCTCTCCGCCCTGGAGCTGCTCGACCGACACTCGGAGCGGTATGTCCGCTGGGGGCTGGTCTGGCTGCTGGCCAACTTCGCCTGCTTTAACGCCGGCCACGTGGAAGTGGCGGTGGTTTTAATCGGCGGCTTGAACCTGGCGGCCGTCGCCGGCGCGTTGACCCGCTGCTGCACGCTGGCGGACTCGGCCCGGGTGCTGGGACGCATGGCCGTGGGCACCCTGCTCTTTTTGGGCCTGACCGCGCCGATGTGGATGTCGTTTCTGGCGGCGCTGGAGGGTTCCTATTCCGCCCATTCCGAAGTCCAGGTGATGCAGCTTCCGCTCCTGAGTCTGCCGGGAATGTTTGACGATCTGTTTTATCTCCTCCTCCGGGAGAAGGATTCCGACGTGGCCATCGCCCCGGGGACCAGCCTGTTGATGCTGGCGGCCTGCATCCTTTCGGTATTGCGCTGGCGGCAGTTGAAGGGAGAACCCTTCTTCTGGGTCAATGGCGGCGCCATCCTGTTGTGGGGCGGCTGCGTGTTTGGCTGGGTCCCGGCTTCGGTCCTGGCGGCCGTTCCCTTGCTGAACCGGGTGGGCCATACCTACACCGACTTTTCCTATCTGCTGGTCATCCATCTGACCATTCAGGCCGCCTATGGGTTCCGCTGCCTGGCCCGGGAGGACAATTCCCGGCGCGCGGTGGTCGATTTCCTCTGGATGCTGTTGATCTTCGCAGCGATGGTGCTGGCATATGACTTCAGAACCGTGCACCGGCCCATCCCGTGGAACTATGTCCTGTGCGGCGGTGCGGCGGCGTTCGGCGCACCGCTGCTGTTTGCGTATTTGAAGAGCCGCCATCGCCAGATCCCTGCCAGCGGATGGGTGGGCCTGGCCATTTTGGGATTCATGGTTCATTTCCGCTTCGGACTTTATAATTTTGGCAACCAGGATTGGCTGATGCTTCCAGGCCCGCGCGTGGTGTTGAATACACCCAGCGTGGCCGTGGACGAGATCAAGGCGGACCCGTCCGGCCCGTTCCGGGTGGTCGGATTGGAATGGAACTTCTACGGCGATTATTCGGCGGTTTACGGCCTCGAAGACATCCGTTCCTGCGCGCCGTTGAGCAACGCCGCGTTTATCCGCCTCATCCAGAAATTTCCGGGCATGTTTTTTGGCGGAGAATGGATGATCCGGGTGCAGGACCCGGTGGCGGCGCAGCCGCTGTTGAACCTGCTTAACGTCAAATATCTGCTGGCCAATCCGCGCGTTGGCCTTCAGGAAGGGCTCGATTTTCGCCTCACCGACCGCAGCGATTTCGGGGTTTTGGAAAACCTGGAGGTGTGGCCCCGGGCCTTCTTCTGCGACCAGGTGGTGGCCATCGCCTCCAACGAGGAGTTCATCCAACGGCTGCTGGCCAATGGCAAACAACCCTTCATTGCCCTCACCCCGGAGGAATTCGAAAAGCAGCCCGCCTTGCGGCAGCTGGCGTCCGCGAAGCCGGCGGCCGTCTCCCCGGCAACCCACTATCAGCTGCTGCCCAATTCAACGGCGTTCGACGTCCACGCCTCCGCCGCCGGCATGGTCTGCCTGACCGAAGGCCAGGCCAAAGATTTCACGGCCCGGGCCAACCACCAGCCCAAGGAAGTCCTGACGGTCAACCGCGCCTTCAAGGGCGTCTATCTCGACCAGCCGGGGGACTATCACCTGGAATTCACCTACCGCCCGCAGCATTGGCGGCTGGCCTGCGCTTTGTTTTGGATCGCCGCCGGCGGTGCGATGGTCCTGGTGGTGATGAGTGGAATCCGCGCCAGGGTTCAACGAAAAAACACCTGATCGAAGACAACGAGTCGGATGAACCATCAAGACTTCCTTTGAAAAGAACTGATCGGGACTTGTTTTTGACACCGACGAAACTTAACGTTTCATTCCAAACAAGCAGAAAAACTCATACGTGACCGAACCAGACCAAACCAAAGTGTCCCCAACGGAGCCTGGCGTGGATGCCAACACCCGAAAACCGGGCTTTGCAAAACGGCTTTCAGAATGGAGCATACGGTGCCCTGTTCTGTCGATTGTCATGGTCTCGCTGGTGGCGGTCATGATCAATGGTTACCCGGTTATCTTTTGCGGTCGGAGCTATGTCTCGCCTGCTGCTGCTGGCCGGATGGTTTATGATTCGTGGCCACCGCTTCCCGAAATGAAGCGAACTTCGCCGATGCAGACACATGGGAGTGATACCTGGGCGATGATGCTGTGGGGGCTTCCGATCGGGTTCATCGAATCGCGCAGCCTGCTGGAGCACGGGGAGATTCCCTTGTGGAACCGCTACAGCCATGCTGGCGACACCCTCATCGGCCAGGCGGTTTCCATGCTCGGCGATCCCCTCCAGTTGATCGTCATCCTCGGACACGGCTCAGCCGGCGCCTGGGATCTCAAGTTCCTGACCGCGAAATTCATCTTCTGCGTTGGGTTTGGGCTGCTCATCCTCCGTCTTTTGGGAAGCCGGCTGCTGGCGCTGCTTTACGCCGCGCTGGCCGCCTATTGCGGCGCTTTCTTTTTCATCAACAATCATCCCGTTTTTTTTGTTTTTGCCTACGCCCCGTGGATTTTGCTCTCCGCCCTGGCGTTGCTCGACCGGCACTCGGAGCGGTATGTCCGGTGGGGGCTGGTCTGGCTGCTGGCCAACTTCGCCTGCTTTAACGCCGGCCACGTGGAAGTGGCGGTGGTTTTAATCGGCGGCTTGAACCTGGCGGCGGTCGCCGGCGCGTTGACCCGCTGCTGCACGCTGGCGGACTCGGCCCGGGTGCTGGGACGCATGGCCGTGGGCACCCTGCTCTTTTTGGGCCTGACCGCCCCGGTGTGGATGTCGTTTCTGGCGTCACTGGATGGTTCCTATTCCGCCCATTCCGAAGTCCAGGTGATGCAGCTTCCGCTCCTGAGCCTGCCGGGCGCATTTGACGATCTTTTCTATTTATTCCTCCTTGGGAAATATTCCGGCATTGCCTTGGCACCGGGAACCAGTCTCTTGGTGCTGGCGGGATGTATTCTTTCGATATTGGGATGGCGGCAGTTGAAGGGAGAACCCTTCTTTTGGGTCAACGGAAGCGCCATCCTGTTGTGGGTGGGGATTGTTTTTGGGTGGATTCCGGCTTCGCTCCTCGCGAATATTCCATTGTTGAACCGGGTGGGCCATACCTACACCGACTTTTCCTATCTGCTGGTCATCCATCTCACGATTCAAAGCGCCTATGGTTTCAAGTACCTGGCGCGGCAGCAAAATTTCCGGCGGACGGCATTTGATTTCCTTTGGCTGGGTCTGATCTTCGCGGGAATGTTCATGGCATATTGCCTCGGGATGGAACACCAATCCCTCCCGTGGAATTATTTCCTGTGCGTCGGGGCCGGAGCGGCCGGCGCGCCGTTGCTGTTCGCGTATTTGAGGAGCTCCCATCGCCAGGTCCCCGTCATCGGATGGGTGGGCATCCTCATTTTAGGGTTGGCGGCTCAAGTCCGTTTCGGATTTTATAGCTTTGGCAACGAGGACCTGCTGATGATTGCCGGTCCACGCTGGGTTCTGAACATCCCCAGCCCGGCGGTGGACAAGGTCAAGACGGATAAATCCACACCGTTCCGGGTGGTCGGATTGAAAGGCAATTTCTTCGGCGATTATTCGGCGGTTTATGACCTGGAAGACATCCGTTCCTGCGCGCCGTTGAGCAACGGCGAGTTCATCGACCTCATCCGGAAATTTCCAGGCATGACTTTGGGCAGGGTTTGGATGATCGAAGTGACGGATCCGGTGGTGGCGCAGCCCCTGTTGAACCTGCTTAACGTCAAGTATCTGCTGGCTTCTCCGAACACCAACCCGCAACCGGATTCTGATTTTCGCCTTGCCGATCGTCTCGACCTGTGGGTCTTGGAAAATCCGGAGGTTTGGCCCCGGGCCTTTTTCTCCGACCAGGTCGTTCCCGTCTCCTCCAACGAGGAGTTCATCAACCTGCTGCTGGCCAACGGCAAACAACCCTTCATTGCCCTCACCCCGGAGGAAATCGACAAGCAGCCCGGCTTGAAACAGTTGGTGGCCACGAAGCCAGCGGCCATATCCCCGGCGACCCACTATCAGCTGCTGCCCAATTCAACGGCGTTCGACGTCCACGCCTCCGCCGCCGGCATGGTCTGCCTCACCGAAGGCCAGGCCAGGGATTTCACGGCCCGGGCCAACCACCAGCCCAAAGCTGTCCTGACGGTCAACCGCGCCTTCAAGGGCGTCTATCTCGACCAGCCGGGGGACTATCACTTGGAGTTCACCTACCGGCCGGGTCATTGGCAGCTGGCCTGCACCTTGTTTTGGATCTCAGCCGCCAGTGCGATGGTCCTGGCGGCGGTGGAAATCCGCGCCCGGCGGCGGTCAAACGATGGGATAGCCTCCTGACCAACAAACCATGAATCGCATCGACATTCCTGCCAGCGAACGGCACACGATCAAATCCTGCCAGCTCTGCAAGGGGGCCCGGATCTATTACCTGTTTTCAACCTCCGACTACCGCGTGGTGCGGTGCGAGGATTGTGGACTGGTGTTTCTCAACCCGCAGCCGAGCGACGATGAACTGTCCCGGATTTACGGCGCGGATTATTTTCTCGGCAGCGACACCGAGGCGGGCCGCCAGGCGGTCAGCGAAATCAAACAGGCCACGGCCCGGCTTTATTTGGCGCAAACCCGCCGGTACTCCGGTTTGGAAAACGGCCGCCTCCTTGAAATCGGCTGCGGCGACGGCGATTTTCTCGTCTCGGCGGAGGCCGAAGGCTGGCTGGTGACGGGCATTGAATATTCCCCGGCCGCCTGCGAAAAAGCGCGCCGCCGGCTCAAAGGCGGCGAGGTGCATTGCGGCGTGTTGCCGCAGGCCGGATTGCCGGCGGAGCAGTTCGACCTCTGCGTGCTTTCCGATGTCATCGGCAATGTCCGCGACCCGCTGGATTTTCTGCGCGAGGTCCATCGACTGCTCAAGCCCGGCGGCGCGCTGTTCGTGGCCACGCCTTCGATTGATTCGTGGTCAGCCCGGTTCCTGCGGCAGAAATGGATGGAATTCAAGGCGGAGCACCTGACCTATTTCGACCGGCAGACGCTCCAAACCACGCTCGCCAAATCCGGCTTCCGCAACGTCATCGTCGAGGCTGGCTGGAAGATTTTAAGCCTCGATTATGTGAAGCTGCACTTCGAGCGTTTCCCGGTTCCCGTGGTGACGCCGGCCATGAAATTCATCGTCCGCAGCCTGCCCCGCCCGATGCAGCTCAAGCATCGACGGATTGTCGCCAGCGGCATCATGACCTTCTCCCGAAAGGCGGAGTGGCGGCCATCGGAAGTGCTTTCCGTGATCGTGCCGGCGTTCAACGAAGCCAAAACCTTCGGCGTGCTGATGGCGGCGCTCGTGCAAAAGGAACTGCCCAACCTGCAGCTGGAAATCATCGTGGTGGAAAGCAACTCGACAGATGGAACCCGCGAGCTCGCCCGGAAATACCAGGACCATCCGCGCGTCAAAGTGATCCTCGAAGCCCAGCCGCGCGGGAAAGGCCACGCCGTGCGCGCCGGCTTGCAGGCCGCCGGCGGCGACTACGTGCTGATCCAGGATGCCGACCTTGAATACGACCTGGAAGATTACGACGCCTTGCTGGAGCCGCTCGTCGCCGGCCGCAGCGCGTTCGTGCTGGGCTCCCGTCACGGCGGGCACAATGTCTGGAAAATGCGGCAGTTCACCGGGCAGCTGGGCTTGAGCCTGTTTGTCAACCTGGGCCATTGGTTTTTCACGACCCTCATCAATGTGCTGTTCCTCCAGCGGCTCCGCGACCCGTTCACCATGTACAAGGTCTTCCGCCGGGACTGCCTTTACGGGCTGGAATTCAAGTGCAACCGGTTCGACTTCGATTTCGAGCTCCTCATCAAACTGATTCGCAAAGGGTTTCGTCCCGTGGAGCTGCCCGTGAACTATCGTTCGCGCTCATTCAAGGAGGGGAAAAAAGTGCGACTGTTGCGCGACCCGCTCGCCTGGCTGGGGACGATCGTCTGGCTGCGATTTGTGCGGATTCAGCCGCTGGAGGTGGTCGAGCAGGCGCACCCCGCGAAGGCGGTGAAAAAAGAACCGGATGTCGCCGGGACCGACCTTCCTGAGCCATGAACGCCTCCACCAATCCCCGGGACCAGATCGACGTCCGCTATCATCAGCATACCGGCAGCCGGATCGCCCGGCGCATCTCGACCATCGCCCGGCGGCGCGTGCACGATCTCTTCCTGCAAACCTTGCAGCCCCGGCCCGGCGACCGCATCCTGGACATCGGGACCAGCGATGACACCGGCGCCGACTCGAACATGCTCGAACAGCTTTATCCCCACCGGGAACATCTGACCTGCTGCAGCCTGACCGACGGCCAATCCATTCTGGGGGCCTACCCCGGCGTACAGCATGTCCGGATTGCGCCGGGGGAGCCGCTGCCCTTCGACCGCAACGCCTTTGACATTGTTTACAGCAACGCCGTGCTGGAGCATGTCGGTTCGCCGCAGCGGCAGAAAAAATTCATCGCCGAGCTGTGCCGGGTCGCTCCGCGCCGTTTCCTCGCGGTGCCCAATCGCGGCTTTCCCATCGAGCACCACACCTGCCTGCCTCTGCTCCACCATCTGCCGAAACCCTGGTTCCGCTGGCTGGTCCGCGGAACCCGTTATGATTTCTGGTCGCATGAGGAAAATTTGAATTACGTTTCCGCCGCCGACCTCCGCGCGCTGTGGCCCGCCGATGGCCGGCCAACGGTGCTCTACGCTGGAATCGGCATTGGCCCTTGGAAATCAAATCTGGTGGCTTATCAAAATGGCGGCGGCGGGTGCTGACCGTCTCCCGGGAAAGGTCGCGGACGGATGCCCGCGGTTACATGATCTTCAATTTCGGCAGGTCCTGCGAATCCACCAGTCCCACCGGCGCGCCCTTCGCGTTCACCACGATCAAATCATCGATGTTCCGCTCGTTGAAGATCTTCAGCGCCTCGGCAGCCAGCGCGCCTTCGCGGATGCGCACCGGGTTGCGCGTCATCACCTTTTTCAACGGCTGCCCGAGCAGGTGCTCGTCCTTGGCCATGTGCCGGCGGAAATCGCCGTCGGTGAACACGCCGGTGAGCCGGCCGCGCGCGTTCACGATGCTCAGGCTGCCGGATTTGGCGCGGGTCATGATGAACAGCGCCTCCTTCACGCTCAGCATTTCATCGGCCATGGCGTTGCGCTCGCCGCGCCGCATGATATCGCCGACCTTCAGCAGCATCGCCCGGCCGATCGCGCCGCTCGGGTGCAGCCGCGCGTAATCGCTCTGCTTGAAGCCGCGCGCCTGCAGCACGGCCATTGCCAGCGCGTCGCCCATCACCAGGGTCGCCGTCGTGCTCGCCGTCGGCGCCAGGTTGAACGGGCAGGCCTCCTTCGGCACCCGCACGTTGAGCACCAGGTCGCTGTGGCGGGCGAGCGATGATTTGGGATTGCCGGTCAGGGTGATGATCTTGACCGAAAACCGTTTCAGCGCCGGCAGCAGATTGAGCAGCTCCTCCGATTCGCCGGAATAGCTGAGCGCCAGGACCACGTCGCCATCGTTGAGGATGCCGAGGTCGCCGTGCAGGGCGTCCACGCTGTTGAGCACGACGCTGGTGGAGCCGGTGCTGGTGAGGGTGGCGGCGATTTTCTGCCCGATGTTGCCCGATTTGCCGATACCGACGATGACGATTTTGCGGCGTTGCACCAGCATTTCGACGATGAGCTGGACGGCATGGGTAAAGGAGGCGTTGAGCTGGGCGCGCACGGCCTTGAGCGCCGCCAGTTCGATGGCGAAGACTTCCCGGGCTTTGGCAAGGTGACTCACGCCGGTGAGTCTGTCACGGAGGCACATCACTTTCAACCGCGATTCATCGGGCAAGAATTCAACGGGCGCATCTCAATTTTTGAGCAGCGACCCGGTGGTTCAATCCCAACGGGATTGCGTCCTCCAGCCCAGGGTTGCGCGTGTCGCGCTACCCCGGGAAAAAGTCGGAAATAATTCTCAACCCCAACGGGGTTGTGGCAAACCTCACGCGCGTTGGGAGAAACGATTTGGCCACAACCGCGTTGCGGTTGTGACATTTGTTGGACGATGCCCCAGGGTAGCGCGTTCCGCGCAACCTTGGGCTTTGATACAGAATCCCAAAGGGATTCCTGGATGCCTTTGGCCCTACACAAAAATTGAGATGCGCCCGAATTCAACCCGCCCGCGCGGCGTGCCACAACTGGCAACCAAGGAACTGAAAGGGATCAGAAATGTATCGCTGCGGCCGAACACAGAGTTGGTCGACGGTTCGCTGGAGCACCCTGGTTAGGTCTCGATTGGCTTCCTGCTGACATCATACATGCCGAATCCCTTGTGCTTCCAGAACTCTTCCAAACCGATCTTTTCATACACGGCCAACTCTTTTCTGTAGATGGGATAGAACTGAGAGAAGTGAACCTTGTAATCGTTCAACCGAATTGAGACAAATTCCTCGTCAAGGATACTTTGAGCAAAAACCAAGAAGCCATCCATCTTCGTGTCCGCCGCGAGCGGAACGTCGGTCGTAAACACATCGCCATATTGAAATGGCTTCTTTCCACGGAAATCGGCGGCGAAAACTCCAGCGGCACACGGCCACGCCGTGTCGAGCGATTGGACCGCTACGATCATCTCCGGGCGGGATAATTTCCATGCTGGAAAAGGGCGGACGCTAAGGCCGTAGGTGACTCCAGTAATCATACCGTCCTCGGGAACATTCGTGTAAACGAAGACTGATACGGGCGGGCCACCATCTGGTGCTTCGGCCTTGTGGATGGAGGCCTCGTTGCCGAAGATGCTCTGCAAGTGCTCAAGAAAAATTTCTGCGTTGGATGGCATATGTTGGGCTAACAGTCTTGTTCAGGCCAAAGCGCGTGCACGGAGTCGTGTGCGGCTGACTTTTCCATCCGTGGCCTGATCATGAGTTAATGGAATCAGGCCGGTGAATTTCCAGCAAGAATTATCCTTACAAAACCAGCCAGGCGATTAAAGTCGCGATGTCCCGAAGGAGACTTTTTGAAAATAGCCCGGCGTTTTAACGCCGGGATTTGGTAGCACCAAAACAAGTCCCGCAGGGACGGCTGAACAAGCGTTTGTGTTCAACCGTCCCTGCGGGACTGATTGCAATATCATCAAAGCCCGGCGTTTAAACGCCGGGCTATTTTCATAATGTCCCTTTGGGACACAGCACTCTCGGTTGTCCCATAATTTGGAAGCGCTCATCATTTTGGATAGTGCCCGAACGCGTTTGACTTCCCGGCATCTGTTGGCAAGGTGAATTGATGGATGAGCAACTGCGAACCGATTTGCCGACGGCACCCTTGTCGCCGCATCGTCCGCTCTCCGAGTTCTACCGGGCATCAGCGGAACGACAGCATTTTGTCAACGATCTGTTTGACGAGGCGGCGCCGGACTACGACTGGGTGAGCGGCATGATGTCGTTTTGGAGCGACCGGTTCTATCGCCGGGATGCCTTGCGGAGAGCCGGATTACAGAACGGAATGCAGCTGCTGGACGTGGCGAGCGGCACGGGATTGATGATCAAGGCCGCGCTGGAACTCGGAGTGGACCCTGCGCAGGTGACCGGCGTTGATCCCAGCCGGGGCATGCTGGCCAGGAACCGGGAACGCAACCCGGTGACGTTGCTCGAAGGCACGGGGGAAGCCCTGCCTTGTGCGAATGCAACGTTCGATTTCGTGTGCATGGGCTACGCCCTGCGACACGTTGAGGATCTGTGCAAGCTCTTCAGCGAATTCCTTCGCGTGTTGCGGCCTGGGGGACGCGTATTGATTCTGGAGATCACCCGGCCAAGCAGTGTCGTGGCGTTGCACTTGATGCGTTTCTACATGCAAACGCTGGTGCCACGCCTGGGCTGGCTGCGCCGGCGGAACCGGTCCACGGCCAGGTTGATGCAATATTACTGGGCCACAATTGAAGAATGCGTTCCGCCCCCGGTCATCCTCTCGGCGCTGGAAGCCGGTGGTTTCAGTAATGTCAAACGCACCACGACCGGTGCGGTTTTGAGCGAGTATGTTGCCCGGTGTTAATTGAACGCTGCTGAACGGGAAGCGAAAGTGCGGTTGCGCTCGAGGCTGGCGTGGCGGCGACTCGGTAGAACGCCGCCATTCTGAATTCAGTCAGCGGCGGTCTGCCGACGCGCCGCTACGGAGCTTGTTCTGGTTTGCTGATTTTTAACTGCGAAATACACGAAAAACAAAAGGCAGGAAAATTAGGGACTCGTGGAACTCGCCCCTCCGAAATTTCGTGTATTTCGCGGTTCATCAGATTCTTGTAGCCAGCCCAAACGGCGGCGGTTTTGGTCAGCTTCCACTTAACGTCAATGCCGCTGTCAGCACAATTTCACCCGTAACTCGGGCGGTAGCCTGCGCCTGAACCAGATTGCCGAGCCGGCCGGTGATGCGCGCTTCAAGCTGGATGATTTCGCCGGGCCTGGCCGTGCCGAGGATCTTTACATTTCGCAGCGCGGTAAGTTTCAGTCCGGCCAGCG
>Ga0265338_10008999_pt1 | contig 12010 bp, 10 predicted proteins | sample 42126metaG_FD_193579 | JGI IMG/M metagenome (GOLD analysis project Ga0265338, IMG submission 193579) | Rhizosphere microbial communities from Carex aquatilis grown in University of Washington, Seatle, WA, United States - 4-21-26 metaG | ecosystem: Host-associated > Plants > Roots > Rhizosphere... | reverse complement strand
GTGCCGATCATCGTCGCCATCAACAAGATCGACCGACCCGACGCCAAGCCCGAGCGCGTCCGCACCGAGCTGCTGCAACACGAGATCCAAGTCGAATCGCTCGGCGGCGACGTGCTTGAAGTCGATGTTTCGGCCAAGGAAAGAATCAACCTCGACAAGTTGCTCGATATCATTGCCTTGCAGGCGGAAGTCCTTCAGCTCAAGACCAATCCAAACCGCTCCGCCGAAGGCACCGTGATCGAAGCCCGGCTCGATCGTGGCCGCGGGCCAGTGGCCACTGTTCTGGTTCAGCGCGGTACGCTCAAGCCTGGCGATATCGTCGTTGCCGGCGCCGAATGGGGCCGGGTGCGTGCATTGATGTCCGATACCGGCCACTCCGTGGTCGCGGCCGGGCCTTCGATGCCCGTAGAGGTCCTGGGCTTCAACGGGACGCCGGAAGCAGGCGACCGCCTCGCCGTCGTCGACAGCGAGGCGCGGGCGCGTGAAATCACCGCCTATCGCGAGCGGCAAAAGCGCGAAAAGGCGGCGGCGCGACAGACCGGCATGCGCGGTTCGCTCGAGCAGATGATGAGTCAGCTCAAGACCGCCGGGCGCAAGGAATTCCCGCTCGTAATCAAGGCCGACGTGCAGGGCTCGGTCGAAGCGATTGTCGGTGCGCTGGACAAACTGTCGACCGATGAAGTCGCCGCGCGCGTACTGTACTCGGGTGCCGGCGCAATCACCGAATCGGACGTGACGCTGGCGGAAGCGTCGAGCGCCGTCATCATCGGCTTCAATGTCCGCGCTCACAAGGAAGCGCGCGAAGCGGCCGAGGCGGCCGGTATCGAAATTCGTTATTACGACATCATCTACGGTCTCGTTGATGACGTCAAAAAGGCAATGTCGGGCATGCTGCCGCCGACCTTGCGCGAAACCATGCTCGGCAATGCCACCATTTTGGAAATCTTCAAGGTCTCCAAGGTTGGCAATGTCGCCGGCTGCCGCGTCACCGACGGCACTGTCGAACGCGGCGCGAATGTGCGGCTCATTCGCGACAACGTCGTCGTACACCAGGGCAAGCTGTCGCAACTCAAACGTTTCAAGGACGATGCACGCGAAGTCCTCGCCGGACAGGAATGCGGCATGGCATTCGAGAATTATCAGGATATGCGGGTCGGCGACGTTATCGAGTGCTATCGTGTGGAGAGCGTGCAGCGGACGCTGTGAGTTCAAGACTCACGACTGCGGCTTTCCCAACGTGTCATGCCCCGCAACGGCGGGGCATCCGGTAATCACCAACCGACAGGGATTACTGGATCGTCCGCCTTCGCGGATGATGACAAAATAGAGCTAGCTAGAATGTAACGGATCATGCCACGCAACCAACATCATCGCGCTCAGGACGCGGGCGGCTCGCAGCGCCAGCTTCGCGTCGGCGAACTGATTCGTCACGAGCTCGCCGCCATGTTGTCGCGCGGCGACATCCACGACCCAACCGTGGAAGCACACATGATCACGGTGCCGGAGGTGCATATGAGCCCCGATCTGCGGCTCGCCACCATCTATGTGATGCCGCTCGGAGGCCGCGACGGCAAAGAAGTGCTCGACGCTCTTGATCGCAATAAAAGATACGTGCGCGGTGAGATCGCCCGGCGCGTTAACCTGAAATTTGCTCCCGAGATTCGATTCCGCCTCGACGAGCGATTCGACGAAGCAGAACGGATCGAGAAGCTTTTGCGAACGCCTGTAGTCCAACGCGACCTCACACATGACGAAGGCGCAGGTGACAGCGATGACGAGTAACGTGATGCCTGTTGCGGGCGCCGACGATGCATCTCAGCCCGAAGCTCAACCGGGCGATCGCAAGCGCGACGGCAAGTCGGCCGCCGCCAAGCGGAAGAAGCGCGACGTTCACGGCTGGATCGTCCTCGACAAGCCGATCGGCATGACCTCGACCTATGCGGTGTCGGTGATCAAGCGGCTGTTTGAGGCCAAGCGCGTCGGGCATGCCGGCACGCTCGATCCGCTGGCGTCGGGCTCGCTGCCGATCGCGCTCGGCGAGGCGACCAAGACCGTGCCTTTCGTCGTCGATAGCCGGAAAAACTATCTATTTACCATTCGCTGGGGCGAGGAGCGCGATACCGACGATGCCGAGGGCCGCGTCGCGGGGACCAGCCCGTTGCGGCCCGATGAAGCCGCGATTCGCGGCCTGTTGCCGCGCTTTACCGGCACCATCGAACAGATTCCGCCGCGTTTTTCCGCCATCAAGATCGATGGCGAGCGGGCCTACGATCTTGCCCGCGACGGCGAAGTTGTCGAGCTTAAGCCCCGCACGGTCGAGATTTATCGCCTCGAACTCGTTGAAATGCCCGACCCGGACCATACCGTGCTGGCGGCCGAATGCGGCAAGGGCACCTATGTACGCTCGTTGGCCCGCGATCTCGGCCGGGCGCTCGGAGCCCTGGGCCACGTCTCGGCGCTGCGCCGCAGCCGGGTCGGACCGTTCGGCGAGGCTGACATGATTTCGCTGGAACAACTTGAGGCTTTATGCCATAGAGCCGCCGGCGGCGAGTTGAACCAAAATCTCGCCGACGTGCTCCTGCCGATCGAGACCGCGCTGGACGACATCCCGGCGCTGGCCGTCAGCCCGGCAGATGCGGCAAGGCTCCAAAGGGGCCAAGCCGCTTTATTGCGCGGACGGGACGCTTCCATCTTCCGCGGCATGGTTCAGGTAACGTGCGATGGCGAAATCGTAGCCATCGCCGAAGTTGACCGTGGCGAGATCGTCCCCAGACGCGTGTTTAATTTGACCGGCATCGTTGGTCGAGCCGGCAGAAAGGTAAAATGACGATGTCGATTACGACCGCGCGTAAGGCGGAGGTTATCAAATCGTACGCCAAGAAGTCCGGCGACACCGGCTCGCCCGAGGTTCAGGTGGCGCTCCTTTCGGAGCGGATCAACAATCTCACTGAGCACTTCAAGAGTCACGTCAAAGACAACCACTCGCGGCGCGGGCTGCTTAAGCTCGTGTCGCAGCGTCGCCAGATTCTCGACTATCTGAATCGCACCAACGAGGGGCGATACAAGGAACTGATCGAACGGCTGGGTATCCGCCGTTGACAGGTTTGCGCGCGGCATGCTCCGCGCGTTTTTGCGGCGGAACGCACGGTGCATCCGCCGTTTGTACGGCAGCAAAGGCTGCCTATTAGAGCGACGGGCAGGTGCCCGCGCACATCACCGGAAGGCCCGATGGCCATGGCAGGATCGCTGGATGCTGTTTGGATTCGCAAGCTGCTTGCGAACGGCAGCTTCTCGCCGTCTTGCTCATGGCTTTCGCGCCGGTCCGAAAACCATGAGAGAAAATCGATATGTTCGCTATACACAAAGTGCAACTTGACTGGGGTGGCCGACCGCTCACGCTAGAGACTGGAAAAGTCGCGCGTCAAGCTGACGGTGCGGTCGTCGCCACCTACGGCGAGACCACTGTGCTCGCCGCCGTCGTGGCCGCCAAGCAACCGAAGGAAGGAATCGATTTCCTTCCGCTCACCGTCAATTACACCGAAAAATATTATGCGGCCGGCCGAATTCCCGGCGGTTACTTCAAGCGCGAGCGCGGTCCGACTGAAAAGGACACGCTGACCTCGCGCCTGATCGACCGCCCGATTCGCCCATTGTTCGCCGACGGCTGGCGCTGCGACACCCAGGTCACCGTAACCGTGCTGTCGCACGATCAGGAGAACGATCCGGACATCGTCGCCATGATCGCTTCGTCCGCGGCGCTGACGCTGTCCGGCGCGCCGTTCATGGGCCCGATCGGCGGCGCCCGCGTCGGCTTCAGCAACGGCGAGTACGTTCTCAATCCGACGATCGACGAGATGAAAGAAAGCAATCTCGATCTTGTCATCGCCGGCACGCAAGACGCCGTTATGATGGTGGAATCGGAGGCCAAGGAGCTGTCCGAAGAAATCATGCTGGGCGCCGTGATGTTCGGTCACCGGCATTTCCAGCCGGTGATCCAGGCGATCATCCAGCTTGCCGAGAAGGCCGCCAAGGAGCCGCGCGAACTTGTTGTCCCAGACAACAAGGCGCTCGAGCAAGAAATCCTCGGGGTGGCCGAGCACGACCTGCGCACGGCTTATGCGATCGTCAAGAAACAGGATCGCCAGGACGCCGTTGCCGCGGTGAAGCAGAAGGTGATGGCGCACTTCTTCCCGGAAGGTTTCGAGCCGAAACACGACAAGCTTCAGGTCGCCGCTGTCTTCAAGGAGCTTGAAGCCAAGATCGTGCGCTGGAATATCCTCGACACCGGCAAACGCATCGACGGCCGCGACGTCAAGACCGTCCGCCAGATCATAGCCGAAGTCGGCGTGCTGCCGCGTACGCATGGCTCTGCACTATTCACCCGCGGCGAGACCCAGGCCCTGGTGGTCGCCACCCTCGGCACCGCCGAGGACGAGCAGTTCATCGACGCGCTGCAAGGAACGTATAAAGAGACGTTTCTGCTGCATTACAATTTTCCGCCCTATTCGGTGGGCGAAACGGGTCGCATGGGCGCGCCGGGTCGCCGCGAGATCGGCCACGGCAAGCTTGCTTGGCGCGCGATCCATCCGATGCTGCCGTCGAAAGACGAGTTCCCGTACACCATACGCGTCGTCTCAGAGATCACGGAGTCGAACGGTTCGTCGTCGATGGCGACAGTGTGCGGTTCTTCGCTGGCGCTGATGGATGCCGGCGTGCCGCTCAAGCGACCGACGGCCGGCATCGCCATGGGCCTGATCCTCGAAGACAAACGATACGCCGTGCTGTCCGACATTCTCGGCGACGAGGATCATCTCGGCGACATGGACTTCAAGGTGGCCGGTACGGAAAACGGCGTCACTTCGCTGCAAATGGACATCAAGATCGCCGGCATCACCGAAGAGATCATGAAGGTCGCCCTGGCCCAGGCCAAGGATGGCCGCATGCACATCCTTGGCGAGATGGCCAAAGCGCTGAACACCGCGCGCGCCGAGCTCGGCGAGCATGCGCCGCGGATCGAGTCGTTCAAGATCCCCGTCGACAAGATCCGCGAGGTGATCGGCTCCGGCGGCAAGGTGATCCGCGAGATCGTCGAGAAGACCGGCGCCAAAATCAATATCGAGGACGATGGCTCGGTGAAAGTCGCCTCGGCAAGCGGCGATTCGATCAAGGCGGCGATCAACTGGATCAAGTCGATCGCTTCCGAGCCCGAAGTCGGCCATATCTATGAGGGCACCGTCGTCAAGGTGATGGACTTCGGCGCCTTCGTGAACTTCTTCGGGGCCAAGGACGGCCTCGTGCACATCAGCCAGCTTGCGCAGCGGCGCGTGCAAAAGACTTCGGACGTTGTCAAGGAAGGCGACAAAGTGAAGGTCAAGCTGCTCGGCTTCGACGACCGCGGCAAGGTGCGGTTGTCGATGAGGGTCGTCGACCAGGAGACCGGCGAAGACCTGGAAGCCAAGCAGAAGGCCGAAGGCGAACAGCCGCGCGAAGCGGCGGCAGGCGGCGCGGCGGAGTAGCGCTTTCATTCCGGGCGTGCTTGACGCAACCGAACCGCCGTGTCGGGCGACCGTCACGGCGGCGGTGTCGGCGCGGCTGACTTCGGTTTTATGATCTAATCAGCGATGGCGACCTGCTGTCCGCCCTTGACGCGCGATGCCGTGAACATGAAGAGCAGGGGCATCACCACAATCGTAGCAATCATCAATAGCTTATAGTCGTCGATATAGCTGATGATCTGCGCCTGCTGGGTGATTACGGCATCGAGCGCGGCGCGCCCCGCCGCGGTGAACGGGTTCCAGAAGTGCGCGATCGCCGGCTGTTCGAACGCGCGATTAACGGCGGTCACGTTCTGCGCGATGTTAGCGTGGTTGACCTGAACATTGCGGATCAACAGCCCGTTCACCACCGAAATGCCGATGCTCGACCCGATATTGCGGAACAGGCTATAGAGGCCGGCGCCCTCGGTGCGCTCAGCGAGCGGCAACGTCGACAACGTCGCCGCGCTCAACGGCACGAACAGAAAGCCCAATCCGAAACCCTGCACCATGGTAACGCCGACGATCGAGCCTTGTGAAATATCCGGCGTCCAGCCGGACATCTTGTAGAACGACCATGCCGTCAGGCTGAGGCCGATGGCCAGCAGGATCCGCATATCGGTGCGCCCCACCAGGCGGCCGACGATCAGCATGGACACCATGGTGCCAACGCCGCGCGGCCCCATGATGATGCCGGATGTCACCACCGGATAATTCATCAGCTCCTGCAGATAGGGCGGCTGCAGCGCCATTGACGCGTAGTATGTCAACCCGATGACGACGATAAACAACATCCCGGTCGTAAAATTGCGATCGCGGAACATCGACGGGCGCACGAACGGATTTTCGGCCGTAAATATGTGAACGAGGAACAGATAAAGCGCCGAGGCTGCGATAACCGCCTCGATGATGATCTCGCCCGAGCTGAACCAGTCTTTCAGCTCGCCGCGATCCAGCATGATCTGCAGCGCGCCGAGCGTTACGCTCAAGGCCCCGAAGCCGAACCAATCGAGCTTGCGTACCTCGTTGCGCGGCGATTCCGGAAGGAACACCATGATGCCCACCAGGTCGATAATCCCGATCGGCAAATTGATGTAGAACACGTAGCGCCAGCTGTAGTTATAGGTGAGCCAGCCGCCGAGCACCGGACCGAGAACCGGTCCGATCATGACGCCGATGCCAAACAGCGCCATGGCGAAACCCTGCCGCTCGCGCGGATAGACGCCGAACAGCACCGACTGCGACAGCGGCACGAGTGCGGCGCCGCAGGCGCCCTGGATGACCCGGAACAGTACGATCTGCGTCAGGGACTGCGCCATGCCGCATAGCATTGACGCCGCGGTGAAGCCGGCGATCGAAATGATGAACAGCCGCTTGATGCCGAATTTTCCCGCGAGAAATCCGGTTGGCGGCGTCATGATCGCGGCGGCGACGATGTAGGATGTGAGCACCCAGCCGATCTGCTCCTGGCTCGCCGACATCGAGCCCTGCATGTAGGGCAGCGCCACGTTGGCGATCGTTGTGTCGAGCGCCTGCATCAGGGTGGCAAGAATCACGCAGAGCGTGATCGCCCCGCGGTGGCCGCTAATCTCCGATGTTTTCTCTGAAGCCATGAGACGGCCGCTAGACAGTGATTACCAGAAATGCGGGAAGCCGCGCGCGTGACCGGTGTCGACGCCGATTTCGACGCTCATCCCGGCGGCGAGCGGCGGCAGCGATTTGTCGCTGGTATCGACACGGATGCGCATCGGGACGCGCTGCACGACCTTGACCCAGTTGCCGCTGGTATTCTGCGCCGGCAACAGCGAAAACTCCTGCGCCGCCGCGGGGCTCACGCTCTCGACCGTGCCGTGCCACTGCCGATCCGGATAGGTATCGACCGTCACCGTCACGGCCTGGCCGGGGCGCACATAGGTCAACTCGGTTTCCTTCGGCTGCGCCTCAATCCAAACGTGATCGGTGTCGATTAAGTAGAAAGCCGTTGTTGAAGCGGCGAGATATTTTCCCGGCGCGATCGAGGGAACGCTCGTCACGATTCCCGCGAACGGCGCTTTGACGATGGTGTCGTTGAGCTGCCGCTGGGCCTCGTCGACTTTCGTCTTGGCCTCGCGATATTGCGGATGCTGGGTGACGTCGATGTCCGGATTGCCGCCCAACTTGGCCAGCTGCACCTGCGCCTGCTGGCGCAGCGATTCGAGTTTGTTCCGGTCGTTACCCAGGGTCGCCTTCGCCTGGTCGAAAACTGCCTGTGAAATGGTGTGGCTGCGCAGCAGCATCGAATCGCTGGCGAACATCGTCCGATCGAATTCGACCACCGCCTCTTGGGCGGCGATGTCGCTCAGCATGCGCTGATAGTCCTTTTTCATCGACTCGAGCATCAGCGCGGTCTGAGCGAGATTGGCCTTGGCGTTGTCGACCGCGATCTGAAATTGCTCCGGATCCAGGCGATAGAGCACCTGCCCGGCCTTCACGTACTGGTTCTCGGTGACGTCGACGTCTTTGACGATGCCCGATACGTCGGTCGAAATTCCGACCTTCTCGGCTTCAACATAGGCGTCGTCGCTCGACATGATGCGGCCGCCGGTGACGTACCAATAAACGCCGACCAGCAGCACAAGCGGCAGAAGGGCGAAGAGGCCCGACCGGGTCCAGTTGCGACGCTTAAGCTTTTGCACCTCCGGCCCCGTGGAGCTGTCCTTGTGCGATTGCTTCTCGGCCGGCGGCGCGAGCGGTATCGTCCGCGGCGCCTCCTGCGCCTCGGCGGTTTCCGCCCTTTCGGGCGGCGCGGGTTTGCGCAGCGCTTCAACCATGATGCTGCCCTTCCAACTGTCGCGCCTCGGCCGCGTGGCCCGCGTTGCGATGTTGGATCGCCTGACGCAAATTCTCTCTCACGACATCAAGGTACTCGACCATCTGTTCGACGCTCTCGGGCGCGACACCGCGCAGCGCCGTCGCCATCAGGTCTTCGCCCAGGTCACCAAGCTTCTCGATCATCGGGTGGGCTGCCGGCGTGAGGAACAGCCGCTTGGCGCGGCGATCGACCGGATCGGCCCGGCGCTCGATCAATCCGCACTGGGCGAGCTTGTCGAGCAGGCGGGTCAGCGATATCGGCTGTAGATCCAAGATCTCGGCCAGCTCTGACTGTTTGAGCCCTTCAGAACGGTCGAGGCGGACCAGCACGGCCCACTGTGCCCTCGTGATCCCGAATTGCGCCGCCCGATGATCTGCATAGGTTCGCAGCATCCGGGCTACATCATTAAGAGTAAAGGCGAATTCTCGATTGATCGTGCGCGGCAGCACAGCTCTCTCCCGCAGGTATGCCTGCTCAAATCATCGCTGCATAATATAAGGAGGCTTACGGATTTGTCTATGCGATTATTGCAATGCGGTATCGACAGCCCCGGGGGGGCGGCAGCCTAGGCAAGGCCCAGGTCGGCAAAAGCGCTCGCGTGATGGTCCGCGCTGCCTTGTGCAAAGCAGCAAAAAACGACGCGCCTGATGCCGCGCGGTGACGCCGCGAGCTCTGAGGCAACCGTCCCCACGGCGATCCGCGCCGCGCGGTCGGGCGGGAAGCGATAAATGCCGGTCGAGATCGCGGGGAACGCCAGCGACCCGAGCCGGCGGACCGCCGCCAGGTCGAGTGCCGTGCGATAACAGGACGCCAGCAACTCCTCTTCGCGCTCGCCGCCGCCGCTCCAGACCGGACCGACGGCGTGAATGACGTGCTTGGCTGGCAGGCGGTAGCCGCGCGATATCTTGGCCGAGCCGGTCGCGCAACCGCCGAGACTTTCGCACTCGGCCAAAAGTTCGGGACCCGCCGCACGGTGAATTGCGCCATCCACGCCACCACCACCGAGCAAGCTGCGGTTGGCGGCGTTGACGATGACATCAACCTTCAGCGTTGTGATGTCGGCGACACAGATTTCGAGCCGGGCGGCACCGATTTCGGCGACCAGGAGCGGTATCGGGTCACTCATCGTGCAAGCGTATCATGCCCACTCGGCTTGTGCTTCCGCCCGCAGATCGACGGTGCTCTTTACGCCGATATCGTCGAAATGCTCGTCGAGGAAACGTCTCGCCGCGCGCCTGCCGCTGACGCGCAGCATTTCAAAAAAATCGTAATCGGTGGAAAGCTTGCTTGAGGCATCGACGCGCGTGCCAAAGCGATCGAGCACGACGCGATGAACATTGATGCGCCGGTATTGTTCGGGCCCGGTCCCGCGCGACAGCTTGCCCTGATCGATCAGCCGAGTCACGAAATCGATGGCGCGATATTCGTCAATCAGCGAGGAATTGAATGTGATTTCGTTGATGCGGTTCATGATCTCGCTCGACGACATCGGCGTCGCCTGGCGCACCAGCGGATTGATCTGAACCACCAGCACGTCCTCAGTACTCGTCGTGCGAAAGAACGGAAAGATCACCGGGTTGCCCAAATAGCCGCCATCCCAATAAGGCACGCCGTCGATCTCGACGGCGCGGAACAACAACGGCAGGCAAGCGGACGCCATCACGGCATCCGCCGTGATCTTCTCGCGCGGAAAAATTCGCACCCGGCCGGTCTGCACATTGGTCGCGGAAATAAAAATGTGCAAATCGGGAGAGGCGCGCAACGCGGCAAAATCGACGAAGCGCTCGAACAAATCCTTCAGCGGATTGATATTAAGCGGATTGACGTCGTAGGGCGAAAAGTAGCGCGACATCGCATCGAACCAGGCCTGTGCCGGCGTGCCTTCGATCGGCGTGAAGGATAGCAGCCGCTCGATGACCTTGCGCTGCAGGCTCGGCAGATTGCCGGTGGTCGACACCGCGCGCCAAAAATCCTCGAGGCGTTTTTGCGCCTCCTCGCGCCCGCCGCGGGCGAGTCCGTCGGCCAGCATTACCGCGTTGACCGCGCCCGCCGACGTGCCGGAAATACCCTCGATCGCGATTCGTTCGTCACTCAGAAGCTGATCGAGCACGCCCCACGTGAACGCACCGTGCGCACCGCCGCCTTGCAGCGCGAGATTGATGCGTTTGACCGTTACCGAACCTTTTTGTTCGGTCGCACGGCCGGGCAGTAGGGAAGCGAACGGATTTTTCATGCGGCTGAGCTGTGCGCCGATCACGCTGCCGTCCAGCCGCCATCGATCGAAAGGTTGGCGCCCGTAATGGCTTTTGCCGCGTCGGAACAAAGGTAGACAGCAAGGCTCGCCACTTCGTCGACGGTCACGAACTCCTTGGTCGGCTGCGCGGCCAGGAGGACATCGCGCTTGACCTGCTCCTCGGTCATGCCGCGCGCCTTCATGGTGTCGGGTATTTGTTTCTCGACGAGCGGCGTCCACACATAACCGGGGCTGATGCAGTTGCAGGTGATGCCGAAGGTCGCGACCTCGAGGGCGACCGTCTTGGTGAGGCCCGCAATACCGTGCTTGGCCGACACGTAGGCAACCTTGAATGGCGAAGCGACCAGCGAATGCGCCGACGCCGTTGAGATGATACGTCCCCACTTGCGCGCCTTCATTCCCGGCACGGCGGCACGCACCGCATGAAACGCCGCCGACAAGTTGATCGCGATGATCTGATTCCATTTTTCAACCGGGAAATCCTCGATCGGCGACACGAATTGGATACCCGCGTTATTGACGAGCACGTCGAGCGTCCCAAAAGTCTTCTCGGCCGTATGCACCATGTCGGCGATTTCGTCCGGTTTGGTCATATCGGCGGGCGAGTACGCCACCTTGACGCCGAATTCCTTCTCGATCGCGCTGCGTTCCTTTTCGATCGCCGCCGTGTCGCCAAATCCGTTGATGGTGATGCTGGCGCCTTGTGCGGCGAGTGCTCGGGCGATGGCCAGACCGATCCCTGATGTCGATCCGGTGACCAGCGCAGACTTCCCTTTCAACATGGCGATCCCCAACCCAGATTTGGCGAAAAAGCGTCGGTAGCACCACTCACCGTGGGACCGGAATAGGCGGGCGGACTGTGCTGTGCCGTTTGCTGCAATGCAACATAAATGTCTAACGCCGCCGCCTCACGTTTTCGCGATCCCCCAAAACCGGTACTATGCGGCCCAGCGACGCTGGTGACGGCAAGAACGAAGGAAAAGTCATGGCGCGCGCAATCTTCCCTGCGCCCGATCACGATCATGAGCGATGCGCGAGTGACGCGTTGGCCTATGCGGAAGCCCAGTGCACGGCACGATCGCAGCGACTGACGCCAATTCGCCGCCAGGTGCTCGAGACGCTGCTGGCGAGCCATAATCCGCTTGGCGCCTACGAAATCATCGAACGGATGGCCAACCGCAACGGCCGCCCAGCGCCGATCACTGTTTATCGGGCACTCGATTTTCTGCGCAAGAACGGACTGGCTCACCGCATCGAGAGTCGCAACGCATTCGTGGCCTGCGGCCATAACCATTCGGGCGGCGATCTCGTGGTGTTTCTGATCTGCGAGCGCTGCGGCGCCGTCGGCGAGGGTCCGGGCGGCGCCGTCGC
>Ga0265338_10008998_pt1 | contig 12011 bp, 13 predicted proteins | sample 42126metaG_FD_193579 | JGI IMG/M metagenome (GOLD analysis project Ga0265338, IMG submission 193579) | Rhizosphere microbial communities from Carex aquatilis grown in University of Washington, Seatle, WA, United States - 4-21-26 metaG | ecosystem: Host-associated > Plants > Roots > Rhizosphere... | reverse complement strand
CGCTATTCTACTGCGAGGATCAGGAGTTTTCGGTTTGCGCTTACCCTCCGCAGTTTACCTTCAGCGAAATTCTGAGCAAACTCTTTCTTGAGTGCAAGGAAGAAGACCGAAGAATTCTGGTAATCCTGGTTTGTTACCCAGACAAGATAGTCCATCGTCTTGTCGCTCACGACGTTCTCCTTCACGCGGTTGCAGAGTTTCTTCAAGCTCAACAGCGCTGCGGGCGAAAGCTCGTCTTTCGCGTCTGCGTCAAATTTCCCCGCGATATTGAAAACAACTTTGTACTGGACGCCGTTCTTCATGTCGTCTGCCCAGTAATTGTTGATGCGGCTCATGACATTATTGAGGGCGTTAGTGATGGCAGCTTCGACCAGCGCCTCGGAAGGCGCGGCTGATTCATCGCTGTATCCGGTCTCGGTTCCCAGAAGGCGTGCGGTGGTCGTTTCGTACGCCCGGACGGACACGGATGCTTTGTGCACGTCCGAGGATCCCACTCTCCTTGTCTGCAGATCTATCGTATAAGTGATATAGACATCGCTGCCGACGGAAAGGGCAATGGCGTACGACATATCTTCGTCGGCCCCTTTCAGCGTCATCTGAGCCTTCTGCTGCTGGTAAATTTGCTCCGCCTGCTCAGGAGCAATAACGCTGTATTTCTTCGCCGTCAGATACGATTCAATTGTCGCCGCTCCTTGTTTGAGAATCGGGTCTCGCTGAAGCATGTCGAGCGGACTCTCCCCCGGCTTCACGGCGGGAAGCGCCATGAGCGTCGGCAGGCCGATCTCTTCGGCGACTTCCTGGCTCGAGGCGATAATTCCATGCTGGATGAGCGCATCTTTCACCGCTTTGACATTAACGCGGAATTGTTTCTCGACTTTCAGCTTGTCACCCCCCGCCATCTTGACGCGGCTGTCCAGAGAACTTGCCTCCCATGAAATGTACTTCGTGATGTTATCATTCGCGAAGAAATCATTTTGGTAGGATTGGAATTTAGCTTTGTCCTCTTCCGTTTTGAGAACGCCGTCCAAACCCGCGCCGCCGAACAGAACAAAGTAGACCGCCGATTTGCGTGCATCCATTTCGGCCAATTTGAGCGATTCTTCTTCCTTAAAGCCGAAGAGTCCGCTTGCCCCGCCGATTCCCTTCGCCCTTATCAGCACTTCCGATGAGCCGTTGGCTTCGATGAACGTCGCTTCTCGCGACTCCGGCAAATTTCCCTGAGCCCAAAGGCCGGTCATAGCTAAAAGCAGTAATGCCGAGATGAAAAATGAATAAGTGGTGATCTTCCTGGTCATAAGTTGTCTCCGTGGATTTGAAAAGATGAATGACCCAAGTTCTACTTGAGTGATGGAAGCGAATAATTCACCCAGAAGTAGACTCCAAGGCCGGAGTATTTTACATCCGGTCCGGTTGCACTGCTGTTCTTCGTATCCTTGTTATTGCTGTCAGTGACGTCGGCGCTCCACGAGTTGCTCGTGCCAAAAATATTGTACTCCGCCCCTGCACCGATGGAAAAAACGGGGGTGACATATACTTCAAGCGCCGCTTTCCCGTCCAAGCCGATGTTCCCGTTCGTCAATCGATACGTGCTGCCGTCACTCCCGGCGACCGAAAAGCGCGTGAGCGAGTACTTGACGTCCGCCTGCAGCATCAGTCCAAATCTTCTGAAATAGAATTTTTTCAGAATGCCAAGATCGACGTACCCTGTGAGAGACGGGCCGATATCGGAGCTATCAAGAGCGTTGCCGTTCATATAATATATTTTGCCATCGACTGAGGTGATCCCGATCGCACCGCCGAGGCTCGCCCAGAGTTCGGGGATTCGTGTCGCGTTTGCCAAATCTGCTTGAAAGGAGAGGGCCGCTCCGTAGGCCGTTTTGCTTTCCGAGTTTATTCTCGCCGAAAAATTGTTGGCGGAAAGGCCAAAGCCGTCGGAACCCGCAGTATTGTCGAACGTCGATATCCCGACGGGGAAGATGGCAAATGCGGCAACGCCGTTGATTCCGAGCATGGGGAGTTCTGTCAGCGAAAGGCCTTCGGAATAATTTGACCCGGTGATCGTCTGTGCGTACGATTTGGCAGTCTCATCGTTCCTGTTGTCCCCGATTTGCCTGATTTTCACGAACCCTCGCTTGGCCTTGATGACGTCACCGCTCGCAGTTTCCTGGAGTTCCTCGACCCAATACGTGTCGTCAAGTCCGACACCTTCTCTATTCCCGAGGTTTAACGTTACTCCGAAAAGCGTCGTCCCCGTCACTTCGCCCGTTAAGGCAAACGCATCCATTTTCTTTGTCTCAACCTGAATATTGAATGCACTCACATCGACGGCGCTCTTAAACGCCTCAAGGTCTTTAGAGCCATCATCAAAGATTCTTCTCCCCTCAAAGGTTTCGTCCTCGTGAACAGCGCTCCGCTCGATCGGCTCGTCTCTCCATCCCTGTGCTGCTCCGGCGAACACCACGCTCCCATTGTTGTTCCGGTCGACGTTCAGCTTATACCACAACAGTCCGAGGCGGAGCTCGTGCGTGTACTCTGTAAGCGGAATTCTTCGAATGACCTTCCCGTTGTCGTTTTTCACCTCACGGAACCCCCTATCGATCCGATGTTCGTACGAGGCGACATACGGAATATAGAAGAATCCAGAGTTGAGAATTGCCTCAAGCTGTGACGCGTTCATTCCTGCAGCTTGCGCCTTGGTGGCGAGGAAGGTATTTCGATCCTCTTCGCTGAGATTCTGCTTGCTCAGGAGTTCCTTGTTCAGATCCAGAAGATGCAGAAGCTGGGGAGCAAGCGTGCTGTCGAGCAGAGGCTTCACTTCTTCAGGCGAAAGACGTGGAAGGCCTGAGACGGCGGCGCCGAAAGCCGCCGTAATGTTGTCGGGCAGCGGCGCGTAGTTGAAGCGTGCGAAATTGATGTTTCGGGATAGAGAACGTTTCACGTAGTCAGTTTCGTCCGTCGTCAGGGCAATATTCGCCGGAATCAGTACTTTATCGACAAACGAGACGACTTTCTTCTTGTACGGTTTTCCTGATTGGGCGTTTGCCGCACAAAACAGCGAGCAGAGAAGAGTGAACAGAATTCCGAATCGAAACATGCGAGAGACGTCTTTCATAGTTTTGCAGTGAGATGACTTGCGGTAAGCAAGCTAAAGAGAAGAGAATATCTTGTGGATGGTGTGAGTCTTAGCTGAATCACAATCTGGATGACCATCATTTGCAACCCCCGTGATCCTTGGAAAAAAAATCCTAGTGGACGCTGTAGGGGGCTCCCCCAAAAGGGGTCCCTTCGGGAGAACCTACGACCTTCCCGTCCCGCTTCAGCGGGACGGGACGCTCTGAACCAACTTCTCAATATACCGGCGACTTTTTCTCCCCTTAATCTCTTTCTCCCGTTCCGTCGCGCCAACCTTGTCTGCGAATTCTTCTTTGTAAACAAGAACCCATGGTTTCCCCAGCTTCGTATACGTCGAACGCCCGGCATTATGATCCTGCATCCGTTTCTCGATGTTCGCCGTCATCCCCACATAATATCGATCCGTACGATCACTGTATAAGATATAAACATAATGCATTCGTGGACGCTGTAGGGCTCGAACCTACGACCTATGCCTTGTAAGGGCATCGCTCTGAACCAACTGAGCTAAGCGTCCAATTTCTTTTATTCAAACTACGAGAACCTACGACCTTCCCGTCCCGCTTTTGCGGGACGGGACGCTCTGAACCAACTGAGCTAAGCGTCCAAATTATCTTTAGAGCGGGAGACGGGACTCGAACCCGCGACGTCCAGCTTGGGAAATTCGATACATCCCACAAACTAGATTGATTTCGAGTCTTTCGATCCCTGAAATTTCCCAAAAAAGATGCTACAGCTTACGATGTAGCTTACACTTTTTTCGCGTTCCGATTTGTAGAGGAGCAAGCTTGTTAGTCTTCGCTCGATCTCTCCACGGTAGAAAAAGAAACGAAGAACTATTTTACTTAGTGAACCGTGGTTGAATATTTTAATTTACTTTGATTTGGGAAGAATCGCAAGCCAAGAACAAAACTGCAAGGCATTCGGATAGCTTCGGACGAACGATGCGCCAAAAAGAGCCCACAGGATCGTCACCAATTCAGTACCCGCTCGGTACCGTGCACTCCTTTTCAGACATAATAAGGCAAATTGTTGAATCCGGTGGTGATGGAACTGAAAACAAAAAAATAAGCCCCCTGTGAAAAAAACAGAGGGCTCTTATTATTCCTTCTTCTTTCTACTACCTACCTATTTTTCTTTAATTTCATCCTTCATCTCCATAGATTTTTTGTTTTCTTCATTTTCATTGGCGCTTTCTCCATTTTTGCCTTCCGGTACTGATGCCGGAGCCGGGTTGGTACCGGATCCAGTACCGAGACCATTCTGGGAAGGATCTGACCTGCCCCCCAAAAGATGATCCAATATAGTATCTTGGAAATCATCAAAAAAGGAGGCAGTTCATGAGTCGGAAGCGGTATTCTGCGGAGGAGATCATAAACAAGTTACACGAAGCAGAAGTGTTACAGTCAAAGGGAGAAACAATAGCCGAGGTAGTTCGTCAGCTGGGTGTAAGCGAGATGACGTATTACAAATGGCGGAAAGAGTACGGGGGTTTGAGAGTTGACCAGGCAAAGCGATTAAAGGAGCTGGAAGCAGAGAACAGTCGATTACGGAGGGTTGTTGCAGATCTGACGATTGACAACTCGATCTTGAAGGAAGCCGCACGGGGAAACTGGTAAGCCCGGCGAAGAAGCGCCGGGCAGTGGAAGAGGTTCAAGAAAATATCGGTTACTCAGAGCGTCGTGTGTGCATGGTTCTGGAGCAGCCACGATCGACACAACGACAAGAGCACCGGGTCAGTCAGGAACAAAGACTTCTCACACAGCGCATCACTGAGCTGGCGTGTGAGTATGGACGTTACGGATACCGTAGGATAACGGCATTGCTGCGGAGTGAAGGATGGCACCTCAACCACAAGAGAGTCGAACGGATCTGGCGTAAAGAAGGCCTGAAAGTGCCTAAAAGACAGCCGAAGCGTATAAGACTCTGGTTCAAAGACGAATCGTGCATCAGACTTAGACCAGAGCACAGGGATCACGTTTGGAGTTACGATTTTGTTGCAGACAGAACGAGTAACGGCAAACCGTTGAGGATGCTCAACGTGATCGATGAATACACCAGAGAATGCCTGGCGATCAGGATCGACCGGAAGATCACCTCGAACGATGTTGTAGAAGCATTAGCAGAGTTGTTTGTGACGAGAGGAACTCCTGCTCACATCCGATCGGACAATGGACCGGAGTTTGTTGCAGAGACAGTGCGATCATGGCTGGGAAGGCTCGGAGTGAAGACGCTCTTTATCGAACCGGGAAGTCCATGGGAGAACGGATACATCGAATCATTCAACGGGAAGTTCAGAGACGAGTTGCTTAACGGAGAGATCTTTGATACAATTACGGAGGCCAAGGTGGTAACGGAGAGATGGAGAAACACCTACAACAAAATCAGGCCACACAGTTCACTCAACTACAGACCCCCGGCACCGGAGACATTTTATCCCCTCCAGATAGCCAGTGCCTGAAGGGAAAAACTAAACTACGTACTGGCACATAAACTGGGGGCAGGTCACTTATGCCCCTGCGCAAAAAACTGGGTTAAAAATTTAGAATTCCCACCTCCCCATCTGCATCAATGGATCCTTGCCGATGAATCGTTCTGTGAAGAATCGCGGATGATGACTCGACTTTCCGCAGATCGATTTGCAAACCTGCGGTATAACCCTCGGTAATTCTACAATTCCTCGATATAAAGCGCACTTCATCCCTGTAATAAGGATTAACTACTTATTCATCCTTACGGGCTATTCCTTCTCAATATTGGCATCGGCATACTTTACTATGTTACCGTATCGGGCTCCGCTCCGTTAGAACACACGAACTGCTTTTGGTGTGGCTAACAGCAATTTGAACGCACTTGAGAGACAATATTATATGACAATCACTAAACATGTAGGAAGAATACTAATATTCCTTGCATCCATTTTATTAAGTGTCCTCTCACATTACTTTCTAAATGGTTGGATTAACGTCATCCCCTGGGGGATTGTTACCCTATACATCGGCTATATAAGTGTTGGCCGCCGTAACATAGTGATTAATGGGGCAATTTTCGGTTACTTTCTATTTCTCATCTATATACTAATAGGATATGGAGGCAAGACCGACGCAAAGAGTTTAACCACATTTATTCCTTTCACCTTGGTCTTTAGCATTCTCGGTTCAGCTGCAGGTATTATTGGAGCATTTATCGGAAACTTCGTGAAGCAACAGATTAAATCCCGCTATAAAACCAATGAAAGCTAATTCAACATTCTACCGCGTGTGTTCTAACCATTTTAAAAAGGAAAGAGTCCCCGCTAAAGAACAACTGGCTGCAAGTCGCCGCAGCGTGCGGAGGTTGGTTTATCAATCAAGGAGAAAATAGTGAAAAGAAAACATGCTCTGATATCATTTGCAGTTGTCTGCTTGGCCATTGCTGTCCTACTTCTTACGACTATTATCAGTTTTGTAGTTGGAGCAATTATCTTTGCAGTATCGCTTGTAATATTTGGAAGCTTATCAAAAGCCTTTAAGAACGAGAACAGCGCGCCCTAACCACCCGCAGCTGCCGGATTGGTAGGCAGCACAAGAAAGGACTCAACCAAAATGAATTCAGAGTGGCACAACAAACATCCATTACCTCCAAGGCCAACACTCGAAAAACGTATTGAGTGGCACCTCGACCATGCAAAGAATTGCGCATGCCGACCAATTCCGTCAACACTGAAAGCGAAAATCGAATCTCACAGAAAAAACGGTGGGAACAAAACTAATCGTGCCACTTAACCGAGTCAGTCAATCCTAAAAAACCAAGACGGTTTTGTTGCCTTTATTCTTCACGGAATTGGCTTCACGTCGCCACAGCTTAGCTCCGGTCCGTTAGGTGGTTGTTTCTATGAGTAAAGCCATGTCAGAATTTAGAAAACAGTACTTAATCGCTCTTGGTACAATTACGGTGAACATGAATCATCTTGAGCAATGGACTCGCGTGTATTTAGCCAGACTCATGAATTGCGACGTTGAATTTATTTTAAAGTGCTATCCTACAGAACAGTATGGTAAACTCTTAGCAATTCTTGATCTGACATTTCACCACACAATTTCCGATACACACACGCGAGAAGAGTTCTCTCGGATCTTCGACAAGCTCAGTTCAATCCATCAAAAGAGAAATACATTTATTCACTCTGAATGGCTCTTTGCTGATGACGACTCATTTGTTGTCAGAACGAAGCCTCTCAAATTTCCGAGACTTGATCGCGAATCCAATCCACCCATCTCTGACTTGAATCAACTTGCAGATAACATCGCATCTGTAATAATTGAAATGCATATGTTCATTGACAAAATTAATCTAACTAAGAGGTAGCAACCACCTAACCACCCTCAGTTGACGGTTCGTTTAGGCCAATCTTTCAAATTATTATTCTTGAGGGCACAATGAGCGGCAAATTAGATTCCGATGAATCACAACGAATTAAAAGCAAAAGGTCACTTGCGAGGGGGACTGGAATAGGTATTGCAATCGGCGCAGGAATGGGTGTTGCTATTCACAACATCGTCATCGGAGCAGGAATTGGGCTCGCACTTGGAGCGGTAATCGGTTTTCTAATAGGGCGAAGAAAGCCGACGATCGAGAAAACGGCTTAAGCACTCTAATAAGGGAAGAGTTTTGTGCAACTGCACGTCGCCGCAGCTTACTTGTCCAGCTGCTCTTTAGCGGGAGCTCCGGTCCGTTAGAACGCACAAAATACATATTTCGTTTTTTGAGTAGTTTTACGCCACCGCTTGCTTCAAGGAGAACAACATGACCAACCAAAACAACACGCCATCCATTTCAAGTGGACGCACCGACGTGCGCATAGCGGCTGCCGCAACGATTGCATTTCAGTACCATAAATTCAGTCATAACAGAAGGGACAAAACAACATGAACATCGTACTATGGATTCTGCAAGTCTTGCTGGCGGCGCTATTTCTCTTTCACGGTTACATCATGGTCTTCCCGCCCGCAGCCTTGATTGAGACCATGAATCAGGTATACTCGACTTGGTTTCGTCTCTTTGTGGGCATTTCCGAATCGCTCGGTGCGATTGGGCTGCTGCTGCCGGGCATCACACGCATTCTGCCCCGCCTTACTTCCTGGGCGGGCATCGGTTTGATGATCGTGGCGGCGAGTGCTTCGGTATTCCACTTTTCCCGTGGCGAAACTAGCTCCGCCATCATCACGGCTGTGCTTTTTGTGCTACTGGCATTTGTGTCCTACATGCGTTGGAAGGTGAAACCCATTGCGCCGAAAAAAGCCACGTGAGTGCTTACCGATATTCTAGTTAGCCGTAGTGGTAGCCTGACCAGACACTACTCAAACATGATTTAGTGGATGAACTTTGCCTTCTAATTCATCCGTTGACGCTCGGCACCGGAAAGAAGTTGTTTTGACAATGGCACGATCCCGGGAGCATTCAGTTTAAGAGAGTACAGCTGCACCAAGCGGAGTGATCGTTGCTAACTACAGGCGAGCTGGAGAAGGTAAGACGGGTACTATGGGAGCTCAAGAGAAATAAAGTAAGCACAAACATGACGGCGTCTACCGTGTGCGTTCTAACCAGTCACTCAAGTCCCGAAGGGATCCTTTTGGGACTGACGGAACCAGTCGTCGACAATTTAACACGCGCGAAACAACCAGGTACTATTGGACAAGACAATTCACACACGCACCGACTACACCGGCGACGTTGCATGCCGCCGCAGCTTAGCTGCGGTCCGTTAATTCGCACAAAATTACATTATGCAGGAGGAAACCTTGGCTAAACTTGTTGTACGAGCTTTCACAATGTCGTTGGACGGATTTACTTCGGCCCTCAATCAAAGTCGTAACAATCCTTTTGGTGAGGGAGGCATAACAATCATGGATTGGGCACTTGCAACTCGAACATTTAAAACAATGTTCGGCAACGAAGGTGGTACCACTGGCCTCGATGATACTTTTGCCGCCAAAGCAGATGAAGGGGTTGGTGCAACCATAATGGGGCGTAATATGTTTGGTCCAATTCGAGGACCATGGCTCAATGAGGATTGGAAGGGATGGTGGGGAGTTAATCCACCGTATCACCATCCTGTTTTCGTGCTCACGAAATATCCGCGACAATCAATTCCAATGGAAGGCGGAACAACCTTCCATTTTGTAACAGAGGGAATTGAGATTGCACTAGCGAAAGCATTTGAGGCTGCAAAGGGAAAGGACGTGCGGATTGGCGGTGGTGCAACCGTCGTGAGGCAATACTTGCGAGCTGGACTCATTGACGAACTACACCTTGTCATAACACCCAAGTTGCTTGGAGCTGGTGAACGCCTCTTTGACGGAACTGACGAAGTGGCAAAAAGATATGAATATGCAGAGTTCAAAGCTTCTGAGGCAGCAGCACATGTCCGATTGCTCAAACGAAAATAGAGTTCAAGCCTCACAGGTCTGCAACTTAACTAGTCGCTCAAGTCCCGAAGGAATCACTTTGGGACTGACGGAACCAGCCGTCGACGATTTCGCACGCACGAACTGGCTACCGCCGCTGCGGCACTACGCCGCAGCAGCTTAGCTCGGTTCGTTAGGCCGCAGCGGATATCAACACAACCATCACACATAGGAGAGAACCATGGGCAAACAGGTTTTCATCAACCTCCCTGTCGCCGACCTCCCGAAGTCAATTGCCTTCTTCAAGGCTATCGGCTTTTCGCAGAACCCGCAGCTCGGTGATGACACAGGCGCGTGCATGGTCGTCAGCGACACGATTTTTTTCATGTTGGCTACGCATAACAGGTTTCGTGACTTCACACCCAAAGCCATCTGCGATACGAGCAAGGCCGTCGAAGTTTTGCTCAACCTTAGTTGTGATAGTCGTGATGAGGTAGATGGTCTCGTCGCCAAAGCTCTCGCCGCAGGCGGCTCGACCTACGACAAGCCGGAGGATTTAGGCTTCATGTATTCGCACAGTTTTGTCGACCTGGACGGCCATGGGTGGGGGATATTCCACATGAGCGACATGCCGTCACAGAAGTGATCCGAGTGATTCAAACACGAGGTCATGTGCCCTAACCAGTCGCTCAAGTCACGCGGAGCGTGATGGCGCAAAGCGCTCACTGACGGAACCAACCGTCGGCGATTTCGCACGCGCAAAGAAACAGCTACTATTGGACTGGACATGCCACGCGCGAACTGGCTACCGTCGCTGCAGCACTTCGTTGCCGCGTCTTAACTCGGTTCGTTTGGCGGCAAGAACCAGGCGATCAATTAAACAACAAACAATGGAGTCTCCGTGAAAAAAGTTCAAAATTACACCACTACCTTTACTGTAGACAAAACTCCGAAGGAAGTTTTTGCCGCCATCAATAATGTTCGCGGGTGGTGGACGGGAGAGCCTGGAATTGAAGGCAGTACTGACAAACTCGGCGATGAGTTTACGTATCGTTACACACCCCACCATTTTTCCAAACAGAAGATAACAGAATTCATTCCTGGCAAAAAAATTGTTTGGCTTGTTGTGGAAAGTTCCATTAATTTTGTTAAAGACAAAAGCGAATGGAAGGGGACAAAGATTACTTTCGAAATCGCTAAAAAGGGCGATAAGACCGAGCTTCGCTTCACCCACGTGGGCTTAGTTCCTGACATTGAATGTTATGGCGCCTGCTCAAACGCATGGAGCTCCTACATTAAAGGAGGTTTGCGAAACTTGATTAGCAAAAGTAAGGGGCAATCCAAGAAGAAAGGAATAGAAAGAGAATCATGAAAAATCAAAATTATACTGCCACCATTTCGGTGAACGAAACTCCGAAGGAGGTCTTTGCCGCCATCAATAACGTTCGTGGATGGTGGTCGCAAGAAATTGAAGGTAGAACTGACAAACTCGGTGCTGAGTTTAATTACCGCTACGAAGATGTTCACCGTTGCAAAATCAAAATCACAGCATTTGAGCCGAGCAAGAAAGTCGTATGGCATGTCCTAGAAAATTATTTCGATTTCACAAAAGACAAGAGCGAGTGGAAGAACACAGATATTGTCTTTGAAATTGCTGAGAAAGGCAACAAAACCGAAGTCCATTTTACGCACGTTGGGCTCGTGCCAGCATATGAGTGCTATAGTGTTTGCTCGGACGCATGGGGTTCGTACATAAAGAACAGTTTGCGAGACCTCATTACCAAGGGTAAGGGTCAACCCAACGAGAAAAAATAAGGCGTGAAAAAACAGTTTCTCGATGAATCATAACGATTTTGGCGCCTAACCAGTCGCTCAAGTCACGCGGAGCCTGATGGCGTAAGGCGCTCACCAATGGAGCAAGCCGTCGACGATTTGATGCGCGAGAAACAAGCAACTACCATCGGACGGGACATGCCGCGTGCGGACCGGATTCTGTGGCTGCGGCACTTCGCCGCCGCAGCTTAGCTCCAGTCAATTAGCCCACAAATTCAGGAGATTACATGAATTCATTCTTAAAATCTTTCTTCGTTTTCATAACAATATCTGTTGCTGTTAACGCTCAAACGTTACCCGATCCATTTCAGCAACTCCTAAATCGGACAAACATGCAATTTTCAATGCCTCCAGATTTCGAGACGATACCAATAATCAATAATGGCGATGTCGCCTATGATTTCGCTCTAAAATCACATACCGCAGAATTGGAGATTCGTTATCGCATTTGGCCAATTGACAAGAATCAAAAGAACCCCAACGACCTTTATGGGCCGATGATGACGACGATGGGTTTGAACATTTCAAATGGCCAAATGATCCGACCGGAACAATATCCAACGGAGAGCGTGAAAAGTGAATTCGGCGCTGATGCTGGAAGCACTGGGCTAGTACCCGTTGATTCTCAATTCGGCAAGGGTTTTAAGCTATGTGTGATCT
>Ga0265338_10008997_pt1 | contig 12011 bp, 10 predicted proteins | sample 42126metaG_FD_193579 | JGI IMG/M metagenome (GOLD analysis project Ga0265338, IMG submission 193579) | Rhizosphere microbial communities from Carex aquatilis grown in University of Washington, Seatle, WA, United States - 4-21-26 metaG | ecosystem: Host-associated > Plants > Roots > Rhizosphere... | reverse complement strand
TTCTGCCCGGCGTGAGCCTTCTCCGCAAACGCGTACGCGCGTGCGATAAGGCTGGTGGGATCTTTCTTTGAGATCTCTTTTATGGTCATCTATCCTATTCTCGCCCAGCGGCGAGAATATTACAAATCAAAAAAGGCAGGCATCGCCCAAATGCGCTAATGGTTCGGAGTGAAAACGGTAATGTTGTCGTAGGCGGAGTTCAGCACCCAGAGGGCGTTCGTTTGGGGGTCAGAAGCGATAATACCTGGGCTACCCCCCGCCGCTAACGTGGTGGTTGTGTAGGTCGAGTCATTGAAGACGGTAACGGTACTGGCGAGGGGATTCGACACCCAGACGGTATTCGTGTGAGGGTCGAAGGCGACGCCGCTGGGGTACAACCCCGTCGCTAACGTGGTGGTTGTGTAGGTCGAATCATTGAAGACGGTAACGGTACTGCTGCCACCGTCCGTCACCCAGACGGTATTCGTGTGAGGGTCGAAGGCGGCGTGGCTGCCTGTGAGTGTCGTATTTATGGTCGAGCTCGTATAGGTCGATTCGTTGAAGATGACAATCTTACCGCTGCTATAACTTGTCGCCCAGACGGTATTTGTGTGGGGGTCGAGTGTGACGTCCCAGGGGTCGGATCCCGCCGCTAACGTGGAGGTCGTATAGGTCGAGTCATTGTAGACGCTGACGCTACCCAACTGGCCCCCGGCCCAGACGGCGTTCGTGTGAGGGTCGAAGGTGACGCCACCGGCGCCCGACCAGTCCCAACGCGTAGTGGTCGTATAGGTCGAGTCATTGAAGATGGTAACGGTATTACCACCATCCGTCTCCCAGACGGTATTCGTGTGGGGGTCGAAGGCGACGCCAACGGGAGCATTTCCTGACCCATGCGTAGTGGTCGTATAGGTCGAGTCATTGAAGACGGTAACGGTATTGATGCTGTTGTGGTTGTTCGTCACCCAGACGGTATTCGTGTGGGAGTCGAAGGCGATGCGGGTGGGGGCGGTTATCGCATATGTTGAGGTCGTATAAGAGATCACATATGGGTATGGGAACGAAGTCATGAGCGCTAGGCTTGTTCCCTGATTGAAACTTGCAGTATTGGAAAGGTCCTTCGTCGCCGCAGGATTTGCCGTGATCTGATATCCACCGACGCCATCAGTCGTGTAGGCAAAGTATTCGACGCTCGTAGCATTGTTTACTGGATCAACGGGAAGGGAAGAAATGGGACTTCCAATCGTTGAGGAACCGAAATTGATGGGAACCCATCCAGTGCCGTCCGTCCTCAGATACGTGGAAGATGCGGCACAATGATAGGTGAGCGTCCCCGACGCAAATCCGAGACCGGCACAGTTCGTACCCGCAGTTGTCGTTGCGGTGGGATCGGGGATCGAGATATAGATGATGGATGACGTCCCCATGAACAAGGTGCCCGGATTGTTGATCGCATCCGAATAGTAGAGGGAAACCGCCTTACTAAGCGTTCCAATGCCTGCGACACGATTGCCGTCCTGCCCTTCCTTAATTAGCTGCCCAGGACTAAGGTAGTAGAAAACGGCCATCATAAGTATGACAATGATGGCAACGACGATTAATAACTCAATCATGGTGAAGCCCCGTCGGTGAGTGTTCATTGTCTTTAGTCTAGCAAAAAACCCATCGTGGGGGTGTGTATAACTAAAGTGCGTTCTTCTTCTCTTTTGCGCCTTTTTTTGGTTTGGGTGGATTCTCGATCCAGTTTTTTAGGGCGGCCTGCAATTCTTCTTCTGATTCTGGCTTCTTATTCATCACGAACGTGCAGTCAGGGTAACGCGTGCAGGCGAAGAATGGCTTTCCGCGGCCGCGCGATTTCTTTTCCACGATGTCGCCGGGCTTGTCCTGCCGTTCCGGCGCAGCGAGGCAGTTCGGACATTTAAATCCGGTCTTGTTCCATATTTTCATAATGCCCTTGCACTTTGGGTAATCGGTGCAGCCAAGGAAGAAGCCGAAGCGGCCGCGCGTGACCTTCATTGGTTTGCCGCAGATCGGACAGCGCTCGTCCTTTGTTTTTTCCGTGAGTGCCTTGATTTGCGCCGCTTCTTCCGGCATCGGGAGCGTCACCTTCACACCCGGCTCGGGGCAGGCGAGGAACTTTCCCATGCGGCCGAACTTGATGAGCATCGGCTTGCCGCAGTGCGGGCACGGCGTGGTGGAGATCTCCACCTGTTTTTCCACACTCGCCTCCTTTTCCGCGAGGTTCTTCTTGAAAGGGCCGTAAAATTCGCGGCACACTTCCGTCCACTTCATTTTACCTTCGGCGATCTCGTCAAATTCCTCTTCGATGCGCGAAGTGAACTTGATGTCTACAATCTCCGGAAAATTCTCCACGAGCAGGTCGTTCACGAGTACGCCGATCTCTGTCGGCTTATATTTCTTATCTTCCTTTTCGACATACCCGCGTTCTTGAATCGTCGAGAGCGTTGGTGCGTAGGTGGACGGGCGTCCCACGCCTTCGGCTTCAAGCGCTTTCACGAGCGTCGCATCGGTGTAGCGCGCGGGAGGTTCGGTGAAGTGTTGGAGTGGTTTTGGGTTTTGTTCTCCATCAATGTTTGCGAGCGCGAGCGTCATTTCTTTTTCCAGTTTTGGCAACGATCCCTCGATCTCGCCATTCGCATCGTCATCTTTACCTTCGGTATAGACGCGGATGAATCCATCAAAGATGACGGTCTGGCCGTTGGCGCGGAAGATTTCTTTGCGCGGCGTGTTTGCTTCAATATCCACCGCTGTCTGTTCGAGCGTTGCTTCTTTCATCTGCGATGCGATCGTGCGTTTCCAGATCAGATCATAAAGCCGGATCTCGCCACGGTCTTTCAGGCCGAGCGCACTGCCGGAGATCATTTCAAGATTGGCGGGGCGGATCGCCTCGTGCGCTTCTTGAGCACCCTTGCTCTTGGTGGAATAGATGCGAGGAGAGGGGAGTTGATATTCTTTGCCGAACTCTTTGCCGATCACCGCGTGCGCCGTCGCGAGTGCGGAGGCGGCAAGGTTCGTGCTGTCGGTCCTCATGTAGGTGATATGGCCGTTTTCGTACAAATGCTGGGCAATGACCATCGTCTGTTTCGCGCTGAAACCGAGCTTGCGCGCCGCTTCCTGCTGGAGCGTGGATGTGGTGAACGGCGCTGCCGGGTTCCGGTGCGCTTCCTTCACTGCGATGTCCACAATGCGGTAATCCGCGCCCTTGAGTCCCTCTATTATATTGTTTGCCTCACCATCGTTCTTGATGCCCATTTTCCCTACTGCTTTTCCGCCAATGGAATTCAGTATGGCGGGAAATGCAGTCTTTCCCTTTGGCGGCAAAAACGACGCTTCGATCGTCCAGTATTCCTCTTTATTAAAAGCCTGGATCAACCTCTCGCGTTCCACGACGAGGCGTACCGCCACGCTTTGTACGCGCCCGGCGGAAAGGCCGTAGCGGATCTTGCGCCAGAGAAAAGGGGAGAGTTCATAGCCCACGAGCCGATCCAGCACGCGCCGTGCCTGCTGGGCATCCACAAGATTGATATCCAGCGCGCGTGGATGTTCCAACGCCTCCAGAATGGCGTTCTTCGTGATCTCGTGGAACGCGATGCGCTCGTACGGTTTCGCCGCTATCGCAACGCCACCCTTCCTCGCGGGTTTCTTGCCGTCCAGATCGAGCGCGTTCACCAAGTGCCACGCGATCGCTTCTCCTTCGCGGTCCTCGTCAGTTGCGAGGATCACGCGGTCCGCCTTCTTTGCGAGCGCTTTCAGGTTGGCCACCACGGGCTCTGCTTTCTTTGGGATCGCATAGCTCGGCTCGAAATCGTGGGCAACATCGATACCGATCTTACTTTTGGGAAGATCGCGGATATGGCCGTATGACGACTCGACGGCAAAATCCTTGCCGACGAATTTGCCGATGGTCTTTGCCTTGGTTGGTGATTCGACGATGATGAGGTCCATGTGCGAATAATATAGAGTAAATTATTTATATTGTATACCCTCCATCCGATTCCTTGATGGTTCCACGGATCAAAAGGAAGCTGAGGGTCTGATTGACGATGCGAGGTTCAAGTCTAGTCAACGCGATCAATTTGTCAACATCGGCAGGTACGGAAATGTCCGTGAGCGCTTTTAGAACAAGGATTTCTTCGGGTGATGCCACCACGCGTTTTCCGCTCGCGCATTTATTTTTTTCTATGCCATATGCCTCCAAGATTTCGTCCGGCGAGGTGACGAGCTCCGCCCCTTGACGGATGAGCGTGTGCGAGCCTTTGAAGTGTGTTGAAGTGATCGCGCCCGGCACGACGAACACTTCGCGATCCTGTTCCAGGGCATAGCGTGCGGTGGCGAGCGCGCCGGACGATTCCGGCGCTTCCACGATGAGTACACCCCGGGAGAGGCCGCTCATGATCCGGTTTCGCTCTATGAATCGATATGCAAGTGGCGGCTCGCCGGGCGGATATTCCGAGATGAGCATGCCGCCACTCGCAAGGATCCTTTCCGCGAGCGCGCGGTGCGAATGAGGATAGACGCTGTCCAATCCTCCGGCGAGGATGGCCACGGTTACGCCACCGGCGTCGAGCGCGCCTTCATGCGCCGCCGAATCAATACCGAACGCAAGGCCGCTTGCGATCGTACACCCGGCGTCCGCAAGTTCGCGCGCGAACGAGCGCGCGATCTTCTTCCCTTCCGCGCTCGCGCGACGCGTGCCGACGACGGCGATGGTCACGCGCGAGGATGGGAGCGACGCCGACGGGCCGCCACGCACGTATATGCCGAACGGCGGATAGGGGATGTTGCGAAGCGCTTCGGGAAATTCTTTTTCTGAATCCAAGATAAGCCGTATTCCGAACGATGCCATGTGTTCGTACGCCGCCTCGGGGTCGGGAAGCGGCGCGGCATATTCCGGCAGCAGAGCTGAGTTATTTTTGAGCCTATGGTACGCCGCCTCCCAGCTTCCGCCGGACACGGAGCGATATTTTCTCATCGTAGCGTAGCCGCTTTGCGTCGCAATGGCGATGGCGTGATAGTAATGTGTCTCGTTCATGACAATGATTTTTGAGCCTAACAGGTTTTTAGTAAATCATGAAATATCATTTAATCGTGTTTTAATTTCCTATTTTAGCTATAATAAAGGTACGATGGTCAAGGATCGATTTACAAAACAACTCTGGATAAGTTTGGGGGTCATTCTGGTGAGCATTGGGGGCGCCACCGGCGTCCTGGTCTTTTTGACCGGCGAAATGTCCGCTCAGGCGAATATCATCGCGACCGACCGGCGGGTCATTCAAGAGAAGACCGATGCGGTGGCCACACTCGCACAGCTTGAGGCGGCGGTCCCGCAGGCGGCGCAATATCAGGCGGCGATCAATCAACTTGTTCCGGATCAGTACACCCTTGTGACGTTCCCGCAATGGTTGTCGGCGTTAGGTGCGCGATATAGCGTGACGACCAATGCGGTACTGCAGGGTTCCGCGACACAGGCTGTGAGCACTATGGCAGGCACCGCACAATTTTCATTTAGCGCCGAAGGACTGCCGAACAATCTCGCCGCTTTTTTGGACAGCATGAATGCCAAGTCATCCGGATTCCTTCTTACCCTCGGATCGTTCAGCGTGACGAGCGATGGGGTCGATCAAAAAATAACCGGACAGGGAACATTGTTCTCCCGATAATAGTATTTGCCATGAAAAAGATCATCCATTCATATCCCAACTTCATTATCGGTACGCTTGCAGTGGTGCTCCTCCTCACCCTCGTTGCCTTTTATTCCTGGGCCGTCGACGATGCGGTTGAGCAGCTTCGCAGTGCCCTTATCGCTCCGCCGATGCAAAGTGCCACGGGGTTCGATCTCGCCGGCGCATCAAGACTTAATTTCCGGGGTCTTATCACTGCCACATCGTCTGCCTCGGGAAATTAGATTGCCGAGGGTGGTGACTATTGAAAAAATGCCGGCGAGGCCGTATTATAAACCATGCCTCTGTGGTCGCATGCGGCGCGATTAGCTCAGTGGTAGAGCGTCACATTGACATTGTGAAGGCCGGAGGTCCGATCCCTCCATCGCGCACAGAGCGTAGGCCAGCGCGCGCGTAGCTCAGTGGTAGAGCATTTCACTGATAATGAAAAGGTCGAAGGTTCGATTCCTTCTGCGCGCACCATAAGAAAACAGCCCTATTCGCCTCCAGGCAGATGACCGTTCGGCGAATAGGGCTGTTTTCTTATGGTGCGCTTAAAGGGTAAAATGAAAAATATGAATGAGCCCACGGTCATTTTTGAGAATGCTGATTTTGTCGTCGTTGATAAGCCGGCGGGATTGATGGTGCACGCGGCGCGGTTGAGCAGTAAGCGGCGCAGCGCCGTGGTGCGCGAAGGAGAGCCGACGCTTGTGGATTGGTTGCTTGCGCGGCATCCGGAAATAAAGAATGTGGGTGATGATCCGACGCTCCGCCCGGGCATCGTACACCGCTTGGATAAGGCGACATCCGGCGTGATGCTCGTCGCGAAAACGCAGGCATCGTTTGAGAGGCTCAAAAAATTATTCCAAGAACACCGGATGCAGAAAACATATTTCGCGGTGGTACGGGGTGTGCCGGTAAAAAAACAGGGGATCATTGACGCCCCCATCGGCATCAAAAATGGATCGCTCAAGAGGAGCATCCATTCCTCTAAAATGGCAAAGGAGGCCGTCACGGAATATTCCGTGGTAAAAACCGGAAAAGACCGCACTCTATTAAAGGTGAATCCGAAGACGGGACGAACCCATCAGATCCGCGTACATCTTGCGAGTATCGGGCATCCGATCGTGGGGGACCTGTTATATGGAAGTAAAAAGAGCGCGAGCGGAGAGGAGCGGCTCATGCTCCACGCCGGCGCAATCGCGTTCGCTGACGACGATGGCAACCGCTTTGAATTCGGATCGCCGCTCCCCGCGGGTTTCCGTGTATAGGGGCGAATACCCGCTTATCCACAGGCCTTTTTTTCAGATGTCGTATAATATATGTAAGAGAATAGATGGAAAGGTCGAATTTCTCTCAGTATGTATTTAAAGAAAAGCATGATAAAAAACAATAAAAACAAGAAAGGCTTTACCCTTATTGAATTGTTGGTCGTTATCGCGATCATCGCGATTTTGGCCGTGGTCGTCGTTTTAACGTTGAACCCCGCCGAGCTTTTGCGTCAGGCAAGGGACTCAAACCGTATCTCCGACTTCGCAACACTGAAGAGCGCGCTCGGATTGTACGCGGAAGACGTGAATACCACGACCGCGATGTACGGCAACACTAGCACCGTTCACCTTTACGCTACGTCTGGCGCTGTTACAAGCACGTCAGCCACCTATATAGGGGCTGCGAATGGATACTATGGTTTCAGCTCAAGCACGAATACCTATGCGGTAATAGTTTCCAGCACGAGCAGAGGAGTCGATGGTACGGGATGGATGCCTATCAACTTCAACGCGATCAGCTCGGGAGCCCCACTCGGATCGTTGCCGGTGGATCCCAGCAATTCCGGCGCGAACATCTACGTCTATGCTGCCACGTCCACTTCTTACAAGCTTGCCACAAAAATGGAAAGCTCAAAGTATGGATTTAACGGCACCAACGATGTTGTTTCAAGCGATGGTGGAGCTAACACGAGCACGTACGAACAAGGTTCGAACATGCAGCTATAACAGCTTCGTTTCTGTTAGCGCAAAAAGCGCCGGCTTTCCCCGGCGCTTTTTGTTTTGTCCGGGCCTTTGGTATGATTAGTGGATAAATCATATCCAATGAAACTTCCCATTTCCCCGGATCAACTTAAGAAAATACTGGTAGAGCAGAATCTCATCTCTCCCGATCGGTTTGATCAGCTCTATCAGGAGGCCGACCGCAAGAATCAAAACGTGATCGATGTGCTCGTCTCCGAGAAGGTCGTCGAGCGGAGCTATCTTGACGACATCATCGCGTCGCTGCTTGGCGTGCCGCGCGCGGACCTCAGTTCGATGAAGGTAAACAAGGATACGGTGAATCTTCTTGCCGAAGGCGTCGCGCGCCAGCGGCGGGCCATCGTCTTCAATAAGGAGGAGGATGGAACGTACGACGTGGCGATGGTGGATCCGTCGGACCTTGAGACGCGCGAATTCCTTTCGCAACGGCTCAATGGAAAAGTAAAACCGTTCCTTGCGTCCGAGGACGATCTGAACAAAGGATTTTCGGTGTATGGCTACGAGTTGGGGCAGGATTTCAAGAAGATCATCGACGACAACGTCCGGGCGTCGCTCATGAGCCAGTCCAAGGACGCGGGCGAGGCGGCGAAGGATCTTCCGATCGTCGGCATCGTGGACAACATCCTTTCATACGCCCTCGCGTCGCGCGCGTCCGATATTCATATTGAGATATTGGAGGAGTCTACCTTCATCCGCTATCGCGTTGACGGTATTCTCTACCAGGTGATGGATATCACGAAGGCCGTGCACCCCGGCATCGTGGCACGCGTAAAACTTCTCGCGGGACTCAAGATCGACGAACACTTCCTGCCGCAGGACGGTCGCTTCCGTTACGAGCTGGGCGGCCAGGAGATCGACGTCCGTGTTTCGACGATGCCGACGTTCTACGGAGAAAAAGTGGAAATGCGTCTTTTGGAATCCTCGCAGAAGCCGCTCTCACTTGAAGAGCTCGGCATGTCACCGGAGGTTTCCAAGATCGTTTCCGACAATCTTAAAAAATCCTTCGGCATGCTTATCTCCTGCGGTCCTACCGGTTCCGGAAAGACGACAACGCTCTACGCGCTGATGAACATGCTCAACCGCCCGGAGGTGAACGTGACGACGGTGGAAGACCCGATCGAGTACAATATGCGCTATGTAAACCAGACGCAGATCAATCCGCAGGCGGGTGTCACGTTCGCGTCTGGACTCCGCGCGCTTCTTCGGCAGGACCCGAACATCATCATGGTCGGTGAGATCCGCGACGCCGAGACGGCCGACATCGCCGTGCAAGCGGCGCTCACCGGACACTTGCTGCTTTCTTCGCTCCACACGAACGACGCACCGACGGCCATTCCGCGCTTCTTTGACATGAACATTCCGCCGTTCCTGGTGAGCTCGGTGCTCAACCTGGTGCTCGCCCAACGTCTGGTCCGGAAGATCTGTCCGACGTGCATCTATTCATATGACCTTGATGATTCGGTGCAGGCGACCCTTACCATTCAGCTCAAAGAGAACGGACTCGATCCGGCCAAGGTACGCATTCCGAAAACGCTGTACGCCGGCAAAGGATGTTCCGCGTGCGGCATGACGGGGTATCGCGGCCGGTGCGGCATTTATGAAGCGTTCCAGGTGGACGAAAAGATGAAAGAGATCATCGTGCAGCCGACGTTCAGCTTGGAATCATTGCGCAATCAGGCGCAGGTGGAAGGAATGAAGACCATGTTCGAGGACGGTCTGCGCAAAGTTGAGCTCGCGCAAACAACATTGGAAGAAGTGCTACGCGTCATCCGGGAATAGCGGGAATAGTGACACTGTCTTTTCGGGGTCGCGACTTATTAAAAAATCATTAAAAAAATTTTGACTTTCTTTGCAGCGGAGTTAATATTGTTAACGAGGCGAGGTTCTGCGAAGCTGCAGGACTAAAAATCTTTGCGTGTCGAGTAAACAGCCATTGAGATGGCTGTTTACTTTTGTATTTAAGATAGATTTAATGGCATATGCGCTATGGTTTTTCTACCCGGAAATGATGGGACCATAGTTCATGTGGTAGAACATTGCCGTCGACACGCAAAGAACCGGGTTCGAACACCGGTGGTTCCACTCCGGGCCTAAAATGATATTTTGGGCTGTGTTATTATATAGATATGCTGTTCCATTATGTTGCCGCCGATGAAGGTGGAAAAATGACGGAGGGGGAGTACGAGGCCGATACACTGACCGACGTCCTGCGTTTTCTTGGCAGCAAGCAATTGCGGCCGGTCTCGGTGAAGCCGATGGACCAAGTAAAGATCGGCTTCATGAACGGGATGTTCGGGGGTATCAACACGGCAGACAAGGTCTTCCTTACGAAATATCTGGCGCTCATGTTGCGCGTGGGCACCGACCTGCTTTCCGCCATCAATATTCTCATCCTTGATTTTGACAAGCCGGCGATGCGCAATTTCCTCCTGGAGGTGCGCGAAGACCTCAGCAAAGGGCGGCCTTTTTATGAAGCATTCGCACGCCACCCGAAGGATTTTTCGCCGACCGTCATCAACCTGGTGAAAGCCGCGGAGCAATCCGGAAGTCTTCAAAAAACATTTGAGACGCTGAGCATCAACTTTGAGAAAGAATCGGAGATACGGAGCAAGGTCCGGTCGGCGATGATATACCCGATCGTGCTGGTCTGCATCGCCACGGCGATCATGATCTTCCTCGTCACGTTCGCGTTGCCGAAAGTGGCGAACGTATTCACGCAGAGCGGTATCAATCCGCCGTGGTTCTCCCAGGTGGTGTTCACCATCGGGCTTTTTATAGGAGGAAATATCCTCATCATCCTTCCCGCCGGGCTCATCATTCTCGGCGCGCTCATATGGACGGTGGTCAAGACGGAGGTAGGGAAGAGGGAGTTCGGTCATATCATGTCCGCGCTTCCGCTCATACGAACGGTATACAGTGAACTTGCCATTCAGCGCATGGCTTCCACGATGAGTTCGCTCATGCGCGCGGGGTTGCCGATCGTGCAGACGATCAATATTGCCGCCGAAACGGTCGGCCTGGATTCGTATCGCGCGGCACTCCTCCGGATCGCGAACGACGGGCTGACCAAAGGGCTTACGATCGGCGAAGCATTCCACCGCGAAACGGTGTTCCCCAAGATCGTTTCCAATCTGGTTGCCGTCTCGGAAAAAGCGGGACATCTTGAGGAGGTGTTGGATACCCTCGCCCAGTTCTATGAGTCGAACATTGACGCCAACATCAAAGCGCTCGTTTCGCTCCTTGAACCGGCAATGTTACTCGTGATGGGCGTCATGGTGGCCATCATCGCGCTTTCCATCATCGTTCCTATTTACCAATTGACCACGCAATTCTAGTGAAGAAAGGATTCACACTTATAGAGCTTATTACTACCATCGGAATCCTGATCGTCGTCGGGGCGATCACGTTCGCGAGCCTCGGTTCGCGGAAGAGCACCACCGATATTACCGCGACCGACCAGCAGATCGGGTCGTTGCTGCGCCAGGCGCAGGTGGACGCGATGGAACAGGAGGGCAATGCGGCGTGGGGAGTGCACTTCGCGAATCCGAGCGGCACTACCCCGTTCTACGCGCTTTTTCAGACGAGTTACAGCACGGCGACGGTGGTCGGCGGACTGTACCGCCTGCCGCCCACGGTAGCATTCGTCACTTCCACGCTTGCTTCCGGCGCCACACTTGACATCATCTTCTCTTCCATCACCGGCGCCTCATCCGCCTCCACGAGCATCAAGCTCTACATGCCGAAACAGAATACGGCGTTTTCTTCCACGATCTCCATCGCGTCATCCGGCACCGTCACGTACTAATATGAAAAAATTTAGGTCAGGACAATCATTCGTCGAGCTCATGATCGCCATCGCCATCGGCGCCATCTTCATGGGAGGCATGGCGGCGATCATCGGCCCGGCGCTCATTGAGAGCGGCCAGGCGGGAAAGGTACAGGTGGCATCAACGAACGCGCAAAGCCTCCTTAACAATGTGCGCGTGTGGTCCGAAGGGAACTGGAACAATGTCCTTTCGCTTGCCACCGGGTCAACGTATCAGTATTACCTCATCACCTCTTCATCTCCCTATACGGCCACGTCAGGGGTCTGGTCCATCGTCATCGCGACGAACACCTACACCACGTATTTCTATCTCGTCGACGCGTATCGTGACAGCGTAGGGAATATGACGACGGCATCGACCGGAAACACCTATGATCCATCCACAAAGCAGATATTCTCGGTCTACAACTGGACCCATGGCGTGACCGGCACCATCAGTACCTATATCACAAGAAACAATAACGCCGTGTTCTATCAGACCGACTGGTCGGGAGG
>Ga0265338_10008996_pt1 | contig 12012 bp, 5 predicted proteins | sample 42126metaG_FD_193579 | JGI IMG/M metagenome (GOLD analysis project Ga0265338, IMG submission 193579) | Rhizosphere microbial communities from Carex aquatilis grown in University of Washington, Seatle, WA, United States - 4-21-26 metaG | ecosystem: Host-associated > Plants > Roots > Rhizosphere >... | reverse complement strand
CGAGAACTTCAGAAAGTAGGGGTTGCCGTTCATGTTGTGCGAGCTCGCACCGCCCTGCTGCCGGACGCCGAGCGCGGCATAGTTGCCCCCGTTCTGGGTGCTGTCGTTCTCGAATGAGACGTCGACGCTGGCCTTGTAATCGAGCCAGCGGTTGTCGCCGATGCCGGTGATGGGATCGCCGCTGTTCCAGGTGCCGCCGAGCCCCATGACCGATTGATCCAGTTGCTGGCGCAGGACGTAGTTGCTGGAGCCGCTCGGGAGATAGGCTTCGAAGGCGCCGTTGCGATCGCACACGTAGCGCGGAATCACGCTCTGCGTCCCGCCGCGAGACGCCACATAATCTTCGGTCCCGGTGATCTGCGCGCCCGCTCCGATGACGGGGACGGTCCGGGCGGAGTAGTCGAAGTCATCGGCGTAGAGGATCGTGTCCGAGTCGTCGTGGCCCGCGCCGGTGGCGTCGGTGTCGAGGACGGTGCGCGCGCCCTCGACGGGCAGCGGGGCGTTGAAGTCCTGGTTCGCGTGATTGACCAGCGTCGTGGCCGTCATGACCGAGTACGGCTTGACGGTGATGGTGTAGACGCCGCTCGCGTCGGGAGACAGCGTGCAGAAATACCTCATGTAGTTGCTGTTGAACGCCGTCCCCGTATCGGCCGCCCGGGTTTCCCACAGCTCGAGGCTCGGTGCGCCCGAATAGGCCATGTTGGCGGTCTGGACCGAGTAGGTTCGCGCGGTCTCGCTGTCGTTCATCAAGACGACGGAGAACTGGCTCTTGTCGGGCGCAGCGAGCGTCATGTAGCTGGGCGTGCCGTTCCGCCCGTTGACCGGGTTGGTGCCCGCCGCGCCCGTATAGCTGGACTGGGGGACGACCCGCCAGATTCCCGCGGTGTTGTCCGGGCTCTCCCAGCCGGTCTTCGCGAACCAGCTGAAGTGCCTGAGGACGTCGAGGCCGGCGTCATAGTGAATCCAGCCCGACCAGGGATCGCGCGCGCTGAGCAGCTCCTTGAACGAGAATTGCCCGCCCTCGTAAAACGAGCCGATGGCGGGCTGGTAGACGAAATGGGTCCGCCGCGAATCGACGAAGCCCTTGATGATCGTGTTGCCCATCTCGAGTGGGCTCCCGGCTCCACCGATTCCCGTGCCCGCGACCGTGGGATCCTTCGTGTTGTTGAAGGGACGGAAGGCCGTGTTGCCGAAGGTGGCCTGCGCCTCGCTGTTCCAGACCTGCATGTCGAGCCGCTCCGCCAGCGTCTTGAAGTCCCCGGCGCCGTCGTCGTCGGTGTTGTAGTGGTAGCCGGCGACCGAGACGGCGCTCCGCAAAGTGGCGTCGCTGACCATCTCGTCGCCGAAGGTTCCAATCCCGGCCTCGTCGGAGATCACGACCTTGATGCCGTTGTAGAGCGCTTGCTCGTCCGCGCTGTCGAAGCCCGTGGTGTCCGCCTGCACGCGAGCCGCGTATTGCTCGGTCCAGATCAGATCGGCGGCGCTCTCGTTGACCCCGGGGTTGACGTAGTCGACCATGTACCCGTAGTCGCGATACGCCGCCAGGATCGTGTCCTTGTACCAGGTGTAGATCTGATCGTTGTTGCTCGCCCAGGCCGGCGCGTTCCAGCGCAGGATGCTCACCTTGAGGTTGGGGTTGACCTTCTTGGCGTCGGCGGCGAGCTGGAAGCCGGGATCCCGCTTCACGTTCGCCGGTTCGCTCGCCAACCGCATCGTGGCCGGGTCGGGGCCGGTGGAGTTGTTCCGATCGTTCCCCATCTCGATCTTGACGTGCGTCATGATCGGGTTGCTGCCGCCGAACAGGATCTTCAGCAACTGGGCGTACTGGTCCGGGTGTTCGGACTTGTAGTCCATCAGCAGCTCACTGGTGCCGTTGGCGCTGAGCACACCGAAGCCCTTGAAGGTGAGACCGTTCACGTTGCCGCTCGCGATGTCGTTGCCGTCGAGCGAGATGCTGGTCGCGGTCCCATCCACCACGGCCGCTTCGCACGCGACCGGAGGGACGGAACCTCCCGCCCCGCCGACGCCCGCGGTCGCGTCGATACCGGACGACGAGCGCTTCCCGCAAGCCAGCGAGATCACCGTGAGAGAAACGGCCAGGTAGGACGACCCTCGGCTGAGCATCGTGCGTCCGGAATAGTAGACGCTCGGCGACGAACGTTGTGGAAAAAGATGAGCCGAATTTGGTAGGCGCGCGCAGATTTTCGCGCGGACTTCAAGGAGTGGTGCGCACGTTGTCGAGGTACGATGTGCCTCCACCGTTGAAGAAGACCCAGATTGCCTGCGCACTGCTGGTGTCGGCCGGCAGCGACCCCAAGCAACCGGTCGTTGAAGCGAAGAGCGTCGCCAGGTTGACGTCGACGGTGGTGCTGGTGTTGGCGTTGATGAAGCCGAAGTCGGTCTGACACCAGTGGAAGTCACTGCCGACCTGCAGCGCCACGGATTGAGATGTGCCGGCGGTCGTGGTGGTGATGTCGAACAACATGTGCCCGACGCCGGCCAAGGCGAGCGGCAACGGCGGCACCGGAGCGGGACCGAACCAACCACCGGCGGCGCTGGCATCGATGCGCAGGCTGTGCGTGCCTTCGGTTGCGAAACTGGTGCTCTGCACCGTCGTCCCCGCCCCCGCGTTGAAGGACGCCGCCGCCCAGGAGTCGGCGCCGTCTTCGAACCCGTAGATCGCGGCGCCAGCCGGCGCCTTGGGCGTGACCCGGACGTTGTCGAGATAGGACGTGCCGCCGCCGTTGAAGAACACCCAGATCCTTTGCACCGAACTGGTGTCACCGGGCAACGATCCCAGGCACGACGTAACCGAGCTCAGAAGCGTGGCCAGGTTGACGTCGACGGTCGTGCTGGTGCCGGCGTTGATGAATCCAAAATCGGTCTGGCACCAATGAAAGTCGCTGCCGACCTGCAGCGCCACCGACTGCGACGTTCCCGCGGTCGCCGCCGTGATGTCGATGAGGACGTGGCCCACATTCGCGAGCGAGAGCGGCAATGGAGGCGTCAGGGCCGGACCGAACCAGCCCCCCGCGGTGGTCGCGTCGACGCGCAGGCTGTGTGGGCCCTCCGTTGCGAACAGCGTGCTCTGCTCGACCGCTCCGGCGCCGGCGTTGAATGAAGCGGGCCCCCATCCGTCGGTGCCGTCTTCGAAGCTGTAGAGCGCAGGCCCCTGAACCGTCACCACCAGGCTCGCGGGATGAGAGACCCGGCCCCGGGTGTCGCTCACGACGTAGGGTGTGCTCGCCGTACCCGAGAAGCCGGCCGCGGGCGTGAAGAGCACGCTTCCCCCCGGCTGGAGAGCATAGGTACCGAAATCGGTCGCGAATTGGGTCTGCTGGCCCGTCGTCGCCGGGTCGAGATCGATCGAATCGGGAACGAGCGTCGCGCCACCGTACGTGATGTCGTCCGGCAGCGGAGACAACGTGACCGGCGTGTTCTCGGGGGTTGCGGCGCGATCATCGTCGGCCACCGGTGAGAAGTCGAAGGGCGGCAGGAACCGCATCAATCTGGCGAAGTTCGTGAACGTCGTACAAACCGGGCTCGGACAATACAGCGTGAAATGGTCGTAGTCCGGGTAGAGCGTACCGTCGTCTTGCTTGTCGGCGAGCATCCAGAACAAGGCCCCACCGCCGCCTTCTTCTCGCACCGCGTCCGTCCACTGCTGATAGATCGGGTTGCGGATCGACTTATCCATGATGGCGAACTCCCCGAGGAGTACACGTTCGTGAATGCGACGACCGTCACGAATGTGCCGCTTGATCCAGTCGACCCCGAAGGATGCCGGCTTTCCCCAGTTGTCCGGATACAGGTGAAACGACATGGCGTCCATGGCAGGCAAATCGGCCAGCGCCAGGGTGTCGACGCCCTCGCCGCAATTCTCGGTGAAGTCGGTCGCGCCGGCGATGCAGTAGAAACCTTCGTCGCCCGCCGATAGCATGTGACGGTGGTCGATCCGCTTGATGAACCGGCTGACCTCGTCGGCCCAGCTGATCAGGGTTTGCGTGTTGCAGGTTGGCGACTCCGGATACACGCCGAACGCCCGGCAGCGGGGTTCGTTGGCCAGCTCCCACGCCATGATAGTGGCGTCATCCTTGTATTTCACGCCGGTATAGACGTTCGTTCGGTTGAGCAGATGCTCGATCCAGGCGTGATACCACCCTCGAATCGTCGGATCGGTGTAGAAATCGTCGTGGAATTGACCGCCACGCCAGCGGACATATTGATCCATTCCGCCAAAGGCATTCCAGTTATTGACGAACGGAATGATGACTTTCAGCCCGAGGAGACCCGCTTTGTAGATCACGTAGTCGAGGTGCTCGAGACCGCTTGGGCCATCGTTGAACGCCGGCGCTTGCCCGTTCAAGTACTGGAAATAGACCCCGTTCTTGATGCCGTCGACCGAGCCGGTGCCGTCTTGGTTTCCGATCTCGAGTGAGCCCCAGAGGCGGACGACGCTGAAAGAACTGGTCGCAGCGCTGTTGAGAACGCTGTCGACCATGAACGGTGACGAGTACATCAAGTAATAGTTACTGGCTCCGGCGATGCGAAAAGGGCTGCCGGCATGCGAGAGGACCCGACCGCTACGATGAACGAAGTGTCGGCCCAGTACGTCGGTGTCGCTGCCAGAGTCACCGTCATTGTCGCCGCTCGACGCCGCCCGGACCGATGTGCCGGCGACCAACAGAAGCATGGAAATGCACAAGACACGACTGAGAGCTCTACACATGACCCTTTCCCCCTTTTGCGCGCCTTCTCGACGGTATCGGTGATGCGACCTGGTCGCGGCAAAGCTGGTGTTCGTAAACTGAACGGGAGCGACCGCTTATCTTCCAGCGAAGTTTCGAGCTCGGCGGTACGTAAACGTCGTTTGACGGCGCGTTTCGAACGAAAGGAGATTCAAGGGGATCGTGACGGCGTGGAGGATGACGCCCCTCAAATGGTCCCGTCTCACGAGCGTGCAATTGCCGTATCGGCCGAAGCCGCGATCTCGAGCCTCACAGGCTCGCGCAGCAAAGCACGCCGCCCATCGTGCCCGGGGCACGGGACGGAACGTGAGTGGCGTTGACGCTCTCGCGGGTGCCGTCGGTACCGCAGGCCCAGCCGGCGTCGAGGCTGCCACAGAGGTCGTTGCTGGATCTGTCGACGTCGCCACAGGTCCCGATCACCACCCCCTCGGTGCCACAGCCGAAGAGATCATTGGTGATGGCCGGGTTCGCCTGGCAGCCCACCGCGCAGCTGGCGTTGGTACAGCTCGGGCCCGTCAACGTGCCGCTGGGCTCCGCGCACTCGAAGCAGCCGGTGCTGCCGATCGCCGCTGCGAAGAACGAGCTCGGCGGCCAGGTGGTCGCGGCACAGCCGTCGGTTTGAGCGGGGGAGGTGAGCCCGCCGGACGCGCGCGCGATCACCTCGCCACCGGCGCAGATGTGCCATCCCGGAGCGCAGAGATCGGCCGCCGAGCAACCCGTTCCGTTCGGATTCGAACCGCTGTTGCCGTTCTGCGCGCAGGTGACGCTGGTCGTTCGCAGCGGTGAGGGAAACACGCCGCCGAAGCCCGCCGCCCCGCTCTCGCCGTCCCATCCGCCCGCGCAAGCGGCGATGGCCGGAAACGTCGCCTGGCTCTGGAATCCTTCGCGCGTCCCGTCGGCGCAGCCGACGCCCGCCGTGGACGGAGCGACGCACACGCCACCGGAGCAGATCTGCGACGGCGCGCAAGCCGTGCCGCATGTGCCACAGTTGTTGAGGTCGTTGCCAAGCACCACGCACTGGGTTCCGCACTGAGTTTGATCGGAAGCCGTGTTGCACGCGGGGACGCACGATCCACCCGAGCAGACTGGCGTTGCACCGGAGCAAGCGCGACCGCACGTGCCACAGTTGTTGGTGTCGGCCGTGAGGTCGACGCAAGCGGTGGCTGGGGCCACTCCGCACGACGCCGACTTCGGCGGCTGGCACCCGCAGGTACCGTTCGCGCAGGTGGCGCCGGCGACCGTGCACCGCAGGCCGCAAGCGCCGCAGTTGTTCCGGTCGACCGCCAACGCCGTACATTGGCCGTCGCAGCAGCTCTGGCCAGCCGTGCAGGCCGCACAGGGTGACAGCACCACGAACGGCGCGAGAACCGGAGGCGCGGCGACGAACGTGCTCGCGGCCCCTGCGTCATTCGACAGCGCGACGTCGAGCGCGCAAGCCTCGCTCCAGTCGCTGGTCACGCCGATCGATTGGCACGTGGCGGCCGCCGCCTGGAGCTGATCTGCCGGCAGACTCGCGCTCGTCTCGACGTCGGTTGGAAAGTTCAGGTTCGTGATGTCCGGGCTCTCGGTGTTCTCCCCGATCGGGTAGTCGAACAGCGACGATGCGTCGGTGATTCGCCACGACTGCGCGTACGTCTTGTAAAAGAGGCTGAATGGCGCGGGCGTCGTGATGACGGTCGAACCGTCGCGCGTGACCAGATCATCGCTCGGATCACCATTGGCGTTTCCAAACAGCCCGGCCACATGGGCAAGCCTGTCCGTGGCGAGGAACACCTTCACGCTCATGTAGAAGCCATTGAGCGTCACCCGGACCTGGCTGTTGTCGCCATACACGATCACGTAACCGCTCGCCGTGCTCCAGACGCTGCCACCGCCTGCCGGCAGCGACGTCGCTCCGGACGCGAACGTCATGGCAACACCGTCTTCGGTCGTCGTTCCGTCGAGGTAGATGCCCAGCCGGTCACCGCCGACCCAGATCGCCACCCCCACGATCACGGCCACGTTCGAAGCGTTGAGCTGGTGCGTGCGCGCCTGGACCTCCAAGTCGTTGGCGCTGGTCGAAACGCACAGCGTCTCCTCGCCCCACGCTTGATTGTCGTAGCGCGTGCCATCGAACGTCACGATGTGCGGATCGCCCGTGGCCATCGCGACGACGGCTGGCGGCTCCGGCGGGCCGACGGGACCTCCGTTCCCGTCGGTCCCGGCGCTGCTGCCTGCGTCGGCGCCGCTGCCTGCGTCAGCGCCGCTGCCTGCGTCGGCGCCGCTGGCCCCGCCCGTGCCGCCCACTCCGGTGGTCCCGCCGTCAGTGCCGCCGTTGCCGCAAACCCCGGGGATCGGATTGCCGGGAACGCACGCGTGCGTCGTCGGATCGCACATTTCGGCACCGTTGCACGGATTGCCGTCGTCGCATTCATTGTCGGCCACGCAGGCGACGGCCTGGCAGACGTCGTTGATACACGCCAGATGGTCGCCGCAGATCGCACCGTCGCCGAGAGGCATGGGCAAGCAGTCCTGCCCGGTGGGACAGGAAGCGGCCGTCAGGCACGGATCACCGGCGATTGTCGCGCCGACGGGCGGTGCGCCTGCCAGATCCTCGGCGAACGCAGGCGACAGATCTCCGCTGGCAGCGACGTCCAGCTCGCAATCGCTCATCCAATCGGTCGAGACGCCGTTCGCCTCGCAGACCACCGCGGCCGCGGCGCGCACGTCTGCTGGAAGGACCTGCGCGGCGGCGAGCTGGGTCGGAGATGTGCACTGCGTGGGTGCGCCGGGCGTCGGGTCGAACAGCGAGCCGTTGGGCAACACACACCAGCTCTGCGCGAACACACCGTACAACGATTGAAAGGGAGCTGGCGATCCGCTCAGCGTGATCGATCCGTCGCGCGTGACCAGATCGTCACCGGTGCGGCAGTTTGCGTTGCCGAGGAGCCCGGCGACGCCGCCCGTGGTCCGACCCAGGCGCGGCTGGGACAGGATCACGATCACGTCCAGCGAGTCCTCGAACGGGCTGACGCGCAGCTCGGTGCCGTCGGGCCAGACCGCTTTGAACGAGGATCCGGATCGTTGGATCTGGCCGCCGCCGTTCAGGTGCGTCGATCCCGCCGCGAGGGTCGTCGCGACGCCGTTCACGTGAACCGATCCGTCGACATAGAAGATCACCCGATCGCCCGCGATCAGCGCATCGACGGCGATGTTGACCGAGACGTCCGTGCGCGTGCGCCAGGGTGCGGTGGCGATCTGGATCTCGAGGCCGTCCGAATCGTCGTGGACCAGCGTGTACGCGCCGGCGCCCTGCATGTCGTATTGCAGGCCGTCGAAGGTTCGGAGATGGACGTCACCCGAAGCGATGCCGAAGTTGCAGGGGAAATAGGCCGTCCCTCTGGTCGCGCCGCTGGAGATCACGAACGGCCCCAACCCCTGCCAGCGGGTGTAACTGGTGCTCGTCGTCCCTGTCCACGAGGCGTCGAACACGTCCACGCCGCCCGAGCCCGCGAGCGCAAACGAAACCTCCGCGCCACCGAGGAAGACGTCGTCGAAGACGAGGTAGCCGCCCGCGGCGATGGTCGTGCCACCGGGGATGGTTGTCGTGTGTTCTCCCTGCGAATCCGAGCTGTGAATGAGTCCGAACGAAAGATCGATCGTCGTATCACCCGCGTTGTAAAGCTCGATCCACCCGTCGGGTTGGCCAGAGTCCGAGACGAACCCGACCTCGTTGAGCCTGATTGGGGACGTCTCGTCCTCGGTTGTCGCAACGGGGCCGATCGGGGGAGCGGCGCCGCAAGTGACCTGCGCCGACGCGGCGTCCGCGCAATCACCATCCGAGACCGTCACCGTGACCTCGAACGTGCCGGCCGCCGTGCAGGTGAAATCCACGACGGAGGTCTGAGCACCGCTCAAGCTGCCCCCGGTCGCCGTCCACATGAACGTCAGCGGTCTGGGACCGTCCTTGTCGCTCGCCGTTGCCGTCAGCTCGATCGCGTCGCCGCCCACCGTTCCGCTCGCCGTCGGTATCGACGCCGAGTCGTCAATCTCGATCGTGGGACACGTGTTATGGCCGTGGGGATGACAGTTCGCGGGTCGATGGCGGACGAAGCGGAACTTCTTCCTGTGGCCCGGCCCATATCCGTTGGTGAGATTGGACTGCCGAAGCGCAATCCCAGACGAGGGCGCGACGCTCGGATCGCGCAATCCTCCGCAACCCTCGAACACCATCGCCGCCAGAGTGACACATCCCACAAGCGCGCTCCGCGCGCCCCACGCCGTCCACATCCATCCCATGGCGGCGCACTATATCGGAATCAACATTCTGTGAATAGCCAACAATCCGGCAACACCTTCATGTCGGATCGGTTCGATCGCCACGCCGCCAACGAGCATATAGAGTTTCGGCATGACCCTGCGACACCGCATTGCGAACTCCACCGCGCCTCTTCTCGCGCTCCTCGCGTTAGCAGCGGCAACGGCCTGCAACTCGTCGCTGCCGAAGGGAACGGACGGCGGAGCGGGTGGCGAGCGCACCAACGGATCCGGGGATGGCGCGGTCGATCAAGTCGCCGGAGAAACCGGTGGTCGCAGCGGCGCGGGCACCGGCGGAGTCGGAAATGGCGGTGGCGGATCCTCCGGGGCCGGCGGTTTTACGACGTCGGGAAATGGAGGAAGCGGAGGAAACGCGGGAGGCGGAGGAGGAGTGGGAGGCTGCCGCGCGTCCGTCAGCGGAACGGTGATGGACCCAGCGGGCGTCGCTCCCATCTACAACGCAATCGTTTATGTCCCCGGCGCGGCGGTGCTGCCAATCCCCGATGGCGTTTCCTGCGACCGCTGCGGAGCCTCGCCGTCCGGCCAACCGGTTGCCCTGACACTGAGCGCCTCCGACGGCACGTTCCAGCTCGACGGCGTCCCGCCCGGCAACAACGTTCCGCTGGTGATCCAGCTTGGAAAGTGGCGGCGCCAGGTGTCGATTCCAAGCGTCGCCGCGTGCGTCGACAACCCGATCACCGACATCAACTTGACCCGGCTACCCCGCAGCTCCGCCGAAGGTCACCTACCGCAGATTGCTCTCGTCACCGGTCGTTCCGATCCGCTGGAGTGCATCCTGCGCCGCATCGGCATCGCGGACTCGGAGTTCACCAACGACAGCGGGACCGGACGCATTCATATGTACGCGGGCGGCATCGACGCCACGACCCAGGGGGCCACCCAGCTTGCCGGCGGCGCTGTTTTTTCCGGCGCCTATACCGCGCTCTTCCCGAGCCCGCAGAAGCTGGCGAGCTACGACCTCTTGTTGCTCGCGTGTGAAGGTTCGCAACTCGCGTCGTCGAAGATACCGTACGTCGCGAACATCAAGAGCTACGCCGACCGCGGGGGGAGGGTGATCGCCGAGCATCTTCAGTCCTATTGGATTTCGCACGGCGCGACACCCTGGCCGAACACCGCGCAATGGCTGCAATCGATCGACTCGACCTCACCGACAACGATCACCGCCACCATCGATACGACGTTTCCGCGCGGAGCCGCCTTCGGCGACTGGCTCACCGCCGCGGACCCATCGACCACTCCCGGTCAGATTGCGTTCACGACGGCCCAGCATTCGGTCGACGGCATCGTCGCCCCAACGCAGCGGTGGATCTATTCGACGTCGTCTTCTTCCATCTCCACGTCTTCTCCGACCGAAATTCTGACGTTCAACACGCCGGTCGAAGCCCCGATCGCGAATCAATGCGGGCGCGTGACGTTCGTCGATCTGCACAGCGCGGTCGCAACGGGCAGCGCCAGTCCCGCCATGCCCTTTCCCACCGGTTGCTCCAGCACCAGTGTCCCGTCGCCCGAGCAACGGGCGATGGAGTTCATGTTCTTCGACGCCGCCGCCTGCGCGCAATCCGACACCGCCGACGTGGTGGCGCCCGGAAGTGGAGGCGGAGGCCCGGAACCCGACGTGCTCACCGGCAAGAAAGCATTGCTGGTGGTGGACATGCCGAGCGCGCTCGACGACTCAGAAGCCGCATTGAAGGCCGACTTCGAGGCCCGCGGAATGACGGTGACGGTCGCCACCGTCGATGGACCGGCATCGCTGGCTGACGGGCAGGATCTGATCGTCGGCTCATCCAGCGCCGCCCCGGATCTGTTCGCCACGACGTTCAAGGATGTGACGGTACCGATTCTGGTGTTCGGCAACGGCTACGACGTTCCCCTGGGAATGGTGGCGTCCGGGACTGGCAACACCGGATCTGTCCCAAACGCGACGCTGTTCACCGTCGTCGGTGCGGGAACACCGTTGGCGGGCGATCTCGCGATGGGCACCGTCTTCACTGCGATCGATCCTTCTCTGGCGACGACGGTGGTAACTTGGGCGACGCCCGGTGGATCGCCGATCCGCGTGGCCGCCGTGTCGGCCACCCCGAACCAGGTGGCGGCGTTCGCGTTCGAGAAAGGATCCCCCATGGCCACGGGGACCGCGACCCAGCGACGTGTCGCTCTCGGCTGGAGGACCAACAGCTTTTCGGTTCTGAACCTGGCTTCCTACAAGCTAACCGTAGCCGCCATCAAATGGGCGGCAAACGCACCTCCGTAGCTCGTTGCAACGTTCAAGGTGTGAGATTCAGAACAGCCCGGCCCTGCTTGAGATCGGCCGGGACCGATACGTGGTCGTGCACGACCAGCCAAACGCCATCGATTCGCCGGAAGCACGCTGTCCAACGGACCCAGAGGTCGGCGACGTGACCGCTCGCCAGCGTGCCCTTCACGTGGTTGAGGCTGTGAACGAAGGCGAGCTCGCCGTCGGTCGTGATTTGCAATTCGCGAACGTCGTAGGCGACCGGGCCCGCATAGGCCGCGAAGAGTGCTTCCCAGGCTCGACGCTTGTTGTCGCCGCCGGCGTATCGCAGCGGCGGATCGACGTCGAATGAGACGATGTCGCGTGCATAGAGGGACATGACGCCGTCGATGTCCCGCGCGCGAATGGCCTTTGCACAATCCTCTATGCGCTGTCGAATGACGGCTTCAGCCACGGCTTCCTCCTTGTCATGGTCACGCGGGGACACCTGCGGCTCGATCGCAACCTGGGCATGGGCGCCGGTTGGTGTTTGACCTGCAACACACAAGGCGAGCACCAACGTCGTCGAGCCGGGTGCGCTCATTTCATACCAGCAAGCTAGTCATCTCCCGCCCCTTCTCAGAGGGGAACACAGTGGCCGGGAAGGCTGGAAGATCCACTCGGGCTATTTCCGAGACCGCTGCAGCACGACAGGACTCCCTGCGACGCGCCCCA
>Ga0265338_10008995_pt1 | contig 12013 bp, 12 predicted proteins | sample 42126metaG_FD_193579 | JGI IMG/M metagenome (GOLD analysis project Ga0265338, IMG submission 193579) | Rhizosphere microbial communities from Carex aquatilis grown in University of Washington, Seatle, WA, United States - 4-21-26 metaG | ecosystem: Host-associated > Plants > Roots > Rhizosphere... | reverse complement strand
GCCCAAAAACCGTTCCTAAAATCCACCAACCGCAGCAACCGTGAGGGAGATCACCTCGTTCAGAAGCATTTCTACTCTGGAAGGCAATTCGCTCCAACGTTTTTAATAAATGTTTCTAATTCAGAAGGTCACCTAAAGCGGGGCATTAACGCCCGAACGACTCCTTGGCGGTTTCAACCGCTTCTGACCGCCGGGCCAAAGGCCGTTTAATTTAAACGGCTAAAAGTGCATGGCCCTGCCAACGACACCGGGCTGCGGTGTTAATGAAATTTTGACGCGTTCGCCCTCGCGGCGCGCCGGTATTCCACCGAAAACAGCGAGGAACCAGTTTTCCTTTGGTAATGGCGACCACCGCGGAATGATTCGCCTCCTATCCCCTGGGCGCCGTTTTGTTGCCCAGGATCCCCCGCGGAGGGAGTATCCGATACTACGGCCCGACCTCGTCGGAAAATATTTCTGTTGTCTTTGGCGGCGGGCGGACATTTATAGGTAAATGCTGGCGTCGGATGACACGGAACTGCTGAGAGAATATGCGTTGCGCGAGTCGGAAACGGCCTTTGCCATGCTGGTTTCGCGGCATCTTGACCTGGTGTATGCCACAGCGTTGCGCCATGTGGGTAATCACCATCAGGCCCAGGAAATTGCCCAGGCGGTATTCGTGATCCTCGCGCGTAAGGCGCGAAGCCTGGGCCCGAAAACAGTCCTCGCGGGATGGTTGTTCCAGACGGCGCGGTTGACGGCTAAAAATCATATGCGGGCAGAGATTCGGCGCGCCCGCCGCGAGCAGGAGGCCTATATCCAATCCCATCAAAGCGAAGATTCCAGCGAAGCCTGGCGTCAGATAACTCCGTTGCTCAATGAACTTGTGGGCAGCCTGAGAGAGAAAGATCGCAACGCGATCGTCCTGCATTTTTTGGAGGGTAAAGAATACAAGGAGGTGGCGGCCGCGGTGGGCGGGAGCGAGGCAGCGGCGCAGATGCGAGTCAGCCGGGCGCTTGAGAAGTTGCGCGGGATGTTTGCGAAGCGGGGGGTGGCGGTCACGGCGGTGGCGCTGGGCGGAATGATCAGCGCCTGCGGAACGCAGGCTGCGCCGCTCGGCATGGCGGCCAAGGTGGCGGCCACGGCGGCGCACGGTGCGTCGCTGACGGCATCCACTCTTTCGTTGGTGAAAGGAACGATGAACATTATGGCGTGGACGAAAGTGAGGTTAGCGGCAGGCGCGGGAGTAGTGGCATTGATCGCGGTGCAATATCAGGGGAATTCGGTTCAGGCGCGGAACCTGGCGGTGGCGCGAGCGAGTTTGAGCGCGGGGAAGAGCGAATTCGCGGTGCAGGAAGCCAGGATTGCGGAGTTGGACCAGGAGACTGCCTCGATTCGCGAGACTCGGATTGGCCAGGAAGAGGAGTGGAAAAGACTCCGGGCGAGGCGGATAACGGGGCAATCCACGCCGACCACCAGCGCTGCCGTCACGCTGCTGTCCGCGAAGTTGCAGGATCCCGCTTCCCGAGATGTCCTCCGCCAGGGTTTGGAGGACGCGGCTCGCTTTCGCCTGGCACCGTTGCTTGAGGCGTTAAAGCTCGAACCAGCGGACAGGGATAAATTAATACAGCTCGACGCGGATTGGGGCCTCAAGAATCTCGAAACGGTGGCGGCGGTAGCCGAGGGCAAGCTGACGGCTCAGGCCGCCGCGCAGGCCGAGGCCGAGGCCGGACGAGACGGCACGAACCAGATTCAGTTGCTGCTGGGGGAAGCGGGACTTGCGAAATTTGAGGAGTGCCAGCAAACCTTTCCGGCCCGGACATTGGTTCAGCAATTCGACCAACAGTTGGGAGTCTTCCCGCTCAACGCCTTTCAGCGAAACGCACTGTCCCAGTTGATTCTGGCTGAACCGCTCGACGTCACTGCGGGCCTGGCCGGGGACCTCACTGTCCGGTCGTTGGTTTTTTCCGAAGAGCTAAGTCAACAGTTTAACCGGGAGGCCGAGGTAAACGCCAAGCTCCTTCAAGGGGCGGGCGCTTTTCTGCAACCCGACCAGGTGGAATCACTGAAGCTGATGCAGGCCGCCAATCTCAGCGCCCAAAAACGAAATGCTTTACGGATGCTTCGCAAACTTTGAACCCCAGCCGATTCACCGGCCGAAAATAAAATGAGACGCTTAATTCAAATCCTCCTGCTGGCGGTGAGCGGGCTGCTCATCGCCTGGCAGTATCACCGGCACCTTTCCCAGAGCCAGGAGTTGGCCTTGGTCGAAGCGCAAGCGGCGGCGCAGAGGACCGAATTGGAAACTCGGAGCGCGGCGCTCGCTGCAGCGCAAGAGACGAACGCCGCGACGATCGAGGCTGAGCGCCTGGCGGGAAATGAAACGCTCCTGCCATTAATGCGGGAACGGGCCGCGGCGACGCGAGCCGCCTTGGCGGCGGCAGCCAAATCCCAGGGCACGGGGAACGCAGTGGCGAAGGCTCTCGACTCTGACCCAGCGCAGGTAGAGCGGGATTATCAACGCAACCAAACGCGGGCCAATCTCGACCTGTTTTTTAAGCTGACAAAACTGTCGCCCGAAAAGGCCGGCCAATATGTCGATCTGGAGGTCGAAATGAAGCGGCGCCAGGACGAGCGCATAGCGGGGCTATTAAGCGGCACCTTGTCCGTAGCCGATGCCGTGAGCCAGCGCGACCAGGCCTACAAGGAGCAGCAAGACCAGCGGCGCGAAATTTTGGGACCCGATGGCTGGGCCACGTTGCAGGGTGTTGCCGACGGCATGCGCAACGACGCAGCGAAGAGTTTGACCAGCGCCGTCCAGGCCAACATGGGAAACAGTCCCTTGACTCCTGAACAAAGCGACCGGCTACAAAGCGTCATCAAAGCCGAAGTTACCGCCAACACCATGGATGATACCGATTTGTTCCGGCCGGTGGCCGAATGGACGCAGATGGTTACCGACCGTGAGCGGCACGTCTTGCAGGTGGCCTCCGAGTTCCTCACGCCGGCACAACAACAGACGCTTCAATTTCTTGAGGGAGAGAATCTCAAACAGTTGCTTCAGCAGCGTGAGCAGAGAATCAAAGCGTTGGGGATAAAACAATAGGAAACCTTATCAAAAGCAGATCAAGGGTTAAGGTCATTCGCCGATTATTTTCACCAGAACGCGTTTGCGCCGTCGGCCGTCGAATTCACCGTAGAAAATTTGTTCCCAGGGGCCGAGGTCCAGTTTTCCTTTGGTGATGGCCACCACCACTTCGCGCCCCATGATCTGGCGTTTCATGTGCGCGTCGGCATTGTCCTCGCCAGTGCGGTTGTGCTGGTATTGCGAAGTCGGTTCGTGCGGTGCGAGTTTCTCCAGCCACGAATCGTAATCGTGGAGCAATCCGTCTTCGGCATCGTTGATATATACCGAGGCAGTAATGTGCATTGCGTTAACGAGGCAAAGACCTTCTTGAACCCCGCTTTTGCTCACGAGTTTTTCGATTGTCCCGGTGATGTTGAGGTAATCGCGTCGGTGCGGTGTTTCAAACCACAGATGTTCAGTGAGGGATTTCATTCTGCCCTATTTATAAATCCAAAGAGGCAACACCGGGTAAAGAAATTTTCGAAGCGCCAAAATCCGGCAATCCTGGGCGCGGACTATCTGCGCAACCGAGCGTTGCGGTTACAGGAAAAATTTATTGTCCGGAAAGCGACTTCACAAGTGCTGGGTCGCCGGGGAATTTTTGCAGTCCCAGTTGCCACGTGGCAATCGCTTCGGCTGATTTTCCCATCTTCTGATATTGTTTGCCAAGGGCCAGGTAGGTTTGCACGAATTCCGGATGTTGCGTCATGGTTTCCTGTTGGTCGATGAGATGCGATAGTCTTTGAACGGCGTCATTATCGCGCGCGTCGTTCGGCGGCCAATAATACATTGTGGAAGCTTTCACGAACTGGGCTTCCCAGTTTTGGGGATCAATTTTCAACGCGGTATTGAAGCTCTGATCGGCTTGCATGGCCAGGATGCCCACTTGATCCGGGTCAGCATTCGATTCATGCAGCGTCCGGACGAGATAAAGCTGTGCTTCGCCGAGAGTGGTGGGAATTTTCGCATCTTTCGGGTTCGCGGCGGCGCGCTGTTGCAACTCGGCAATGACCGCTTCCAATTGGCCCTGCTTGCTCAATTGGTCCAGCATGGCGGCCTTTTCTCTCCGGGCGGCCAACAACGCATCCACGGTTTTGCGAATTGAATTCGTGCTTTCATTTGGAGTGCTGTCGGCAACCGCTGACGGAGGGACCGCCGCTGTCGCCGGAGTCGGCGTGGTGGTCGCGACCGGCGTAACCGGTTCAGGTTTGGAAATGGAAACAATTTCCTGCGGAGTTGTTTCGACTTGGCCCGGGGCTGTCTCTCTTGCGGGAGCGGGAACCGGTGGAGCCTTTTGTTGGTTCAGGTAGATGAATGCGCCGGCAATTGCGGCGACGATAACAATCGATAGAACGGCAATTTTTTTCATATCAATTCCAGGCTTTGGATTATGAGTTTACCGGTTCGCGGCGGCGGTGCACGCGGGCGGTGAGGCGTGACTGCAATGCGAGCGGAATGATCCAGACCATCATCAACCAGAAATTATGTGTTGAAAGCACCCGCGAAATCCGGAAAAAGAGATTTTGAGCAAAGAATTGTTTGGCGGCGGCGGTGTTCGTCTGGAGGGCATAAGCGACGCCTCCATACGCGTAATCCCGCGCGGCCACGATCCCGCCGATAGCCGCATGCCAGGCAACACCGCAGCCGCAACAAACTTCCCAGCCGATGGCGGCTCCGCCAAGAGCCCAGATGCCGAGACTGATCGCGCCTAGGGAAAATCCACCAATGGCGATGGCTCCGAAGGGAAGCAGGCCGATGGCAATTCCGCCGAGGCTGATCGGGGCGACCGCAATCGCCCCAAAGGCAAAAAGGCCGCCGAGGGCGTGACTGCTGCCAATCGCAATCCACCCTTTTACCGGCTCGCGCATCACGTCAAAGCGGTCTCCTTTGCGAATGTGAATCAACGGCAGCCCAAACAGACTCCAGCCGCTGCGATACTCAAAGGCCGCAGCGGGATAGCAGCCATGGTATTGTTCCGCCAGGATTCTCCGGAGATAACGCCGGCGTTGCCGCAACGTTCCAAACATAAACGCCGCCAAGGTCAGGAAGTAAATGACCAGAGTTTGACTGAAGAGCACACTCCCAAGCGTTGAAACATCGACCCGATCTTTCAAACCTACAGAGATTGGAATAGCCAGGACCGCGGACAAGCCGAGCGTCACCAACAGCGAGTTTCGGAAAAGTCTTTTAATATGCGTCCGTTCCATCTCGGAATGCGCCTCGTTCAGGCTCACACGGTAACTCGCGTAATTGCCGAAAATGGCCAGCCCAGGAGTCAATAGTGCACCGAGCAAGCCGAACAATCCGGCGCTCTTGGCAACCGCGCCGCTTTTCGCGGCAACCCCGCCCATCGCGGCGGCCTTCGCGGAAAAAGTCAGGGCTGGCAAGGCGGACAGCACGGAAAGGGTGAAATTCTGGCCGGGAATTGTCTGCGCCAATGCCCCCTCTACAAACGTCATAAATTGTTCCTGCAAGAGTTTCCGCCCGCGCGAAAGCCGCTGCTTCACGGCATCCTCGGTCAAATCCAGATTTGCGGCGACGATCGCGATGGATTGATGCTCGCGATAGAAGAGGATCAATGGTTCGCGATAAATCCCGGGGATTTTCTCAAGCGAACGCCACAGAAGAGCTGATTCTTCCTTGCTGATGGCGGTCTCGATCGGCAGAGGTTCGGGTGAAGGGCCTTCAAAAATACTTTCGAGCGATTCGGCGTGATGACTGGGTTCACGGCCATGTTTTCGCAGGGAATTATGGATGAGGTTGCGGGCGATGCCGCAGAGCCAGGCACGCAGTTTTTCCGGCTCGCGCAAATCGCCAAGTTGTTTCCAAGCGGTGACGAAAGTGTCCTGCGCCAGATCCTCACTCTGGCTTAAGCTGCCAGTGGCGCTGTAAGCCAGCGAGCAAATCAAACATTGGTAGCGCGAAACGATGTGGCCGAAGGCGTCGCGGTTTCCCGACAGACTCGCGCTGACGAGATCGGAATCTGGTTGCGCCGCCTGTGGAATCATGGTGCGTGTCATCATATCGTCGCATTCGTGGCGATAAAACGAGAAAAAGTGACAAGAAATTTAGAGCGGTTGTGTAGATGGTGGGGTAGCAACTGGATTCCGCACTATTCAAGGAGCGCGACTGGGAGGGTGCGCAATAATTGCGCGCGCGAGTTGAAAGGTGCGAGCAGGAATTGCGCGGGAGGATCTCACAAACCATTGTAAATCAATAGTTTTCTCGATTGGCACGTACATTGCGTTAGATCTATTACGCGCGGACACATGACGTTCGTGGGCCGCCAATAAAAAACAAATAAACGATAGAAAGAACACAGTATGAAAAAATTGTTCGCGATGTTGGCTGTAGCCGCCGCTCTGTGTGTGAGCGCGGATAGCCTTTTTGCTCAACAGGATAATGGCGGTGGTGGCGGTGGTGGCGGGCGCCGGGGCCGGAATGGTGGTGGTGGTGGCTTTGGCGGCGGTGGCTTTGGTCAAATGGATCCTGCGCAGATGCAGCAAATGATGATGGATCGTTACAAAGAGCAACTCGGTTTCACCAATGACACCGAGTGGACTGCGGTCGAGCCGTTGGTGCAGAAAGTCTCGGAAGCCCGCATGGAAGCCATGAGGGGCGGATTCGGCGGTGGTCGTCGTGGCGGCTTTGGCGGCGGCGGCGGTGGTGGCGGTTTCGGCAATCAGACTCCTGATCCCGATCGCGAAGCCCTGCAGCAGGCGATTGAAAACAATGCTCCCGCGGCGCAAGTAAAGACCTTATTGGAAAAATATCGCGCGTCTGTTAAGGCCAAACAGGCCAAGCTGGAATCGGCCCAGGCGGATCTCCGCAAGGTGCTGACCCAAAAACAGGAAGCCTCGGCGGTGCTCGCCGGCTTGCTGAACTAAGATTAACCGCCAACGAGAAGCTGGCATCCGACTAAGATTGTATGAGTGAAAAAGCCGTAACGGATTCGTCCCTGAAACAATTGCTCGATCGCATGGTTGCGGCGCGGCAGTTGTCCTCGATCGACGCGGTATCGGTGGCCCACGTGGCGCCGGCCGTCAAAACCGAGGAAGACGTTCTCCGCTGGCTGGCCGCCGAGTACGGCCTCGCTTATACGACCCTGGAAGATCTCGAGCCGGATCGCCAGCTTCTCTCTTTGTTTCCCGCGCGCATTTTGCTGAAGGAAGAATTGCTTCCGCTCAAGCGCACCAACGGCACGGTGGAAGTGGCCACCAGCCGCCTTTTCGCGACGCAGGGATTGGATGCGTTGAAAACGTTGACGGGCCTGAATCTGAAGCCGATTCTCGCCTCGACGGAAGCGGTGCAACGCGAAATGAAGAAGCGCCTGGGCGTGGGCGCGGATACGATCGGCACGCTCGGCGAGGAAAAAGGCTTTGAGGTGGTGGACGAAAATCCGGACGAGGATACGAACCTCGATGGCGTGGAGGATGAAGCGTCCATTATCCGTTTCGTCAACCAGGTGCTGAAGGACGCGATCGAGTTGCGCGCCTCGGATATTCACCTGGAACCGTTTGAAGATGAATTTCGCATTCGGTATCGCATCGACGGCGTGCTGCAGGACGTGCCGGTGCCGCCGCAATTGAAACAATTTCAGCCCGCGATTGTGTCGCGCGTCAAAATCCTGAGCCATTTGAACATCGCGGAAAAGCGGCTGCCCCAGGACGGGCGCATCAAGATCCGGATTGAGGATAGCGAAGTCGATATTCGCGTGTCGGTGATTCCGATGTTGCACGGCGAAGCGGTGGTGATGCGTTTGTTGCGGCAGAATTCCAAGTTGCGCGGCCTGATGGATATCGGCATGGATAAGCGCGAGCTGGATTGTTTCCGCCGCGTGCTGCAGATGCCGCACGGGATTATTTTGGTGACCGGCCCCACCGGCAGCGGCAAAACCTCGACTCTCTATACGGCGTTGAATGAAATCAACGATTCCGTGCGCAAGATCATCACGATTGAAGACCCGGTGGAATATCAGCTCAAAGGCGTCAATCAAATCCAGGTCTCGGAGAAAGCCGGGCTGACATTTGCGCGCGGGTTGCGCTCGATTTTGCGCCACGACCCGGATGTGGTGCTCATCGGTGAAATTCGCGATCATGAAACGGCGCAGATCGCCGTGCAGGCATCGTTGACCGGCCATTTGGTTTTCTCGACCCTGCACACGAACGACGCGCCCGGCGCGGTGACGCGCCTGGTGGACATGGGCGTGGAGCCGTACCTGGTGGCTTCCTCGCTTGAAGCCGTGCTCGCCCAGCGTTTGGTGCGCGTGCTCTGCAAACATTGCAAGGAGCCGGACGATTCGCCGACGGCGGCTTCGTTGAAAGCGCAGATTGGGATTCCGGCGAACGCGACGATTTACCGCTCGGTCGGCTGCCGCGAATGCCGCAACACCGGTTTTTATGGCCGGCACGCCATTTTTGAATGGATGGATTCGGACAACGAAATCCGCCAGTTGGTTTTGAAGAGCGCGTCGTCGGACCAAATTCGCGATGCCGCGCGCAAGCAGGGCATGAAAACGCTGGCCGAAGACGGCTGGCGCATGGTTCGCCTGGGCATGACCACGGTGGAAGAAGTTTTAAGTGTAACGACCGCCAAGGAGGTGGCCCGCACAACCAAAAACGAGACGATGGATGGCGTCACCCCGGCCTCCATTGCGATCGGAGCAAAAGAATGAAAACAAGATTTGTCCAATTTACGGGATCGCCTGAGGCCAGCGAAGGCACCGGAATGAATTCACGATTTTCGACGGAACGCTCGCCAACGACCGCGCTTCTCTTTGAAGCGACACGAACGGTTCTGCTGCCGCTGGTCCGGATGGTTGATGACCAGCCCGCGGTGGAGGTTCTTCCTGAAACGGGGCCGAAGGTGGATTGTTCCGTCCAAGAATAAGATGCCCACCTTTCAATATAGAGCGATCCAGCCGGACGGAACCATTGCGGAAGGCCAACTCGAAGCGCCGGGACGGCCGGATGCCTTTCGCCAGATCGAGACGCGCGGGTTGCGGCCGGTGAGTCTCGCCGAGCGCGCCTCCACCAAGAAGGGGTCCAAATCCGCCGACAAATCGGAGCTGGAAAACTTTACGCTCAAGTTCAAATCGCAGAAGGTTACCGCCAAGCAGTTGGAGAATTTCACGCGATTGCTTTCAAGCCTGCTCGCGGCGGGTGTGCCGCTCAGTCGCGCGCTGACGATTCTGTGCAAGGAATCCGGGAGCCCCGCCGCCGCCGAGAAATGGAAAGAAGTCCATAACCTCGTGATCGACGGTTTGGCCCTCGCGGATGCGATGGCAAAGTCGCCGGAGACGTTTCCGCGGGTTTACACCGCGATGGTTGAGGCGGGTGAAACGGGCGGGTTCCTCGATGTGGTGCTGGCGCAGATCGCGGATTTTCAGGCACGCGAGAAAGACCTTAAATCGAAGGTGATGACCGCGATGTTGTATCCGTGCATCCTGCTGGTGCTGGCCATCGGTGTGCTGATTGTGCTGCTGACATTTTTCATTCCGAAATTTCAAACGGTTTTCAATAGCATTCACGGTTCGTTGCCTTTGATTACGCAGATCATCATCGCGGCGAGCCATGCGATTCGCGATTACGGTCTGTTTGTGGGGGTGGGCCTGATCGCGACGGTGTTATTGGTGCGGAACTGGTTTGTATCGGAAAAAGGCCGGCGCGTGTGGGAGACTTTTCTGTTGCGGGCGCCGATTGTCGGCCCGCTCACCGCGCAATTCGCCATGGCGCGCTTTTGCCGGATGCTCGGGACGCTGCTGGGCGCGGGCGTACCACTGATTCAAGGGCTGAATGTCGCGCGCCGATCCATCGGCAACCAGATCCTGGTGGATGCGGTGGAGCAATCGATTCAAGCTGTGCAGCAAGGCGGGCGGCTCGGCCAAAGCCTGGCGGAGTGCAAGGGGCTATTTCCGAGTTCGGCGCTGGAGATGATCGCAGTCGCGGAGGAGAGCGGCAAACTGGACACGGAATTAGTGCGCATCGCCAACGTCACCGAATCCGATTTGGATCGTCACCTGAAAACCGCGGTGGCGTTTGCTGAGCCGGCGATGTTGTTTTTCATCGCGGCATTCATCGGCGTTATTTTCATCGGCATGTTGCTGCCGGTGCTCACCATGAGCGAACACATCAAATAATCACCATTATGAAAACACAAACCCTCTCAACGCTAAAACTCAGAAAGAAACTGAATCGCGGATTTACCCTCGTGGAAATCCTGCTGGTCGTGACCATCATCGGCATCCTGGCAGCACTGGTGATCCCGAAGATTGTCGGTCGCGGCGATGAGGCCAGGCGAAACGCGGCGAAATCCGATATCAAAGGCGGAATCAAAGCAACCTTGGGAATGTATGAAGTGGACACGGGTTCATATCCGAAAAGCCTGGATGATTTGATCCAGCAGCCGTCGGATGTGAAGAACTGGCACGGACCTTATTTTGACCCGCCGACTATTCCCGTGGATCCGTGGGGTCATCCTTACGTTTATATCTATCCGGGTCGCCACAACACCACGGGTTATGATCTCTACTCGATGGGTGCCGACGGCCAGGACGGAACGGCGGATGATATCGGGAACTGGCAAACCGACGCTGTGAATTGAAAAAACGCGGATCGGATAATTGTGCGAATCACGAGACGTTATGGAGTGCTGTGGCAAAGCGAAACGGCGATATCCCGTGTCGGTTTGGGCGGCGCTGTCTCAAAACGCACGGGCGGGACGTCCGTGCCACTACGAGCTAGCGGATTCACGCTCGTCGAATTGATTTTGGTGATGGCCCTGTTGGTCATCGGAGTGTCGTTCATAACCCCACATTTGCAGGGGTTTTTTCGGGCGCGAACGCTGCAGGCCGAAGCCCGCCAGATGATTTCCCTGGTGCACAATGGCCAAACCAGGGCGGTCTCGGGCGGCGTGCCGATGGATCTGTGGTTTGACCTTGCCCAAAACAAATACGGGCTCGAAGAAGAGCAGGGTTATAACGACACCGACCCAAACGCCGAGAAAATTGAGTTGAACGAAAATCTCAAGATCGAGATTCCGGCAGACGACCAAAGCGTGTCACAGCCGACGACCGATCAGAACGGCGAGCACGCGGGAATGCCGAAAATCACTTTTTTGCCGGACGGTTCCATCGCTGAGACCAGTCCGAAGACCGTGCGCATTGTGGATAGTGCCGGCCCGGTGCTTTTGGTGACACAAACGCGGGATCGCAGCCAGTATGAAATTACGACCACCACCGACCAGCAGTGACGAGAAAGCGCTCGCGTTGCGCCGCCGGCAGCGTCGTGCCCGGGGGGCGGCGTTCACGCTGGCAGAGGTGCTCGCGGCGATGGCGTTTCTGGCGATTTTGATCCCGGTCATCGCGGAGTGCCTGACCATCGCGAGCCGGGCGAGCGAAGTGGCGCTCCGAAAGACGGAAGCGACGCGGGTGGGCGAGCGGGTTTTGAACGAAAGTATCGTGACCACGAACTGGAACCAGTCCGAGCAAAACGGAACGGTCAATGACGGCGCGCGCGAGTTCACCTGGACGCTGCAAAATGAGCCGTGGAACCAGGACCCGATTCGGTTGTTGACGGTGGAAGTGAAATATCAGGTGCAGGGGCGCGATTATACGGTGCACCTGAGCACGCTCGCGGACGGATCGTTTTCTTCGTCGATGACGAACAATTAGGCGCATGAATTTGATGGCCAACAAGAGAATGTCGAATGATGAATGCCGCATGGAGGAAGCCCGCCATTCGCCATTCGCCATTCGTCATTCCCCGCTGTTTGCCCGGGGTTTTCAACGAAGCGCGTTGTTCGGTCGGCGCAGTCCAGGACGTAAGGCGTTATTCAGCTCTGTTCACCCGGCGCCCGCGTCTTGGACTGCCTCGACCGGCTTCACATTGATTGAAGTGCTGCTTGCGC
>Ga0265338_10008994_pt1 | contig 12014 bp, 7 predicted proteins | sample 42126metaG_FD_193579 | JGI IMG/M metagenome (GOLD analysis project Ga0265338, IMG submission 193579) | Rhizosphere microbial communities from Carex aquatilis grown in University of Washington, Seatle, WA, United States - 4-21-26 metaG | ecosystem: Host-associated > Plants > Roots > Rhizosphere >... | reverse complement strand
TTGGTCAGTTCCAGGTAGTCGCCCCAACGCTGCCATCGCAAGCCACCTGGCGCGACTACCTGGAACTGACCAAGCCGCGCGTGGTCGCTCTGATCGTGCTGACGGCGATCATCGGTACGCTGCTCGCGACGCCGGGGCTGCCGCCGCTCGATGCGCTGGTGTTCGGCAATCTCGGCATTGCACTGGCCGCAGCGGCAGCAGCCGCCGTCAACCATGCCCTCGACCGAAAACTCGATGCGCGCATGGGTCGCACCCGTAACCGGCCCCTGCCCTCGGGTCACCTCTCGCTGACGCAGGCACTGCGGTTCGCGCTCGTCCTGGGCGTGGCCTCGATGACCATCCTGGTGGCCTTCGTCAATGTGCTCACGGCGCTGCTGACCTTTGCGTCGCTGATCGTCTACGCGGTGGTGTATACGGTCTGGCTCAAGCGTGCGACGCCCCAGAATATCGTCATCGGCGGCGCCGCCGGCGCCGCTCCGCCCGTGCTCGGCTGGGTGGCGGTCACCAATCACGTCAGCGCGCAGGCCCTGCTCCTGTTCCTGATCATCTTCGCCTGGACCCCGCCGCACTTTTGGGCACTGGCGATTGCGCGCCGGCACGACTACTCGCGCGCGGACATCCCGATGCTGCCGGTCACGCACGGGGTGGAATTCACGCGCCTGCACGTGCTGCTCTACACCGTGATCCTATGCATCGTGACGCTGCTGCCCTACGTGATCGGCATGAGCGGCCTCATCTACCTGGTCGTGGCCCTCGTGCTCAATGCGCGCTTCCTATGGCAGGCCATAGAACTGAAGATCACGCGCCGCGATGATCTGCCGATGCGCATGTTCCGCTTCTCGATCGCCTACCTGATGTGGCTGTTCCTGGCGCTGCTGCTGGATCACTACCTGCCGATCAGGTGAGCACCGATCAGGTGAGCCGGACCGCGACCGCGCCCGCCACGATCAATGCCGTGGCCGCCAGCCGCCGGGGCGTGATGCGCTCCCTGAGCACCAGTGCCGAGACGATGGTCGCAAATACGATCGAGGTTTCGCGCAGCGCCGCGACCAGCGCCACGGGAGCTACCGTCATCGCCCAGAGCGCGAGACCGTAGGAGGTCATCATGCCAGCCGCCGCCGCAGCGCCCACCCGCATGCGGCCGCGAAGATAGTCGCGGAATGCCGCCGGCTGCCGCAGCAGTGCCCACAGCAGCGTGGCAGTGCCGGTGAGAAGGTAGATCCACAGCGTGTATGCCAGCGGCGCATGCGAGCGGCGCACGCCCAGTCCATCGATCAGCGTGTAGGTCGCAATCGTGCAGGCGTTGGCAAGCGCGAGGTCGGTCGCCGTGCGGTGCTGGGCCGCATACTGTCCGCCATGCGCAGCCATGGCCAGTACCCCGCAGCTGATCAACGCGATCCCGATCCATTCAAAGTGCGAAAGCCGCTCACCGATCAACCAGGCGCTGGCGCCGGCCACGATCAGCGGCGCGGTGCCGCGCATGATCGGGTAAGTGTGGCTCATGTCCCCGTGCCGATAGGCCGCTGCCAGCAGCGCGAAGTAGGTCACCTGGGCACAGCTCGAGCTGGCCACGAAGACCCAGCTCTCCCGCGCCGGGGCGGGCACGAATGGCAGCACCATGCCGGCCATCACGCCGGCGCCGCTGGCGAGCATGACGGTGGTGAGGCGCTTGTCGCCGCTGTTCTTGAGCAGGCCGTTCCAGAGCGCATGCAGCAGCGCCGCGAACAGCACGATGGCGACGGCGTAACCGGGCATTAAATCAGACGGGACCCTTCACAGGCTTATTATGGCTTGTGAATCGACGCGGCAGGCGGTTTGGAGGTACGGACAATGCTGATCGAACGGATCTGGGCGGACAACGAGGGGCGCAATTTCCACTATCTCGTCGCCTGCGGCGAGACCGGCGAAGCGCTGGCCATCGATCCTCTCAACTGGCAGGCCTGCCTGCGCCGAGCGCGGGAGCTGAAGTGGACCATCCGCCAGATATTCAACACCCACGAGCACGGCGACCACACCGGCGGCAATGCCGACCTCGCACGCGAGACTGGTGCGGCGGTGCTCGCTCATGCCAACGCCGCCGACCGCATTGGCGGCATCACCCGGCGCATGCGCGGCGGCGATATGGTGCAGGTGGGCCGGACGGTGCAGCTGCGTTGCCTGGACACGCCGGGGCATACGCGTGCGCATCTGTGTCTATATGCGGAGGGCGCCAGCGGTTCGAATGGGGCCGGTCGGCCACCTGCGCTGTTTTCCGGCGATACGCTCTTCAATGCCGGCGTGGGCAACTGCATTCACGGCGGCGATCCTAAGCTGCTGTACGAGAGTTTCGCCGATTGCCTGTCGAAGCTGCCGGCGGCCACTCAGGTGTTTCCCGGGCACGAATACCTGCTGCGAAATCTGGGCTTCACGCTCGACCGCGAGCCCTCGAACCAGGCCGCGCGCGAACTGGCGCAGCGAGTGACCGGACTCGCTGCCACGGACATGCCCGTGCTGACGATGGAGCAGGAACGGCAGGTCAACGTGTTTTTTCGTCTCGATCAACCCGAAATCATCGCCGGTGCACGCCGGGCACGACCGGCCATGCTGGCCGAGGCGACGCCGCGTGCGGTATTCCTGGCCCTGCGGGACCTGCGCAATCGCTGGTGAGGAGGCGCTGAGGCCGGCGGGGACACCATAGGGTAGAATTCGCGCCCCGCATGGACCTCTCACCCATCCTCAACCCTCTGAATGAGGCACAACGCGCCGCCGTCACGGCCCCGTTGGGCCCGGTTCTGGTGCTGGCGGGTGCGGGCAGCGGCAAGACCCGTGTGCTCACGCACCGTATCGCCTGGCTGATCCAGACCCAGGGGGTCTCGCCGCACGGCGTGCTGGCCGTCACCTTTACCAACAAGGCCGCCGCCGAGATGCGCGGGCGCATTGAGCAGTTGCTCGGCATGCCGGGCAGTGCGCTGTGGATCGGCACCTTTCACGGCATCGCGCATCGCCTGCTGCGCATGCACTGGCGCGAAGCGGGGCTGGTGCAGACCTTCCAGATCCTGGATTCGGAAGATCAGCTGCGGCTTATCAAGAAACTGCTGAAAGCGCAGGAGCTGGATGAGAACCGCTGGATCCCGCGCGAAGTGCAGTACTTCATCAACAAGCACAAGGATGAGGGCCGCCGCCCGCAGCACCTGAAGAGCGGCCACGATGCCACCGAAGCTCAGATGCTCAAACTCTACGCGCAGTACGAAGAGAACTGCGCGCGCTCCGGTGTCATCGACTTCGCCGAGCTGCTGCTGCGCGCCTTCGAGCTCTGGCGCGACTCGCCCACCTTGCTGCAGCACTACCGCACGCGCTTCCGGCATGTGCTGGTGGATGAGTTCCAGGACACCAACTCCATCCAGTACGCCTGGATCCGCCTGCTGGTGGGCTCGGAGGGTGCTCCATTTGCCGTGGGTGACGACGATCAGTCTGTGTACAGGTGGAGAGGCGCGCGCGTAGAGAACCTGCACAAGTTCCGCGAGGATTTTCCACAGGCGCAACTATTCAAGCTGGAGCAGAACTACCGCTCCACCGGCGCCATCCTCGAGGCCTCCAATGCGCTGATCACGCACAACTCCAGCCGACTCGGAAAGACACTCTGGACCAGCGGCACGCGCGGCGATCCGGTGAAGGTGTATGCCGCCTATAACGAGCGTGACGAGGCGGAGTTCGTCGTCACGCGCATCCTTGAATGGACCCAACGTGGCGGCCTGCGCCGGGAGTGCGCGATTCTCTATCGTTCCAATGCGCAGTCGCGCGTCTTCGAAGAGTTTCTGATCAGCATGCGCGTGCCTTACCGGGTGTACGGGGGACTGCGATTCTTCGAGCGCGCCGAAATCAAGGATGCGCTCGCCTACCTGCGCCTGATCTCCAATCGTGATGATGACGCCTCCTTCGAGCGCATCGTCAACCTGCCGCCGCGCGGCATCGGCGCGCGCAGCGTCGATGCCATTCGCGAAACCGCGCGCGGAGCGGGCAGCTCGCTCTGGCGTGCCGCCGGCGCGCTCTGCGCGGCCGCCGCGGACGGCACCGCTTCGGTATCCGAACCTTCGGTCGGCCGCTCGGCCGGCGCACTGCGCCTGTTCCTGCAGCTGATCGAGCGGCTGGGTGGCGCCACGGAAAACCTGCCGCTGTACGAGCAGGTCGATCACGTGATCCAGCACAGCGGGCTGATCGAGCATCACCAGAAGGATAAGGCCGATCGCGGCGAGGCCCGTGTCGAGAACCTCGAGGAACTGGTCAGCGCGGCACGCGGCTTTGAACCCGAGAGCGATCTGCCGCCGCTGCAGAGCTTCCTGGCGCATGCGGTGCTCGAATCCGGCGAAGGCCAGGGCAACGAGTCGGACGACTGCGTGCAGATGATGACGCTGCACACGGCCAAGGGCCTCGAGTTCCCGCTGGTGTTCCTCAGCGGCATGGAAGATGGCCTGTTTCCGCACCAGCGCTCGATCAACGATCTGGAGGGGCTCGAGGAGGAACGGCGGCTCTGCTACGTGGGCATGACCCGCGCCATGCGGCAACTGTACTTCACCTACGCCGAGCAGCGCCGGCTGCACGGCATGGACAATCACAACGCGCCCTCGCGCTTCCTGCAGGAAGTGCCGCCCGAGATGCTCGAGGAAGTACGGCCGCGCATCCGCGTGTCACAGACCCCTTACAGCGCCGGCCGCGGTGGCTGGGACGAAGCCGGTTCGGGCAATGGCGCCGTCCAGCTCAATCGCGGCGATGGCTCGTGGAAGTCGCCCCTGGCGGAAGCACTCGGTGGCGGCATGAAACTCGGTACGCGCGTTCGCCACGGCAAATTCGGCGAAGGCACCATCCTGACCATCGAGGGGCAGGGCGCGCATGCGCGGGTGCAGGTGAACTTCGAGCGTCAGGGATCAAAATGGCTCATGCTTCAATATGCAAACCTTGAAGTGATGTAGTTGGGAGTCCAGGGTTCATGAAGATCCTGATACTGGGCGCCGGACAGGTCGGGCGCACGGCGGCCTACCATCTCTCGCGCGAGCCGGCCAATGAAGTCACGGTCGTCGATACCAACGAGGACGTGCTGCGCGATCTGCAGGATCGGCTGGACGTGCGCGCCGTGGCAGGCAATGGCTCTTATCCGACGGTGCTGGAATCTGCCGGCATCGCCGATACCGACATCCTCGTGGCGCTTACCAACAGCGATGAGATCAATATCGTCGCCTGCGAGATCGCGCACGCGCTCTATCGCACGCCCACCAAGATCGCGCGCATCCGCGCTCCCGAATACACCTCGCGCGAACAACTTTTCACCGAGGGCGCGCTGGCGGTCGATGTCTGGATCAGCCCCGAGCAGCTGGTTACCGAGTACATCGCGCGGCTGCTGTCCTATCCGGGTGCGCTGCAGGTGGTGGATTTCGCCGATGGCCGCGTGCAGCTGGTCGGTGTGCGCGCACGGCGCGATGGCCTGCTGGTCGGGCGCGAACTGCGGGCGCTGCGCGAACACCTGCCCGACACCGAGGCACGCGTCGCGGCCATCTATCGCAATGACCGGCTCATCGAGCCCCGCGGCGACACCATCATCGAAGAGCACGATGAGATCTTCTTCGTGGCCGCGCAGGACGACCTGCGGCGAGTACTCGCGGAGCTGCGCCGCAGCGAGGATCCGGTCCGGCGGCTGGTAATCGCCGGCGGCGGAAATATCGGACTGCGCCTGGCGCGTACCCTCGAGAAGAGCAACCAGGTGAAGCTCATCGAGCGCGATCCGCGCCGCGCGCGGCGCATCTCGGAAATCCTCGAGAACACAATCGTGCTCAACGGCGATGCAGCCGACGAGGAATTGCTGGTCGAGGAGAACATCGACAGCGCGGATGTGTTCGCCGCCCTGACCAACTCCGAGGAGGCCAATGTGCTCTCGGCCATGCTGGCCAAGCGGCTTGGCGCGCGCCGCGTCATGGCGCTCATCAACCGTCCCTCCTATGGCCAGCTCATGGAGAACCACGCCATCGATATCGTGATCTCGCCGCAGACGATCACCATCGGCACACTGCTGGCACATGTGCGGCGCGGGGATGTGGTGCGTGTGCACTCGCTGCGTCGGGGCGCCGCCGAGGCCATCGAGGCCGTGGTGCACGGCACCCAGGCACGCTCGCGAGTCATCGGGCGGCCGCTGGAGAAGATCGATCTGCCGCCCGGTGCCAGCATCGTGGCCGTCGTGCGCGGCGAGCGCGTCATCATGGGGCATCACGACACGACGATTGAAGCGGAGGATCACGTCATCATCTTCCTGTCTGACCGCCGTCACATCGATGCGGTCTCGCGGCTGTTCCAGGGCGATGCCTGAGACGACACGATGCGTTCGCTGCTCGGCGTACTGAATATCTTTGGATCGCTGCTGACCTGGTTCGCGCTCTATTTCCTGCTGCCGATCCTGACCAGCCTGATCTACGGCGAAATCGCTCCGTTGCGCGGCTTCCTGGTCGGCGCGGCAGTCAGCATCGTCGGCGGTGTACTGCTGCGGCTGGCGACGCGGCGATACCGCTACGATCTCAAGCCTCGCGATGCGTATCTGCTGGTCACGGTCAGCTGGCTCACGATCGCGCTGGTGGCGGCCATCCCGCTGCTGATAGACCTGCCGAACGTCAGCTTCACGCAGGCCTACTTTGAGTCCATGTCGGGCGTCTCGACCACCGGCGCGACGCAACTCACGCTTCTGGATGCGTTGCCGCACTCGATCAATCTCTGGCGCCATGCGCTGAGCTGGCTGGGCGGCATGGGCATCATCGTGCTCACCGTGGCCATCCTGCCGCTGCTCGGGGTGGGAGGCATGCAACTCTATCGCGCGGGCGCGCCGGGCACGGTCAAGGATGCGAAACTCGCGCCGCGCATTACCGAGACCGCGCGCGCCCTCGGAGCGGTGTACGCGGGCCTGACCGCGGCCTGCGCGATGGCGCTGTGGGCGGCGGGCATGTCACCCTTCGATGCCATCTGCCACGCGTTTTCCACGCTCGGTCTGGGCGGGTTCTCCACGCACGATGCGAGCATCGGCTACTTTCATTCGCCGATGATCGAACTGGTGATCATGATCTTCATGCTGATCGCCGCCATGAATTTCACCACCCATTTCGTGGCGCTGCGCAAAGGCGATCTGAAACTTTATAGCCGCGACCCCGAGGCGCGCTGGATGCTGCTGCTGATCCTCAGCAGCTGCGTTGCCATCGGCGCCTTCATCGACATCAAGGGCGTCTATCCGAATTTCTTCGTCGCGATGCGCTTTGCGGCTTTCAATGTCATCTCGATGGCGACCGACAGCGGTTTCGTGAGCACTGATTACGGCTCATGGCCGATCTTCGCGCCACTGTGGATGCTGTTTCTGAGCTGTCTGTGCGCCAGTACCGGCTCCACCGGCGGCGGCATCAAGATGTTCCGCTCGCTGATCCTGTTCAAGCAATCGCTGCGCGAAATGTTCACGCTGGTGCACCCGCAGGCCGTAACCCCGCTGCGGATCGCGGGACAGGCGGTGCCGAACGGTGTCGTCTACTCGGTGCTGGCGTTCATCTTTCTGTATTTCATGACCATCGCGGTGCTGACCTTTGCACTGCTGATCTCGGGCCTGGATTTCCTGTCCTCTTTGTCCGCCATCGTCGCCTGCATCAACAACGCCGGCCCCGGGTTGAACCTGGTCGGACCCTCGACCAACTACGGCACGCTGAACGATTTCCAGAGCTGGGTCTGTATTGCGGGGATGTTCCTCGGGCGCGTCGAGATCATCACCTTTGCTGTGCTGCTGACGCCGACGTTCTGGCGCAAGTAGCCGGCGAACCCGCGCTAGGGCCGCAGTCGTGCAACCCAGCGATACATGCCGGCGAGCGTCAGCGCGAACATCACTGTGCCGAGGATTTCGGCATCATGTGCGGCAAAGCGGTCACTGACCAGCGAGAGCGGGAAGTCCCTGCCCGAAAATGCCACCAGCGCCGCAATCAACACCCCGATGAGACCTTCGCCCACCAGCATGCCCGAGGCCAGCAGCACGCCGAGCTGTTTGATGCCGGCCGGATTGGCGCGGCGATCGGCGCACCTGTCGAAGTACCAGCCGGCGATGGCTCCGACCACCACCATGAGGGTACTGGCTGTCGGCAGGTAGATACCCAGTCCCACGGCCAGCGGCGCCAGATGCGTGCTCCGGGTCGTCTTGCGCAGCAGCTCATCGATGACGATGATCGCCGCGCCGATCCCGATGCCGACCTCGATCAGGCTCCAGTCGACATTATTCTGCAGCACACCCTGCGCCAGTGCCGAGATCAGGCCGGCCTGGGGAGCGGGCAAGGCGTGATCGCGATGCGGGCCGGGGGCGCCGACGAAGCCGTAGGCATGGTTGAGCAGATCCAGAATCGGCGGAATGATCAGGGCCCCCGCAATCACGCCGATGACCAGCGCCACCTGCTGCTTCCAGGGCGTGGCATCCACCAGCTGGCCGGTCTTGAGATCCTGCAGGTTGTTGTTGGCGATTGTCGCGACCGCGAACACCACCGCCGTGATGAACAGCGCGAATGCCACCAGCGCCTGCTGTGCGGTGTCGGGCAGGCTCGACCGCACCGAAAATACCAGCAGCAGCGCGGCACCGATCACCGCGAGGATGCCGATGCCGGAAAGCGGACTGTTGGAGGAGCCGATGAGCCCGGCCATATAGCCGCACACCGCCGAGACAAAGAAGCTCATCACCGCGATATAGAGAATGCCGCCGATCGCCAGCAGCACCATGTGCCCGGCGAGTGCGCCGTGCGAATCGAAATTGGCCAGCAGAAGCGCGATCGGCAGCAGGCAGATCAGCGTGATCAATCCCACCAGGCCGATCGGGATGTCGCGCTCGGTCTGCGGCAGCGCCGCCTCGTTGCCGGAGCGGCGCGCGCGCGAGGCTGCCATGGCGGAGAGCAGGCCGCCGTAGACCGGTTTTACCAGCTTGGCGAGGGTCCAGATTGCGGCGATGAGAATGCAGCCGGCACCGACGAAGCGGACCTGGTGGCTCCAGGATTCCTGCGCCAGCTGTGCAGCGGCGGCGTTGGCCGCGGCGCTGGCGGCGTGCAGCTCGGAATAATGCGGCACACCCCAGCCCCAGCCGATCAGCGCGCCAACCAGCATCGCGATGCCGACCCAAAGCCCCACCAGGTGACCGACTGCGAACAGTGCGAACGAGAACAGAAAATCAAAGCCGCTCACTGCGCCGCGGGAGCCGACCCTGAAGTAACGCTCCAGATCGCTGGCGAAAATGCGCGTCGCGACCACGAGCGCGTACAGCGCCGAGAGCACCGAACCCCACACCACCGCTCGCAGGCCGGCGCGTGAGTCCTCGATGGCGCCTGCATGCGCCTCGGCGCCGCCACCGACCTTGAGAACCTCGGCGCACGCGATGCCTTCCGGGTACGGCAGATCCGATTGCGTGACCAGCGCGCGCCGCAGCGGAATCGAGTACATCACGCCCAGGATGCCGCCCAGGCCGCAGATCAGCATCGAGACGATGTAGGGAAAGCCGCTCCACCAGCCAATGATCACCAGGCCCGGCAGCACGAAGATGATCGCTGACAAGGTGCCGGCCGCCGAGGCGATCGTCTGTACGATGTTGTTCTCCTGGATCGTCATGCCGCGGAAACCGCGCAGCACTGCCATCGAGATGACCGCGGCGGGGATGGAAGTCGCGAACGTCAGGCCGGCCTTCAGGCCGAAGAAAACGTTGGCGGCGGTGAAGAGGAACGTGATCAGAACCCCGAGAATCAGACCACGGAGGGTCAGTTCCCGGGGCCCCTGGGCGGGTACGGGCGGCATGAATGATGTCTCCCTGCGATCTTCCGCGAACAGTAAGCACTGCGGCACGCAGCAGTGGCAAAGGCGCTAACTGCGGATGTAGCGCTCCAGCTCTTCAATGGTCTGCTGCTGCTCCTCGAGCACCGCCCGCACCAGGTCGCCGATCGAGAGCACGCCGAGCACCCGGTCGCGATCGACCACCGGCAGATGTCGAAAGCGCTTTTCACTCATGATGCGCATGCAGTCGCGCACCGACTTGTCGGGACTGACGGTGGTCACCGGCGAGGTCATGATCTGGCGCACGGGCGTCTCGCTGGAAGCAAACCCTTTGAGGATGACTTTGCGCGCGTAGTCCCGTTCCGAGACCACGCCGAGCAGTTGCTGGTCGCGCATTACCAGCAGCGCACCCACGGAATGTTCGGCCATCAGCTTGATGGCGTCGAGCACCGGTGCGTCCGGATCGACGCTGTAGATGCCCCCCTTGTTCTTGATGAGCTGCGCTGCCGTTTGCATGAAGACCCGCTCCTTAAGTCTCTTGCCCGATGTTAACGCCCTGCCGCTGCGATGCAATCAGCGGCAGGGCGCGTGCTGTACCGCCGCAGATGCACCAGCAGGATGGACACGGCCGCCGGCGTCACGCCCGGGATGCGGGCCGCCTGGCCGATGGTGCGCGGCCGCCCATCCGTCAGGGCCTGCCGCACTTCCGTCGAAAGGCCTGCCAGGCCGGCATAGTTCAGATCGGCGGGCAGCAGGGCGTCTTCGTGCGCCCGGGCGCGCTCGATCTCATCCTCGGCGCGTTCGATGTAGCCTGCATACGCGGCCCGTACCTCGATGGCCCGCTCGATCTGGGGCGGCAGGCGATCATCCAACGGTGCGCCCGTGCTCGGGTCTGTCGCGATGGGGGCACCTGTCAGCTCCAGCAGGGCTGCATAGCCGACCTCGGGACGCCGCAGCAGCTCGAATGCGCCCACGTCCCGTGCCGGCGCGGCCGTGCCGAGCACGCGGGCGGCCCACCCGGGCGCGATCTGCGAGGGCTTGAAGCGGATCGCTTCCAGCCGGGCCAGCTCGGCATCGATCGCCTGCCGCTTGGATTCGAATAAACGCCAGCGCTCCTCATCGACCAGCCCCAGATTTCGCCCGATGGGCGTCAGGCGTTCATCGGCATTGTCCTCGCGCAGCAGCAGCCGATGCTCGGCGCGGCTGGTGAACATGCGGTAGGGCTCGGCCGTGCCACGCGTCACCAGATCATCGACCAGCACCCCCAGGTACGCCTGCGATCGCTGCGGAACCCAGGGCGGGCTGCCACGGTGGCGCTGGGCTGCGTTGATGCCCGCCAGCAGCCCCTGCGCGGCGGCCTCCTCGTAACCCGTGGTGCCGTTGATCTGGCCGGCGAAGAACAATCCGGCCAGCGTGCGAGTCTCCAGCGAGGACGCAAGATCCCGCGGATCGAAGAAATCGTATTCAATGGCATAGCCCGGGCGCGTCAGGTGCGCCTGCTCGAAGCCGCGAATGGTGCGCACGAAGCGCCACTGCACGTCGAATGGCAGGCTGGTGGAAATGCCGTTCGGGTAGATCTCCGGCGTATCCAGCCCTTCCGGCTCGATGAAGATCTGGTGCGATATCTTGTCGGCGAAGCGATGCACCTTGTCTTCGACCGAGGGGCAGTAGCGCGGGCCGACGCCCTCGATTTTTCCCGTGAACATCGGCGAGCGGTCGAAGGCCTCGCGAATGATTTCGTGCGTGCGCTCGTTGGTGGCCGTGATGTGGCAGGGCAGCTGGCGCGGGTGCTCGGCAGCGCGCCCGAGGAAGGAGAACACCGGCATCGGGTCGTCGCTGTGCTGCTCGCGCAGCGCCGCGTAATCGATGGTGCGGCCATCGATGCGGGGCGGGGTGCCGGTCTTGAGTCGCGCGGTGCGCGGCGAGATCTCCCGCAGCTGCATCGCCAGGTCGGTGGAAGGCGGCTCGCCGGCCCGGCCGCCACGATAGTTATCGAGCCCCACGTGGATGCGGCCGGCGAGGAAGGTACCGACGGTCAGGATCACATTGGGGGCAGCGATTTCGATGCCGCTGATGGTGCGGACACCGGTGATTCGCTGGCCCTCGAGCAGCAGCCCTGCCACTTCCTGCTGAAAGATGGACAGGTGCGGCTGATGCTCCAGGAAGTCGCGGATGGCACGGCGGTAGAGCTGGCGATCGGCCTGTGCGCGCGTGGCGCGCACGGCGGGTCC
>Ga0265338_10008993_pt1 | contig 12014 bp, 9 predicted proteins | sample 42126metaG_FD_193579 | JGI IMG/M metagenome (GOLD analysis project Ga0265338, IMG submission 193579) | Rhizosphere microbial communities from Carex aquatilis grown in University of Washington, Seatle, WA, United States - 4-21-26 metaG | ecosystem: Host-associated > Plants > Roots > Rhizosphere >... | reverse complement strand
GACTTTGTCGATTTGGAAAATTGCGGCTTCGTCGTGATAGCGCTGCGGGGCTTCCCAGGGGCGTCCGCCAAGGAAGTAGGCGTCGTCATAGGTGGTGTCGTCGTTGCCCAAGTTGCCGATGTGCTCCACCGCGCCCGCGCCGGTAACTGCGGCCTTGAAACGCGTGGTCTGGGTGATGAGCCAGTTGGTCATGTATCCGCCGTAGCTGTAGCCGCCGATGGTGAGGTGGTCGGGGTCGGCGATGCCGTCTTTCACCAGCGCGTCGACGCCTTCGAGAATGTCTTTACCGGGGCGCGAGACGATGACAGGAACGATTTGCATGAGGAACTTGTCGCCGTATCCGGTGGAACCGCGATAGTTGGGCTCGAAGACGAGCCATCCGTTGGTGGCGGCAAGCGCGGCCCACTGATACCAGTCAGCCTCGAAGTGGTTGCCGTCGGCGTCGGCGGGACCTCCATGAATCAGCGTGAACATGGGAAGATGCTTCGCTTCGAAGTTTCCCGGAGGATAGATCAGCATGCCTTCGACGGTGGTGCCGTCGTCGGCCTTCCACTGGTAGGGCTTGCCTTGCGGCAGGTCGCTCTCGGCGATAAGTTTGTTGAACGACGTGATGGCATGGGCCTGATCCAGTTTGGCAACGCTGTCGGCGAGGTAGACTTCGTCGGGCTTGCCGAGCGACGAGTAGACGAACGCAACCCGCGGCGAATGAGCGGCAACGGAAATCTGCGCGTAGGTGCCCGGCCACCCGCTGAGACGGTGAAGAGATTCGGAGGGCTTGGCTACGGAATAGAGCTGAACCTCTGTTCCCACGCGGCCCGTGGTGAGAATGTTGTCGGGCGCGACTTCGAAGTCTCCGACCGGGCCTATGAAGTCTTTGCTCCATTGCTCGATGGCGCTGGATTCGGTGGCGGGCTTTTCTGTGTCAACCCAGTAGAGATGCGGTTGCAGGTCGCGGTAGGGACCGGAGACGTCTCCGACTTCGACGCTGAAGAAGATGTGGCGGCTATCGTTGGCCCATCGCGGCCGGATTTCTTCGGCCTGGTTCCTGGTGATGCGACGGGGTTCGACTGTGGCGGGCGAGGGCGCCCGCGCCACACCTAGGTCGACCGTGTAGATTTCGACGTCTTCATATTTTTCCTGGCGCTGGTTGATCGCGTTGCTGATGAATGCCAGCTTGTTACCGTCGGGCGAGATGGCGAGATGCTCCACCCGCAGCGGCGATGTGGCGATGGCACGCGTGCCGGGAGTCAGGTCCGGATCTTTTTCAGGTCCGGTCTCTGCCTTGGCGGGAGCAGCGGCGTGGCGGGCGAGTGCGGCCGCGACGTCGAGAGCGAAGATCGTATCGCCGCGTTCGGCGGTGCGATATTGCACAACATCTTTCCAGGCTTTCTTGTATTCGTCTTTCTGTGTCTTGGTCCAGGGCTGGCGGGTTGCGAAGTAGATGGTTTGCGAGTCGGTGGACCACGCGAAGGAGTGGACGTCTTCTTCTCCCTGGGTGATGGGGAAGGCTTCGCCACCGTTGGGGGAGATGAGATAGATCTGGCTGGTGCCTTCGTCTTTGGAGCTGGAATCAGCGTCAGAGTCGGAATCGGAGTCTCCACCTTTCTCGGCGGAGGTCTTGCGCTCGGAGACGAAAGCGATCCAGCGGTTGTCGGGCGACCATTTCGGCTCGGAGTCGTGGCCGGACTGCGTGAGCTGAATCAGAGACTTGGTGTCGTCGCGGTAGAGATACAGGTCGGTGCGGAAGATCTGCTGGTCCCAGTCGGCGCGCTCAGCACCCATGACGATCGAGTTGCCGTCGGGTGACATTTCGAGCGCGGTGACACCGACGGAGTTGAAGAACGCGTCGAAGGTCAGCTTCGGCTTGGACCTGGTTTCGGTCTGGGCCAGGCCCACAAGAGCGCACGTCATCACAGCGACTACTACAGCCACAATCACGAACGGAGTTTTTTGGATTCGCATAGGTCCCCGGTGGGAAGAAGGGTTATACAACGCGGCATTCATTCGAATCAAGTTTGTGACCCGCGGTCTCGGTGGGACGTAGAGTCCAGAGCAGCACGAAGAAGATCGGGACGGAGAGTTGGAGGTGCGTCCAGCGCGACAGCGGGCCGAGCAGCGGCAAGATGAATGCGAGATATGCCAACAACCGGATTCTGGCCGAGGGAGGATTCGCGAGAGCCCAATCCGCGAGCAGCAGCAGGGCTGGAGTGATAACCAGCAGGTCGTAAACAAATAGATGTGGATTGACCAGCACAGCCGCGAGAGTGAGCGCGGAGAAGCGCAGGGCGAGGGGATGAGAGGACCTCCAGATGGCCGCGGCGATTGCGACTACGATGCACGAACTCATCGCATAGAGTGCGAACGCGGCTGCCGGCCATGGGATGAGCAGCGTCCAGAAGGAGCGGAGAGAGTGCATCTGGATGGGGGCGAGACTGAGCTCAGCGGCGGTGATCCAGCGGGAGGTGTGCCAGAGCGTGTCGAAGTAGGCGTGCATGACCGCGGGTCCGAAGTGGATCGCGGTGAGAATGAGCTGCGTTGCGGCAGACAAAACGAGGCCCGCGAATGCTCGCCACGATTTAGACAGCAAGAGGATGAGTGGAATGGCGATCAGAAACTGCGGCTTGAGGACGAGGAAGCCGAGGGCGATTCCGGCGAGCCAGTGGTTTTGCGCGCGGAACGCCAGATATGCAGCCGTGAAGCAGGCCAAAGGCACGACAGAGATTTGTCCGCGCACGAAGAAATGGAAGAGCGGCGGAAAGGCGAGCGCGGAGATGGCGACGAGCGCGGAGTATGGGCGCAGGGCCAGGCAGGATTTCCAGACAAGATAGATGCAGCCCGCGTAGACCATCAGGCTGAGCGAAGTCCATGCGAGCGCGGCCGTTGGGAAGGAGAATCGCGACAGGGGAGCAAACATGAGCGCCACTTGCGGACCGTAGAGATTCGGCAGGCTCACGCGTACCGCCTGGCGATCGTTTGAGGCTTGAACAACTCGCTGCATCTCGTCCCCTGTGACTTGCTGGTTGTAGAGGTCGCCGGCGTGGTTTTGGGCGACGAGACGGGCTGAGATATAGAACGGAAGGAAATCCTGAAATTTGATATTGCCGGCGCGATCGAAGAGGCCGGGAGTCGCGAAATCGACGGCGCAAACTGACCAAAAGCAGAGCGCGAGGAGAATCGCTTGCGCGCGGATTCTGCGTGGACTACAGAGACGCGCTTCGAGATGGCTCAGCCACGCAGGTGTATCCGGTTGCGTCGAGCTCGTCACGGTGCGGGCTCGGCGTTCTTGAGAGCTTCGTCGAGCGTCTGGGCTGTTCGGGGCGTGCTCTGCACGATGCGCCATCCGTCATCGTAGTCGCGAAAGCCGACGGTGGATTTGTAGCGCAGATCGCTGGAGTACAGGGCGGCTCCAATTTCGTTCAGTGGAACCCACTTCCAGGTGAAGTCCACATCGGCAACGTTGCCCTGCTTGCTGATTCCGGTGATGCCGACGAATTCCCGTCTCGCGACTGGAACGGTGAACGATGGCTTGCTGGCCTCGTCGGCGGATACCAGGGTTCGAACAGTGTCGACACCCGAGGGCGTCAGCAGGACGTCCCAGCAGGGTTGCGGAAGCAGAGCTGGAGGGCACTTCACAGTTGAGGCGGAGATCCAGCCGTGATGCTGCAGGGCCGCGTACTCCGGAGAGATGTAGTCCTTGTTGGAGATCACTCCGGTTTGGAGGACATACTGTTGCGGCGTCTTGAATGCGTCGGAGGAAGAGAGGAGGTCGGTGGCGAGGCGGCGGGTGAGGAAGTCGCGCGGAGAGCAGGATGTGAGGAGGAGAACGAGCAGGCCCGCCAAGGAGAGGATCGATTTCTTTCGCATGAGTTAAGTGATGCCACACAAGACCGAGCTTCGCTCGGCGGACAGCCGAGGGCGGCTGCCCCCACAGGTTTTCTTCTGATGAGCCGTTCTTTTCCTCATGAGAGTCAACGACTTGTGATTGTAAATAAAGGCGGGCGTTTGTGTGGGAGGAAAGGGCGGGAGGTAATCTGGCCGTCGAATCGAGCGGCCCAGCAGCCGGGAATCTGGTGGGCGCAGCTGGGGCAGCGGCCTTCGGGAGTGAGGCGGTAGGCTTCGATGTGGTAGCCGTAGCGGCGGATCAACGTCTCTCCGCATTGCGGGCAACGCGTGTCTTCCCACCGGCCGACCATGCCCGGAAGATTGCCAGCATAGATGTAGCGCAATCCGGACTGTTGGCCGATCTCCGCGGCTTGCAGCAGGTCCTCGACAGTCGTATCGCGTTGGTCCTCTCCTTGCATTTTGTAGTCGCCGTGAAAGGCGGTGACGTGCCACGGGATATCCGGCGATATACCTGCCAGGAATTCGGTGAGGCGGCGGAGTTCATCGGCATCGTCGTTGAAGCCGGGGATGAGCAGCGTAACGATCTCGAGCCACAGTCCCATCTGGTGAATGCGGCGAATGCTGTCGAGGATGGGAGCGATGCGTCCGCCGAGTTCGTGGTAATGGCGGTCGTCGAAGCTCTTGAGGTCAACCTTGTAGAGATCGAGCCAGGGACGCAGATATTCCAGAACTTGCGGAGTGGCGTTGCCGTTGGAGACGAATCCGGTCAGCAAGCCCGCAGCCTTCGCCTCTTTGAAGACGGCAACGGCCCACTCGCTGGTGATCAGCGGCTCGTTGTAGGTGCTGACCAGAATCTTTGCGCCCTGATCGAGGGCATCGCGCACGAGCAGTTCAGGAGATGCTTCGAGCGGCGGTGACACAGCGTTGGGATCGCGCAGAGCTTGCGACGTAACCCAATTCTGGCAGTAGCCGCAGTGCAGATCGCAGCCGAGCATTCCGAAGCTGTAGGCGAGAGCGCCGGGATGGGCGTGGAAGAAAGGCTTCTTCTCGACAGGATCGCATTGCATTCCGGCGGTGTATCCCCAGGGAACGTAAAGCCTCCCGCCGCGGTTGTAGCGAACTTTGCAGACGCCGGGCTGGCCTTCGGGAATGGGGCAACAGTGGCCGCAGGAAAAACAGCGGACGCGATTGTTGTCGAGTTTCTCGTAGAGGGAGGCGTCTGCTTCGTGGACCCGCTCGTCGAGGATGTCGCGGAGTGTGGGCACGGAGGGACTCTGAAGATATTTTAGCGCTGCGGAGGGGAAAGAGTTCTCAGTTCTCAGTTCTCAGTTCTCAGTGACCGGCTTCTGGTTTTACGGTGGATTGCGCGCGGAGCCAAGCGGCGGCTTGCTCCTCGATGGTAGCGGCCTGAGCGCGCGTCATGCCGGAAGCCAATACGGCCGCCAAGTCCCGGTTGCCTTCGTCGCCGCGGGCGCGCGCCAGCACAGTCCAGAAGTAGGCTTTATTTAAGTCTTTGGGGACGCCACGTCCGCTCCAATAAAGAAATCCGAGCTTGGTTTGCGCTACGAGACTGCCGTGCTCGGCCGCGCTGCTGAACCAACGGAAGGCTTCCCGTTCGTCCTGGCGGATTCCGTTCTTTTCGTCGCCCTGGAAATAGCGAAGACCCAAGGCATTCTCCGCGGCGGGGTTGCCCTTCTCTGCCATCTGGCGGAGTTGATCGATGGTGGCGGTCTCGATTGTGACTGCGGACGACGGTGCGGGGGGAATCTCCGACTTCGGAGCCTGCGAGGAGGCCAGCACGGTCTGCAGATGACTTTGTCCGCGTTCCTGAAGCTTGGCCTGGATCAACGGAGCGGTGGTGTAGCCGAGCACTCCAAAGATTACGGCGGCAGCAATCACCAGGATGATCAGATGAGAACGCGGCAGGCTGATTCCGCCCGTGCTCTTTTCACCGGAGGTTTCTGCTTTCTTGTCTTCTTCCGGGGAGGCGAAGAGCACACTCCCGGGCGTGGGGGCAAAGCGGGTATCGGGCGCCGCGCTTAGAGGTGGGAGATCTTCGGCGCGGGCGGCGCGGTTGACGGCTGCGAGAACAGTTTCGGCCAGCCGCTGCATGGCCCGGCTGTCGGCTTCTGAAAAGGCGTCGGCCTCGCCGGAGAATGCTTCGAGAATTCCAATCGACTTCTCGCCGACGCGCACGGGTACAGCGAGGATGGAGCGGATTCCCAAAGCGCGACAACTTTCGCGATCGACTCGGGCGTCAAGCTCGGCGTCATCGCAGCGCAGGAGTCGTCCAGACTTGACGCATTCGCCGGAGAAGCCGGATCCCACCTGCAAGCGTGCTCCAACAGGGGGAGCGCCCGGGCCGGCACTGGCACGGCAGTCCATGAAATCGGGATCGGCGGTGGCGAGGGCGATGGCAGCGCCGGAGGCGCGAACCAATGTCTGAGCGCGTCCGGCGATCAGTTGCAGAGCTCCGGAAAGATCGGCACCGAGGGCTTCGACTTCGCGCTGCACGGCGGTTACGGCGCTGAGCGTGTCGGTGTAGTCGGGGCGCGGAGGAGTGCTAACTGGCGCGACGGACACACCAGAGAAAACCTCGGCGTTGGCCACGCCTGCCATTGCGTTCAAGAAAAGCCACTCGCGCAATCGGAAAAGAGAAGCGGATGGCAGCTCGGAGAAGCGAAGTCCGGCGCGACCCGAAGGATTCGCCCAGATGACCTGACCCGAGGTGTAGATATGCTCGGCGCACTCGGCCAAGTCCAGACACAGGTTCACGCGATCCTGTGTTTCAAGGGGAACGCTGCACTGAATGGCGACGCCCTCTTCGCTAATGTCTACGATCTCGTGGAGATCGAGCATCGCGCTATTGGATTCCGCGGTGAACGTGGCATACGCAGGCGTCTGGATTTTGTGGCGGACACACTTGCGGCGGTTCGGCAGTGAAGATCGCAACGACGAGGTCATAGCAGCCATGGGGGGACGGGCCCGAAGTCTCGCTACATATTAGCGCGGGATTGTGGAAAAGTAAGCAAGGAAGAAAATCGGAAGGACGACAGGGCAAGCCAGGGAAGGGCTTGAGCCCAGGGGAGGGCGCTGGGGACGCGGGGGGAGGAGATCAGGGCCCGAGTCCTGACCGTTATCGGGCCCCGCCCCTACCTGCCAGCAGATTTTGGCCGGAGTCCTAAGCGGACCTACTCCGGTTTCGGTGCATCTGGAGGAGGAGGAGGGGCATCACCCATGCCGCCGTGGTGCATCATGCCGGGGCCCATCTCATCCATGTGCTTCATCATCTGTTCCATGTGGCCGACCATCGCGGTCCAGAGATCAACGTTCGCTTGCCAGCGAGCCTTTTCATCCGCGTTAGTGATCTTGGCAACATTGGCTTTCATTTCGCCGAGAGACGCCTTCATCTTGTCCAAATCCGCCTTCATGGCGTCCATATGGTGCTTGGCCATCTTGTGGTGCTCCATGCCCATTGGATGATCAGATCCAGGCGCGGGAGGAGGCGAGGGTGGCGCGGCCTGCGCCAGCGACAGAGAGACGAGGGCCCAAATCACGGCTGTCAAAACAAGAATGCGCTTCATGGGATTCATTCCTTTCCAGAGGTCTGTTCTAAGTATAGGCCTAACGGGTGACGGATCTTGTCCGCGCCCTTACCGGGTTCTTCGGTGGCTGGGGCTCGAAAGGCAGACTTGGTGGATTCGCGAACCCAGCTTTAGCCAGCACGACGCATGACATCAGCCTGCCGAATGCTGGAAATGCGGGAGATGGCGGCGACCATCATGCTGGAGAGCAGTTGCATGGTGGCGACATCGCCTTCATCAAAGGCTCCCGGCGAAGAGGAGAGCACTTCAAAGATGCCCAGGGTGCGGCGGTAGTGGCGGAGCGGGGAAACGAGAATCGAGCGGACGCCGAGACGGCGACAGCTCGCGAGATCGACGCGCGGGTTGCGTTCGGCGTCGTGGCAAAGCATGATCTCGCCGGAGCGAACGGCCTCCGCGGAAATGCCGGATTCGGTTTGCAATCGGACTCCGAGGTCGGGAGCGGTACGGCCGGCGCGGGCGCGGCAGACGATCTCATCGCCGGTGCGAAGGGCGATCGCCGCTCCGGTGGCGCCGGTCAAGTGCTGGGCACGTTCGGTGATGGCGCTGATGGCGGGCTCCAGATCAAGTTCCGCGGCGTGAATCTCCGTGTCTTCGGCCAAGGGAACCGCGCGAAAGCCGGAGGCAGGATGGGCGGCATTCGCCACCCGAAGCTGGCTGCGATGGGCGAGAGAGGGCATGCGGGAATGGTCCGCCATCGCCAGAATTTCGGGGTCAGGAGCAGTACGCAGCAGGTCACGCACCAGGCTGTTCAGTTCGGCATCGAGAATCAAGTGCGTGGTTGGCTGATTGCGCAGCGATCCGCCGAGCACACGGGAAAGTCCTACCAGGGCATGGCTACCGCAAGCCAGGCAGTATGACTTGCTGTTCGTACTGATCAGCTCGCACTGGACACAAAATGTGGCGGACTGCAGAGGGACAAAACTAACGTCCTTGAAGGTCGTGCCATAAACGGTCTTGCCAAATGGGCGCTTGCCAAGCATGAGTGCGGAGTCCTCGCTTCCATCACGGTGCTGATGAAAGTAAATACACAAGGAAATCGTAGAAAGTAGCGGCACTGGTTCCACATGTGGAAAACGTGGATGGAAACGGATATTGCAGGTAGAGTGCAGATTCTTGCAACCAGGAAATGAGTCATGGCATCTGAAATGGCGTGCGGAACGAGGCTTTGCCGGGTATTTTTCGACGCGAGTCTTGCTTTCGACCACAGGCTGGGCTATTCTTACAAGACGTTCGTGGCCCGTCTGCGAAACGATCTCCTGGGGGTTTTCATATGGAATGGACAGCACCTGCTTTTGAAGAAGTTTGCCTGAACTGCGAAATTAACTCGTACGCCAGCGCCAAGCTGTAACCTTACTCGCCGTTTCCCCCAATAACCCTCTCTCCGGAGGGTCAGGCCTCGCACCGTGATGGCTGCGACGGTTTGACCTGCTGTTCTCCTGCGCCCATTCGCGGGCGTGTACTGCTGCCTGCACACCAACAGCATTCACCACAAAGGACACCAGGGTCTTACGAGGGAAAACCACCGAAGGAAAACCACTGGCTATCCAGCTTGGGCGGCTATCAATGAGGTGTCTTGCTCGGGTAGGGCGATTACCTGACCTGAGTGCGCCAGAGTGCGGTCTAGCGCGTCGGCCAGTGCGGTGGGAAATGCCGAGGTAAGCAGGTTGATGTCGACTTGCAGATCACGACTGGAATAGATGCGGTGCACCATCAGGGTGCCGCGGCGGCGGTTGCCGGAACTGAACAGGTCGAGGGTGATCGTCCACACGGCGGAACTATCCAGAGTCTTGGAAACACCCGGCTTCTGCCAACGGAATGAGGGTGAACCACGGCGGGATGCGGATTGCTCTGTGGGGCCGACGGGGACGAGTTCGCCGGGCATGAGGTCGAACTTCAGTTCGAAGCTGTCGAAGTCATTGCTGCCGAAGGCGGCTACGAGAATGCGGCGGACTTGTTCGTAATCCCGCGCGACTTTGAGTTCTTCGGCGGCCCGGCGGATGGCCAGGTTGTTCACGAAGATCTGCGGCTGATCGAGAGTGCGGTGAGCGACGCGGGCTAACTCGCCAAACTCAAGGTAGCCGAGATGCTGGACGCCAATCCAGATGCCGATGCCCAGCACGGCGAGAACCAGACCCAACGAACTTCCAGTCGGCCACAGCAAGAACAAGCTCAGCATGGCGAAGATCGCGGAGACTCCGTAGAGGAGGATCACGACCTGGCGATGCGTCATGCCATGCTGCAGGAGCTTGTGATGGATGTGCTCACGGTCGGCGGTAAAGACAGGGCGTCCGCTGATCAGGCGGCGGACGATGGAGAGGGATGTCTCCAGGATCGGCAATCCGAAAGAAACTACCGGGATCGCAACGGCGACGATGGTTGGCGCTTTTTGCGCTCCGGCCAGTGCCAGGGCGCTCAGCACGAAGCCGATGAAAAGGCTGCCAGAGTCGCCCAGAAAAATCGTCGCGGGATTGAAGTTGTATCGCAGGAATCCGAGGATTGCGCCCGCCAGCGCGATGGTCATCACCGTGATCAGGGACTGGCCGGCTAACAGCGCTACTACGAAAGCAACCAGGGTCGAGAACAGGGCCGACCCCGCGGCAAGGCCGTCGAGACCGTCAATCAAGTTAAAGGCGTTGGTGATCGCCAGAACCCACAGAATGGTGAAGGGCAATCCCACGAACCAAGGCAGGCCGTGATCCCCGAAGACGACTGGGATGTTGACGATCCGCAAGCCACCCATGAAGAGCATGGTGGCCGCGATGCCCTGCACCGAGAACTTGAAGTAGGGGCCGACGCCGTGGATGTCGTCGTAGACTCCGAGTAGAAAAACGAGGGACGCTGGGATGAAGATAGTGAGCAACGTCCTCAGGGATAGTACAGAGTGCATGCGGGGACTGTAGGCTGCCCAAAGCGCAGTCATCCCCATGGAGCAGGCAAACGAAAGGAAGATGGCAACCCCGCCCAGCCTCGGCAGGGGGCTGGAGTGCAAGTGGCGCTCTTGCGAAGGAGGCGCGACCCAACCGCGGGCAGTGGCGAAATCGCGCACATACCGCGTCAGGACAAAGGCGGACAACAGCGCTAATAAAAACGTACCGAGGAAGATAAGCGTCAACTATGCCACCTCGGCAAGCGGAGATCCTTGCCCAGCATGCCGGCTCCGTACTCTCAAAAGTATCTCAGCTGGAACTCGTGGTTAATAGTTCGTGAACGGATTCCTGTTTTGATTTGAGGGTGTCCCGACTCTAGCAGCACCGGAGGAGCCCTTTCAATCGTTGGCAGGGAAAAACCTGTGGAAAACTAATGTTGGGTTCACGAGGATGGTGGAACTCCGGCGGGTCTTTCCGTGCTAAACTGCTGATCAAATTCTCATCCAATACCTCAGAGGTCTGCTGATGGAGTCGGGCACATCGAGATCCACCCGCCGCGGCTATGCGTGGTTGCTCGTAGCATTTTTTCTGACCGTCTGTGTCGCCGTCGCACAGCAGCCGGCAGCGGTTGGGGAGGGTGGTCAGAACAATCCGCCGGCGGTGCCCGCCGCGGCCCAACCCGTTTCGCCGGCTCGTACAAGCGCAACGGAACCCTCGGGCGCGCAGACCGGGGTTGGTCAAGCCGGGGTTGACGAAATAAGGAAGGACACACCCGAAGGGTTGGCTACGGTCAAGTTGGGTCCATCCGATCTGATCGAGTTGAGCGTGTACAACGTGCCGGAGTTGACGACGAAGGCGCGGGTAAGCAGCGCGGGCGACGTTTATCTTCCGCTCATCGACTATGTCCATGTCGCGGGTCTGACGCAAGAGGAAGCTCAGACATTGATCGAGAAGCGGTTGGAGGATGGTGGATTCGTTCGGAACCCGCATGTAACGATCTTCGTCGACGAAGCGACATCGCAAGGAGTTTCCGTTCTCGGAGAGGTGGCGAAGCCGGGGATTTATCCGGTTGTCGCGGACCACAAACTGTACAGCGTCATTTCTGAAGCAGGTGGATTCACAGCCAGTTCCTCGAGAAAGATCGCGATCATTCGCCAGAACCAGGCGGAGCCGATCCACGTTAACCTGCCCCGCAATCTCGCGGATGACGTCTCCAGCAATGTCGATGTGCAACCCGGCGACACGATCACGGTACCGCGAGCACCAATCATCTACGTGGTTGGGGATGTGGGACGTCCCAGCGGCTTGTTAGTGGATAACGGCACTCTGACCGTGTTGCAGGCGCTTGCGCTGGCAGGCGGGACGAACCGCACGGCGAAGATGAGCGGCGCGCGGATTATTCGCAAGGGCCCTACGGGCATGACCGAAACGACGCTTCAACTCAAGAAAATGCTTGAGGCCAAGACACCCGACGTCACATTGCAGGCGGACGATATTCTGTTCGTTCCGGTGAGCGGCGGGCGTGTGCTGGCCGGTCGGACGTTTGAGGCTGCGATGGCGTTGACCACGGCAGTGGGGATTTACGCGGTGCATCCGTAGGGCAGTTCTCAGTTCTCAGTTCTCAGTTCTCAGTTCTCAGTTCTCAGTTCTCAGTTCTCAGTTCTCAGTTCTCAGTTCTCAGAAAAGCGACTGCGCAATT
>Ga0265338_10008991_pt1 | contig 12015 bp, 13 predicted proteins | sample 42126metaG_FD_193579 | JGI IMG/M metagenome (GOLD analysis project Ga0265338, IMG submission 193579) | Rhizosphere microbial communities from Carex aquatilis grown in University of Washington, Seatle, WA, United States - 4-21-26 metaG | ecosystem: Host-associated > Plants > Roots > Rhizosphere... | reverse complement strand
CCTCCCTCAAGGGGAGGGGGAGGGTCATCGTCGCAGCGATATCAGCCCTTGACGCCGCCCATGGTCAGCCCCGCCACCATGAAGCGGCGCAGGCCGAAATAGATCGCGATCGGCGGCAGCGAATAGATGGTGGCGATCGCCATCATGTAGTTCTACGGCGCCTCATCGCTGTCGAAGAACTGGTTGATCGCCACCGCCACGGTCATGTTGTTGGTCGATGACAGCAGGAGGTACTGGTAAAGATACTCGTTCCACGCCAGCAGCAGTGCATAGACACCGACCGCCACCAAGGCGGGCGCCATCAACGGCAGGTAGATGCGCAGATAGATCTGGAATGGGGACGCGCCATCGACCTTCGCCGACTCGTCCAGCTCCATTGGAATCAGCTTGCCATATTGATGCAGGATGAGAATCGCGTAGGGCGTGGCGAACGCGACCATCGCCGCTATGACGGACCATAGGCTGTCCGCCAGGCCGTAGCGGTGCATGATATGGACGAACGGGATCGCCAGAAATGCTGTCGGCAGCATATAGGTCAGCAGCGCGAAGTCGGTGACGATCCACCCTCTGCGTAGCCGCAATCTGCTCAGCGCGAAGCTGGCTAGCGAGCCGATCAGCACGGTCAGGACCATCGTCGCAATGCCCAGATAGATACTGTTGCCGAACTGGTGCCAGAAATTCTCCATCAGCCAGTAGTCTTCGTTCCAGACGGACGCGAAGCTGCTGAAATCGGGATCCGGTGGGAAGATGCTGCCAGTGTACTCATCGGCATCGGAATCGAGCGCCATCAGCAGCATGTTGTAGACCGGCAGCAGCGTCCAGATCAGCAGGAACACACCGAGGCCGATCGCTGCGCCCTTGCGAAGCAGCCGTTGCCTGCGAAAACGCCGCCTCCGCATTGGAGGGCCGGACGTGAGTGCGATGCTCATAGTTGCGTCCCAATGGCACGGACCCGCCGCATCAGCAGGATCACCAATGGGATCAGCAACGGCAGTGCCGACATCATCGCCGCCACGCCAAGGTTCGGGTAGCCGAAATCGAACGCTTCGTGGAAACCGTAGGTCGCCAGCACATCGGTTGTGCGTGCCGGCGCACCGCTGGACACGAAATAGACGGTGGGGAAGTCTCCCAATGTCCAGACGCAGGAGAGCAGGGTACAAATAAGATAAATGTTCGCAAGCAAAGGGAAGGTTACGTAGATCAGGCGGCGGTAGCCGCCGGCGCCATCGATCTCGGCTGCGTCATAGATGTCCTGCGGGATCGACATCCGGGCGGCGAGGAAGATCAGCGTCCAGAACGGCATCCATTTCCAGATATAGGCCACGATGTTGGACGTCATCGCCATCCATGTCGAAACCAGGAATAGCGGTCCATCGTCGCCGGTCACTGCGCGCCACAGGCTGTCGAGCAGACCCCATTGCGTCACCAGCATGAAATGGATCGAGGTGAAGACCACCAGTCCCGGCAGCGCCCAGGGCAGCAGAAAGATGGCCAGCAGCGATCTGATCCACCAGCTTCGGCTCATGAAGAAACCCGACAGCAGAAGGGCCAGGAACATCTTGACGTTCACGCCGATGGCGACGAACAGCAGCGTGTTGATCGCGGTGGTCAGGTAGCGTGGATCGTGGAACAGTAGATCGTAGAGCGCAGGATCGCTGCCCATCGATAGGCCGAACACGACCGGATAGGCGACAAAGGCGATGAATATCGCCACATAGGGAATGAGGAACGCAATCGCCCAGGTGGTATCGGACCCCTGCAGGCGGAGATGCCAGGGCGGCCGCCGTGCTTCACCGGCCGGTATCGGCCGCACGAAGCCAAGAACCTGCTGTGTACTGCTCATTGCATGGTTTGGAGGGTATGAAGCTCCCCCTCCCCTTGAGGGAGGGGGTTGGGGGCAGGGGTTCGTGCGCCCAGCACCCCAACCCCCCCTCAAGGAAAGGGGGAGTGCATGGTCCAGTTACCCTTTGACCCCGCCCATCGTCAGGCCGGCGGCCATGTAGCGGCGGAAGCCGTAGTACAGGATGATCGGCGGCATCGCGTAGAGGATCGCAGTAGCCATCATGAAGTTCCACGGCGATTCGTCACTGTTGAGGAACTGCGCCAACGCGACAGCCACGGTCATGCTCTCCGGCGTGGACAGCATCAGGAAGTTGTAGAGGTACTCGTTCCATGCCAGCAGCAGGGCGTAGGTGCCGACCGCGACCAGGGCCGGCGCCATCAGCGGCAGATAGATCATATAGTAAATCTGGAACGGATTGGCACCATCGATGCGCGCGGACTCATCCAGTTCCATCGGGATGGACTTGCCGTATTGCGAGAAGATGAAGATCGCATACGGGGTGGCGAATGTGGAAAGTGCCAGGATCACCGACGAAAGCTGGTTCGACAGCCCATAGATCTGCATGATCCGGTAGAATGGAATGGCCAGGAACGAGGCGGGGATGACGTATGTCATCAGCGCTGCGTTGCTAAGCATCCAACCGTTGCGCAAACGCATGCGGCCAACCGTGAAGCTGGCCAGCGATCCGATGGCCAGCGTCAGGAACATGGTGGACAGGCCGACGATGAAGCTGTTGCCGAACTGGTGCCAGAAATGCGCCAGGTACCAGAAGTCCTGCGTCACCACGACGCGGAAGCTTTCCAGCGACGGGTGTTGCGGCCACAGGTCGCCGCTGAATATATCGTCGTGGCTGTCCAGCGCGATCTGAAACATGTTGTAGATAGGCAGCACCGTCCAAATGAGCAGTACGGCGCCGAGCAGCAGGCACATGCCTTCGACGCCCCACCGCTGCAAACGGTAGTGCAGCTTTGACTGGATCCGCCGGTGGGCCGGCCGGCCGGCTGTTGTGGCGCTCATAGTTGTCCCTCCGACGGGCGCAGCTTGCGCATCAGGATGTAGACGAGCGGGATCAGCACCGGCAGCGCCGACATAACCGTCGCCACACCGAGGCGCGGCAGCGCTACGGTAAACGCGTAGCGGATGCCGAGGGTCGCCAGCACCTCGGTGCTCATCGCCGGTCCGCCGCCGGAGACGAAGTACGTCGAGTTGAAGTCCCCGAGTGCGAATACGGTGTCGAGCAAAATGCAGACCAGATAGAGGTTGGCCATCAACGGATAGGTCACATGCGCGAACTTGCGCAGGCCGGTGGCGCCGTCGACGGCAGCTGCTTCGTAGAGTTCCTGTGGAATCGCCATCCGCCCGGCCAGCAGGATGATGGTCCAGAACGGCAGGTTCTTCCAGACATAGGCGCCGATGTTGCAGGACAGTCCCATCCAGCGATCGTTCAGATAGACTTGCCCGTCGATGCCGAACAACGCATACAGCAGGTTGTTGAGCAAGCCCCACTGGCCGTTAACGAACCAATGGATCGATATATAGGCCGGCAACGCCGGCGTCGCCCACGGCAGGATGAAGACGACGAGCAGCGCCTTGATCCACCAGCGCTTACGCATGAAGAAGCCTGACAGCAGGAAGGCCAGGCCCATCTTCAGGTTCACGCCGACGCCGACATAGATGATCGTGTTGGCCACCGCGGTCAGGTAACGGGGATCGGAGAACAGTTCAGTGTAAAGCTGCGGCTGATCGCCGAGATAGAGCCCGTAGATGATCGGATAGATGACGAAGGCGAGGAACATGATGACGTACGGCGCGGCAAACGCGATCGCCCAAATGAACTCCGCACCGATCAGTTCGCCATGCCATGTCTTCCGCGCCGGGCGCGCGATCATGGCGCGCCCGACGGTCAGTGCCTGCTGTGTGACGCTCATGTTCGCCTCACCAGAACTACATTACAACCTTAGCGAAGATCTCATTGCATCGCTTGAAGGCCTTATCGACGGCGTCTGCCACCTTCATGCCGTTCTTGATCACGTCGGCATGCGCCTGGCCCCAAAGCTGTTCCGCATTGGCCTGGCCCCAGGCGGGCGTGTAGCCCTCAAAGACCGGCAGGGTCGGATTGATTGCGCCTTCCTCGACGTAGGGTTTCAGGCACGGCATATCGGAGGTCAGCCAGAACGGGTCGCTCTTCACCAGCGACGGGATCGCCGGCAGCCAGCGGCCAAGCCCGCCCTTCAGGTTCTCGTTCATCACCTTCGGCTGCATGAAGTACTTCATGAAGTCCTTGGCGACCTCGACACCTTTCGCTCCCTTCGGGATGAAGCCGCCGCCGGCGTTGACCTGGGTCTTCATCGGTGTGCCGTCGTTCTTCAGCTTCGGCGCCAGTGTCTGCATGTCGTGATAGAACGCCTGCTTGTCCTTGATCATCGCCAACTCGGTCGACAGCGTGCCGTCGAAGTCCATCATGAACAGCTTCTCGTGGTAGCCGTTATTGTCGTCGGCGTCGTTCCAGCTCAGCGCCTCTGGTGGCACCACGCCTTCCTTGTAGAGGTTGGTCATGAACTCGATCGACTTGATCGCCGCCTCACGCACCTTCGGGTCGTCGGTGTGCAGCTTGCCGTCCGAGGTGATGATACCTTCGCCGCCATTGGCGATCATGAAATGGGTGAACACGTTGTTGCCGTCGTTTGGCCCGACCGTGGTGACCTGCAGACCGCAGGCGTAGAGCTTCCGCATTCCCTTGGCACGTAGCGGCTTCTGAGCCTCCTTGAGATAGGTCCACACGCCGTCCCACTTCGCCGGGATTTCCGACATCTTGAGCCCGGCCTTCTCAACCAGGTCGCCCCAGATGTGGAACGGGGTCGCGCCCTGCTTGATCGGGCAGAGGTAGTAGCTGCGCTTTTTCGTCGCTTTGTTATAGAACGTCGAGCAGAGCTTGGCGGTGTCGGAAAGCTGCGACTCGAATTCGCGGACTACGTCGCTCACGTCGACAATTTTGTCGTCCCACGCGTTCTGCGGCAGGATCGATGAAGGTGCGTCCGCGAAGACCAGGTCAGGAACGTCGCCGCTGGTGAGCGCGGATATGATCTTCTGATTCAACGCCATGAACGGCAGGATGCTGTATTCGAGCTTGTTGCCGCTGGCCTTAATGTAGTCCTCGGCGACTTTCCGCATCGCCTCGTCTTCTTGCGGGATGAAGCCCTGATTCAGCCAACAGACCGCGGTTTTTGCCTGGGCATTGGCGATATACGGACGTGCCAGGGTTGATGCTGCCGCTATACCGACAGATGCACGCAACACTGACCGCCTGCTCAGACTGTTCATATTTTGTTCTCCCTGTGCGCCCGTGTCCGGGCCGTTCGTACCGTGGTTGGCCGACTTCTAGCTTATCTCGCCAATACCTACGATAGCCCAGAGGTCTGTCAAGTGGAAATCCGGGCCGGCGGCGGACAGCGCCAAGGCTGGGCGGCAATGGCCGCACTCAAGCCCGGTCAGGGACGGCAGTTGGGCGACGGCTCAGGCGCTCAGCCCTTCACACCCCCCGTCGTCAGGCCCGCGGTCATCCGGCCGCGGAACGCATAATAGATGACCAGCGGCGGCAACGCGTAGACGATCGCCGTGGCCATCATGTAGTTCCACGGTGCCTCATCGCTGTTGAGGAATTGGGCGAGCGCCACAGGTACCGTCATGCTGCGCTTCGAGGACAACAGCAGGAATTGGTAGAGGTACTCGTTCCACGCCAGCAGCAGCGCATAGGTGCCGACCGCGACGAGCGCGGGCGCCATCATCGGCAGATAGATGTGGAAATAGATCTGGAACGGCGACGCCCCGTCGATCCGCGCCGATTCATCGAGCTCGATCGGGATGCTGCGGCCATATTGCGAGAAGATGAAGATCCCGTACGGCGTTGCGAAGGTGACCTCGGCGGCAATCACCGACCAGAGGTTGTTCGCGAGGCCATAGTTCTGCATGATTCGATAAAACGGGATTGCCAGGAACGAGGCGGGGATCACATAGGTTAGCAGCGCTGCATTGCTGACCAGCCAGCCGTAGCGGATCCGCATCCGCCCGATCGAGAAGCTGGCCAACGACGCGATCGTCAGCGTCAATAGAGTGACTGCCGCGCCGACATAGAGGCTATTGCCGAACTGGTGCCAAAAATACTCGAGATACCAGTATCCTTCGGTGAGGACGATCCAGAAGCTGGCAACCGAGGGGTGCGGCGGCCAAATTGACTCGGTGAACACGTCACCATGCGATTCAAGCGCGACCATCACCATGTTGTAGAGTGGGATGAGGGTCCACACGACAACCAGCGCGCCGAACACCAGCGCAACGGCTTCGCCCAAATAGCGGCGGCGACGTGCCGCCCGCCCCGCCCGGCCTACGACTTGGACCGGTGCGGCGACCGCGCCGAGCGTTGTCGCGCTCATAGTTGCACCTCTGCGGTTTTCAGCTTGCGCATCAACACGATCACCAGTGGGATCATCAAGGGCAATGCCGACATCACCGCCGCCACGCCGAGGCGTGGCTTTGCCATGTCGAATGCGTCGCGAATGCCGAGCGTCGCCAGGACATGCGTCGAATTGGCCGGCCCGCCGCCGGAGACGAAGAACACCGAGTTGAAGTCGCCGAGGCTGAATATCGTCGAGAGCAGGGTGCAAATGAGGTAAAGATTTGCCAGCAGGGGGAAGTTGATGTGGACGAACTGGCGCCAACCGCTTGCGCCGTCCACCTTGGCGGCATCGTACAGTTCTTGCGGGATTGCCATTCGCCCGGCGAGCAGGATCACAGTCCAGAACGGCATCCATTTCCAAATGTGGGAGTAGATGGCCGATCCGAGCGCGAGCCAGCGGCTGTTCAGCCAGGATGGGCCGTCAAGATTGAATATCTGGTAGATCGCGTTGTTGATCAGGCCCCATTCGCCATTCAGCATCCAATGAATCGAGATGAAGGTCGGCAGCGCCGGTACGGCCCATGGCAGCACATAGATCATCAGCAGAGCCTTCATCCACCAGCCTCGGCGCATGAAGAACCCCGACATCAACAGCGCGCAGAACATCTTCAAATTCACCGCGATGCCAATGAACAGCAGGGTATTGACCACGGTGCTCTGATAGATCGGATCGGAGAACAGGTCGGTATAGAGGCTCGGATCGCTGCCCATCCAAAGCCCGTACAGCGCGGGATAGATCACGAACGCCACGAACACCCCGACGTAAGGCACGAGGAACGCGAGTGCCCAGGTGTACTCCGAACCCTTGAGGCCACCCTGCAGGTAGCGCCAGGTTGAGACCGGCCGCGCGGCTGCTGACGGCGGAAAGCCGATAACCGATGTGCTGGACATCGCCGGCCCCTAGCTCTGCACGATCGGGTACTTGGCGAAAATGTCAGTGACCCGCTTGAACGCCTTGTCGGCCGCTGCCTCGGGCGACATGCCATTGGTCATGATGTCGTTCCAGGCGGTACTCCAGACATGCTCGTTGCGGACCTGGGCATAGGCCGGATTGAAGGTGAAGAACTCCGGAACGGTCGGGCCGAGCAGGCCCTGCTCGACATAGGCCTTGCGGTGCGGATCGGCGAACCACCAGGGGTCATTCTTCACGATCGACGTCATGGCCGGGATGCTACGGCCAAGACCGGTCTTCAAATACTCATTGCTGACCTTGGGTTGGATGAGGTATTTCAGGAAGTCCTTCGCCACCTCGACGTTCTTTGCCCCTTTCGGGATCATGGCGAATCCGTTGGCGACCTGACTGGCCACCGGCTTGCCGTCGTTGCTGAGCGGCAGGCCCATGGTGACGATGTCGTTGTAGTCCTCCTGGTCCTTGATGATGGCGACCTCGGTCGAGATCGTGCCGTCGAGATCCATCACCACCAGCTTCGAGTGGAATGCGTTGTTGTCGTCGGCATCGTTCCAGTTGACGGCGGCAGCCGGTACAAAGCCTTCCTTGTAGGCGGTGGTGGGAAACGTGAGTGCCTTGATCGCAGCCTCGCGCACCTGCGGATCATCGAGGTGCAGCCGCCCATCTTTGCTGACGATGCCAGCACCGCCGTAGCCGATCAGGAAATAATTGAACAGGTTGTTGGGATCGTTGCCGTTGGCGGTCAACTGAAACCCGAGACCGTAAACCTTGCGCTCGCCCTTGGCGCGCAGCCCCTTCTGGACCTGCTTGAAGAAGCCGTAATACGCGTCCCAGGTCTTCGGGATGTCCTCCATCTTGAAGCCACCCTTTTCGACCAGCGACCGCCATACGTGGTTGGGCAACGCCGCGGTGGTGAAGGGCACGCCGTAATAGCTGCGGTGCTTCTCGACGCCGTTGTAGCAGTTGGCAGAAAGCAAGGCTGTTTCGGTGAACTCGTCCTTTTGCGTTGCAATGACGTCGCTCACGTCGACAAGCTTGTCGTCCCAGGCAAACAGCACGATCGCCTCGGTCGGGGTGGATGGGATCAGATCCGGGACGCTGCCGCTGGTGATGGCTGAGACGATCTTCTGGCGCAGTGGCGCATAAGGGACGATGCTGTAATCGATCGTATTGCCGCTGGCCTTCTCGTACTCATCGACGACCTTGCGGAACGCGACGTCTTCCTCCTGGGCAAACCCCTGGACCCACCACACGGCCGCGGTTTTCGCCGCGGCATTCGCGATGTAGGGACGTGCCAAAGCTCCGCCTGCCGCCAGGGCCGCGGTTCCCCGCAGCACCGAGCGCCTGCTCAGGATGCTCATTGTCCGTTCTCCCTGTGTGCCCACGTAGGGGCGGTGCGTACCGTTGTCGGCCGACACTAACTTTATTTTCGCCATTCAGAGCGCGGATCGAAAATCCATGTCAAGTGAATTAAGCAGGCGCACGGAAAAAGCCGTGCGACCAACTATGGCCTAAAGGCTGACCTATCTTGGAGCTCTACGTCGCGCTTGCCGGGAGGCGGCCACGCTTGGGGCATGAAATTTGAGTTTGCCGTTCGTGATATTTGGCAAAATTGAATCCGCGGCAGGCGGAGCAAGCCGAACGGCGCACTACCCCTCGACGGCGGCCCGCCGCGCCGCCGCTTCCTCCGCCGAGGAAACCCCGCCATGTGCCGCGGACCACGCCACCGGGTTTTCCAGGAACCGGCGTACCTCCGACAGAGCCGCCTCGGAGAAGTACGGCCGGTCGGCGCACGCCTCCAGCACGTCCCACCACGTGCACAGATGGTGCAGCGCGATATCCATCCGAGCCAGCGTCTCGAACGCGCCGGTAAACACGCCGTAGAAGAACACCACGAATGTGTGGTTGACGATCGCCCCGGCATCGCGGAGCGACTGCGCGAAGCGGATCTTCGACTGGCCGTCGGTGGTCAGGTCCTCGACCAGCAGCGTGCGCTTGCCCGTTGGCACGTCACCCTCGATCAGCGCATTCTGCCCGAACCCCTTCGGCTTTTTGCGCACATAGGCCATCGGTGCGGCCATCCGGTCGGCGATCCAGGCGGCGAATGGAATGCCGGCCGTTTCGCCGCCAGCCACCGCCTCGATCGTCTCGTAACCGACGTGACGATGGATCTTCTCCACCGCCAACTCGCAGATTTTCGAGCGCACACGCGGGAAATAGATGATCCGCCGGCAGTCGATATACACCGGCGATTTCCAGCCCGAGGTGAACGTGTACGGCTCCTCCGGGCGGAAGTTGATCGCCTGGATTTCCAGCAGCATCCGGGCAGTGGTCAGCGCCGCGTCGCGGTCCCACACGGTGGCTGCGCTCTTCGGCATGGCAGGGGCTGGCTTGGCCATCTCGCACGGTTCCTCTATCTGACCACGGAAGACTGATACCCGACGACACACAAAGGAGCCAGCATCATGGCACGCACCCACCGCATCGCTGTCCTGCCCGGCGACGGCATCGGCAAGGAAACTGTGCCTGAGGCGCTGAAAGTGCTCGACGCGGCCTCGCGCCGCTTCGGCTTCGACCTGGCCTACAAGCATTACGACTGGTCCTGCGAGACCTACCAGAAGACCGGCGCGATGATGCCGCCCGATGGCCTGGACCAGTTGCGGGAGTCGGATTCCATCCTGCTCGGCGCGGTTGGATGGCCCGGCGTGCCTGACCACGTCTCGCTATGGGGCCTGCTGATCCCGATCCGCCGCGGTTTCGACCAGTACGTGAACCTGCGTCCCTGCAAGCTGCTGCCCGGCGTGCGCACCCCGCTGGCCGGCCGCACCGAGGCCGACATCGACTTCTTCGTGGTGCGCGAGAACACCGAGGGCGAGTACTCGTCGGTCGGCGGCCGCATGTTCGAAGGCACCGACCGCGAGTTCGTCGTGCAGGAAACCGTGCTGACCCGCCACGGCACCGACCGCATTCTGAAATACGCCTTCGAACTGGCAATGACGCGGCCGAAGAAACATCTGACGTCCGCTACCAAGTCGAACGGCATCGCCATCACCATGCCGTACTGGGACGAACGCTTCGCCTTGATGGCGAAGAACTATCCGGACGTCCGCACCGACCAGTTCCACATCGACATCCTGTGCGCGCATTTTGTGCAGCATCCGGACTGGTTCGACGTGGTGGTCGGCACCAACCTGTTCGGCGATATCCTGTCCGACCTCGGCCCGGCGGTGGCCGGCTCGATCGGCATCGCCGCCGGCGGCAACATCAATCCGGAGCGGAGGTTTCCGTCGATGTTCGAGCCAGTGCACGGCTCGGCGCCCGACATCGCGGGGCGCTTCATCTGCAATCCGATCGGCCAGATCTGGTCCGCGGCGCTGATGCTGGAGCATTTGGGCGAAGCCGAGGCGGGCAAGGCGATCGTCGATGCGATCGAGACGCTGCTGCGCGAGAGTGGCCCGAAGACGCGCGACATGGGCGGCCAGGCGGGCACGGCAGATGTGGGGACAGCGCTGGCGCAACTGGTGGCGGGGTAGGGCAGGCGGGAGGGCGGAAAAGCGCAGCGCCTTCCGCCGTCCCACAGCAGGCCTACACCCAATTCTCCACCCGCAAGCCAGGCATGCGCTGGAATTCACGCATGTTGTTGGTGACCACGATCAGGCCCTCGCTGCGCGCATGCGCACCGATCAGCATGTCGTACGGTCCCGCGGGTTGACCCGCGCGTTCAAGCTGAGCGCGGAGGTCGCCGTGATGTGCGGCGGCCCGGGCGGTGAACGGCAACACCTCGAGGCGGGCCACGAATTCCTCGATGGCGCGTAGGTTATCTGCCCGCCGTGAGGATTTTTCGGCGCCGTAGTGCAGCTCGCCCAGGACGATCGTCGAGGTGCAAAGCCGGTCGGCCTCCTGGTCGAACTTGGCGCGTAGTTCGGCGGGACGATCCTTCAGAACATAGATGCAGATGTTCGTGTCGAGCATGTACTCCAGCACTACAGCGGCTCCCGCTCGTCGGCCGGCGGCTGTTCGCGCTCATTCATAAAATCCTCGGAGACCTTGGGACCGTGCCGGAAGAAGTCGTCACACCGCCGCCCGACTGGTGTGATGATCCGGCTGTGCCCGACGCTGATGATCTCGACCTGGCGTACGTCGTCGGGTAACGCTACCGCCTTGGGAAGTCGCACGGCCTGGGTCTTGTTGGTCATGAAGACGGTGGATCGGGTCATCGGGGCGAGGCCCTCTTGCGTTGGGATATACCGTTGGTATATACGATGTCGGGCTCGCGAGACAAGTGCCTGACACGTCAGTTGCCGTGCCGGTGCATTGTGCTACATCGTTAGTGCAAATGCGGTGCGGAGCGACGCCATGCCGGAGACCACCTTCACCTTCCGGGTCGATGAAGCGTTGAAGTCCGCCTTCACCGATGCGGCGAAGGCGCACGATCGCCCCGGCTCGCAGCTTCTGCGCGATTTCATGCGTGAATACGTTGAGAAGGCGGAGTACGACGCCTGGTTTCGCGAGGAGGTCGAACAAGCTTTGCGGGAGGCCGACGATCCGAATTCCGAATGGGTACCGAACGAGCAGGTCGAGGCCGAGTGGGAAGTGCGGAAGGCTGAATTGCTGGCGCGCGCAACGGCCGGTGTCACAAACTGCAAGGGGTAAGGATACGCTGGCTGCGGCGTCGGTTGCGGACACGTGATGCGCAGCTCGACTACGTTGCAGAGCGCAATCCAGCAGTAGCGGTCCGGCTTGGCGAGGCGATCAGGGCTGCGGTCGCGATGCTTGCGGACCATCCTCAGATGGGTCGGGTGGGGACGC
>Ga0265338_10008990_pt1 | contig 12015 bp, 12 predicted proteins | sample 42126metaG_FD_193579 | JGI IMG/M metagenome (GOLD analysis project Ga0265338, IMG submission 193579) | Rhizosphere microbial communities from Carex aquatilis grown in University of Washington, Seatle, WA, United States - 4-21-26 metaG | ecosystem: Host-associated > Plants > Roots > Rhizosphere... | reverse complement strand
TGTAATACATATTTTCTCCTCGCATCGTGAGGCCGGTGAGGAGAAGATGATTCAAATTCACGGCCTTCGCATTGGGCGCGCCCGGAACATCGTACCGGAAGCGATTGTTGTCGATCCATATTTGATCGACGCTGATCACCCAGGGCAATGCAGCAGCGACGGACGGATTTGATTTTTGTTTGTTTCTGGATGGAGGCAAAATGAGAGCAACGTTTGTGTTCTCAAGAGAGAGATTCTTCACAGCAATGCGATGTGCTGGAAGATCAACTTTTTCTGCCAGAATCGATGAATTTCCAAGGTCAACGCTGTACCGTTCTCCCGCTGGGACATTTTCATAAACGAAATGAATATCAGCCAGCGATACAGCACTACCCCCGATGTCGGCGATTGAAGAATGAGACGTGTCTGAGGGCGATTCTTTTGTTTGTGTAACGCTTACTGTAGAATTCGCGAGAGATACTTTGTCGACGTGGAACTTTATTCCATAAAGATCAAATTTATCCACGGTTGCCTTCAGAGCGCCGAGCTGGAACCGCAGGTTCAACCCGCTCACATTGTCATCATACGTCGCATGAATGCCGTTGAGGCTCAATCCACCCAAGCGTATTTCCCAATGAGGCCCTACGGATGTATCAGGATTCCTGCTGGTAACAGCTGAATGTGGACTGAGCGCATCCACGATAAAATCAAAATTATAGCTGCTGTCCGGCAACGTGCGGATTACGTGGGCAGTGAGCGAGTCAATCCGGATGTTCGTCACATTGATTTCATGCGAGAGAAGACTGAACAGGTTCACATCGACCGCCAGAGTTTGGATAGCCAACAAGGTGTCCCGTTCCTTTGTTTCTACGAATATGTTTTGCAGAACTACGGAATGTGTGAACGCTATATTGATGGCCCCAACTTCGATGTGTGTATGGGTCTTAGCCGATATTGAAGAAAGTACCTTTTGCAAAACGTATTGCTGCACGCCGTGCAGCTGAAGAGCCGCAACGGCGAGAATAATCAAGCCCAATGCGCCGGCGAGTATCCATACCGCCGTCTTGATTGCGCGTCGAATGTAGGTTTTTGTTTTGTGGTCTTTCACAATGTTTTGAAGTATTTGATCATCCTACTCAACAGGGATACACACTAGATGTAATCAAAGAACAAGGACACAGACGGCGAGGGGGATGTCTTCGCCAGAGTTTTGGCCCCCTCTTGTCAGGGGTTTATGGCGAACGACCGATGTGGGAAGAGAGCGAAATGCGGACTCTGCCAAGCGGGACCAAAAGAACCATTCGACGAGAGTAAATTCTCCCGTACTTATTTATGTCGGGGCGTAGCCGGTCGCAAGTGTACGAACAAATAGGACGATTACGTACTCGAGTCCTTCTGACGGGTAACTTTGACTCCCGTGATAATTGCGACGCCCAGCAGGATTATTGACACCACAACGATCCAGGGTGCGGGTACATGCAATAAGGCGGCGCCGTAACACAATCCTCCGATGACGATAACAAATCCAGCAACATACAGTATGTAAGACATGACATTTCCTTTCCGTCAACATTGCCGGCTTCTTGGCCATTCAGACAGCCGAGTGGAGGAGACAGCCGACCACTCTGCCTCATCTCACCTGGCGCGCAACTTTTGCGACACGGAGGCGGCTTTCTTTTTCACCGTATCCACCAAATCCGCTGCGCCTTGTTTGACGCCATCATAATCGCCGACGGCATCATCGACATATCCACTAAGGGTATCTTGAACATCTTCTGCGCTGTCGGTAATCTTGCGAGCCATTCTCTCCCTTATCATAGCGCCTTTTGCCGGAGCGAATAAAAGACCGAGGACCGCACCTGCGGCAACACCGACGGCTGCACCTATCATCACTTTTTTCGAGCTCATTGTTTTATTCCTTTATTGTTGGTTCTTGGCAATAATGCCGAGCATCATGGATAGAAACGCAAGTCCTTGCGATTCTCCAACTGCTTTGTGTACGCTATTTCGTTAATTACCAACTCCTTGACTGCCATATTTTTCGTTTTCATGTGCATCGCGGCGGGCCACACGCGCACGCTGCGGATCGACTTTGTGCAACACGACGCGAACCGCACCGGCGTTCGGAAGAATATTAGAGCCAAATCGCATTGCGTATAACCGGGTGAATTCAGCGCCGAAGAGGACGATTTGGGAGGAATAAAATGTCCACATCATAATGATAACGAGCGAACTCGCTGCGCCGAATGTTGAGCCGATCCCGCCATTGCCGAGATACAGCCCGATAACAAGTTTCCCGATAGAAAACAATAACGATGTCACCGCGGCTCCTACCCAGACATCTTTCCACTTAAGGATCGCGGCCGGAACAAACTTGTACATGAAAGCAAATATGACAGTGATGCCGACAAACGATACAATAAAATCAAGAAGGCTGACGAATCCTGTCATGATTGCGAGACGGTGACTCAGGTAGTCGCTCATTGCAGCCAGAATCGCGCTGAAAATGAGAGATACCAGGAGAAGGAAACCGATTCCCAATATCATCGCAAATGACAAAATTCTGTCCCGAAGAAATGCCCGGATGGTGCCGATCGGTTTTTGCCGGATGTGCCAGATCGTATTCAACGAATCGCGAAGCTGTATGAACACTGCCGAAGCACCCAGCAGAAGCACCACGAGGCTGAAAATCGCAGCGGGAACATTAGAGCCGGATTTATATGCGTTCGTGATCAGGCTTTGAACAAATTGCGCGCCTTCAGTGCCGACCAACCCGCGAATCTCGGATACGAGACGGCCGCTCGCCGCGGCCTGACCGAATCCGAAGCTCGAAAGTACAACGACAAGAATGAGGAGCGGAGAAAGAGAAAATACAGTAAAGAACGACAGCGCTGCTCCCTGCTGCCCAATGTTGTCATCATCCCAGGCAATTGCAGAATCCTTAAGCAATAGCCAGATACTTATTAAGCGAAGTGTTTTCATAATAGTGTCAGCGCCCGACCGGAATTTTCCAGAAATTTTCTCTTTCATGAATGCGGAGAGATGCGTTCGCTCAGATCTCTAGCGCTATTTTTTCAGGTCACACGGTTGCTGAAAATAATTTGTCAGCGTATCGTTTCCTTCGTACAGTCCATTTACTGTGTCCCCGGTACGCTGATTTGTGATGTTTCACGGAGTGGTCCCGGCACTTTCCAGCATTCCCATCCGGAGTGGTTCTGCTTCCCTTTCGAGCGTCCAAAACTCGCCGGCCGGTAGAGTATATCCACACCATCGCTCATCGTCGGCAACGCATACGCCGGCAAGTCGGCACAATCACAATGTTCGGTCATGAGTGCGCGGGCCGGTGTCTCTCCGTTAAGAACGGTCAGCGTTCGATCATACTCTGAGTGAACCGATCCAATAAACCGTTTCACACTGTCTGCGTCGTACACTGCAACGCTGACTGATGTCTGGACATTCCTCGCCAGCCTGTCGAATGACTTGAGGGCAAATTTTTGCGCAAAAGCAGACACACTATCGGCCCGCAAACTGGAGTCAAGCCGGTTCAAGGCACGAAAATCGAAGTACGACAAATGGAGATTGTCGGGAGAAGCGATAATGTATCGCGCAAACGATCCAAGAGCGCCGACGGTATACGGTGTTCCGCCGAAACACGTCGAGAGCACCATAAGATCGAACTTCGTAGAAGAGCCGGTGAACCCCTGTAATCCGGCCTGCAGGTCATGGACGGTGAATGCCCGGTCCGGGGACGACGCATCGTAGCCGGCTCCGCCGAATTCAGGAATTTCGTGACCGCAGTAAAGAAAAATTTTCACGACAGCGCGCTGGCTTTCCGTGTGAAAGCGGCGATATAACCCCACTTCGGGTTCGAACCGTGACTGTTCGTTGCCGCGCCAATATGATTCATGCGCAATGAGCCGACCGTTCCTGTAATAAACGAATTCGCCATCAGGTAGAGGGAAGAAAAACAAGAAGTGGTACTTTGGCCGCTGATGAAAGATAAACACCTCCGCATGAGGGTTTTGCACGGCAGCCAGCGTTACCCCTTCCAATGCCTCTTCGTCAGCTTTGTGTTCGTTGCCGCCGGCATCGTGGTAGAGATAGTCGCCGTCGCCGTGATTTATGCAAATGATCGAATACGAAACCGGAGGCCAGCTCTCATTCGTTTGCTGATCCTCACGTTGAACTGAAAAGTTATCGCTGCATGAAGAAAGAAATAGTACGAGCGCAGCGCAGCCAACGCTTACGAAAAGCGTCGAGTGCGGAGCGCTCATAACGGATCGACGTTGTTGGCCTCGCATTCCGAACTCCCGAAACCTTCGCTTTGTGGAGAAACTACCTGGCTATAAGGACAATCAGGATAACAATCAAAAGCAACGTGACAACACTGATGGTAATCACCTGGTCGGCCTGCTCCATATCCTGAACGACATAGTTGGAGAAATCATTGAGCTGTCCGTCCTCCACGCGCGCGTAACCGTTGTTACCGGCAAGTTCATCCTGCTTTTACTGCAAAGCAGTTTTGAAACGTTCAACACCGGCATGGTCGTCTTTCGAAATCAGCGGCGAGTTTTGAACCATGTTCAGGGCTTTCGCCATGGTTTGAAATGACTCGTTGAGGATTGCCCGCTTCTCGGACGCACTGTTCGTTGCTTTTACTTTAGTGGCCGCATCGTTAAAATATTTTTGAAGTCCGTCTTTCCCCTCGGCGTTGGCAGAGAGAGCCAGGACAAACATCATGACGATAAATCCAAAAACTCTTCGTGCTTTCATTGTTGCTCCTTAAATGGGATGAACGTGACGTGTAATGTTCTATAACAACCAGGGTTATTCTTGCAAACAAAATCGTCTCTGCTTGAACGTATTGGTTCACATTGCCAACAGCCCGCCGAAAGTCGATTTTCCAAATGTCTAAGAGAACTCGTTACGGCAGAACAATTTGCTTCCTCAGAGACTAAACTATGAGCACAATCAGCAGAATGATCAGAAGCAACGTAACAACGCTGATCGTTATGACCTGGTCGGCCTGTTCCATATCCTGGACGACATAGTTGGAGAAATCATTGAGCTGCCCGTCCGCCACTCGCACGTAACCGTTGGTACCGGCAAGTTCATCCTGCTTCTCCTGCAACGCGGCTTTGAAATGATCCAGGCCGGCACGATCGTCCTTCGAAATCAACGGCGAGCTATGAACAATGTTCAAAGCATTCATCATGGTTTGAAATGACTCGTTGAGGATTGCCCGCTTCTCGGACGCACTGTTCGTTGCTTTTACTTTAGTGGCCGCATCGTTAAAATATTTTTGAAGTCCGTCTTTCCCCTCGGCATTGGCAGAGAGAGCCAGGACAAACATCATGACGATAAATCCAAAAGTTTTACGTGTTTTCATTGTTGCTCCTTTTATAGGATGAACGTGGTGTAACGCTTCTATAACAGCCAGAATTATTTTTGCAAATAAAATCGTATCTACTCGAACGTTTTCGTGATCAATGCCGGCGTTCCGCCGTCACTGTTTTCGCTGCCGCAAAAAAATCAGCCAAATCCGTCGCGTCCCCATTCTTTGCTTCTTCAAAAGCTAAAGAGGATCCCCGCCGACAAAACGTAGAAATCGCTGTTCAAGCCGTTGCTTCCGGGAAAACTTTTGAAATTGTAGTTCAGGAAAACGTACCTTAAATCGGCCACGAGCCTTGTGCCTGAATCGAGCGGCAGCTCCACTCCTCCGCCGAAATGCCATCCGAATTTTTCCTTTGTCTCGCTCACGATGATCGGAGTAATACTATAGTCGATGGAACTGTTGTACCATCCCGCACCCATGGCTCCGTAAACATCGGGGATAGGGTAGAGTAACCCTGTCACCATTACCGGCCAGCTCCGCACATCCACCAGCCCATTGCTGTATACTTCTTCCCTGTAATTGATCGATCCCTCAATTCCAAACTGACTCGAAAACCTGTACCGCATCGAAACCCCTGCTGTTCCTCTGGCATGGTCGGCGTCTTGTGCCTTATAATAACCGATTTGGGGCCCGACCTCCAAGCCGCTCTGAGCCGCCACTGTCGCAACAGATAAGAGTATGAGGACCAACACAAAAATAAATCGAGAGAACATTTGCTTTTGCTCGCCTTCAATCGATAAGTTTACGATGCACCATCAACACGCTGTTCAATGACATTTGTCGGCTGGCGATGTTTTTCAAAACCCGTCAGAACGTCTTCTAAAACTTGTTAGAAACTATCGAATAATTTGTCGCATAGAAATCACCCAAAGGGATGAAAGAGTAGTTAATCCCATCTTGTGAGAGAAGATCTCGCCGAATCCGTTGTAACTGCACTTGTTTTTAGGAGAGGACTGTCGCAGGAGAGCCTTTAGAAACGTACCATTTGACCATGGCGACTTTCAATGCGTCGTTGACGACAAGGCAGGAGACCATCGCACAGCCGAATAGGGAAAGTGTCTGCCACCACGGCAAGGGAACAAGGCCTGAAAATCCGGCGTATGTCACTCCCGTTCCAATAAGCACTTCCGCCAGAACAGCGGCAACAACAGCCTTGCTAGGCATCGTCGCCCAAAACCAGCGGCGTTCACGCGCGGAAACGATGGAAAAAGCGGCAAAATAGAGGAGGGTAAGGAAACTGAATGTATAGAGAAGACTATCGTTCGCCCCCAATCCGAAACGCGGCCAGGCGAGCAATAAGAGAACAAGCGCTTCTCCGACCATCAACACACCCAACACCACCGAGACATTGATGAGGCGCCCGATGTTCCATGTCTCCGGTTTCTTGGAGGGCCGAACGTGGTCTGTAGCCAGAGAGATTTTTGCGAAATCGGTTACGAAGACCAGAAGTAACATCGCAAAAGCGGACATGACGAACCTACCGGTGACGACGAATGCGATCGCTACAAAAGCAGTCTTGAGGATCGTCCGGCTGATTTTGTTGATGATGTACGTGAGGATGCGCTGGTAGATCGTCCGCCCATCCTGGACCAACGCTACAATATTCGTCAATCCGGGTTCGGTCAGAACAACACTCGCGGCCCCCTTGGCGACATCGGTTGCGGTGCTGACCGCAATGCCGACCTCGGCTTGGCGAAGCGCGGGGGCATCGTTGACCCCGTCGCCTGTCATCCCGGTCACATGCCCCGCAGCCTGAAGATGCTTCACGACAATATACTTGTCCTCGGGATATACTTCGGCGAAACCATCGGCTCCTGCCAGAAGATCGACTCCTTTGTTTCCCGGTTGAGAACTCCCCGCTTTCAAGTCTGTCACACGTCGGATGTTCACCAACCCAACTCCGCGGGCAATTTCACTCGCGACCGGAAGCGCATCGCCGGTAAGCATTTTTACTGCAACACCCAGGTCAAGAAGTTCCGCAATGAGTTGCTTAGCATCCGGTCTGGGGGGATCATACAGCGTCACCAATCCGACCAGCGTCAGTACGCCCGTCTCGGCGCCTCGCGCCGCCGCCAGCGTCCGGTATCCTTTGAGAGCCGATTCATTGACACGAGCTTCCAGCGACTTGATTGCAGCGGAGTCGAGTCCGCATGCCTGTGCCACAGTTTCCACTGCACCCTTCATCATCCGCAGTTTCTGTCCATTCTGCAGAACCACAGCTTCAGTCCGCCGGTTCTTCGCGTCAAAAGGGGCGAAGGAAACTGGTGTGACACCGGGTCTGCCATCGAAAACATGACGCTCTTTTGCCGCGGCGAGAATCGCAAGGTCGATCGGATCCTGGTTTGCATCCTGCGACGCGAGCGCGCCGACGAACAGCACGTCTGCTTCCGTCATATGCTCCATCGGGACAACTCCCGTGACGGCCAATTGATTCATCGTGATCGTACCAGTCTTATCGACGCAGAGAACGTCCATCGTTGCAGCATCTTCTGCAGCGCTGAGGCGCGTGACGAGTACTCCCCGCTTCGCAAGTTCCTTCGACCCGACAGCCATGCTTACAGTGAACATCACGGGGAGCGAGAGCGGTATGGCGCTCATGAACAGGATGAGAATGAGCGGGACCATTTCGAGAAGAGGCGTGCCGCGCATGAGGGAGACGACAACCACTGCGCTCAGCAGCGTGCCAACGACGAGAAAGAGCCAGCGGACAATTTTGGCCACCACTGCATCTATATGCAGCTTTGGTTGAGCCTGCTGAACAAGCTCCGTGGTACGGCCAAAATAAGTCTTCGCTCCCGTCAACAAGACCACGCCGGTCCCCTCTCCCCGGCGGATGACCGATCCTGACGAAAGCACTTCGCCGGATGCTTTGTCAGCGTCTTTCGATTCGCCGGTGAGCGCCGACTGGTCTACAGTCAACGTTCCCGTAATGAGTTTGACGTCGGCAGGAATGATGTCGCCGGGACGCACGCGGACGATATCGCCGGGAACCAACTCACGTGCGGGAATGAGTTGCCAGCTTGATTCGCGCAGTACCCGTGCACTGACCTGCAGCCGCCGCCGCAGCGTTTCGACAACACCAGCCGCCCGGTGCTCTTGAACAAAACTGACGGCGGCATTGATAACGAGGAGTGCCCCGACCACGATGAGGTCAGAATATTTTCCAGTCACGGCAGATAGGACCATAATCACTTCGAGCATCCACGCCGAGAGGCCCCAGAACTTGCTGAGAAATACGAAAGCCGGGTGCCTTTTTTTTTCAGGCACTTCATTAAAGCCGCTTTCCTTGCGGCGTGTTTCGACGTCAGCACGCGCGAGACCAATCTCGGCTTTCACATGGAGTGCTGCAAGCGCATCGGCCACAGATGCGGAGGCGATATCAGGAGGTTTGATGTTTGACGGGTTCCGCTGCGATGGCTCGGCTTGGATTATTTTTCCTGTTGTGCTCAAAGTTAATATCCTCTATCGCGCGCGTGGTGATGATTTATGCTTTACTTCTTCTATTGTCGTGCATTTTTTTGCCTACCCAACCCTATAATGGGAGCGGAAATTCCACCTCCCCCTTCCAGAGGAACATAGAGAGGAGGTCGCAAGAACACAATATTTATTATCGAAACCGCATTAGGAAACAATGGACATCTCATTCAACCAAAACTCCGGCGTCATACAGTGCATCATGAATTCGTTGATCGCTCCTCAAATCCGGTCGCCGACAAATTGGGCAAGGAGATAAACAGGGATGAGGAGTTGACATGGTAATGTAAGTAACCGGCGGAATGGTTGATGAAAACGGCCACCAGAATGCACCGAGATAAATACGCTGTTTACCTACGACGATAACAAAAGGCACTCCAGCAGACGAGTATCGGTCAACGCTCATTTTCTGGAAAACCGAGTCTCCTCTACCGTGCAGATCAAACTCATGTGTTGACCAACGATAGACTTTGATGTCTCGCGCTGAAAGAAACGGCTTTGAAGCCAATGCAAGACTATCCAACGGCAATTTTATTGCCTGAACAGTAGTGACAAGAGAATCTTTCAATAAATATATTTCAAATTCAGTCGATGAAAAATTCGTGTTGATTTGTGCATTGTCTAAACTTGGCAGAAGAAAAGCACAAAGCACAAATAGTCTGAAAGTGTATTCCATTAATTTTGTCTCCTGCTTTCGCCGCAAGTGCGGATTTGTTTTAGAAGCCGCGCTCGTTTAGCTCCGGCGCCGCATTGTTTATGCCCCCGCGCAGTCCATCGTTATCCTTCGACGCATTGTACTCGCCGCGTCGCGCCGCCCGGTTGCACAACGCTCGATGATACAATGCTTTCTGCGCCGCCGTCACGTTTTCTTCGTTGCCCTGCCATATTTCCAAAGCCGGTTGCTGGATGCAACATTTATTTCATTAGCACAGATGGACCCATCATGAACGGCAAGCTCAGGCAACTACCATCACATTCCATTTCAACTCGGTCAAATTATAATTGCACAAATTGAGCAAGAAACTCTATTTTTTGTTGTCAGCGGGTTTATCGTCGCCTGGGATGCCGGATGATGTGCCGCCATGCTGAATTCTATCGACGGTATCCTCGATTTTCCTGATAAGCCACAACACTCTACTTATGAAGCCTTTTGGTCTAAGAATCAGCGTCGATTGTATTTCTTCGATCTCCTTCCCAAGTTCGACATGGAGGGATGGAGACTTGGATATTGAGAGGACCTGAGATGGATAAACACTTCGATGCCCCGTGATGAGAAAACTTACGACACAGGCAAGAGTGGCATAAGGCCCAATTGCCGGCCCGAATAATTCAATGGCCATGATGCTGGCAGCAATCGGTGTATTGGCCGCACCAGCTAAGACGCTCACGAGGCCGATAGCTGCAAATGTCGGCACATTTAAATTGAGGAGGTGAGCGTAGGCCACTCCTGCAGTTGAGCCTATAAAGAAAATGGGTGTAACAATTCCACCGCTTCCGCCGAAACTAAGAGTGATGCTGGTAAACAGAGGCTTCAGAAGAAACGCATACCAATCAGTGTTATTTCCTTTAAGACTGGACTCCACAGTCTCCAGACCAAGACCCAGGTAGCGATTTGAAAAAAGATACGTTAGCCCAATCAACAACATCCCCCCGACGATACCTTTGAAGGGCGTCCAAATGCGAATCCGGTTCGCAAGTTTCTCACCCCACTGAAGGGCTTCTATAAGGAATATCGAACATGCCCCGAAGAAAAGTCCTGCAAGAAGAACTTTTATCAAAAATCCTTCGGTGAAAACCGGAACAACGCTGATTGGTTCGTTAAAGTAAGTAATGCCGAATGAAGATGAAACATGATATGCAATGATCCCGGCAATAAATGAAGGCAACAAAACATCATACATCAATGCTCCAACAAACAATACTTCGACACCAAAGATAGACCCTGCAATTGGTGTTCCGAAGACTGAGGCAAATCCCGCACTTATTCCGCAAATGACCATTTTCTTGCGATCATTATCATCAAACCTGAGCAGGTCACTCAAGAGCGACGTAAGGCCGGCCCCAATTTGTGCGCAAGGTCCCTCCTTGCCTGCAGAACCTCCGGCAGCAAGTGTAATGATAGTTGCAACAAGCTTAACGGGAACAACAAGAATCGGTATTTTCCCGGCCCGTTTGTGAACAGCCTCAATAACTTTTTCTGTTCCATGCCCCACCGCGTCGGGGGCAAGATACTTTATGAGCAATGAACTCACAAAAAGGGAAACGGGAAGAAACCAGAAAAACTGAGGGAGCTGAGAACTTAGTCCCGTACTCCAGGTCAAAACCTTTAGGAAGAAAGTTACCGCCCCTCCAACGACGACCCCTGCAATCGATGCAAGAAGCACCCACTTGATGATACTTATGAAGAGTACCGTCGATTCAGTAACCGATTTTCTCATAACATTCTCTTTACGTGGCGCTGCTTCAGTTAAATCCAGTTTCAGTCCAATTTGTACATCGGACGGTTTGTCGGACAGCAGTCAATTGGCCTCGCACTATACCGCACTCAGCGACATTAATGTAACGAAAAAGTAAGACTCTCCAAAATACGAATCCTTCAATCATCAAATATCAAATCCAAGGGGCACAACGAACGGACATCATAGGAGAGAAAATTGAGCCACAACATGAACATATCGGCAAACGGTACATCGTTAAAAGCGGGTTAGTCTTAGTCGACGCGCGTGAAAAGGAAACCCTCTGCGTGCGTATCATTGGAGGGTTTCCCTTTCTTTCGCACGTGAGAGCTAGGAGTGCTTTTGACTCCAGTATTTCTGCTCTGCACGTTTCTCTGCCGTTGTCAATCCAGCCGCAGGCGGTATCTTCAGATGTTCACCGATCCTGATAATATCTGGATCTTTGATTTGATCTCTATTGGCTTGCCAGATTTTCGGCCAAAGGAATGGGTTGTCATAGATCTGCTGCTTCTTCGAAATATTCCAAAGGCAATCGTGGTACTTTGACCAAGAACGCACAACATAATGTTGTTCCTCTGCTGCCACGATTTTGACGGTGGCAAGGGTTGCACGCAGATTGTCGATATTGCTTTTAATTTTCTGAAGACGCAGATAGTATCGTTCTGCATCCGCAATCCGCTCCTTCATCATATTGTCTTTCACGGCCTGCAC
>Ga0265338_10008989_pt1 | contig 12016 bp, 7 predicted proteins | sample 42126metaG_FD_193579 | JGI IMG/M metagenome (GOLD analysis project Ga0265338, IMG submission 193579) | Rhizosphere microbial communities from Carex aquatilis grown in University of Washington, Seatle, WA, United States - 4-21-26 metaG | ecosystem: Host-associated > Plants > Roots > Rhizosphere >... | reverse complement strand
ACATGGAGCCGGAGCTCCTGGCTGGGGTGGTGTCCAAGGAAGGCGACGTCTACGCCCTGGGCGTCTGCCTCTACGAGCTCGCCACCGGCCGGCTTCCCGCCGCGCTGCCGGGCCTGCGGCCGGCCAGCGCGTGGCGGCGCGGCCTGCCCTGCGCCTTGGACGCCCTGGTCGAGGACTGCCTGGTCGCCGACCCGGCCCAGCGCCTGGGCTCCCCGGCCGAGTTCGGCCGGCGGCTGGCGTCCTTGCTCGCCCCTTCGGCCGCGCCCGCGGCCGCCGCCGCTCCGCTGCCCGTCGCGATTAAATAGCCGGTAAAAAGGCGCGTTCCCCATTGATTTTCCCGGGACCGGAGTCTACACTGCGCACTATGAACCGGCGGCGCCATGCCTGCGCGTTGGTGCTGCTCGCGGCCCTGGCCGCGAGGGCTTCCGCCGACGACAGCCGCCCGCGCCAGCTCGACGGGACGCTGGCCGCCCCGCCCCCCGCCACGGGACGCGTCTCCAAGGATCCGCTCACCAGCGTCACCTATCAAAACGCCAATCCCTATTCCGTCGGGACGCGCCTGGCCGGCACCGTCCCCCGTCTCGACGCCGCTCCCGCCGCCTCCCCGGTCGACCAGGTCCAGGCGCTGGCGGAGCTGGCCCAGCGCAAGCTCGAGGTCGCCGATTACGAGGGAGCCCTCGACCCGCTCAACCGCCTCATCGTCCTGCAGCCGGACAACCTCGATCTCGTCATCCGCCGCGCCGAGGCCGAGAACGAGCTGCAGCGCTACGACCAAGCCGCGGCCGACGCCAAGAGCGTGCTCGCGCGCGACGCGCAGAAGGCGCGCGCTTGGTCGCAGCTGGCCTACGCGTTGGCGCGCCAGAAGAGCTGGCTGCAGGCGCTCGAGGCCTCCCGCGAGGCGCTGCGGCTGGACGCCTCGGACTCCACCGCGTATTACGTCCGCTATCTCGGCGCCGGCCACGCCGGCGACATGAACGAGGCCATCAAGGCGATCGAGTCGGCCGCGCGCCTAGACCCCCGCTACATCCCGCTCAACGAGCGCGTCCGCCAGACCGGCCGCTTCGTCGACCCGAAGGACGAGCACGACGCGCCGCCTCCCGCCAAGCGCCCCTGGGACGGCATCCCGTTGTGGCAGCTCGGCCTGGCGGCGGTGATGTTCTTCGGCTCCTCGGCGGCGGCCGTGGGGATGTCCTGGTTCAAGGCCGTGCGCAACAAGGTCCACACGCTCCAGTACGCCACGCCGGCCTTCGCCGTCGGCCTGCCCGGCCGGCAGCGCCGCATGATCGGCAAGTACGAGGTCAGCCACCTCCTCGGGCGCGGCGGCATGGGCGACGTCTACGAGGCCAAGGACCTCGCCCTCGAGCGCCCGGTGGCGATCAAGCGCATCTCCGATCAGCTCGCCGACATGGCGCCCAAGGCCCGCTCCATGCTCATCCAGGAGGCGAAGATGGTGGCCAGCCTCCATCACCCCGCCATCGTCGACATCTACGAGATCCTCGAGGACGGCAAGGACGTCTACCTGGTCTTCGAGTACGTGAAGGGGCGCACCGCCCACCAGCTCCTCGCCGACCGCGGCCGCCTGCCGCCGCAGCGCGTGGCCGACATCCTGCGCCCGATCTGCAAGGCCCTAGACTTCGCCCACGGCCACGGCCTGGTCCACCGCGACCTCAAGCCCGCCAACATCATGGTGACCGACGACGGCTACGTCAAGCTCATGGATTTCGGCATCGCCCGCTCGCTGCTCGACGGCGCGCAGAACGCGGCCTCCGCGCCCGCCGCCGCGCCGCCCGCGGCGCGGCCGTGGGGCGCCGTCCCGGGAACCGGCGGCACGATGGCGCAGTCCTCCACCGTCGTCGGCACGCCCTCCTACATGGCCCCGGAGATGGAGAGCGGCATCGTCAGCCGCCAGGGCGACATCTACGCGCTCGGCGTCTGCCTCTACGAGCTGCTGACCGGCCGCGTCCCGTTTTACTCCCTCGACCAGAAGCTGCGGCTGGACTACGTCAAGGCGCGCGACCTCGTCTCCACCCTGCCGGCCGGCCTCGACGACCTCATCGCCCTCTGCCTGCAGCCGGACCCCCGCCAGCGCCTGCAGAGCCCGCGGGAGCTGCTCTCGCGCCTCGACGCCGTGATCACGCCCGCTCCGGCCCCCCGGCCGACCTGAGCTTTACCGTCTTTTGGCTGGCGCGATCTAGGATCGAGCCCTATACTCCACGTCATGAACCGACCGACTCTGCTCGCCGCGCTCGCTCTCTGCTGCGCCTTGCCCGCGGCAGGCCTGGCCGGAGACGGCGACCTCACCCCGCCCCCGGCGGCGAAGGGCCATCAAGCGCCGATCACCGTCGGCTTCGAGTGCCCGCGCATGCGCCTGGATCCCTGCAAGAACGTCACGGGCGGCACGCCGGTCTGCGAGGACGGCGAGTGGGTCTGCGAGAACGGCTGCAAGGGAGGGCCGCCGCCCTGCGTCTTCGGCAAGAGCGGCCAATGCGTGAACCGCCAGTGGCAGTGCGTCGACACCAACGGCTCTTGCACGGGAGACCAGCCGGAGTGCGGCGCCGGCAAGACGGCGCAGTGCGTGGCGGGCGCCTGGAAGTGCCAGTTCGCCTGCGACGGCGCCCCGCCGTCGTGCGGCCCCGGCCTCGTGCCCAAGTGCATGGGCGGCTTCGGCGGCGGCTGGCAGTGCTGGACCTCGGGCGACGGCGGCAACGGCTGCAAAGGCGATCCGCCCGCCTGCTTGGCGCCCGGCGTCAACAATCCGATCTACGGCCGCACCGGCACGGCGACCTGCCAGGGCGGCCAGTGGGTCTGCCCGGGCGCGAGCGACAGCGGCAACGACAACAGCGGCACCCCGGTCATCGGCGGCGGGCCGAACTCTCAGGGCGGCCAGCCCTCCATCGGCAACACGCGCTGACGGCGGCGTCTACGCGGCGGCGGGAGCGGCCGGCGTCGCGGCCAGCCAGGCCTTCAGGCGCGCCAGGCCGTCTTCGATCTTCACCGTCGGCACGTAGCCGAGGTCGCGGCGGGCGGCGGAGATGTCGAACCAGTGGGCCGTGGTGAGCTGCGCCAGCAGAAAGCGCGTCAGCGGCGGCTCGTCCTCGCGCTTGCGCAGCGTCCACCAAGCCTCGTAGACGGAGGCGGCCGCCTTAGCCGCCCAGAGCGGCGCCTGGCGCTGCACCGGCGGCTGTCCGGCCGCGGCGAGCAGGCCGTTGACCATGAACCAGAGCGGGCGCGGATCGCCCTGCGAGATGAAGTAGGCCTTGCCGGCGATCGGGCTCTTCGGGCCCAGCCGCGCGGCCGCGAGATAATGGGCCTCGGCGGCGTCGTCGATGTAGGTGGTGTCGACGCGCTTGTTGAAGTCGCCGATGCGCTTGAGCTTCTTTTGCTGGGCGACGAGCCGCGGCAGGAGGTTGGTGTCGCCCGGCCCCCAGATCAGGTGCGGGCGCAGCGCCACCGTGGCGACGACGGCGCCGTTGGCGGAGAGGACCATCTGCTCGGCCATGGCCTTGGTCCGCGAGTAGTCCGAGTCGAAGCGCGCCGGGTAGGGCAGCGATTCGTTGCCGCCCTCGCAGTCCCCGCCGTCGAAGACCACCGAGGGAGAGCTCGTGAACACCAGCTTGGGCACGCCGGCGTCGTGGCAGGCGTGGATGACGTTCTTGGTTCCGTCCACGTTCACGCGGAAGTAGTCCTCGTAGCGGCCCCAGAGGCCGACCTTGGCGGCGGCGTGGAAGACGACGTCGCAGCCCTGCACGGCGCGGCGCACGGCGGCCCAGTCCGTCACGTCGCCCTGCACGCACTCGCAGCCGGCCGCGGCGGCGCCGGGGTACGGGCGGCGGCCGAAAACGCGCACCTGCGCGCCGGCCACGAGCAGACGGCGGGAGATCGCCCCGCCCAAAAAGCCGCCGCCGCCGAAGACGACGGCCTTCACGAGACCTTGCCCTCGGCCCAGACGGCGAGCTTCTCGCGCTGGATCTTGGCGTTGTGGCGGGCGTCGACGGGCAGGCTCGGGTGGAAGAGCACGCGCTTGACCGGGGTCAGGGCGGCGAGCTCCCGGGTCAGCGCCTCGGAGGGCTTTCGGCCGGGCTCGAGCTCGACGACGACGGCGGCGGCGCCGCGCGCGCTCACCAAAGCGCTGCGCCGCACGGCGGGATGGGCGTCGAGCACGCCCTCCACGCAGGCGGTGTAGAGCGTGGCCCCCCCTTCTTTCGGCACCACGCGCTGGCTCTTGCGGCCGCAGAACCAGAGTCGGCCCTCCGCGTCGAAGCGGCCGAGGTCGCCCATCCGGTGCCAGAACGTGTCGCCGTCGGCGATCTTGGCGAGCCGGGTCGCCTCGGGCTTCTCGAAGTAAGCCGGGCTGGCGATCGGGCCGCGCACGCAGATCTCGCCGATCTGACCGACCGGCAGCGGCAAGGCCTCGGCCACCGGGCCGTCGTCGACGGCGATGACGCGGACCTCCACGCCCGGCGCCGGCCGGCCCACGCAGACGCCCTGGCCCTTCGCGGTCAGCGCCGCCGTCTGCGCGAGCTCGTCGTCGGCGGCGCAGGCCACCGGCAGCGCCTCGGTGGCGCCGTAGGGCGTGTAGATCCGGCAGCCGGGCGGCAGCGCGGGGCGCAGCCGCGCGAGCACGCGCGCGGGCACGGGAGCGCCCGCCGAGAGCACGCGCTCGAGGCCGGGGATACGGCGACCCGTTTTCTCCAAGAAACGTCCTACTCTATCGAGGAGGGCCGGGGAGCCGAAGAGCTGCGCGGCGCCGTGCTTCTCGATGGGGCCCAGGATCGCCTCCGGCTCGACCGAGCCCGGCTTGGTCGCGTCCATGCGCGGCAGGACGACGGTCATGCCCAGCGCGACGTCGAAGAGACCGAAGAGCGGGAACGTGGCCACGCTGACCTGGCCGGGGCGGCAGCCGAAGAGCTCGCGCAGCGCGTCGATCTGGGCGCCGAGCATCTCCTGCGTGTAGACGGCCCCCTTCGGGGTCCCGGTGCTGCCGGAGGTGAAGAGGATCGCGGCCGGGGCGCCGGGCTCGGGCTTGTCGGGCGCGCGCAGGCCGGACGCGCCGCGGCGCAGGGCGCCCAAGCCGACGGCTCCCGGAAACGAGCCTCGCGCCGCGATCTTGAGCCTCAGCGTCCCCTTCCCCCACCCGCCCAGCACGCGGCCGAGGTGGGCCTTGGGGCTGCCGATGAAGACCTCGGGCTTGGCCTGCCCCAGGCACTCCTTGAGGTGCTTCCAGCCCACGCCGGGGTCGACGAGGACGGGCACGGCGCCGATGCGAAAGAGCGCGAAGGCCAAGGCGTAGAGCTCCAGCGACGGCGGGACCATGAGCGCCACGCGCGTGCCGGAGGAGACGCCGACGGACTGGAGACCGGCGCCGAGGCGGGCGCACTCGTCGTCGAGCGCGCCGAAGGAGATCGCGCGGGCGCCGTCGAGCAGCGCCGGCGAAAGCGGCCGCTCCGCGGCCCAATGGGCCAGGCGCTGGGCGACGTGGGCGGCGGGTCTAGCGGCGGGCGCCTGCATGCTTCTTGGCGAAGTCGCGGACGGCCGGCAAGAGCTCCGGCGCCGCGTCCTCGAGGACCAGATGCCCCGCCGCCGGGAACTCGCGGTACTCCGCGTCCGGCAGGCGGGCCTTCCATTGCCGCAGGAAGTCGGGCGTGAAGACGAAGTCGCGCATGCCCCAGGCGACCAGGGTGGGCAGGCCCTGGAGGTTGGAGACGTTGTCGCCCAGCCACAGCATCAGCGGGTGCGCGGGATCGGAGGGCGAGCGCGGGATGTCCTGGACGAAGCGCATCACGGCGCGCCGGCGGCTCCAGCTCGAATACGGGAAGCGATAGCCGGCCTCGACCGCCGGCGCCATCGGGCGCGTCACGCAGTGCTTGATCATGCCCTCGACGAAGGCGTTGGCGCCCTGCACGAGCAGGGGGCCCAGCGGCGTGCGCGAGGCGCCGAGCTGCCACGGCAGCCGGTAGCCCGGCCCCGGCAGGAAGCCCGCCGTGTTGAGGATCACGAGCGCCTTGACGCGCGCGAGGTCGCGCAGCGCCCAGGACAAGCCGATCGGGCCGCCCCAGTCGTGCACGACGAGGGTGACGGGGCCGACGTCGAGGGAGGCCATGAGCCGCTCGAGGTCGTCGATGCGCGAGCCCAGCGTGTACTTGTACTCGGAGTCCGTCGGGTTATCCGACAGCCCCATGCCGACGTGGTCCGGCACGATGACGCGGTGGCCGGCGCCGGCCAGCGTCTTGGCGAGGTCGCGGTAGTAGAAGGACCAGGTCGGGTTGCCGTGCACCAGCAGCACGGGATCGCCGCGTCCCTCGTCGAGGTAGTGCAGGCGGATGCCGCCGCCGCGATCGAAGCGGCGCTCGGCGAAGTGGTAGAGCGAGCGCCACGCCTCGTTGGCCATGCCCGATGTTACCATTCCCAGCCGAGCATGAGGCAGTTGAGCCCGCTGCCGATGCCGAGGAAGGCCACCTTGTCGCCGGGGGCGAGGAACTCGCGCTCCTCGGCGAGCGCCGCGGTCAGAGGCAGCGAGACGGTGCCGATGTTGCCCAGGAACTCGAAGGTCGAGAAGTCCTTGGCGAGCGGGATGCCCAGCGTCTCGAGCACGTTGCGGCGGTGGGCGCCGCCCACTTGATGGCAGACGACCTTGTCGACCGTGCTCGTCTCCCATGTGAGCTTACCTAACAAACTTTGCCAGGTTTGCCGGCCGAGCCGCACGCCGTGCTTGAGGACGGCGGCGGCGTCGGTGCGCATGAAGTCGCGGTCCCAGAGGCAGAGATCATGATGCTCGGGAGCCGCTTGGTACGAACCCCCGAGGAGCTTTCGGCGCCTGCCGGCGCCGAGACTTCCGTCCGTCAGCAGCACGGCCACCGCGCCGCTGCCGCCGGTCAGGGTGGCGAGCGACAGCCGGAAGTGCTCGCGCGTGGGATTGGCGAGCATGCTCGCGATCATGCTCTCGTTGATCTCGCGCGCCGACTCGCAGGAGACGACCAAGCCCGCGCGGATCTGGCCGAGCTCGATGCGGTTGGCGACGTCCAAGATCCCGTTGAGCACGCCGAGACAGGCGTTGCTGAGGTCGAAGACGGCGGCGTCGCCGCGCACGCCGAGCGCGTGGGCGACGGCGCAGGCCGTGGCGGGCTCGCTGCTCTCGCGGCAAACGCCGGCGTAGATGAGGCAGCCCAGGTCGCGCGCCTCCACCCCCGCCCCCTCCAGCGCCTTGCGGGCGGCGGCCGTGGCGCCCTGGGACAGCTTGAAGCCGGGATCCCACCAGCGGCGCTCGCGGATGCCGGTCAGCGCCTCGAGCTGGCCCGAGCCCATGCCGAGCGCGTCGTACACCGGCCGGATCCGCTCTTCCAGCTCCGCCGACGTGACGACGTTCGGCGCGAGCTCATAGCCCAGGCCGCTCAGCAAGACCTTCTCGTATCTCACGGCGCCTTTTGCCCCGCGACGACGAGGCGGTAGCCGCCCGCGTCGAGCACCGCCTTGGCCGCGGCGTTGACCGAGGCCGTCGACGCCCGTCCCACCATCTCGCGCAGGCGCGCGCGGTAGTCCGGCGGCGCGCCCAGCCCCCACCACGCGGCCAGCCGGCGCGCGCGCGCCAGCGCCGTGCTGTCCCAGCGGTCGAGCGAGGCGAGGTAGGACTCCTTGACGCGCGCCACCTCGGCGTCGCTGAAGCCCTTTTGGTCCACGGCGGCGAGCTCGCCGTCGAGGGCGGCCAACGCCTCGTCCCGGTTGGCCAGCGCCGTGCCCATCGTCACGAACGCCGCGGACCGCTCGCGCAGCCCCGCCGGCGTCGACCAGACCGAGTAGGCCAGGCCTCGGTCCTGCCGCAGCTTCCACAAGCGGCCGGCGACATCGCCGCCGAAGGCCTGGTTGGCGAGGACGTAGCTGACCCACTCGGGCGTGCCGTAGGCGGGCGCGGGCCAGGCGAGGACGAGATAAGCGGTCAGCCTGCCCGGCATGTCGATCGTCGTGCGCGCGCCGCCGGAGGCGAGCTTGACCGGCGTCTCCACGGGCGGCCGGCCGGGCTTGGGCCGCGACGCCTTCCCCCACTCCCGCGCCACGGCCGATGCCTCCTCGGGTCCCACGTAGGCCAGAGCGGAGCGGTCCAGGGAGAAGCGCTCGTCCATGAACCGGCGCAGGTCCGCCGCCGTGATGCGTGAAAGCGACTCGGGCCGGCCCTCCGGCGGCGCCGCGTAGGGCCCGCCGGAAAAGAGGGCCTCGTAAGCCGCCGCCGACGCCACCCAAGCGGGCTGATCCCGCAGGGCGCGCGCCCGCTCCACCAGCTCCTTTTGCACCAGCGCCCAGTCCTTCTCGCCCAGCGCCGGCTTCTCCACGAGCTCGCGCAGCAGCGCCACGGCCTCGCGAGTCTTGCCCGCCGGGGCCTGCAGGGTCAAGACGACCTCGTCGCGATCGGCCGAGGAGGAGAGCAGAAAGCCGTTCTCGTCGAGATACTTGCGCAGGGCGAAGCGGTCGCGCGCCGCGGTCCGGCGCGTCAGCAGCTCGGCGACGGCGGTCGCGAGACCCGGCTTGTCGCCGTCGTAGCGGCTGCCCGCGCGAAACGCCAGCGCGTAGCCTTCCATCGGCGAGCCGACGCGCGGCTCGTGCCGGAGCGTGGAGCCGTTGGCCAGCCTGGTCTCGGAGACGGGAGCGTCCGTGACGGCCAGCGCGGAGGCCGCGGCGCGCGCGCGCGCCGCGAAGTCCGGAGGCGTGCGGCCCTTGGGGTGGACGGCGCTGACCAGGAAGTCCGGCGACGCCAGGTACTTGCGCGCCACCCAGAGCACGTCCTGCGCCGTGACGGCGGAGAGCCGCCGCTCGTAATCGGAGAACAGGCCGTAGTCGCCGTAGCAGTCGTCCTTCACCAGCTCCTGGGCCACGAGCCGCTGGTCTTCCTTCTCGGCGGCGTGGGCGTTGAGCAGGCGGCGGCGGGCCAGCTCGAGCTGCTCCGGCGGCACGCCCTCGCGCGCCACCTTGCCCAGCAGCTCGAGCAGCGCCTCGACGCCGGCCGCGGCGTCCTTCGGCGCGGCCTCGGCGACGATCGGCAGCCAGCCGCCGGGGTAGCGGCGCGGGATGAGCTGCACCTCGACGTCGTCGAGGAGCTTGCGCTTGGTGATGAGCTCGTCGCGCAGCAGGGAGGTGCTGCCGTCGCTCAGGTAGGCGGCCAACAGCGCCATCGGGAAATAGTCCGGGGAGACGGCCTGCGGCGCCGGGAAGGCGAGGAGCAGATAGCTCTTGCCGGCGTCCCGCTCCGTCTGGACCACGTCGACGCCGGGCTTGAAGGGCAGCGCCCGGTACGGGGGCGGCTCCACGGCCTTGGCGGGATAGGCGCCGAAGCGCTTCTCCAGGCGCGGCAGGAGCGTGGCCGAGTCGAAGTCGCCGACGACGGCCAGCGTCATGTTGTTGGGCACGTAGTGAGCGTCGTAGTAGCGCCGCACGCGCTCGACGGCGGCGTTCTGGACGGATTCGAGGGTGCCGATGGTGCTGCGCGAGTAATACGTCTCGCCGGGGTAGATGCGGTAGCCGGCCGCGTCGAAGAGGTAGCCGGCCGGCTTGTCCGCGCGCAGCCGGTACTCTTCCTGAACGGCCTTCTTCTCGAGCTCGAACTCCTTGCCGCCGAACGCGGCGTGGAACATCATGTCCTCGTGCATGTCGAGCAGCCGCTCGAGCTTGTCCGGCGTGCCTTGCAGGATGAAGATCGTGTAGTCGTCCCAGGTGAACCCGTTGAAGTAGCCGCCCGTGCCGCTGACGAGCTCGCCGATGCGCCCGGGCGGGTACTTGCTCGTGCCGCGCATCAGCAGCAGGTGCTCGAGATAGTGCGAGTTGCCCTGGAAGTCGAGCGGCTCGGCGCTGGCGCCCACGCGCGCGCCCCAGACCACGGTCACGAGCGGGTTGGAGTGGTCCTCGGCGGTCAGGACCCGCAGGCCGTTGGAAAGGACGTGCTCGCGCGGCTGCGACAGCTGCTGGGCGCCGGCCGCGCAGGCCCAGGCGAGCAGAAGACGCGGCAGCAGCGGGCTCATACCTTCAAGCTCACCGCGAAGTCCTTCATGGAATAGATGGTGAGGCCGTCGACGGAGAGATAGCCGTCGGCCTTGACCGTCCGCGTCGCCTCGTCCACGGCGGTGACGACGGCCTGGACCTCGACGTCCTTGTTGACCGGGGTGTACTGGCCGCGGTAGAGCCAGGTGTGCGGCTGCCCGAGGGTCAGCGACTCGTAGCGGCGGCCGCGACTCGGCCAGCGGACGGCGGCGTAGGTCTTGAGCAGCTCGACGAAGGACTCGAGGCCCAGCGAGCCCGGACAGACGGGGTCCTGGTAAAAGTGCGCCTTGAAGAACCACTCGCTCGGGTTGACGCGGCGCTTGCCGAGGACAAAGCCGTGGCCCTTGGGCCCGCCTTCCAAGACGAGGGCCGCCTCGTCGAGCAGCAGGAGCCGGGAATCGGGCAGCAGCGGCCACAGGTCCTCGAGCGACGGCCGGATCAGGCGGGAACGGAAGTCGGCGCTCGGCATGAAGGGCGTAGCGCCCCGGATGCCCACCTGGGTGCCGAGCGCCTCCGCCGTGAAAAAGCCGAATTCGGTAATGCCGTCGTACACGAGGCCATGGCTGTCGTAGACCTTGAACGTGTAGTCCTGGATGATCATGCCGCCGGACTGCGAGACCTTGGTGATGTGGATCTCGGTCGACAGCGTGCCGGAGTCCGGCGTCACCTCCCGGCGCAGCGTGGCCGTGCCGCCCAAATTCCTGAACTTGAGGTCGACCGGGCTCGTCAGCGCGCTGCCGAGATAGGCGGCGAGCCACCCGCAGGGCTGCAGCGCCGCCTCGAGCAGCACGGCGAAGGGCATGGTCTTTTGGTTATGGCTCTTGAAGTACCAGGCCTCGCGCGGCACGTCGTACTCGGCGACGACGCGCCCGCCGGAGGACAGCTCGAAGGGCTTGCAGCCCTGGATGTCCACGACGCGGTCGAGGAACTGGTACGGCGGGCCGGGCAGGCGCGCGATGATGCGGTCGTCGTCGAAGGGCTTGTACGGGTCGCCGAACGCCACGGAGGGCTTGCCGACGGCAAAGGCGAGGATGCGGTCGTGGTCGAAGAGCGGCTTGCGCGGCAAAAGACTGTTGCTGGCAACAGTCTTTGGCTCCGAGGCCGCCCGCTCGGCGCCGGTCAGCTGCAGCGACATGTCCGTGATGAAGACGATGGGCTTGCCGTCCGAGTACATCATCGCGTCGGCGATGGCGTACGGCGCCGGGTTGAAGCCCACTTCCTTGAGCCAGACCTCGTAGTGGACCTTCTTGGTCGAAGCGAGGACCTGCCCGCGGCACTTCAGCTTGCTGCGCACGCCCGGCACCGGCTCCCACGTCGTCGTCGCCGGGTCGCCCCGGAAGCCCAGGCGCGTGAGCAGCAGGCGCATGGCGTGCAGGCAGCACTCGTACATGAGCGTGCCCGGCATCACGTTGTCGTCCTTGAAGTGGCAGACGAGGTGCCAGTCGTCCGGATGGATGTCCGCCTCGGCGCGGATGCGGCCCAGGCCGAAGCGGCCGCCTTCCGGCTGCAGCTCGAGGACCCGGTGCACGAGGTCGAGCTTGCCGCCGGGCAAGGGCGGCGACGGCGGCAGCGCGGCCTCCGGCGAGCCTTCGGCCGGCGGCGCCCAATCGACCGGCTTCTTGCCGGGCATGGGTTTGAGATCGTCCTCGGTGAGCACGACGCCCTTGCCCGCCGCCAGCTCCTCCTGCGAGAAGAAGCCCGCGCAGCCGTTGCGCATCGTGATGAGCGGCTTGCCCCCCACCGTGCCGTCGTACTCGAAGAAGAACAGCCAGGCGTCCCCGTGCTGGACGAAGCGCGAGAGGCGGATGTCGTAGCGGATGACGTCGCCGGGCTTGGGCAGCGCGCCGTGGAAGACGATGTCGGCGTCGAGCAGCCGGTAGACCGACAGCCCCTTGGTCCGGCTGTCGATGCCCAGGAACCCGGAGAGGAACAGGTCCGCCTGGCCCGCCTCCACCGCCACGCAGGTCGGGATGCGGCCGTTGTCGAGGTACCAGGC
>Ga0265338_10008988_pt1 | contig 12017 bp, 9 predicted proteins | sample 42126metaG_FD_193579 | JGI IMG/M metagenome (GOLD analysis project Ga0265338, IMG submission 193579) | Rhizosphere microbial communities from Carex aquatilis grown in University of Washington, Seatle, WA, United States - 4-21-26 metaG | ecosystem: Host-associated > Plants > Roots > Rhizosphere >... | reverse complement strand
AATGCGACCGGGAATTTCGTAAAGGTCGTTCAGCGGCTGCCCGTGCGGATCGAGCTGATGGATTACGATCCAGAGCAGACGGCGCTGTTCATCGGTTTGTCGGTGACGCCGTATGTGCATGTGAACGAGCAACCGACTGGGCCGGACGCGGGCAAGGTGCTCCAGCCGTACTTGCCGACGACCGCTCGGTCCGCCATGCCGGAGACCCTGCCATGAATTCGGGAGCGATCCACGTTCCTCTGGCGCGGCCGGCGGTAAGCCCCTGGCTGGTCGCGGTGGCCGTGGTGGTGCCGACATTCATGGAAGTCCTCGACACCACCATCGCCAATGTGGCCTTACGCTACATCGCCGGCGGCTTGTCGGCGCCAGTGACCGACAGCGAGTGGGTCATCACCAGCTACCTGGCGGCCAATGCGATCATTCTGCCGATTTCCGGCTGGCTCGGGACGCGGTTGGGGAGGCGGAACTATTTCCTCTCATCGATCGCCGTGTTCACGCTCGCGTCGGCATTGTGCGGGATGGCGACTAGCCTCGACCAGTTAATCGCATTCCGTGTCCTTCAAGGGTTGGCCGGTGGTGGATTGCAACCGTCGAGCCAGGGAATTCTGCTGGACGCTTTTCCCCAGGAGAAGCAAGGCTCGGCAATGACTCTGTTCGGAATCGCGGCACTGCTCGCGCCTGTCGTTGGGCCGACGCTTGGGGGCTATATCACCGATAACTACGGCTGGCGTTGGATCTTCTATCTGAACGTGCCTGTTGGAATGTTGGCCCTTCTTCTGTGCAGCGCCGTGGTGGTTGACCCGGCGTATCTGAAGGCTGAGCAGGTCAAAATGCGAAAGCAGAACCAGCGATTCGATACGCTTGGGCTTTGCCTGTTGAGCGTGACCATGGTTTGCTGGGAGATCGTGCTGAGCAAAGGGCAGGAATGGGATTGGCTGGGCGATCCGTTCTTTCGGGTGCAGTTGCTGCTGATCCTGTTCGTGCTGGGCTTATGTGGCCTGATCTATCGCGAGTTGCGGATCGCCAATCCGCTGATCAATTTTCGGACACTGGCCGACAGGAACTTCCGCTCGTGCTGCATCATCATTTTCTGCGCATACGGTGTGCTCTATGCCAACACGACGACGCTCCCGGCGCTATTGCAATCGCTGTTTGGTTACGATGCGACACGATCCGGATTGGTGCTTTCGCCGGCGGGGATGTTCGCCGTTGTGGTGCTCTTCCTCGTTGGCATGCTGCTGACAAGGGGCGTCGATGCGCGGTACCTGATGGCCGCGGGGCTGCTTACATTGGCCGTCGGGAACTACTGGATGTCGCAATTGAATCTGGGCATCAGCCCCTGGCAGGTGGTTTGGCCACGGGTGGTGGTCATCGCAGGGTTGTCGATGTTGTTCGCCCCACTGAACGTGGCGGCGTTTTTACATGTGCCCAAGGAACTGCGTGGAGCGGCCGTGGGATTGCTCGCGCTATTGCGCAACGAAGGCGGGAGCGTGGGGACTTCGCTCGCCCACATCATTCAGGTCCGTCGCGAGCAGTTCCACACGTTGCGGCTCAATGAGCGGCTCGACGGACTGAATCCGGCAGTCGATCAGGCATTGCAGCAAGGCCAGGCGTTCTTCGTGCAACAAACGGGCGACGCGCCGAGGTCGCAGCAAATGGCGTTGCAAGCAATGGAACATGTAAGAAATCAGCAGGCTTTGTCGTTGGCCTACTTTGACGTGTTTTGGGTTTCGGCGGCGGTTGCCGTGATGATGGTATGCCTCATTTTGCTGATGCGTCGCTCGGTGGCGGAGAAGGGAACCCATATTGGCGCAGAGTAGTGATTCAACAGGCCTACTTGGCCTGGGTTTCCTTCAACTTCTGCATCACCTCATCCAAGTTGAAGCTGGCCGCTTTCTGCCGCTGAGGGTATTCCTTGAACGTCATCAGGAACTGACCCACGTAGTCCTGGGCCGGGACCAACAGGAAGACATGGTCGATCAGCCAGTCGTAGTAGGTGTTCGAGGTGATGTCGGCCCGCTCGTAAGGGTCGAGCCGAAGGTTGAATATCTTCGGCACGCGCAGCGTGGTGAACGGCTCGGACCAGATCCGTAGCGTTCCGGCGGCTCGCTGTTCCATGAATACGAATTTCCAGTTGTCGTACCGCAGGCCCGTTAGCTGCTGGTCGTCGTTGCAATACAGGAACGATTCGCGCGGGCTTTTGTCCGCCTGCCCGGTCAGGTATGGGACCAGGTTGTATCCGTCGGTGTGGACCTTGTAGGTGATGTCCCCGACCTTGTAGCCCTTGAGCAACTTCTGAGTAACCTCTTCATCGCCGGCCATGGCCAATAGCGTCGGCAGCCAGTCGTGATGCCCGACGATCTGGTTCGACACGCTGCCCGGCTCGATCTTACCCGGCCAGCGGACCATGCACGGCACCCGGTAAGCGCCTTCCCAGTTCGAGTTCTTCTCGTTGCGGAACGGCGTCATGGCTCCATCGGGCCAACTGTTCATATGCGGGCCGTTGTCGGTGCTGTACATGACGAACGTGTCGTCGGCGATGCCGGCGTCGTCCAGCGCCTCCAGGATGGTGCCGACGTTCTTATCGTGGTCGATCATCCCGTCGTGATATTCGCTCTGCCACCGGCCCGACTGGCCCCTGCTCTGGGGCTTCACATGGGTGCGGAAGTGCATGTGCGTGAAGTTCACCCAGACGAAGAACGGCTTGCGAGCCTTGGCTTGCCGTTGGATGAATTCGGCCGCCCGTTTCGCGATGTCGTCGTCGATGGTTTCCATTCGCTTTCGGGTCAGCGGACCGGTGTCCTTAATGGTCTGCTTGCCGACCTTACCGAAGCGCGGGTCGACAGTATCGTCATCCTCGTCGGTGGCCTTGCAGTCGAGCACTCCACGGGGGCCGTACTTGGCGCGGAAAGCCGGATCCTTCGGGTAATCGGGGAGCTCCGGTTCTTCTTCCGCGTTCAGGTGGTAGAGGTTGCCGTAGAATTCGTCGAACCCGTGGACGGTGGGCAGGAACTCGTTTCGATCGCCCAAGTGGTTCTTGCCAAATTGGCCGGTGGCATAGCCCAGCGGTTTGAGCAATCCCGCAATGGTCGGGTCTTCCTTCCGCAGGCCGAGGGTCGCCCCGGGGAGCCCGACCTTCGTGAGGCCGGTCCGAAGTCCGTGCTGGCCTGTGATGAACGACGAACGGCCGGCCGTGCAACTCTGCTCGGCGTAATAATCGGTGAAAAGCATGCCTTCTTTGGCCACGCGGTCGATGTTCGGTGTGCGATAGCCCATCAGCCCCATCGAATAGGCGCTGATGTTCGACTGGCCGATGTCATCGCCCCAGATGATGCAGATGTTCGGTTTCTTGCCGGATTTCTCGGCCTGGGCGGCAACAGCTTCATTGTGCACGGCGAGGGCCACGAGCTGGTCCCTGCCGAGGTGCTCGCAGCAAGTCTCTCGGGTTTGGCAGGTTTCCGCCGGATCAGTCGGCGAGCTGGGCGAATGCGTGCTGGCCCCGGCCCAAGGGACCAGGCTGATGTTTCCCGATGCCGCCGTAAAGCCGAGCAACATCCCGAGGCCTATGGAGGCGATCGTCATTAACTTGGTGTTTTTTAGCATGGAACTCCACCGGGTTGTTCGACACATCGTATTGAGGCCAGGGGGCAAGCCCCTGGCATGTTTTTTCATTGAAAATCGCGCGATCGCTTGGTCCACATCTCGTTGGTGGTCACACATCGAAAGCCGACATGCGACATGCCGGTATCGGGACTGCACCCGTGCCGCGCGCTGGGCCGGTAACGGGAGCAGTAACTGTCGTTGCACAAGAACGAACCACCTCGTTGTACGCGTTGCGGCATGAACGGACGCAGCGGGTCGATGGTTTGGTCGGGGCCGATCGGATCGACGATCACACCCTGGCCGGCTCGCCGGCGATACAATTCGCGGTCGTACCAATCGGCGCACCATTCCCACACATTGCCGGCCATGTCTCGCAAACCGAAACCGTTGGCCGCGAACGATCCGACCGGGGCGGTCCGCACGTAGCCGTCGTCGGCCGTGTTCTTAAACGGAAACTCGCCCTGCCAGATGTTCGCCTGCCACTTGCCGTCGGCGCCAGGCCGTTCGTCGCCCCAGACATAGGGCTTGCCCCTTAGCCCGCCACGCGCGGCGAATTCCCACTCTGCCTCGGTCGGCAGGCGTTTGCCGGCCCACTTCGCGTAGGCCACGGCGTCGTCCCACGAGACATGCACGACAGGATGATCGTCCATACCCTCGATACCGCTGTCAACCCCCTCGGGTTGCCGCCAATTCGCTCCCGGCGTCCAGGACCACCATTGTGCGAAATCACGCGTATCCACCGGTCCGGCAGTGAGATGGAACACCAACGAGCCGGGCACAAGATCCTCCTCGGCGGGCGGCGGTGTGCCCGGCGGAGACTGTCGCAGAATCTCTTCAACATCCGGCGGCCTTTCCGCGGTGGTCACATAACCTGTCGCCTCGACGAAGGCGCGGAACTGGCTGTTGGTGACCTCGGTCTCGTCAATCCAGAAGCCATCTAATCGGACGCGGTGCTGCGGCTTCTCGTCGGCCCAGCCCAACTCAGAGTCGGTGCCCATCGTGAATTCGCCGCCGGCGACCCAAACCATACCGGGCGGGGCGTCAGCGGGATTTGCGTGGGAAGGCACGGCATCAACAGGTGCGGCGTCGCTCGGCGGCGGTGTCGCGCGCTCACCGTAGCGCACCAGGGAAAATGTCACCGCGAAGGCGGCGACACCCAGGAGTAAAGGGACCACGTACTTTGTCATAAGGTGCGCCAATGATCGTTGGTCCATGGTAGCAGAATTCGCAAGAATTCTATCTCGCGTCCATGGACTGAATTCTTGCGCGCTAGCGGGCACCCGGTTTCGCTGGAAGTTCTCAACGTTTTCAAATGTAGGGGGGACAAACTGTCCGCACTGTCCGCATCCGATACGCTTCCGTCACAAATGATTGTGCCACATCAACTTGTGTCAGATCTGCCTGCGGACAGGTGCCTCTTTTTCAACTGTCCGCAACTGTCCGCATGGAAGGAAAGCTTAGTAATTTTGCGTTGATTTCCTGGCTTCCAAGATGGCGCCGACAGGGGCCTGCTACAAGGCGATTCGCCGCTCTCCTTGTCCTACCGTCTGGCTCGCCGTTGCCAAAGGCAGCGGGGAGCGCGTTTGACGGCGGGAAGGCTGCCCAAATCTTGAGCACGCTTCGTCGGCCGAAACGCTGACTTGAACGGACAATTTTTCGAGTAATTACAAAGCCTGAAAACGTGTTTTATATCGAAGTTTTTGAGTTATTCTATTCGCGCCTGGCATTGCCGGATGGGCCGGCTCTCGCGCCCATGTGCCCAGCATTTGGCTGCCAGTGCGCGGAAACGATGCACATCCAACGGTTCGCAATTACCGTTTCCGCGAGTGCACGCGAAGTATTCCTGCGAGTTGGCCATCTTTGGGCTAGTTCGAATCTGCAAAATCCGCGACATCTGTGGATACACGTGCCGCTCGTCTAGCACCTTGTCGCTCCTCTTTCCCTGAGCCGTTTTTTTGTTTTCTATGACGATTCGGCAGATCGGCAGGGAACCACGAAACACGCGAAACACACGAAAGATGGCAGGATTCGCAGGGCATGAAATTCCCTTGGCATGCCATCGTTCGCGAATCGTGAATGCTGACGAGCTCGTCCGAGGCAACCGTTGACTCTTTTTTTTCGTGTGTTTCGTGTGTTTCGTGGTTGAAGATTTCTTTAGGTATATTGTCAGAAGGCCGACTTTCTTCTGTCCTTGAAACACGACCGTCTTCATCCGACATTCGTGCGATTCGCGTCATTCGTCGATCGTCCCGTGTCTCCGCGTCCCCCCGTTGAGCGCGAAGCGAAATCGGCCAAAGGCGGGTTGAGCTCTCGGCGATATCCGCCTATGGCGTGGCCACCGCGTCTCCCCTCTTCCTTCCGAGCCTGAGCCGTTTTTTTGTTTTCCATGGTGATTTCCGCGGCTTTTTGTGGCGCCGGTACCACTCCCGTGGGCGCGCGGCCGTCGGTCTCAGTTTGCTCGGCGCCTGATTCTTGACTGTCGGTGGATTGAACCGACAGGGCGCTGAAATCGGGCTCGACTGCCATCGCCTTAGTGGTAGGGTGGGGCAAGACCGCCTTAGGCGGGCGACGGCCCACCATCATCCATCACCGCAAGTGGTAGGGTGGGGCAAGACCGCCTTGGGCGGGCGACGGCCCACCATCATCCATCACCGCAAGGCTGACAGGGCACTCGCGAGGCGCTAAGCCCAACCACCGCCGCGGAGGGGTTTTTCGTTTCGTCGACATCATGAGTAATCGGGCGAAACATCTCCGTCTCATCCTGACCCGTTTTTTTGTTTTCCATGGTGATTTCCGCGGCTTTTTGTGGCGCCGGTACCACTCCCGCGGGCGCGCGGCCGTCGGTCTCAGTTTGCTCGGCGCCTCATTCTTGACTGTCGGTGGATTGAACCGACAGGGCGCTGAAATCGGGCTCGACTGCCATCGGGTTAGTCAACTTGGAGAGCCTGGCCATCTCCTCCTGGTAGACCGGTTCCTTTTGGTAGTCCCAGTCCGCGCGCTTGGACCTGTCCGTGCCGTCGCCCAGGTCTTCCCAAAAACCTTCGTCCTCGGGGCGCTCGTGTCCGTCGCGCTCTAAAAACCAGAAGTAGCGGCCCTTTGGCCCCCACCCTTCCCGGCGACCATCGACACCCGCGATCGCCTTGGCGCGGCAGACCACGTGCCACGCGAAGCCCGCCTCTTGGGCCGCTTCGCGCAGTTCCGTGACGGCGCGCGGATAAAAAACCAACTCCCGCCGCAGCCAGAGCGCGGCGTCCATCTGGTCGAGTTGCCCGGCGCTGGCGCCGAGCGCCGCCGCGCTCACCGCGGCGTCGCCCCAAACAATGCGTCCGCCCGACGCCTCGAAGCGCAGCCCCTCCACTCCCGCCTCCAGCGCGGCACGTAACGTCAGCAGGAACCGCCGCGCGGGGCGGCGCCGGTCGCGGATCAGGGCCAGCACGAAGGTGTCCTGGGTGATCGCCAGCAGCTTGTCGAGCCAGCGCCGCAGGCCGTGGCCCGCCGCCTGGCCTTCGATCGAAACCGCGACGACGATCGCCACCTTCCGCCTCCGCGCCAGCTCATCGAGCGCGCGCAGTGTCGCGAGGCTCGCTTCACTGAAGCCGCGGTGGCGCGAATCGAGCGAGAGCGCGCACTGGTCGATCACGACCAGTTCGATCGCCGGCTGGTCGGCCAGCGTCTCCTCGACGGCCCAAAGGTCTTTCTCGACGTCGAACCCTCGGGTGACGGGCTGGCCCTGCTCATCGGTGTCGGGGAAGTCGCGCAGGGTATGGATGCGGCGCATGTCGGCCCCGGCCGCGGCGAGACGGGGCTGGACGACGCCTTCGGCGCCTTCGCGCGTGAGCAGCAAAACCTTCCTGGCTTTGGGGATTTCGGCCTTGTCGGCACGGGCTTGGTCGGTATTGGTTTGGTCGTCGCGCGCCGCATCCACGCTGAAGCCGGATGCGCCAGGTTCGCGGCCGCGTGGAAAGGCATCGCCACGCGAGGCGCGGCTAACCAGGTCGATCAAGACCAGGCTTTTGCCCGCCGCAGCTTCGCCGGCCAGCAGGGTGAGCCAACCTTTTGCCACGCGACCCGGCCAGATCCATGACGTGTCGCAAGGCTGCACTGTGTCGAAGCTAAACAGTTGGGGTTTGCCGACGGGCGGACCGTTTTCGGTGGACCTGGTTTCGTTGCTCGCGTGCGCCGCCGCGCGCGCCTCGTCGGCGTCGATGACCGCCGTCTCCCGACGCGCCGGGTTTTCGTGTATCGGAATTCGTGAGAATTCCGATTTGCTCTGAGTAGGGCCACGGCCATACAAAATCGAAATGTCGAGCTGCTGCTCATGCACCGGCCGTGAGAAGCCTTTGTCGGAAATGAGCGATTGCATGATCGCGAATCTGGTTCTTGGTTCGTCGATCGTCGGTTGCAGTTTAAGCATGGTCCGCTCCTTGTTGAGTGGCTAGTGCCTTGTCATTTGTGTTTTGGGCAATTGTGCTATGGGGGTCAGGGTCTCGCAGTCCGTAGGGTCGGACAAGACCGCCCCGGGGCGCGCGACGGCGCACCGACGTCCTTCGTAGGAGGCCACGGGCTTGCCCCGTGGAGTTTCACGTTCGTTTCTAGAAAACGGTCCTTCTCCACGCCTCCAAAGAGGCCATCGGCTTGCCCGATGGAGTTTTCACGTTGGTCTCTAGACCGGGAAGCGGCCCCAGCGCGTCGTCCGCCCGCTCCCTCCATCCCCTGATCGCCTCCTCCCCTCTTCCTGTCCACCGCCTCCTTCATCCTTCTTTCTACACCCTGCTTGGCTTGGAAATGCAAACAAACAATTCCCACGGATCGTCCTGTCATCCGTGATGGCGGCCCATTTCACAAACCGTTGCAGCCATGCAACTTAGAACCCATCGCCCCAGCGCGAATTCGCCGCTCCCACGGTGCCGCGAGTCGAAGAACGCGGACTGCGGGAAACTTTTTTCATAGATTCTTATCACCCTTCCGGGTGGAAAGCGCGCCTCGATCGCGCTGCTAGTTTTGTCGTCACCACGAAAGTCGGCGCGGCCGAGAAAGTTGATGCTTACCGAGACTCCCCAGCGGAGAAACCCAATTCTCCCCAATCCCCATCGCCGGCGAGCAAGCCGCCGCCTCTTGATGCGGCCGTTGACGACGTCAATCGACAGGAAAAGCGGGTCAGAACGGAGAGAGGCGCAGATCTTGGCCGACGTTAGGCAGGTGAGCGGAAGGCTCGAACCGTGCCAAGGAGCAAGGTCCGATCGAGTTCAAACTCGATCCGAGAGCAATGCACCAGTATGATTTCGGACCGAGGTATCTGAAAGGCAGGGCGCGCCGAGGTATACGAAACGGGCCCAGTTTCGGCAGGATTCAATTCCGATGCAGCTGAATGTTCTCGTAATGTCTACCAAGCGGAAGCGACGGATTGCACCGAACCACTTGTGCCTGCGCAGTCTTCAGACAATTCCTTCTGGGCAACGGTTGGAACAGTGGGTCGCGCGTCTTTCCGATTCCGTCGTTGAAACCTGTGCAGCTTACGAGCTGTATGCCGGCGATCATTGGCAAATCGCAAGGTCGCTTCCCGGACAGGTCGCAATCAACGAATGGGACGTTTGCCTGTGGGTATGCTCGCCGGGCTACGGGCTAATCAAAGCGGGCACGATGGTCCAACCCTACTCCGCGACCCTGTCGGTTACACATCCCGATTTTATTTGCGATCGGTCAGCGGATGATCGCATCAAGGCTCAGCAGCGATGGTGGGCCGGCCTTTGCTCATGGTCTGGACCCGACCCTAATTCTCCGCGTTCGGTTGCAGAAATCGTGAAACGTGCGCCGAACACACCGATGGTTGTGATAGCCTCGCCGGCTTTCATTAAGTTTCTGGAACTCGATCTGCTGACTGCGCGAAGCGAAATGGCGACCACTGAATTACTGATTCTTATCTCTGGTGGCAGCAAGAAAAATGGTGTCCTGGCAGAACATCTTCTTCCAAGCAATGCTCGGCTCCAAGGCGCTCTCGGCGGTGCACTCATGTCGCTCAATGTGCGTACACTTCGGTATTTGCTCGATCAGCCGCCAGAGGTCAAGGAGCGGCTTGCCGACGCGTGGTCGGCGCGGTTGTTGCGAGTCTTAGAGCAATCGCCAACCATCGAGCGGCCGGTCAGAAAGCAGTTAACCGATGACGAAGTGAGGGACTTTATTCGACAAATGCGCGAGAGTCAGTCTCAAAGCAGCTGGAGTCCACTGTTGGCCAGACTGCGTGCGGTAGGATGTGCGTGTGAACAGAAGCGGTTCCGTGGGCTCTTTGCCGACGTACAACGAGAGTGAGCGTGAGACGTCGGTGTTGGCAACTGCGGTACCTGACGAAAAGTCAACATGTTCATTGGGATCGCCGGAGCACATACGACCGGATGGTTCTGGCTGCATTTCGACGAATCCCCAGGTTAACGAGCTCGTCCGTCGAGAGCGGCGCCAGGTCCGAGAGGTTCGCTATCCCCGCGCCCTCAAGTCGACGAATTGTCGCCGGACCAACTGCGCCAACGTGAGAGCGCCGCATGCTTCTGAGGATACCTCCGAGCGGAGAACAGTACTTCAAATGTTCCTGGAGACCGAACAATTGCTGACGCATCATACGGAAAACACGGGTAACGCGACGAATCCGATGTAGGTCTGCCTGGCAGTGTTCCTTGAGGCAGTAGAAGAAGCACCGCGTTTCCAGGATCTTGCTGAAGGCCGAGGTCATCCACAACATCGTGTCTCGCCACTGCTCTTCGACACCGACGAGATTGCTGATCGACCAGCGACGCTCCAGGTCGCTCGCCGAAGCTCCTTTTCCTCGCTCGTACAGAACGACTGCGCGAAGGACGGCCAAATAGGCGTGTTGCCGTGATGCGTCCGGGGTCAGGACCATCCCGAGGGAGCCGAGCAACTGATCCGCTCGGGACGCCCCTTTTTCCCCGCGAATCCAGTCGCGGTACAGCATGGGCACCTCCGGTGGATGTCCCTCCATCCAGGCATCGATGTGTCCGGTCAGGTCTTTGCTGAAGCGACGGATTGAAGGTGTTCGCTCGGAGAGGCACTCCAGCAACACAAGGTGATCGAGGGGCGTCCACCGAGACAGCGATGAATCCTGATTGTCCAGTTGCAGCAAATCACGGATCAGTTGGCCAGCCGCAGAAGCCATCTCGACGGGCAGGGTTGAACGGTTGGTGAAAAGGCCGAGTGTCGTGGGCTGGTACCGTCCGTCTTCGTTTCGGAAAGCCAGGAGACGAGAAGGATCGGCAAGCCAGGTCAACGACTCCGTCACTCGACAAGCCAGTTGACTTCCGCCCAGTGACTTCGAAAAGAACTGACGCAGGTCATCCTCAGAGATGCCGGCCTCTGGATGTCGAGCCAGTTGCGATGCCACCAAAGGAACAACGGAAGTCATCATCTCCGCTGTCTGCGACCGAGATGCCCGCTGAACCCCAACGAGGAGCACGGCTGGAAGGGGCACCACCTCGATTCGCAAGGGCTTCGTGCTCGCCATCATCACGCCGGCCTAGACCACGACAAAAGAAAAGAGATCGAAGGGTCGTTCCGGTCTGGCGGCATCGACGTACTGGTCGCCACATCCACCCTGGAGATGGGACTGAATCTCCCGGTTCGCCAGGTGATTCTTTACGATCTGCAGTCGTTCGACGGTCAGGAATTCAGGCCCCTCTCGACCAATTCCGTTTGGCAGCGAATCGGACGCGCCGGTCGTCCCGGGCTCGATGACGTCGGCGAAGCAGTTCTGCTGGCGCCGAACTGGGACAAGACAGCGGAGAGCTATCGCGAAGGTCGTTTCGAGCCCATTCGTTCTCAGTTAAACGCGCAATCGCCAAATAAGATGCGGTGCGAAGCTCCGTCGTCCTCAAACAGTTTCGCAAGGGATTGGGGCAATTGGCGACCTTGCCTGGGCGTAATGAATGAAACCGGATCGCCTTGCCTTGATGGGACGGGTAGGAACGCGAGATCAATTAGGCAGCCAGCCAACGTTTCCCGGAAAGCGTTGCCTTCAAACCAGGCGTCAGGTTCCCGTTCACCACCGAATTTCCCAGGCAGTGCGTCGTAGCCGACATCCCATCCAGATTTTTCCGGCCAGGGGGTTTCGACGAGCCAGGCCAGAAAGTTCTTCAACAGGAATGGGATCTGGCCAAGAATTTCCTCGTGCCATTCATTTCCTTCGATCTGCATCAGTTCGCGGCGGCTGACCACGAGTAACCAATCGGCCTGGACGTTGAGACCGAGCGGGAATGTGACTCCGGTCGGCAGGAGGGCGAACGCCGATCCTCGTTCGAGAGGTCTCGGATCACGTATTAAACCTCGTCTACAACACCATCTCGGATGGTCGCTGTCTCGAGGATTTGGAACGGCGGCGTCAGGACGAGGGATTTCTCAACATGCTGGGAGCC
>Ga0265338_10008986_pt1 | contig 12017 bp, 6 predicted proteins | sample 42126metaG_FD_193579 | JGI IMG/M metagenome (GOLD analysis project Ga0265338, IMG submission 193579) | Rhizosphere microbial communities from Carex aquatilis grown in University of Washington, Seatle, WA, United States - 4-21-26 metaG | ecosystem: Host-associated > Plants > Roots > Rhizosphere >... | reverse complement strand
GCCAGGGGCAACTCAATTCGCTCGGTTGCTTGTTTGTCCGCGTCAGCCGTGCTTTGGCCGCCGGCCATCTGGTATCAACTCAAACGAAAACTCACTCGCGAAGACCCCGAACCCCATGCCAACCTGCCCGGATCCGCTGCTCATCATCATTAACGCTGACGATCTTGGCGCTTCGCCCCGCGTCAACGATGCCATCTTCAGGGAACTCGATGCCGGCCGGATCACTTCAACAACCATCATGGCCAACGCACCCGCTTTCGATGATGCCGTTGAGCGCGTTCGTTCCTATCCCGGAGCCTCAGTTGGGGTCCACCTTAACCTCACCGAATATGAACCTCTCTCTACGTCCCCGGCGCTCAGGAACCTGCTCAACAGCGATGGCCATCTCCATACAGGCCTCCGATATCGGCCCTTCACGCCCCGCCAGCTGCGCGCCATCTACCACGAGTTCGCTGTCCAGATTCGCAGGGCACTGAATGCCGGAGTAAAGGTCTCCCACCTGGACTCGCACTGGCACATTCACACCCGGCCCGATTTTCTCCCTATCGTAAAAACGCTCCTGAGGGAATTCGGCATTCTTCGCATCCGCTCCCGCCTCAACATCTATCCATTCGACCAACCACCGAATCTCGCGAAGCGGATTGCCATCCCACTGTGCAATGCGGTTCTCCGCTCGGTCCCCGCCACCCACACAACCGACCGAATGGCCCGGTTATCGGTTTTTGTCGACAGGCTTAAGGCGGGACACAAGCCTCGGTTCCTGAGCATCGAACTTATGGTTCATCCTGGCTTGAATCACGCCGATTATGCTCCGGAAACCGCGCTGCTCGCTGGTGACTGGACCACACTTCTCTCCAGACCCTACCGCCTGGTGTCATTCTGGGACATTTGAAGATGCGACACTACCCGCTGCCCGGCTTCCTTCTCAAGTCTTCCCGGCTCCTCGCTCTTAATGCACCCTTCCTCGTAGGCAAAAGCTTTGAACACTGACTACCGGACATCACTTACTCGGGAACTTAAGTCGAACGCCCGGCCGGGCCGCTCGCTGCTCGTCCTGGGGATTCGCCGCCTGGCCAACTGGCTCAGATCGGAAGCCTTTTTCCTGATTCGCTGTCCCTACGCGCGCAGGCAAGGCTTCGTGCGAATTCCATGGAGCGTGAGGGTCTGGTCGCCGGGTCGCCGGCTGGAGTTCGGACATCGTGTGCAATTCGGACCTCGTTGTGTCATTGAGACTGATGTCGCTTTTGGAAACGACATTCTGATCGCCGGCGATGTCGCATTCATTGGGCGCAACGATCACAGGTTCGATATTGTCGGGCGGACAGTGTGGGATTCGCCTGGCAACCCTCCTGGTCTGACAGTTGTCGAGGACGACGTGTGGATCGGCTACGGCGCCATTGTGCTCTCCGGCGTAACCATCGGACGGGGATCGGTCATAGCGGCCGGGGCTGTAGTAACAGCTGACGTTCCCGGATATACCGTCGCCGCCGGAGTCCCGGCCAGGGCTATTCGGCGCAGATTCGATGACGATCAGAGATTGCTTCACGAAGAATTACTCGGCCGGGCTCGCGAAACGAAGTTACTCCACCGGAGCGAAAAATAGGCAGGCAGTTTTCAGTCCGTCTGACACTGTATCTACAAGTCCATGACCATTCTCCGCAACCTGTACACGCGTCGCTTCTTCAAGGAACAGATGGACAGCTCCCGCAGGTCGGCAGCGGCAGTTGTTCCCTTGGTGCAGTCGATTGTTCGCCCCGTCAGCGTGGTCGACGTGGGTTGCGGTGTGGGAACCTGGCTGAGGCAGTTTATCGATTGCGGGCTAACCGATGTGATCGGGATCGACGGTGCCTATGTCCATGAAGAGCTGCTGCAGATTCCTCCCGAAAGTTTCGTGCCCTGCGATCTGTCGCAATCACTGCCGGCGAAGCGGACCTTTGAGCTCGCGCTCTGCGTCGAAGTTGCCGAGCACCTGCCGGAGGCCAGAGCGTCCGGCCTGGTTGCGGATCTGGTCTCCCTCGCCCCGGTCGTCCTCTTTTCCGCCGCGGTCCCCGGCCAGGGTGGCATAGGGCATGTGAACGAACAGTGGCCCGAATACTGGGAGTCTCTCTTCGGAGTTCACAATTACCAGTGCCTGGATTGTCTGCGGCCTCTCATCTGGAACGACTCCCGCATTGATCCCTGGTACAGGCAGAACCTTCTTCTCTTTGTGCGCAAGGACCAACTGGCGCGATTCAGCCACATCGAGTCGGCCCCGCCATTGTCCATCGTTCATCCATCTGTCTTTCGGGGGAGAATTCGCCCGTCCCCGCGTTTGCTGTTCTACGCCCTGTTAGAGACCTCCCTGGCGAAGCTTACTGGACGCACGCTATGGTAACCGTTCAGATAATAAGAAAAATGATCTCGCGATCTTCCAGCATTAGGAGACGGCTGTCCTTATGAAATCGATTCTCGTGTCCGGCGGAGGAGGCTTCATTGGCAGTCACCTGGTCAAGCGCCTCAAGGCCGAGGGCTACTGGGTAAGAGTCGCTGATCTGAAGCAAAATGAGTTCTCCCAAAGCCCGGCCGACGATTTCCGCCTGGGCGACCTGCGCGATCCGGCCTTCGCAAAAGCCGTCGTCGAGGGAATCGATGAGGTGTACCAACTGGCGGCCGACATGGGCGGCGCCGGCTACATCTTCACCGGCGAACATGACGCCGCGGTGATGCACAATTCGGCCACAATTAATCTCAACCTGCTGGAACTCGGCCGACTGGCTGGCATAGGGAAGTTCTTCTATTCTTCCTCGGCATGTATCTACCCGCAACATAACCAGCTCGATCCCGATAATCCCATCTGCTCTGAGGACTCCGCCTATCCTGCCGCACCGGACAGTGAGTACGGCTGGGAGAAGCTCTTCAGTGAGAGGCTGTACCTTTCCTACATGAGGAACTACGGAATCGAAGTGCGGGTCGCGCGCTTTCACAACATCTTTGGCCCGGAGGGAACATGGTACGGTGGACGCGAGAAAGCTCCAGCCGCCCTGTGCCGCAAAGTTGCTGAAGCCGAACCAGGCGGCGAAATTGAGATATGGGGCGACGGCGCGCAAACCCGCTCGTTCCTGTACATTGACGAATGCCTCGAAGGTGCGCGCCGGCTCATGGAATCGGATTTCATCGGCCCTGTGAATATCGGATCCGAAGAAATGGTCTCCATCAACCAGCTCGCTGCGATGATCATGGATATCGCGTGCAAAAAGCTGACCATCAGGCATATTGCCGGGCCGTTGGGCGTAAGAGGCAGGAACTCCGATAACCGGCTGATCCAGGAACAGCTCGGATGGAGCCCTTCCCAGCCGCTCAGGTCGGGAATGGAGACTACTTACCGCTGGATCGAACGCCAGGTAAGCCAACACAGCGGAACGCAACTCGATGTCGATCGCGCGATCGCTGTACCGGCAGATTAGCCGGAGTTATCCAGGTGCTCACACTCTCCCTCTCACAGAACCGCAGTCGGCGCAGTAACCGGAGTCGGTTGGCGTGCGTCTCACATCCATGGGAAATTTCCTTCTTCCTTCATCTGTCATCCTCAAGCCCTGTTAAGCCAAAAGGGGAGCATTCATGTACATTCTGGCTTTTCTCGTAGCGGTCTCGTTTCTGTTGGGCTTTCTTATCACGCCCCTGGTGCGCGATGTCTCCAGCCGTCTCGGCGTCGTCGATCATCCCAACGATCGCAAACTTCACCCCAACGCAATTCCTCGCCTCGGCGGCGTAGCGGTTCTCGTCTCCTATGCCTTGGCGTACGGCCTAGCCCTCCTCGCCCACTTCAGCACCGATGCCATGATTCGCCGGGGGTTGGACCTCGTCTGGTGGCTCGCGCCCGCGGTCCTTATCGTTTTCATTACCGGCTTGATCGATGACGTAAAAGGGATCAAGCCGTGGCAGAAGCTCGCAGGGCAAATTCCCGCGGCACTATTGGCCTACTGGGCCGGCATCCACCTGGAAGGCATTGCCGGATTCCATTTCCCCATGTGGTTGAGCCTGCCTGCCACCGTCCTTTGGCTGCTGGCCTGCACCAACGCGGTAAATTTGATCGATGGAGTGGACGGGCTGGCCACCGGAGTCAGTCTGTTTGCCGCCTGCTCGGCTTTGTTTGCCGGGCTTCTCCAGAACAATATCGAGCTCGCCATCGCCACTGCGCCTCTGGCCGGGTGCCTGCTGGGGTTCCTGCGCTATAACTTCAACCCCGCCACCATCTTCCTGGGCGATTGCGGCAGCCTCTCCATTGGTTTCCTGCTGGGGTGCTACGGGGTCCTGTGGAGCGAGAAGTCGGTCACCCTGCTGGGAATGACCGCGCCGCTGATGGCGCTGGCGGTTCCGCTGCTTGACACCGTTCTGGCCGTCATCCGGCGCTTTCTACGCCGCCAACCCATCTTTACCGCGGATCGCGGCCACATCCACCACCGGCTGCTTGACCGCGGACTGACGCCGCGGAAGGTGGCGCTTATCCTTTATGGATGCTGCGCGGTCGGGGCCATCGCGTCCATCCTTATGATGGATCGCCAGGTGCACGGACTGGTCATCATCGTCTTTTGCGCCATCACCTGGATCGGGATACAACAGCTTGGCTTTGTTGAACTTGGCGCGGTGGGAAGGCTGTTTCAGCAAGGGGCGTTCCGGCGCACCCTGAGCGCGCAGATCGCGCTCCAGACCTACGAGGAGCAGCTTATCGCGGCGCCTACTCCGGAGCAGTGCTGGGAAGTGATTCTAAGTGCGTGCAAGCACACCGGTTTCCACCGGGTTGAGGTGAGCTTGGCGGGGAAGTACTTTGAATGGCAGGACGGGGAGAGTGCCCTGGAGACCTGGCAGATCTCGATACCTATCTCGGACGTTGATTATGTTCAACTTGCGCGGACCTTTGACAGCGGAACGCCGCCCAACATGGTGGCGCCGTTCGCCGACCTTCTGCGGCGGACGCTGGGGCCGAAGGTAGAGGACTTTGCTCCCGTGCGGGCGGGGCTGGAGGCGGAGCTGGCGCTTCAGGAGTCGGCTACGGGGGGATGAGGGGTTTTAAAAAAAACGGATATGTCGAGTGGGATGATGGGTTTACGCCCTAAATGTGCAGTGAATTGCGGGCCGTTTTTCCCACATTGTGAGTACGTGCTCCTGAATTTGAAAGCCCCGAGAGGGGCGAGCAAAGTACGGCGGATGGTTGTAGTTTAGGGCGGTTCGGGGGATGGGGATGTGATGGCGGATACAGGCGAAAAGCGGGGTTAGGGGAGGTGGGGGCAAGAGGGTGGATATTTTCGCCTAATATTCGCTTTTTCCGTTCGGCGGCGGGGCCCAATTCTGCACAATAAATGGTGCGTTTTGGGGTCAAATCTGGCTAGCTGGCTAGATTCTCGCGTATCTCGCTGGTATGTATGGAGTTAGGTATGATTGGCGGGGGTTTTGGGGATGACGTGGCCTGGGCGGCCGGCAAATCAGCAATCGGGCGGGTCGCTCAGAGTGGTCATTTTGAGGCCAGGATGCGCAGTGATTTCTTTCGGCACGACTGAACAGGTTGCTGAAAAGCTCGAGGGGGTGGTCGGGTTGGGGCAAAGAACCGCCGGGGCTAAAGCCCAACCCCTTAATTTGGAGCTTTTCGGCGGGACTGGAAGTCCCGCCCCTTCGCGTTTTCACCCCTTGATTGGAGTTTTTCCGCAGGCTGTAAAGTCGTGCCCTGTTACAAAGCGCGTGCAGGCGGAGTTTCGTAACGGTCTGTGAAGCGCGGGGCAAACAACCGCTGCGCCTACGGCGCGCCTCTCGCGATTTTCATGGTCTTCGCTGGACCCATGGGTACATTGGTACTCGGGCTGTTGGCGGGGGATGTGACTGGACGCGAAGATTGGCGTTGCCTTGAAGCTAGAAGCCACTACAATGAAATCGCGGTTACTGACAACTGAAATTGTGACACTCTCCCCTTCAACCGGGGCCCACTAACCGTACGCCAGCATTGGCACGAGCCGCGATCCGCTCCTTTCAGGGAAGCGAACGGGTCCAGTACCGATGAGCCGGTGGTCAGAATTGGAGAAAGCCAATGTCGCTTGGAATTCGCTCTTCATTCAGGATTTTGATGTTTGCACTCGCGCTGGCGGCGGCGGCCGTCCTCAGCGTTCCCGTGTCCGCGCAGGAGGGCAATGGATACGTGGACGACTGGAGCGCGCATCATGCGGTGTTTTCCAATCCCGGCTCAGAGCGGGGAGCGCTGGAGCGCGGGAAGTACGACGAGTGGTTCAAGGTGACCAACGATCAGCGCTACATGATGCAGCAGTTGCGCAAGGCTGAGCATGGGAGGGGGCACGGGAAGAACAAGGCCTCCATAAAGAGAGACTGGAGCATGGACAGCGGCAATGGAGTGGGAATCTCGACCCCCACCGTCAGCGGAATCCCCGGTTCGGGAACGGTTTCCACAAGTTCCACGCTGACGATTGATGGTCAGACCTTCACCGGATCCGCGCCGACGGTGGGAACGCAAACGGGAACTTTCGGCGGCTCACCGACTTCAGGGCAGACCTTCAAGATTGCCAACACGAGAACCGGCAACACGCTGACGCTGACAGCAAGTGCAATGGGCACGGCCACCATCACCATCGTTGCCCGGCCAGCTAACGGAGACACAATCAGCTTTGGAAGCAGCGGCGAAGTTTTCTGTTTCGGGAACGCCGTTAATTGCGGTGGGGCCAATTATCTCGTAGCCAGGCCTAATAGCACTACGACCGACGCGACCAACCTGGCGGCTGCCATCAACGCCGATGTGACGAATGTGACCGCTACTTCAGCCGCGAACATCGTCACTGTGAGCAATACCACTACGAGCTCGATCAACCTGGCCACGAGCGACGATGCCGCTATCAATCTGAATGGCGTCGTGCAGACCTCGACCACCATCCCCGCAAGCTCCGCGAACGGCTGCACCAGCTCGACAACGGGGACCTTCCAAAACGTTACAACCGGGAACTCGGGTCTGGCCGCAGCGCTTGCTGCCGCGATCACCAGTTGCAACGGTTCTTTCAGCAGTGTGGGCGTTACCGCTTCTTCGTCCAGCGCAACCGTCACATTCACAGCCGTCGCGGCGGGTTCGCAGTCCGAGACCCTGACCACTGGCCTGGGCGCCGCGTTCACGTTGGGCGGCACGTCAATCAGCGGCACCGACGGAAGCAACTCGTTAAATTCGTTCAAGTACTCAACAAGCGGAGCGTACGACACCGCGGCACAACTGGCTGCAGATATCGATGCGGCGATCATCCAGAACTCGACGGTGACGGGCGCTATGACTGTGTCCTACACTGCGGGCAACAACTATCTCACACTTACGAACAAGAGCGGGACCAGCTACTCGATCTCGACGGGCAGCTTTACCGCTCTCAGCGGGACCGGAACGTTGGCGGGGAATGCGGTCTCCTCAACGGTGCAGGCGAGCACCTATCCTGCCAAGTACGGCTTTTCAACCACCGACACGCCCAGTTGCAGCGATTACATTGTGTATCCCACGGGGTATGCCGGCGTAGCCGGCTCGACGGGGCAGGCGACGGTGGTGGGGTACGACAACCTTTACAAGACGACATGCAGCGGCAGCGTACCTGCTGTTGAATGGGCCTACAATACAGGTGCGGGCGCAACGGCGGGGCTTTCCCCGGTAATCTCAAACGACGGCACGGAGATGGCCTATATCCAGGTCAGTTCAAGCGTGGCCAGCCTGGTGCTCGTGAAGCCGGCCGCGGCCTTGACCGCGAATGAGATTGGCACCTGCACCCTTCACAGCACGACCTCGATAACCGGTTGCCCAGCCGGCTTTTTCTCGTCGGCGACTCTGGGCGCGCCCATTACTGGCACTGGTATTCCGGGGGGCACCTATATTGCATCCGGAACGGGGACCTCGGGGACCCTTTCCCAGGCGGCCGCCGTCTCGGCTTCAGAATCCGTAACCTTGTACGCGCCCACATTAACCACCCCCTACACCCTAACCGCGCAGTCCTCAGGCGGCGCTTACTCAACCTGCACTGCGCCGTGCTTCTACGCGATGACCCTCAACGGCAGCCCCAACGACACCAATTCCTCGCCGTATTACACCTACAACAGCGGTGTCAGCGACACAATCTTCGTAGGGGATAACGGCGGCAAGATGCACAAGTTCACCGGCGTATTCAATGGAACGCCGGGCGAGGTGACCACCAACTGGCCGGCTACCGTCAGCACGCAGACGAACAAGGTCCTGACCAGTCCCGTTTACGACGGGGGAGCCTCGCAACTGGTTTTTGTGGAAGACAGCAGCGGGTACCTGTACTCCATTACCTCAGGGACGAGCCCCGGGACGACAATACGGTCAAACCAATTGGTATGCGGCACCAGCGGTTTTGTTGACAGCCCCATTGTGGACTCGGTGACCGAATACGTCTACGTGTTTGTGGGAGAAGGCTGCGACGCAACGCCGGGGAACAGCTATGTCAACCGATTCGCCGCGGGCACAACCATCAACGCGAGTTATGGGACGTCGATTTCATTTGGGAACGCGGGCACCAACAGCGCCGCCACAGTTCAATACGACGGGGCATTCGACAACATCTACTTCAATGGGACAGGAAATAGCGGAAACCTGTACACCTGCGTGAATGGAACGGTATTTCAGATTCCCTTGTCGAGCTTTGGCACAACCATACACACTTTTGCCACGGAAGCCACCACGACGGGCAATGCCGCAACGTGCTCTCCGGTGAGCGAGTACTACAATACTTCCGGCGCCGGCGTCGATTACCTCTTCGTGAGCCTTTTGGCCAACGGGAAGACGGTGGGAGTTACTTGCGCGAGCGGCTGCGTTTACAACTTCAACATAACCAGCGGCGCGACCCCGGGCACCCCGACTGCCGCGTTGCAGTCGACCTCCGGAACGAGCGCCGTGGTGGTTGACAACAGTGGGACCGTCACGGGCGAATCACAGCTCTATTACTCTACCCTTGGCAACCAAAGCTGCGTTGGCAACGGTACCACAGGCGGCGGTACGGGTACCTGCGCGGTGCAGGCGTCGCAATCGGCTTTGCAATAACGGGAATAGCGGGCGGCGAGCGCAAGCGCACGGCAGGTGACCCAAGTTCTGACTAAAAAATGCTCCAGTTGGCAGCCTGGAAGCCACTACAATGAACTGGCGGATACCGAAAGCTCAATGTTGAGACTCTCCCCATCAACCGGGGCGCAGTAACCGTACACCAGAAATCGTCACGGCGCGCGTTCGGCTTCCCCAAGCAGAAACGAGCGGGTCCGGCACCGACGAGCGGGTGGTCCGATCGGAGGAAGCCAAGTGTCCTTTGCAAGCTGTTGTTCCACCAAGGTGTTTGTGTGTGCTCTCGCGGTGGCGGCGGCTGCTGTGTTTACCAGGCCGGGACCGGCGCAGAGCGGGCCGGCCATCGTGGTTGGCAGCCATCAGATTACGGGGCTGGCCGAGGACTGGAGCCATCGTCATGTGGTGTTTTCGAACCCTGGGACGGAGGAGAGCGCGATCAAGGGCGACCGGTATGACGAGTGGCTGAAGATTGTGAACGACCCGCGCTACGTGATGCAGCAGTTGAAGCGCGGGCTTCCGGTGCAGGGGCCGGCGGCGGCGGAGGCCGCATGGGCCGAGGGATTGGCCAGGGAAAACAGGGCGCCCGAGCGGCGCGCGACAATGGCGCCGGAACAGCACGCGATCCTGCCGCCGATCCTGGTGAACCCCAAGGTGAAGCATAAGGGCAATCCGACCCTGAACAAGGATTGGAACGAGTCGTTATCCACCACGGCTGCTCCCTCCGCATCGGCCTATCCGGCAAAGTGGACGAACAGCATAACCACGGCGGACTGCGACAACGATTTTGTGGTGTACCCGGCGGGGCAGCTTGGAGCTACGAACCAGGCGAGCATCATTGCGTACTACAACCTTTACAGCGGATGCGGCGGGACGGTTCCCGAAGTTGACTGGGCGTACAACACGGGGGGAGCGGTGACGCTATCGCCGGTGTTCGGATTCAGGGGGAACCATGTTGCGTTCGTGCAGACGACGGGGAGCGGCAGCGTAACCGCGAATACGACTACCAACAGCAAGAACTTCACCGTCACCTCCGGGACCATCAGCGCCAACGAGGTGGGCTCAGTAGTCAGTGCCACGGGGATTCCAGCCGGCGATACGCTCGCTAGCGTCACGGACTCGACTCATGGCGTGCTGACTACGGCGGTGACCACAGGCGGGAACGGCCGTACGCTCACGATAACGGGCGTGTCTCAGCTTGTGCTGCTGACTGTTCCGTCAGCGCCGCCGGGAACCGGAACACTGACAGCGCCCATTGCACCAACTGCCGAGACGGCTACAGCCTACTACAACAGCGGAAGCGGCTGCACAGCGCCCTGCTCGTTCACGGTGTCGCTGAACCTCAATCCGGCAGACACCTTGTCGAATCCCTACTACGACATAGCCTCCGACACGCTGTTTGTAGGCGACTCTGTGGGAAGACTGCACAAGTTCGCTCCTGTGTTCAAGGGAGTTCCGGCGGAAGTGACAACCAGCCTCTGGCCGGTGCCGATGAACCATGGCAGCGGCGATGCGCACCAGCTGGCGAGCCCGATTTACGATTCCACATCGGGGAATGTTTTTGTGGGCAGTTCCACGGCGGCGGGCGGCTATTTTTATGCGGTGACGGCGTCAACGGGGAGCATCGCCGCTTTCACGGCGCAACTTGACTCCACCAACGGGATTATGGACGGGCCGCTTGTGGATCCGACAGCCGGGAAGGTGTATGTGTTTGTGGGGAGGGACAAAACCACCAACACCCGAGCGGGGGTTTACCAGCTTGCGACCAACGCGACCGGCTGGAGCACGCCCGGCGAAGCTCAGTTAGGAACGACCGCCGGGGGGCTCGCGGGCGCCTATGAGTATGTGGGGACGTTCGATAACTCCTATTTCATGTCGTCGAATTGGGCGAGCCCGTCCGGTTACATCTATGCGTGCAACACCGCATCTCCAAGCACTCTTTATCAGGTGAAGATCGTCAGTAACGCGCTGAGCACCGTTACCGCGGGTCCCGCGCTGACGGCGGGGAGCGGCGGGCATTGTTCGTCGATCTCAGAGTTTTACAACAGTTACGTGGGGGCAACCGCGGCCACGGGCAGTGTGGCCGTCAGCACAGACCCTTTTTTTGAGATAGGCGAGACGGTGACTATCGGAACCGAAACCTACACATTGGAGTGGTCCGTGACTGCAAAAGACCAGGTCCAAATTGACCTGAGCCTGAGCGGCAGCGGCAACCGCGAAAGCCGCACAGCGCAGAACCTGGAAGCAGTGGTGAACAATGACTCGAGTAAGTGTTACGACAGTGGCTGCGTGTATTCCGGACAGACCGCGAATGCGAGCGCCACTGCCACCTATGCCGGGACGACAGTCAGCCTGACCGCGACAAGCCTGGGAACCGCGGGGGACTTTGCCGTCAGCAGCAGCAATTCCGGGAACTTCACCCTCGTCCCCGGGAACGACGGGTCTGATGGTACAGCGGAGGATCTTCTTTTCCTGAGTGTCTATCGGGGAGCCTTCACCACTGCCGGCTGCACGAACAGCGGAACCAATGGCTGCATCATGGCTTTCAATGTGGCTACTCCTGGAAGCTTTAATAGCAGCACAGCGCCGCTGGGCGTGCAGAACCTGACTTCTCCGGCTGCAGCCGCGACCGGCGGGACAATTATTGACAACGCCGCGCTGAACCTGGTGGCGGGGGGTGCGTCGCAGATCTATTTTGTGACGCAAAACGCAGCCAACACCGCCTGCGTGACTGGCGGAGCGAACGGCGTGTGCGCGATTCAGGCATCGCAAACCGCGCCGTAGAGTGGAAGCGGCGCCGGTACATGAGAAGATTGAGACGAAACGGAACGGGTGAGGATCAAGGGGTGAACATGGACGGGGAAGAGAAGATCCACCAGGAAGCGGACAAGGCGAAAGCCGCCGTGAAGAAGCCGTATGTGAAGCCAGCGGTGCGGCACGAGAAGGT
>Ga0265338_10008984_pt1 | contig 12019 bp, 11 predicted proteins | sample 42126metaG_FD_193579 | JGI IMG/M metagenome (GOLD analysis project Ga0265338, IMG submission 193579) | Rhizosphere microbial communities from Carex aquatilis grown in University of Washington, Seatle, WA, United States - 4-21-26 metaG | ecosystem: Host-associated > Plants > Roots > Rhizosphere... | reverse complement strand
TCTCTTGCTGAAAGCATAACCTCCACCCCATTAGCTGCCAATACCTCCAGTGCGCTGGCCCGTGCCGGTTGGGATAAGGCATGCGTGTCCATCCCCAGGAATAAAGGACCGTCAATTCCCTGTTGCCTGCGGTACAGGCAAATCGCCTGGGTAATGGCCAATATATGCCATTCATTAAAAGATTTTTTAAAAGATGAACCTCGATGACCTGAAGTTCCGAATGCAACTTTTTGCGCCTCAATCAAAGGATCCGGCACATCGGAATAATAGGAAGTAATCAGCCTTGGGATATTGACCAAAATCCCCGGTTGCGGAGGTTTTCCTGCAAGGAGACTTATGTCCGATCCTCTTGCCGGACACTCGCCGGAGCTTGTAGCATCTATTTCGGATAACATTGATCATCTGCTCTTTGATTTACTACGAAAAATTAATTATTACTTTTCAAAATCCGCTCTGCTTCCAGCCAATTATCTATTTCAGACCCGCCTTTTTCCTGGTGGATCTGATACGCCTGAAGTTGTATAGAATGATCATCCACAGCAGCCTTGGTTTGTGTGTTTCCGTAATGAAATGGTGCCGAGCCATATCCTTTCTTGGATATTTGCTCTGCTAGGTTTAAAAGATGATGTTTTGACATTTTTTCTCCTATCAGTATTTAAAACTCTTTTTATGATACACAACCCTCAAATAATTATTAACATTATCATCCCCGGCAAATATCGTTGCTATATCTTCTGCTGTCATTTTTTCTGATTCACTGTAAACTTCCCCCTCTAAAGTCGCGATCTCACCTTCAACGGTGACTAGAATATTATCAGTCACCAAAGATAATGACGTATCTCTACCCAGGGCATCTTGGATATCTATAGCCAGGTCGTCATCCGTCCCTGTTGTATTTAACCTAAAGTCATCCTTACGGATTGCCAGTGTCTCCACATCTTCTAAATCTTCCTTGGTTTCTACATCGCCCTCTGATGCCGCTCCTAACGAGATTTGAAAAATCCCAAGATCATTCTCTTTGTCTTTGTTGTGTGGTGTTTGCGCTGAGTGTTCATCTTTAGGAACATTTAAATCTTTCATTGTCATCTCCTTATTAAATAGATCGTGTTGACAAGTTCTTAACGCTCAATAATCTGAAATGTGGGATAAATTGATGATAGGTGGGTAACAGGAATGAATCAATTGTACCAAGGTATATTAGTGGACAGCGTCTTCTAATCCGCCGGCCTTACCTTGAGGACGCTTGTTCTTGATGGTCATCATCAATGGGATAGAAAGGATAAAAATAACGGCCATCAGGATAAAGATATGATTGAAGGACAACATCTGGGCCTGGCGATCAACCTCATTGCTAAGAGAAACAATCGCAGCTGTATGGGCAGACAAGGCATTCATGCCGTGATGTTGAAAGCCCTGAGCCACATTAGCAATCCACTGACGGGACATGGGATTATACGGCGTCACATGACTAATAAGGACACTGCGGTATAATGTCTCACCATTACTTAAAAGAGATGCTGCAATGGCTATCCCGACACTTCCCATGATCTGGCGCACCACGTTATAAAGACCAACGGCCGCGGTCATCTTTGGTTTATCCACGGTGGACAAGACCACCGTACTCAAGGCCACAAACATCATCCCAAAGCCCATGCCTTGGAGTAATTGAGGGACGATCAAATCTTGGCCATTGACATCCAAGGACAGATGGGCAAACTGCCAATAGGAACATACTGTAATCCCCAACCCTATTAAAAGGATGTTACGCGGCCCCCATGAATTATACAAACGGCCGGCTAGAGGCATGGCGATGGCCATGATCAAACTTCGAGGGATCAAAATCATTCCTGTCTGATTGGCAGAATAGCCCAATTGTTGAAGAAAAAGCGGTTGTAAAAATAATGTACTATAAAGGCAGAGACCAAACACAGCACCAACGAGTGTGCCGCAGACAAAATTGGTATCCTTAAATAAGGATAAATCGACAACAGGTTTATCGATACTTAATTCGCGCCAAATAAACAGAGCCATGCTGCCCACCGCTATCACCGTCGACCAAACAATTAAACTTGAATCGAACCATCCCTTATCTTGGCCTTTCTCAAAGACAATTTGCATGGCCACAAAGCTCATGGTCATTAAAATCAGCCCTAACCAATCTATTTTCCCTTTCTCCCGCACCAAAAAAGAAGGTTCTTGGATATATTTCGTGGCCATCCAGAAATTAACAATACCTATCGGAATATTAATATAAAAAATCCACGGCCAGGAAAAATTATCCGTAAGCCAGCCGCCTAAGGCCGGTCCAAAGGCCGGTCCGATGACAACCGCCATCCCGTAAATGCCCATGGCCAAGCCCTGCTCTTTCTCGGAAAAGGTCTCGCGCAAAATGGCCTGCGAAATGGGAAGTAAAACGCCGCCGCCTATGCCCTGAATGACACGAAAGATGATCAAAGAGGGCAAATCCCAGGCCAAACCGCAAAGCATCGAACTGGCTGTGAATAAAAAAACACTGAACAAATAAAATGGCCTGCGGCCGAAACGGGCGCTTAAAAAAGCAATAACAGGCATGACAATAACCGAGGAGAGGATATAGCCGGAAGCCACCCAGGTGATTTCTTCGACGGAAGCACCGAGATTGCCGCGCATATAGGGCAGCGCCACGTTGACGATGCTCGTGTCAACGGCGCTCATGATGGCGCCGAGTAACACCGTCAGGCACACCATCCATTTATGGCGGTCAATTTGAATCATCCCTTATCCTTTGGTAGTTCTAAGGTCAACCTGGGGTGAGGCCGATAGCCCTGGCCAAAGCGGGTATTCAGGATTCGGATTAACAAGCGTGATTTTGACAGGGATCCGCTGGACTACTTTAATATAATTCCCGGTAGCATTTTGGGCCGGCAATAAACTAAACGCTTCCCCTGTACCTGCTTGAATGCTGTCAACTTGACCTGTAAAGGCCACCCCTGGATAAGCATCGACGCTAATCTTAACGGGATTTCCCGGCTTCATGTGCTTCATCTGAGTTTCCTTGAAATTGGCAGTGATCCATACATCACTGGAAACAACGGACAATAATGGCTGTCCCACCAACACAAATTGCCCTTGCTCGACCGAACGCGCACTGACCTTACCATCAATGGGAGCTATTATTTTAGTATGTTCCAAATCTAATTGGGCGAGGTCCAATTTGGCCTTGGCATGCATGAACTGCGCCTGCGTATTCTTAACCCGCAAAGACGTATGATCAAATTCCTGTTTAGAAATTTCCTGACGGGAGAGCAATTGTTTATAACGCGCTTGGTCCCTTTGGGCCTCCTGCAGCTCTGCTTGGGCCGCCAATTCATCTGCCTGGGCCATGTCCCGTTTATACGTATAGTCCTTATCATCAATGCGCGCCAAAACATCACCGCTTTTGACCATTTGATTGTCTTTGATTAAAACCTCAGTGATCCGCCCTTCTACCTGCGCGCTGATAGGCGCAATATGGCCGTCGACAAAGGCATCATCAGTACTTACGAAATAATAAAATTGATAAAAAGTAAGACCAAAGATCACCAAAAAAGCAATGATGCCCATCACCAAATATTTCTTGGGCACATTCTTTAAAAATGCGGGAGTTTTCATATTAACGACCTTCCTTTATATTGGTGGATAAATCAAATTGCCGAGGTTCACCCAGGGCAGCAAAATAATTTAACTGCGCTTGATCATATTGAGCTTCGGTTTGAACATATTTGTCTTTCGCATCAGCTAAGGCGTCCTGAGCATTGATCAATTGTATATTGTCCCCCAGACCATTTAAAAACCTGTCCTGGGCCAAGGTCAATTCTTGCTGCGCGAAATCTTCCACTTGGGCTTCCGCATCCACTTGGGCACGGGTGGAAACCAAGGTTTCCAGGGACACGCGCACATCTTCTTCTACCTTCCAATTCAAATCATCTGATTTTATTTTCTGTTCTTCATTAAGCCCTTGCTTTTCTTTGATATCTCCGGCAATGCGCCCGCCCTCCCATATCGGTAAAGAAATGCTCACCATCGCATTCGCGGCATGAGTAATATCCTTATCCGGCGTCAAACCTGTCTCACCCCACTCTCCGGTAAGATTAATCTTAGGCAAATATTCACGTTGGCTGGCTTTCAATTCTGTAAGGCTATAATCACTGTCTGCCTGGTCTACGCGCATTTCCATACGGTTTTCCTTGGCATGAAGGATGGCTTCATCCACTTTCAGATAATCATAATGATGATTCTCTAACACATCTGTTAATTCAATAAGCTGTGACAAAGGGATCCTGACCAGGCGTTTTAGTTCCAGTTGAGATTTAATGACATTTAAACGCAGCTCTTCCTGACGTGCTTTCTGTTGGGCCAATTGCGTGCGTTCCCGGGCCACATCCACCGAGGAAGCAAGCCCTGCATCCAGCTGATGCAAGGAAAGCGATAGGAAACGCTGTGCTAAACGAATATCTTCAGATGAGGAAGATAATTCTTCGGCATACCCCAACGCTTGGACATAGGCTAAACTAGTGGCTAAAATAACCTGTTGTGAAGCCAATTCGATTTCTAATTGGGAAGATCTCCATTTTAATTTTCCCGCCTGGGCATGGGCTAATGCGGAAAAATCTAAAATACGCTGAGAAACCATGATACCCGCATTAAAAGTATTAAAAGGGCCGATGACTCCGGTAAATCCTGGAAAACCTAGAGCTCCTATATTTTCCCACCATGTGCGCTGCTGAGAGGCCACGGCATCAATTTGAGGCAAAAGATCTGCGTTTAAAACCGTATGCTCACCCTGGGCTTGCTCTGCACGTGCCTGGCTCAAAAGAATATCGATATTATTTTTTAAAGCCAGATCAATGCATTGCTTAAGGCTCAAAGGCATGACATTTTCTGCCGCATCACTGGGGATCGTTCCAGCTAATGTCACGATAAAAAACAATGCGACTAAAATGATTAAACTATTACTCTTTAACTTCATTGTTTTTATTCCTTAAACGTGTTAATAAATCATTGAATGTTTTCTTTTCTGCTGTTGTAAAAACAGAACACATATCCTGGACATATTTATAATATCCCGGCAATAAATCTCCCAATAACTTCTCTCCTTTGGACAATATCTTGACCATATTGACCCTGCGGTCTTGCGGATCATTGGTGCGTTCAACCAATCCCTGACGGACAAGGCTATCAACCAGTCCGGTAATATTGGCACGGCTGACCAACATCAGCTGGCTGATCTCATTTTGCTTACAGGCCTTGGACTGACTACGGCTTAAAATCATTAGAACGCTAAAACCAGCCTTGGTGATCCCATATGGAGCTGTCTTATGCGCCATGTGTCCGGAGACAACGTCATAGGTATAAACCAAATTTAAAAGAATTTCTACCGAAGGCCAATTAAATTCAGGATACTTACTGCCATGTTTCTTAACCTGACTCCAATAATATTCCCCTCTATAATCCGTATTCTTATTTTTGGGCATTTTGGTCTCCTCCCTAATTAAAAGTCTACACTATGTGAGGGCATTTTGTCAATACCCTAACTGTTAAGTAGTTAACTAATAAAATAAAAAATCATGCTTGTTTGGCGATTAGATAAATCTGCTGGTATCAATGATTGGCTATCGACGGGATTCTGCGGGCATAGATATAGCACAAGGGCGTTTGGGCAGTAATCATATAATCTTTTTGGAGGATTGAGATCATTTGGGCATATTTATATTGATTAGGCTTCCAGGCAAAATAAACTGAACTCCAATCTTCAGTTAACTGCTTTTGAACAAAAATGTACCTCACAGGACCGTTTTTAAGCTGATTTAAGAATTGATCGAACCAAATGTCATCAAACCAGGAAAAGGTGGTAATAGGAAACCTTCCTAAAAAAGGCCTGTCAGCAAGAAAATTATAGGCACCCAATTCAGGAAACATGACAACGATGTCTTGGGAATTAGAATGGTGTTGAAGAAAATCCACCATTGCTTCCAATTCCTCGGCTTGCCCGGGAGGCACAAGAATACCCTGAGCCCGTTCAATATTGAGAACTTTTTTATTATTACCCGATAAACTTTTCAGAAGACCAGTACTTTTATTTTGAAGAATATCGCTAACAAATTGAAAAACAAAAAATCGGTGATTAAACCGTGTGATCGAATATCCAATCGAAATAACAAAAAAGGCAAGTAAGATGAGGCACAATATAGAATTTTTAGCATTAACTGTGATTTGGGGCCACCAGCGTTCACGTTGTGACCAGACAAACAGAATCAGCGCTTCTCCCAAAAAGAAATAAAGTATTTTCTCCGGCATCAGCGACATTTCAAAATGGGCAGTCCAAATACCACGAAAAGCTGTATTGTACATAATAAACCCATAAATGGTCAGTGCCAGCAAACCGATGTCTATAGAATTAAACAGTCCCTTATAAAACCGCCAGTAGAGATACCCCACGATAAACAAGTACAAATAGGATGGTGTCATTTGTTTAAAGTTAACACTCCAAGGGATAAGCATGGCTGCCAATGCTTCAGGAAAATTATGAGGATAAATAGAAGCAGCATGCGGATCGATAACTTGCTGCATTCTAAAAATTACAGTTAAGGTGTCATTAACATAAGGAATAAAAGCATGTTGTGCGATAGAATATAAAATCCAAGGTGATGTTACAATTCCTATTCCCGCCAAATACATCCCCCATGCTTTTATAATAATCCCTTGGTCGATGATTTTTAGAAGCCGCCCCACTAATAAAGCAATGGCTATGCCTACCATGGCATAGACGCCCATTTCAATGCTTGTGAGCAGTCCCAAAGCAGTAGCCAACCCAGCGCTAAACATCCACCGCGAACGGGTATTCTTAAGAAATTTAATAAAACACCATATCGCCATCAAACCAAAGGCATAACGCATCCCCCCCCAAAACATAAATATGACACGAGGATAGGTCCTGGCAATGACAGCAGGGACCATCAGATAAAACATGTACCGTGTCTTTAGTAATTCATAGGCGATCAGGATAGTAAAGATTAAGCACAGGACATTGCCAAAATAAAAATACGCACAAAGTATGGCGATGTGAGGCGTTGTTATTTTCATCAAAAAAGCCGGGATATACAGATCCAGGGGGCCGCGCAAATGAAAAAAATCACGATAAGGAACAGCCCCGTGCAATATGGCGTTGATTCCCGGCAGGTAAAGACCGAGTTCAAAAATATCAAGTTCGCGGTTTAAATAATACGGATTAAAATTAATGACAAGTGTAAAGATCGACAGGATAAAAAAATCAACCTGGGTGGGCGCTTTCTGGAGATTTTTTTGAAAAAAACGATTTAACCCTGTCATTCGTTCATTATATTGATTCAAGTCCACCATTACCAATTAAATTGATTGATAATTCTTAATGGCCGGTGAATCCGTGAGGACAACAGTTAAGTGGGTTTCTTTAAAATATTTTAAAGACCATTCTGTGGGAAAAAGCATGACAAGGCGGTCTTGATTATCGAGGGCGAGTCCTGCCCCATTGGGAAGGATCGGAAGCAATTGAGCTTCCGAATGACTTTCCACCCATCTTAAAATCTTCCAAGGCATAGGATTTAAATTCGAATCTGCACCATATTCATCTTTGAGGCGGTATTGCAGCACCTCATACTGCAATGGCCCCACAGCGCCGAGCAAAGGCATGCTGTTTTGAGGACTCTTCAACCGAAAAGACTGCACAATGTTCTCAGCAAGCAGATGGTCCATCCCTTTACGGAAAGCTTTATAACCTGATGTGACGGCATTCTCCAGAAATGCAAATGATTCAGGTGCAAAAGTAGGTATCTCTCCGTAAACAATACTCAAATCTTCGGTGATGGTATCCCCAATCCTCAAATCATTCTTAGTCACAAATCCCACAATGTCTCCGGGATATGCCTCATTAACAATTTCACGGTCACGCCCAAAAATATTGTGGGAATCTGAAAGCTTGAGTACTTCTGCGGTGCGGGCGTGTTTGACACTCATGTTGCGGGTAAATTTCCCCGAGCAAATACGCACAAAAACAACCTTATCCCGGTGTAGGGGATTCATATTGGTCTGAACTTTAAAAACAAAAGCGGAAAAAGCAGGATTAGCAACCGGAACCAAACCGTTTAGAGAATTTCTAGGCGCCGGGCCCGTTGAGAATTCTAAGAATCCTTTGAGGAGAAGCTCAACACCAAAATTATTCGCGGCACTTCCAAAAAATACCGGCGTCTGCTTACCTGTTAAAACCTGTTTTAAATCAAACTCTCCTTGAGTGGCATCTAAAATTTCAAGTTCTTCGACCACTTCCTTATAAACACTTTCATGTAAATTACTTTTTACAAAAGGATCACTAAGATCATGGACAGAGACAGGTGCACGAAAAGCCCCCTTGCCCAAACGCTCAAACATGTGAACTTGGCTGTGCCTCCTGTCGAACACACCTTTAAAATCCGGCCCATTACCCAAAGGCCAATTGATAGGGTACGCCTTTAGATTTAAAACGCTTTCTAATTCATCCATCAGTCCCAAAAGCGGGCGGGAAGGACGGTCAAGTTTATTCATGAAGGTAAAAATAGGAATACCTCTTTTGCGGCAAATTTCAAATAACTTGCGGGTCTGGGTCTCGATACCTTTACCAGCATCGATCACCATCACGACCGCGTCAACAGCCATAAGCACGCGGTAAGTATCTTCAGAGAAATCTTTATGCCCGGGAGTATCAAGGAGATTAAGCCGAAACCCATCATAATCAAATTGTAATACCGTTGAAGAAATTGAAATCCCCCGCTTCTTCTCAAGCTCCATCCAATCTGAAGACGTGTCCCGCTGACGTTTATTCGCCGTTACAGAACCAGCCAAACCTATAGCGCCCCCATAAAGCAATAGCTTTTCAGTAAGGGTGGTTTTACCAGCGTCCGGGTGCGAAATAATCGCAAAGGTCCGTCTACGCGCTGTTTCTGAGGCAATGGAAGGGTCAATCATAAGTTCCAAGATTAACATAAAAAACTGACACTTCACAACTTAATTTACGATGGTCGATAAAATCAAGACTGCCATTCTGCTTGAAGCATTGAGGCCAAAAAGCCGGCACCGAAAGCAAAACAAGCTACGGAATCTTTATCACGCAATTTTTCATTTAAAATACTCTTCAAAACGAATAGAACTGACGGGGAAGACATGTTGCCGTATTCCCTCAAAATTTGACGGGAAGGCAGCATCTGCCCATCCGCAAAACCATTGCGTTCTTGTATAGCATCTAACACTTTTCGTCCCCCCGTATGAAAAGCATAATGCGTATTGTCCCTTGATTGGTCTTTACAAAGGGTTTGAACAGCTTGGGCTACTATTTCAGGCACTTTGGAAGAAATCACATTACAGAGACGATCATGAAGATATCTAAAACGCAATTCATTACGAAATTGAGGCCATAAGACTGAAGAAATATGATTGATCCGCAAACCAGGAGTTTTTTCCCGATTGGTCAAAAGAACAGCTGCCGCACCATCAGAAAAGATGGCATTCGACAAGATGAGCTCTGGTTTCTCTGCCCAATGGGTTGCTGCAGAACAAATCTCTACGGCAATGACCAAAACTGTCGATTCCGGATATCGATTTAAATAATCATCGGCTGCCCGCAAAGCTGGCAGAGCTCCCGTACACCCCAAGCCTACCAAATCCAAGGTATAAATATTTTCCGGCAAACCAATTTGTTGGGAAATATAGGTACTTAAACCAGGGCAAAGATACCCTGTGCAAGTCGACACAAAAACCGCATCAATCCCATGAGGATGGTAATGCTGTTTTTGTAAAAGTTTTTGGACAGCTTCAACTGATAACTGCACCGCCCAATGTTCAAAGCGCTGCATCTTCTCATCCACCGATTCATTTACTAATTTCTGTAAATTATCCGAGGCAAAATACCGTTGATGAATCCCCTCATCCAGCAAAAATTTCTCATACAGATCTAACACACGGCCAGATGGCTTGATGGTATCTGTAACCATCGCTAAGACTTCCTGCTGTGTCAAACAAAGCGAAGGGTTAGCTGTCTCAACGTCTTGAATAATTGTTTTCATTTCATCTTGGCCATTCTTGTTTCTTGAAAAACTGTTTCGATAAAAAACGAACTGAATTTAGGGCTGGATAGCCCCACTTCTGTAGCCCAAGAAGATTTTAAGATGGCACTCGCCATGAGCGCCCAATCCATTTGTTTCCTTAATATTTTCTCCATCGGCTTAATCTGAAATTTCCGGCCTTTTTGACGATCATCAAATTCATCAACAGAATTTTTAGCAGTGCTTAAAGCAATCGCCATCCCATCACCGGTAAAAGACGGAATGACCATGCGCTGATCTCCCAAGAAATGCACATTTCCAATACTGCTTTGGCGACGTAAGAATCCGTAAGGAATATTACCAACAGCGCACACCCGATCCATCAAATGGACCTGCTGAAGAATAGAATCCAGTTTCGAATTTGACCTCCGTAAATAGGCAATGGCACTGTCAAAATTAAAATTCAAAGATTTATACATCTTTTTATCAATGACAAAACAAAAATTCATCGTACCGTTCTCAACCGGACAAATCCCTCCGTACCCGCCAGGGAAAGAAAATAAAATTGTCGTTTCTTGAAGCTCATTACAAAGAGACTCAAAATGAAGATGGGTCTTAAATCCCAAGTAAGAATGGTCCTTCCCCTGACGCTTGTATTCTTTTGAATGATCATGTTTTCCTGTAGCTATAAATAGATGCCGTGCATAGAAATCGTGTGTGCCTGTTTCAATCCTAAAAAGCCCATCATCTTCTTCATGATAATTTCTCATGCACGCGCCACGAAAAATATCTGCCCCGGCCTCTTTTGCATTATCCAATAGTTCTTCGTCAAGTTTATAGCGTGATACCCCACGGCCTGGAAAAGGAAATGTAAAACCTGTATTTGATCGCGGTGAGAATAACTGAAAATATTTAATGACAGGAGTATCATCGCCCAAATAAATCCCCATCTCTTTTAAATACTCAATGGATTCAAAGCTCAGGAATTCTCCACAAACCTTATGATGAGGCCCTTGGGTTTTCTCTAAAAGAGCAACCTTATACCCAAGCCTTGCCAGATGATAGGCAGCCGTTGATCCGGCCACTCCCCCGCCGATCACCACACATTCATAAAGATTTCTCATAGCAGATACCATAACGAAAATTGGGATACCAAGAAATCTTAACAAGATCTAGATTGAGCCCTGCTTGATTCAAAAGATTAATCCACTCTTTACGCCGAAAGCTGCGGGCGACAGATAATGGTGCATCATGGCAAACCAGATGGTTAAATCCGCACCACTTGGTGAAATATTTAATAAAATAATACGCAATTCCCTGACGGTGAAGATCTGAAATAAACCATCCCGTACGCGCATGGTCAGACATCCATCGCATCAGCCGCACAATTTCCTCATCGGTCAGATGGTGCATCGTTAATGAATTAATGATCAAATCGTAGGTTTCATCTCTAGCATTGGCCAGAATATCACCCTGTATAAAATTGATCTTTGAAGCCGTTAACTCAACAGCTGCAGAAATAGCTTCACAATTCAGGTCAATCCCTGTCAATTCTAAAGAAAAATTCTTAATACGTCCGTAATCATCTATGCGTCTAAGAGTTTCGCCATCCCCGCATCCAATATCCAGAATCTTTATTTTACGACGGTGCCCATACCGCGACAAAAAATATCCAACCGCAGTCATCGTCGGCCAATACCCAAGAGTATAAACATTGATGCTCTTTACTTGGCTGTAGGTTTGCCGTAATGTCCTTGCATCTACGCAAGGATTATCTATGCATTCCTTGGCATCACTTCGGTGATTTAGCTCCATCATCCTTCCCCTTTTGAGTCAGTACAAATGACAAAACCACCACACCCAACGCTATAACCGTTGAATTTAAATACCAACTCCCGAGTGAAGCATGCGTCAATTCGATCATTTTCCCTATTCCGTATGCGGCTATCCCG
>Ga0265338_10008983_pt1 | contig 12019 bp, 12 predicted proteins | sample 42126metaG_FD_193579 | JGI IMG/M metagenome (GOLD analysis project Ga0265338, IMG submission 193579) | Rhizosphere microbial communities from Carex aquatilis grown in University of Washington, Seatle, WA, United States - 4-21-26 metaG | ecosystem: Host-associated > Plants > Roots > Rhizosphere... | reverse complement strand
CCCTCCCCCCGGGCCATGCCGTGGTCCGCCGAGCGCGCGCCCGCGAAGTCCACGGTTTCGGTGGCGTACCAGGCCTGGATTGGCCGTGTGACCATTGCCCGGGCATCCAGCTGCGCATTGGATGTGGCATACCCCAGAGTGTCGCGATCGGTCTGGCGCACGTTGTTCAGCAGCGCCTGTGGCGTGGCGGTGAAGACAATCTCGATATTGGGCGTGCAGGACGCCTCTGTATTGATGGGCGCACCGGCCGCCAGCGCGACATATTTTATGTATTGGGTGATGAAGGCGGCATAGTGGGCGTTCTGGCCCACCACCACCGGGCAAATGCGCTGTTCCCAGCGCGCGATCTTGCCGGTGACGACCGTCGGCGTGGCGAAGGCGCTGGTGAATTTGCCGACCGCCTCCCGCAACTTGCCCTCGATGACGGTGACGCTTTCGGACGGTGTTTCGGCCGACGCGGAAATGCCGCCCGCCATCAGCAGGACGGAAAGGACGAATGCCCCGGCTTTCATTTCGCCGCGGTGCTCACCCTCAGCTTCTCAAGGCTGTCGGTCATCATGTCGCCGATCTCGTTCCACTGCAGCACGGTGTTTGCGAAGTAGCCTGAGCCTCCCCGGCCGGTGGTCATGTGGTAGAGGCCCTGCAGATAGGCGAGGTCGTAGATGGTCAGACTGTCCGCGGGATGGCCGCAATCCTGCACCAGCCTGTTCACGATACTGGGCAACGCCTGACAGGCAGCCAGCGAGTTGATCTGGGCCAGCGCCAGCATGGCGATGTAATCGGTCAGGGGCACGATCTCCTGTCCCGCCAGCTTGGTGGAATCCACCACGATCAGAATATGCCGGAAGCCGGTATGGATGCCGTCATTGGCGCGGGTGCCGAGTGAATGATAAAAGGGCGGCAGGTCTTCAATCTTCTGGCCCGGGGCGTTGTTCATGACGTCGGCGGCGCCGCTCGCCAGGTTGCCGACCCTGTTGCCGTTGGCGTACGTCATGCCGGTATCCGCCCAGTGCCTGCCGTCGATGTCCGTGGTTTCGGTGGCGTACCAGGCCTGGATGGGCCTGGTCATCTTCGCCAGCGCGGCCCTCTGGTCCAGTGAGGTGTGATATCCCAGGAACAAGGGGCTATCCTTGGCGACCGTGTCGAGCAATGCCTGCGGCGTCGAGGTGAAGACGATCTCGATATTGGGCTCGCAGGAGGCTTCGGTGTTGACGGGAGCGCCCGCCGCCAGCGCGACATACTTGATGTGCTGGGTGATGAAGGCGGCATAGTGCGCATTCTGGCCCACCACCAGCGGACAGATGCGGTGTTCCCAGCGCGCCATCTTGCCGGTCACCGCTGTCGGGGTGGCGAAGGTCTTGCTGAAATCATGGTACGCGTTGCGCGACCCTTCGACGGTGACGCTTTCGGTCGTCATCTGGGCCGAGGCGGGCGCCGCCATCAGCAGGACGGAAAGCGCGAACAATTGGACTGTGCTTCTCATCATGACCTCCGCTTTCATGGGCCGTGCCTCTGGGGTTCTTCCGGACGAATGCCACCTTGGGCCGGTGACTCCCTGCTGTAGATGGTTCGCGGGGCGGGGGTGGGCTCCCGAAGTGCAACCAAATCCTTGTATTGCAAAACCCGGATTGGAGGATCGTCAAATCTCCAGAATTTTCGAATCTTGCCTTCCGGGGTGAGCTGCGAAATCACGTAAGTCTTGTCCGCGTGCATGAATTGCACGAGATAGACATCATCGCCTTCCAGGTTGGCTCCGAGATATTGAACCGTTTCCAGAAAGCCGTCAGGGCAATAATCCAACCTCCTGTAGATATAGTCCCCCGAACAATAGGACGTTCTGCGGCGTATGTCCCAGCCGGACAGACTTCCGCTATTCTGATTGGGGTTGCGATCTGCTCCGACGAACAGGTTTTCGCAGCCATCCCGCCCCATGCCGAGCAGACATCCCAGCGCCACTTCGGTGGCGAGGGATGGGCCGGCTGTCGTCACTATGGGGGCGGCAGCCGGCGCCGCCAAGCTCGCGGCGCACAGGCCTGACAGGCCCATGGCGATGACAGTGCCGAGAAACGACCTCAATATCGGACGGGACTGAGCCATCGCGCTCCCGCTATCGGCTATTCAAGGTGCCGGCCGACTGCGATATCATGCCCGTGTCGTGACCAGGCCAGCTGTTGTTACCGCCGTCCGAAAAGCTGCACTCCCCGCCACAGCCGCTGGACCGCTCCCAGACCTCGCCGCGGGCATCAACGACCTGACGGTTCTTGACGATGTCCGCCCAGAAACGGTTGGTCCGGCAGATCGGAACAAGCGGGCCGCGATCGACGAATTTCGGCGTGCGGCAGGTCACGGCCTGCGGATCGCCCTCGCCCCTCGGGTTGGCCACGGTCGGCTTGTCGATCAGGGTCTTGCCGTCCGGCGCAAGGTCCTTGCCGTTGATCGCCAGCTTCCACCATTCGTAATTGTGACCGCAGGCTTGCGGACCGAACTGGTCGGTACCGGCAATGCGCTGGGCCGCGCGGCAGACGATGGCGTTGGGATCGCCCACGCCGCTTGGCGTGTTGGCCACCACCGCGTCATTGGTTCCGGTGTCCGTCGGCGCCGTCATTGTCTTGGGCGTGTTCAGCGCCACGGAGATGAGAGGAAGCTCGGCGACGGTGGTCTGTGTCGGCGCCGCGATGCTGTCCGCGCTGGGCATTTGCACGCGTGCCGGCGTGGGTGCGATCGCCCTCTCCACATGCAGGCGTCCAGGTGCATCAACACTGTCGTCGCCGCTGCTGACGGGATCGGCGGCTGGCTGGACGGTGCCACTGGTGGTTGGAGCCGCTGTCGCGGCAACCGGGGGAAGCGCGGCCGCACGGGGGGGCGGCGCGGCCGCATGGGTTGCCGCGACAGGCGGCTGGGCGGCCCAAGCGCCCAGACCCGCAAAACCCGCCGTCACCATCACCAGGCTGACGCCGGCCAGACGGCGCACCTCGCCGGGCGGCTTGCGCTTGAGCAAGGCGATGCGTTCGATCAGCGGATGCTGCGCTCCCGGCCAGTTGCAGCCCAGCGGCAGGGACGCAACCACGATCTGGGATTTCAGCAGCGCCTCGGCATAGTCGCGGCGCGAGATGCTTTCGGCCACCACGCTGGCATCGCAGGCCAGCTCCTGGTCGATGCGCAGCCAGCGCGCGCCCAGATGAATCAGCGGATTGAACCAGCACAGGCAGCGCAGCAGCGCCGCCAGCGCGTTGATGCGCGCGTCCTGCCGCGCCAGATGAACACGCTCATGCGCCAGGATCGCCGCCTGCTCGCGCGGCGTGAAATGGGTCAGAAAACTGCCCGGCGTCACGATGCGCGGACGCAGGAAACCCAGCACCGCGGGCCCCGCCTCGCCCCGGCGCATGGCGGCGGAGAAGCGAAGCTGCAACCGGGTCAGGTGAACCGCCATCAGCACCAGGCCCAGGACCCAGGCCGCAAAAAGCAGCAGTGGGATATCCGGCATTTGATAAATCGGCGCGGGCGGCAGCGCCGCAATCGCACGGACGACGCCCTGCTCCGTCGCATGCAGCGCAGAAGGGGCGATATGGCTTATGAGGGTTTCAGGGGTGAATGATACGGCCGGCGCGGCAGGCGCGGCCACGGGCAGCGGCATCAGGACCGCAAGGCCCGCAACCGGCACCAGGAACCAGATCGCATAGGCGATCGGCGCGCCAAAAGCTGCACGCAAGGGGCGGCGCAGCAGCGCCACCAGGATGACCGCCATTCCCATCGCCAGGTTCAATTTGACCAGCAGAAACAGGAAGGCTGACATCGTCATTCCTCCAGTTCCGCGATGAGTTTTTTCAGCTTGCGGATATCGGCCGCCGTCAATTTCTGTTCGGTCACCAGATGCGTCACCAGCGGCGCCACCTGGCCGCCGAACAGCCGGTCCAATAGCATCTGGCTTTCGGACCGCATGTAATCGGCCCGGCTGATCAGCGGCGTATAAAAATATCCGCCCTCTTGCCGCGCGCCGGCCATGGCGCCCTTGCGCAAGAGGCGTGTGATCAGGGTGCGCACCGTCCCCGGGCCCCAGCCATTCGGCTTTGCCGTCGCGGTGATGATCTCATCCGGCGTCAGGGGGGCCTTGCGCCACAAGGCCTCCATCACCTGACTTTCCGCCGCCGAAATCTGGATCTTCTTTCTCACCATTCGGGTAGCCTGATACAGTTGTATTCTGGAGTCAAGATACAAGCGTATTATCGGCGGATTTTGTGCGGCGCAAAATAGCCGCCCTTACGCTGCTTCCATGGGCTTCAGAGAGTTTGCCTTAAAAGGGAGCGCCGGAGTTACCCATCGTGCGCCCCAGGCCCTGCGTCGGATTGTGAAACGGGTCGCCCCCCGGGCCCATGGAATTGATCGACGATGCCCTGATGACGCCTTGCGCGTCGACCATCTGGTGCTTCTTGATGATGTCGGCCCAGAACTGGTTGGTCTGGCAGACCTTGGGGCCGAAGCGCCGGATTAAGGTATCTGTAGCCTGAAGATATACCGGTGTGCGGCAGGTCACGGCATCCGGATCGCCGTCGCCCTTGGGATTGTCCACGGTCGGCAGGTTGATGAGGGTCTTGCCGTCCGGGGCAAGGCTCTTGCCGTTCATCGCCATCTGCCGCCATTCATGATTTTTGACACAGACTGTCGGACCCAACTGGTCGCTGTCCGCGATGGCTGGGGCGCGCGGCAGACGATGGCCTCGGGATCGCCACTGCCGTTTGGCGTGACCTGCAGCGCGACGGGAGCAGGCGCTGGCGGCGGCGCAGCGGGATCACCGGCCGAGGCGGCAAATGCCTCCGGCGAATAGAGGCAGGCGATCAAGGCTGCGACAATGGCATGGCGCATTGCTGCCCCCCAAAGAGCTGGGCAAGCATACGCCTTTGCCTGCCCAGCACCAACTACGCCAAAATCAAGAAGCGCGGCTGATACGCTTTGATCGGCTTCCGCGCCAAGTTCTAATATAACCTTTAAGGCGGGGCCCGGACGGTTAAGTCCGCGCCTCGCCACACACAGAAGGGGAGAAACCATCATGGACAAGAGACAATTTCTGGGCGCCGGCATCGGCGCGAGCCTGGCGGCAACGGCGGCGCTGGCCCAGCCGGCTCCGGCCGGTCGCCCCGCGGCGGAACGGCCAGCCCGGCGCGTCATACCGGTGCGCAAGGCCAAGACCGTGCCCCTGTTCCTGACCCCGCCCGGCTGGCCCAATGCGATTGCGGTCGATGAGGAGCGCGGCGGCTTCTGGACCCAGGAACAGCGCCATGACGGCCAGCGCGAGAAAGCGTGGCTGGTCGAATTCAATACCGGCAAGCTGCTGAAGACCGTGGTGACCAACTCCCAGAACACCAGCGGCATGAGCTATGGCGATGGCTGCATCTGGAGCGGCGCCAACGGCGTGTCGGTGGTCAATCACCCCAATCCGCCGGTCAACGGCATCTTCCAGACCGACATGAATTCCCATGAAGTGACCCACCGCCAGATTCCCTTCGGCCCGCCGGACAATGGCGGCGCCTGCCATGGCGTCGCCTGGGCCAAGGGCAAGCTGTGGATCAGCTCGAACCGGCTGGAAGCCCTGGTGCGCATCGATCCCAAGACCTGGGCTGTGGAGTATCAGTTCCCGCACACATTTATTCCGGAGCTGAAAGACCGCATCCATGGCATCGAATATGACGCCGCCACCGACACGCTGTGGCAGGTGACCGGGACCCAGCAGCCCGATGTGCCGGGCTATAACGGCTATACCGCCAAGCTGGTCCAGTACAACATCACAACCGGCGAGGTGATGCAGATCGTGGAAATCGAAAAGGGCTGCGACCCGCACGACATCGCGATCCATAACGGCATTTTCTATGGCGTGGATGCCGGCGAGCATCCGGGTTGGCCGACCGACAATCCGGCCTATCAGCGCCCCGGCTGGACCGAACCGCTGAACAGCCCCTATGGCGGTTATATCTTTCGCATCGACTTCATCTGAAGCCGTTCGTCTCCACGCGCGGCGCGGGTCATCGGCAACTGCCCGCGCTGGCGCCGCCACTGAAACTGCGCACCCCGAAGTTTATCGGCAAGGTGCCGTCCACCCGATCGGTGTGCATCCGGTCCGGCATCAGCGGCAAAGGCTGGGCCTTCTGCATGATGTCGATGGCGGCCTTGTCGAGCCCCTCATTGCCGGACGACTTGCCGATCTCCAGCCGGTCTATCTGACCGTTGCGGCGCACGATAAAATGCACCATCGCCACGCCAAAGATGCGCGCGCTGAGCGCGTCCGGCGGATAATAAAAGAACTGGCGCACCCTGTCGGTCACCGCCCGCAGCCAGATGGGATCAAGGCAGCCGGAGAGCCCGCTGCCATTGCCGCCGGTGCCGTTGCCCGAAGCCGCCTGCCCCATCGGTCCGTTGCCGGACGTGCCGCCCTGCAGGGGCGAGGTTTTCGCCGCCGATGCCGGAAGTGGCACGGGCGCCTGCGGCGGCGCGCCCGTTGCAACGGTGAAGACCGGCAGCGCGGGCTTTTCGGCGCGCGGCTTGATCAGATGGGCCAGGAAGGGCGGCAGCGGTTCGACAGCGCGCTTGGTCGGCACATCCGCCAACACGGAGGCGATGATTTCCGTCGTTTCGCTGCGCATCTGAGGGTGGGTCAAAGACCACCAGGCCAGCAGCGCAACAAGGGCATAAAGCACCGCGGTCAACAGCCCGGCGACAATCCTGTCGTTATCGCCGCGAGCAGGCCCATGATGATGCGAAAATTCCGACAAGCTGCTCATGAACGTGACCCAGGCGTCTGCCTCACGCCGGGGCCAAGGTCGCGTCCAGCGGATCGCTCCACTTGGCCTTGTACCAGGCCCAATAGCTGTTGCGCGCACAGGCGATGGCCGGAAGCTGGCGATCCGAAACCCCGGGGTCCAGCCGGCAGGAGATCGCGTTCGCATCGCCCGGCACTGTCTCCTGCGGCGCCAGCTTCGCCGGTGTGCGCGCGGCTGCCTCCAGGCTCGGCTCCCAACCCGCGAGATCCGCGACGATCGTGCTCTGCACGCAGAGGTCATGGCCGAGCTTGCTGGCCAGCGCATCCAGCTCCGGCGGCTGACACAGCATATAACTGGTAAAAGCCGGCGCGGGCGGAGCGGACGCATCCAACCGATCGCCAGATACGAACCTGGCATTGTCGGCGATCAGGAATTCGGCAACGAAAACCGGATCGCGATCTTCCTCGGCATGTTTGAAACTGCCCGTGATCATCACGCGCCGCCCCGTGATCATCTGCGCGGCATCGGCGGGATTGCTGAACAGGACATTGACCAGCACATTGTCGTGACCGGGGCGGCCGCAAGACATGTCCTTCACCAGGATCAGGCGCGGCGAGAGGACCCGGCCGCTCACCCGGCTGTACGAGCATTTCTGCTGGTTGACCGGATTGAGGGAACTGAACCGGCCGCTGACGCTGTGAAGGGGGATAGGAGCCGCCGTCACCTGTGCAAAGGACGCGGCCGGCGCGTTCTGGGCTAGCACGGCGGCGGTGCTGAAAGAGAGGGCCAGCACGCCCAGAGCCAAGGCCAAAGCCAGGGTAAGTTTCATGTTCGCCTCCTGGATATAGGTGGGGCCTGATGCGAGGCGTGGCAATGTTACGCCTCCCTATCGGAAACGCAGATCCTTCGAGAAGAAACTCGCTTTTGCCGCAAGCGGGCTCGCAAAGTTCCGGCCGCCATGCAACCCTTCGGGCGGTTCCGGCGCGTTCCCGCGCCCTAGAATGGGGGAACCATGCGGTACTTCGGCAAAGCCGGACTCTTCTTATGTCTGCTGATCCCGGCGGGGACTGCCACCGCTCAACCCGCCAAAGATTATCCGCCCGGCTGGCCTCGTCCCGGCGCCACCCTGTTGGTCGAGAATGACCGCGGTGCGGCCTACAATGTCGTCTATCCGAAAGACCAGCCGACGCCACTGCACCGGCATCGCTATTTCTTCGCCGGGCTGGATCTCAACACCGCGACCATCCGCGTGACACAACCGGACGGACAATCCGGTCTGCACCCCGTCATCAAGAACCGCATGTGGTTCCTTCCCAAGGACCTGACCCATCAGGAAATGTCCACCACCGATCCGGGCCGCCATACGGTGGTGATCGACATCAAGGACAAACATATTCCTGAGGCGGCGAATACGAGCGGCTTGCCGGCCGGCAAATACGCGGACTATCAGAGCAAGGTCGTGGACAATGAGCACGTCATCATCTGGGACTGCGCCTGGTCGCCGGGAGCGGAAGCGATCAGCGGCTTTGACGGCCGCGACATGTTCATTGCCTTTGCCGAGGGCGGCGACTTTTCCATCGCCGCGCCCGGCCAGCACGCCAAGGTGCAGCATTATGAAGCCGGTCAGGCGATTTTCCTGCCCGGCGGCCAGGCGAGGCTCTTCGCCTCCGCCGGCGGTACCATCCACGCCATGCTGGTCGAGGTGAAATAACGCCAGACGGCCAAACAGATTGGGGAGGCAACATGAAAAAAGGCGTTCTGCTGGCAGCGTTTCTAGCGGTGACCCATGTCGCCAACGCCGCGGATCTGTCGGGGACCTGGCAGGGAACGATCAAGAACCAGCATGTCCTGAAGCTGGCCAAAAAGCCGGACGGCGGCTATCGGGGCGAATGGTTCAACCTGGGCCAGGAGCAGGAAGGAACCCTGAACGGCAATCCAATATCCTCGGTTGAATTCGACGGCTCGCATCTGAGCTTCATGCCGGCCATGAAGTCGAACTCTTATGAAGGCGAGCTGTCCGCCGACGGCAACACGCTCACCGGCACCTGGGGGCCGAGCAAATTCCAGCGCCAGAAACTCGATCTTGTCCGCGCAACAAAGAAGACCGCCTGGGTCATCGATCCATCGCCGCACAAGATCCGCTTTGTCACCGTGGACAAGGGCGTGAAGTTGGAAGTTCTGGATTGGGGCGGCAAGGGTCCGCCGCTGATCTTTCTGACCGGACTGGGCAACAGCGCCCATGTCTTCGACACCTTCGCCCTTCACTTCACCGGCAAGCATCACGTTTACGCGATCACGCGGCGCGGCTATGGTATTTCGAGTGCGCCGCCTATCGACGACGCCAGTTATGATGCCGACCGTCTTGGCGATGACGTGCTGGCGGTATTGACAGCGCTGAAGGTCGACCGTCCCATCCTGGCCGGTCATTCCATCGCTGGCGAAGAACTGAGTTCGATCGGCACGCGCCACCCTGAGAAGGTCGCGGGCCTGATCTATCTGGACTCCGCTTACCCTTATGCCCTTTATGACCCCGCTCATGGCGCCTTCGCGATGGATGCCGCGGCCGTCCGGCGCGAACTCAACCAGGTCACGCAAATCCCTATTCGAGACGCCCGACCGATAATCGCCGAGCTCCTGGAAACAAGGCTGCCACGCCTGCAAAAAGAGCTGCGGGAATTTCAGGAGAGATTATCGCAAGCGCCCGATACGGCGGGGCCGCAATCCGCGCCCACCAGGCAGGCGCTGATCGGCAACGCCATCTTCATGGGAATGCACGAGTACACCAAAATAACGGCTCCCGCCCTGGTCTTGATCGTCCTTCCGCACGATATGCAGCGCAACGATACATCTGCGGCCACCAAACAGCAGATCGACACCGACACGATCCAGGCCGCGGCCGTGGAGGTGGGCATGACCAACGCCAAAATCATCAAGTTCCCCTATGCCAACCACTATCTTTTCCGCTCCAACGAAGCCGAAGTCGAGCGGGCCATGAATGATTTTATGGACGGGCCGCACTGACCGGCGTGCGCTATTTGCCCGGCCCTGACCAGACCACATCGTCATTCACGACATAAGGCTCGCAACGCGCCGAATGGGCCTGGCAGTTGGTCATCGCCTGCTCGAAGGCATGCACGCCATAAGCGCCATAGGCCTTTCCATCTGGGCTGATCATCAAGGCCCGTGGCCCGGGGCGCGCCAGAAATTTCGCATAGAAGTCGAACTTGGCCTGCCCCAGATACGGGATCGCGCCGGCGTCCTGAAGCGCGGCATAGTGGCTGGGCGGCGGCGGATCGGGGAATGGCTGCCAGACCACATCATTGTCGATGGCATAGATGCGGCAGGCCGTCTGGGATCTGGCCTGGCAGGACTCCAGGGCATGGGCCACCTGGTCGAAGCCTCCGAACTGTGCCGATACACTGCCATTGGTGGAAATGGCCAGGGCGCGCGGGAGAGCGTGGGTCAGGAAGGAGTCGCGATAAAGCTTGCGTCCCGCATCGGTCAGGTACGGGACCTTGTCGACATTGTCGAGCGCGGCATAATCGCCGGGCTTTGGCCAAGGCCGGGGCAGATAGTCCGGAAACACGGGGCTGTGCGGCATGCCGATCCGTTCCAGGAACGCATCCAGGCGTGGCACCCAGATGGGCAGGGCTTCGGGATAAGCCAGAAACTCATGGGAATCGGTGAAGAAGGAACCGATATCCACCAGCTCGGCCTGGCCACCCTTGGCCACATAGGACCCATACATGGCGTGCCAGACTTCGGGCCGGAACAGCGTATCGGTTTCTCCATAAAACCAGATCGAGGGAACATGAGTCGCCGCCGCGAATGTGCCGGCATCATCGAGAAGTTCTGAGTTTTCGTTGCGGCAGATCGAGGTATGCCCCCCGTAGCTATAGGACATCTGAATCCCGCCATTGAAATTGACCAACCCCGCGACGCCCTTTCGCCCCAGGGTGCCGAAAGCGAGCGTATTCCATCCGCCGAAGCTCTGGCCCGCGACCACAATGCGCGATGCATCGATTTCCGGCCGGCGCGCCATGGCGTCGATGACGTCATTGATGTCCCGGGCATTTGCAGTGCCCAGCTCGGTAAGGGCGCAACCCGTGCGGCGTTGCAGGCCCTCCGACCCCGCATAGCCCCGCATCATCGGCAGCACCACGGCATAGCCGCGCGACAGGAAATAGTAAGCCGCAAAAGTTTGATAGTGCCGGACCTGCTGCGCGGGAGGGATGGCGGACGTGGCGCCGTGATTGATCACCACCAGCGGAAAGGGCCCCGGTCCGTCGGGCGTGAGCAAGGTGACGATCAGACGGGGGCCGCCATCGTCCACCGGCACGCGGAAGACGCGCTGATGCATGGAGTGCGCAGGTATGACATTGGGATTGGTTACCCCTTCGTGCGCCGCAAGCTCTTCGCTGCTCACTTCCTCCATCGGCGTTTCGCCGGCGCGGGCCGCTGGCGCCAAACCGGACAGCACCAGAGCGACGGCAGCACAAAGGGAGCGAAGCGCCCTGTTACCGCTTTGCGCGCGCACATTGGTGCTCGTGATCATGCTCGGTTGGAATGATTTCAGCCGGCTCCGGAAGGTGAGGATGTAGCGGCTTTCCGCTGCGCCGCCAATTTATCCCACGGCCGTTGGTAAATTGATCTTGTATCGTCCCCGCTGCTTGTTTTCGTGGCGCAGGTGGCAGTGACAGCATTACAGTGCGGCAATCTCTGTTGAACCAAGACGCTCCGATAAATGGATTTCGACGCCTTCCTCGCCTCGATAGAAGCCCCTGCCCTGCGCGCGATCACGCAGCATTGGAACGGGGCGCGCGGCTCAGCGCTGCTGCCATCCTGGGAAACGCTGCGGCTGGAACAGCTGCCGCAACAGACCAAGCTGATCTGGCTCTATGCCTATGATCCCGGAACCGGCAAATTCACCGGCCGCCTGTCGGGCGAGCAGATCACCAAGGCCTTCGGCAAAAGCTTTCGCGGCTTGCCGCTGGAGCTTGCCCATACCGGCGCGATCTATCTGTGGGTGCATCAGGCCCTGACGCGGGTGGTGAACGAGCCCGCCGCCTATCGCAGCGCCGGCAAGCTCTACAAACAGGCAGGCCGGATCATCGAAGGCGAACGGATCGCGCTGCCCTTGGGCAGCGACGGCCGCACCGGCGACGGCGTCATCGGCGCGTCATGGTTCATGGACCCCTATCTGGATGGTCCCATCGAACTCTTAGCGGAAAATGAAAGCTGGTGCCCGCTTCGCGGCTCATAAGATGAGC
>Ga0265338_10008982_pt1 | contig 12021 bp, 8 predicted proteins | sample 42126metaG_FD_193579 | JGI IMG/M metagenome (GOLD analysis project Ga0265338, IMG submission 193579) | Rhizosphere microbial communities from Carex aquatilis grown in University of Washington, Seatle, WA, United States - 4-21-26 metaG | ecosystem: Host-associated > Plants > Roots > Rhizosphere >... | reverse complement strand
AAGCGTGACGAAGAACCCGAAATTATTCTCAACAAGCTTTTCAAGATGACGCAGATGCAGGAATCCTTCGGCATGATCCTGCTGGCGATTGTCGCCGGCCAGCCGCGCGAGCTCGGTTTGATCGAACTCCTGCGCCTCTTCATCGAGCACCGCATTGACGTGGTCCGCCGCCGCACGCAATACGAGCTGCGCAAGGCCCAGGAACGCGAGCATATTTTGCTCGGCTACCGCATCGCGCTCGACCATATTGACGAGGTCATCAAAATCATTCGCGGATCGTCCAGCCGCGCGAATGCTCGCGAGAATTTGCACGAATTCTTCGAAAACAAATCCGTGCGCGTCCTCGCTGGCGGAAAAGAAACCACCATTCGCGGCGTGAAGCTCGACGCCAAAAAATACGCGATCACAGTCGCATCATCCGGCGAAGGTCTCGGCCTCAGCTACATTCAAATTGACGCCATCCTCGAACTGCAATTGCATCGCCTCACGCAGCTTTCCGTTGACGAAATCCTTAAGGAACTCGCGCAAATCCGCGAGCGCATCGCCGAACTGAAGGAAATCCTCGGGAGCGAAAAGAGACTTAAAGCCGTCATCGTAGCCGAGCTGCGCGAAGTCCTGAAAGATTATGGCGACGAGCGCCGCACGCAAATTGTGGACCGCGTCGAGGAAATCAAGCTCGAAGACCTCATCAAAGACGAAGAGATGGCCATCACCGTCAGCCACGCGGGCTACATCAAGCGCACTTCGGTGGACGTCTATCGCCATCAATCGCGCGGCGGCAAAGGCCGCATTGGCGCGAAAACGCGCGACGATGATTTCGTCGAACATTTCTTCACCGCTTCGGCGCACAGTTACATTTTGCTGTTCACTTCGAAGGGCCGCATTTACTGGCTGAAGGTGTACGAAATTCCCGAAGCTGCGGCGGCCACGCGCGGAAAAGCCATCGGCAACCTCGTGAAATTCCAGGAAGGCGAAAAGCTCACCGCCGTCGTTCCCACGCGCAATCTCGAAGAAGCGGACCGCTACGTCTTCCTGGCCACGAAAGATGGCACCGTGAAGAAAACCGGCCTCGCGGAATTTTCCAATCCGCGTCCCTCCGGCATCATCGCCATCAACCTCGAAGCCGACAACGAACTCATCGGCGCAAAACTCACCGACGGCAAGCAGATGATCTTCCTCGCCAGCCGCGACGGCCAGGCCATCCTCTTCCGCGAAACCGAAGTCCGCTCCATGGGCCGCGCAGCAGGCGGCGTGAATGGCATGGACCTCGCCAAGGGCGATTACGTCGTCAGCATGGACGCCGCGCAACCCGATTTCGGGATCATCCAGAAGGAATACAAGAAGGAAACGCAGAATCTCGACGAGCTAGAAAGCGACGAGATCCGCGAATCGCTCACGTCGCTGATGCTCACCGTCGCTGAAAAAGGCTACGGCAAGCGCACGCCGCTCGCCGAATACCGTGTCACCTCGCGCGGCGGCAAGGGCGTCATCAATCTAAAATCAACGGATCGCAACGGCCCCGTCGTCGCGGCCCTGCAAGTCCGCGAGGATTCCGACGTGATGATCATCACGGGCCAGGGCAAAGTGATCCGCGTGCACTCCGGCGAAATTCGCGAGGCTGGCCGCTCCACGCAAGGCGTCCGCCTCCTCCGCCTCGAAGAGGGCGACCGCATCGCCGCCGCTGCCGCCATCCTCGAAGAGGAAACCGCCGTCGAAGGCGCCGAGTCTGAAAAGAAATAGGGTGCAGCAGTGACGATTTCAGCGACCTCTGGCGTCGACGTCGTTGCGCTAATCTCAACGATTCTTTTTGTGGTCGTGATTTTTGGCCTCGTAGCTCTGGCGCTTTGGCTGCGAGATAGGTCTCGAGATCTCAAGGGCGTACCCGCTTGGGTTCGACAACGAGGACAACTCAAGGCAGCCAGGTTGGGGACGGGGTACGCAATTCTCGCTCATGTTGCTTCCGCAGCAGCATTTGTCGTGGCCGCTTTCCACGCTACAAGTCTCGTGCTCGTGTGTATTCTGATGGCTATCGCATCAATCTCGTTGCTCAGTGGTCGTGGGAGTCTGCGTGATTATAGAAAACTGAGCCAGCAGATTGAAAAGTTGACGAAGGAAAACCACTCGGATCTCACGCGTCCCTATGAGCCATTGGGATGACCTTTCCGACCGCACCTGTGGAGAGAGCAATGATCGAAGAAGAAATTGAGATTCGCACCGCGGACGGAACGGCGGACGGTTTTCTCTTTCGCCCGGATGGCGCTGGTCCGTGGCCCGGCGTGATTCACCTCACCGACATCTTCGGAATCCGCCCTGTGAGTGTCGATTTATCGAAGCGCATCGCGTCGGAAGGTTACGCCGTCCTCCTGCCCAACATTTTCTATCGCACGGGCAAGCCGCCCCTGTTCCCGCCTGATTCCAGGCACGGCGACGAAAAAGCTATGAAGCGTTTCCAGGAGCTTGTCGCGCCGCTTACACCCGATGCCATCGAACGCGACGCCTCTGCCTATCCCGATTTTCTCGCGCGCCAGGATTCCGTCGGGAGCGGCGCATTCGGCATTGTTGGTTATTGCTTCACGGGAGGCGTAGCGCTGCGAATGGCTGCCACGTGCCCGGAGAAATTCGCCGCGGTCGCCTCATTCCACGGTGGACGTCTCTTCACCGACGATCCCGCCAGCCCGCATTTGCTTCTCCCGCGTGTGAAGGCTCGCCTTTATTTTGGCCACGCCGTCGAGGATCGCTCCATGCCCAAGGAAGCGATCGAGAAATTCGATCGCGCACTCGCAGCGTGGGGCGGCCAGTACGAAAGCGAAACCTACGATGACGCCCGCCATGGTTGGACGATGTCCGACAGCGCTGCCTACAACCAGCCGCAAGCCGAACGCGCCTTCTCGAAGTTACGCGATCTCTTCGCTGCGACGCTTCGTTCTGAGGGATCAGGAGCAAAGACGGCAACAACTTAATGACCTACTAAGCAGGCGGCGGAGGAATGTAGTAACCAGGGCGAGTGCGAATCGTCACGCCGGGTCGGTCCACCGTAATCCTAATTTCGTGGTAACCGGAAGGCTCATCGCCGGGCGGGCGATAGCCGAGCGTGTATTGCGCGTGAAGCTCGCCGCCGATTTCATCCATCGCTTTTTGGAATGCGTGGTCTTTCATGGTGTTCACATGCAGCCCGCCAGTTGCTTTGCTCGCCACTTCCAATGAATTCGGGCCGATAGCATTCATCCCAGTTTTCACCAGCCATTCTGCGAGCGCACCCAAATTCATGTTGCCCTGCATCTGAGCTTCGAGCTCGGGAGTTTGCGGCTGCCCATTCGGCGTCGGAATGGGAAACGTGCCCGGCGGCCCGAGCTGCGGTGGCTGGTATTGAGCGGGCTTCGCGCGCAGATCCGCCATCGTGGTGCTCAGCCCGATCGAGTAGATCGTCACGTTTGCAAGCTGCGCCTGCCGCAGCACGGAGCCAAGTTTATTTTCGCTTCCCGTGTCCTGCGCTTCGCCGACGACGACAAGAATTCGCCGCCGCGCTACGGGACGCTGCGCCAGCAGAGAAATCCCGCGAGCCATCGCATCGTACACATGCGAGCCGCTCGATCCTTCCGGCAAGCCGTTCACCACTGATTGCACGGCGTCCGGATCGGTTGTAAACGCATGGAGCACGGCCACATCGTCGTCGAAGCCAACGACGGCAGCTTCCGAAGTAAGCGCCATCACTGTCGCCGTAAAAATGATTCCAGTTTTCCGGATGGCCGGAAGCATCGGTTCGATGTGCGAGCTTGTTTCTACGGCGAGTACCACGGAAAGCGGATCGCCGCCCAGATCGAAATGCTCAATTTTTTGCTCGGCGCCATTGTCATAGACGTGGAAATTATTCTTCGCTAGGTTGAGCACGATTTCGCCCGTTGCATCGCGCACCGCTACCGGAGCCGTGACGAAATCCACCTGCGACTTGATGGCGTGCTTCTCGTCAATAGGAGGGGCTTTCTCCGGCGCAGTGCCCGGCTTGGCATGCAGCGGTCCGGGAGGAGCTTCCTGGCAGCGGGCAGGCGCAGCGAGCACAAGCGAGCCGAGTGCCAGCAATGTCGGCCATATTGCGCGGGATTTCGCCGGAAATCGTCGCATGAATGCCTCAGTCTATCTGATTCGGCAGGCAAGGGGTGCGTTGCTTGAGACGCAACGCTGAGCCTCGCGGTTGCTGGCTTTCAGCCTCGCCTGTCTCCTAGAATGGACATCTTGCTTCTGACGCAAGTTGGACTCGAAAGGAAGTGTGTATGAAGCGGTCTGGTCACCTGCCAATGGCAAAGCTGGCTTATCAGGATCCGATATTCATGGAAAGCATGGCGGCGCGGCCGCTGCGGATTATTGCGGAGTATCTCGATCCCTTGAAGTGTCTCCGCCAGCAGAAAGTAGGCGACACGATTGTGATGTTCGGTTCGGCGCGCATTCAATCGCACGACAAAGCGGTCGAGGAATTTGAGAAGGTAAAGCGCAAGGCAAAAGGACGTCGCAACTCCGAGTGGCGCGCGAAGATTCGTCAGGCGCGCGCCATCGTCGGGATGTCCCGCTACTACGAAGATGCCCGCGCGCTCTCGCACAGAATCACGTCGTGGGCAATGACGCTGGGCAACGATCCGAAGCGCTTCGTGATTTGCTCGGGAGGCGGCCCCGGAATCATGGAAGCAGCGAATCGAGGCGCGGCAGAGGCGGGCGGTTCATCCGTCGGCTTGAGCATCCAGCTTCCGCACGAACAGCGCCCGAATGCCTTCATCACTCCGGAGCTGAATTTCTGCTTCCATTATTTCTTCATGCGCAAATTGTGGTTCGCGCAGAAGGCCAAGGCGCTGATTGTTTTCCCCGGCGGATTCGGCACCATGGACGAGCTCTGGGAAATGCTCACACTCCTGCAGACAGGCAAGCTTTCCTCGCACCATTTAATTCTCATCTACGGCCGCGAGTATTGGGACAAGGTCCTCAACTGGAACCACATGGTCCGCTCCGGAACGATCAACGAACGCGAATACAAGATGCTCCAGTTTGCCGACACCGTGGACGAAGCGTTCGCCCACGTCCGCGCAGACATGGAAGCCAACCATCTCGTCCTCGATCCCGATTGGGACCGAAAGTAGCGACCTGGTTTATTCTCGTTTGAGTGGAATTCCCAAAACAAAAGGGGAAGGAGCCGTCGCTCCTTCCCCTTTTTATTGAGTGCAGGGGTGGGAAATTCTAAAAGCAGCCGAGGCGCTTAGTTCCTCGAAACGTCCAGATCAGGAAGGAACACGGCCTGGAATCGCCGCTTCTCATCCTGATCGTGGAGCAGTACCACGGGCGACACGCGGACAGACTGCTTGCAGCCGCGGCACGTGGTGGCTTCGCCCTGCAGGTCCTGAATGAAGCCGTCGGTGAAGTGGTATGCGGCCCGCGGACGCCGCGCGTTTTTCATTCCCTGCAGACCGCAGTGCGGGCAGGTGTATTCCACGTGGTCTTCGAGCGGATCGCGATGCAGCGCGGCCCTGCCGGTGTAACGAACTCCAATCGTCTCAAGAGATGTTTTATTCATGATGGCAACCTCGCTCCCCAATGGGGATTACGATACGTTAGACGCGCGAGCACCCACTTTTGATGCAATTTCCATGCAGAAAAAATGTAAGCCGCTGATATTCAATATCTTAGTGAAATTGAAAGACGCAGAAGTGCCGCTTGCGCACAAATGCAATTGCCGCGGGAACCAGCCTCCCGCGGCGGTGTCTATCACTGCAGAGATCGCGCGAACTCCAGGCCCAAAAAGGGGCGGAGCAAAGTAGCAAAAGCAAGCCATTCCAACGCCGCCCCCTCGTTTACATTTTTTTGAATGATTGAATCTTGCGAGGAGGTGTGTGCCCATGGGCGATCTAGGAACGCTTTCACGCTGCATGATGGATAGTGATCCGGAAGCAAACAAGGGAGCGCGACGGCTGCGCAGGAGAGCTCTCCTCGCATCGCTTTTTCTGGAAACCCTGCTGGTTGCCGGGATGCTCCTCTTGCCGCTAATTACGCCGGGTGTGCTGCCAAAGAATTACACCATCATCCCACTGCCCCCGTTGGCAGGACTGAGGAATCCCAGTCCGCCGCACACCCATGCGAATGGACCTGCGCCGCGTAACCCACATCCAATTCCCACAAACACACTTTTGTTTCAACCTCCAAGAATTCCCGCGCATGTGGATACTTCAACGGACAATGCTCCGCCCACCATTGATGAATCTCAAGCAATCGGTGACTCAGGCATCCCGGGCGCACCGGTACTTGGTCCAGGCATGCCCGACGGAAAGGGCAGGCCAATGGCGCTTCCACCACCAGTCACGAAGCCGCGGAAAGTCAGTATTGGCGTGATGGAAGCGTCGCTGATCCATCGCGTGGATCCAGTCTATCCAGCGCTCGCGCTTGCCACTCGCACTTCCGGAGAGGTGCGACTACGCGCAACGATTGGAACGGATGGCGTCATTAAAGACTATCAAGTGGTCAGCGGCAATCCATTGCTCGTGCGCGCGGCAATCACGGCCATTCGACAGTGGCGCTACCGCCCAACGCAGCTCAATGGAGAGGCCGTGGAAGTGGAAACATTCATCACGGTGAACTTCATTCTGCAGTAAGGACGAGCAAGAAAAAGCCCCGGTTCAGTGCCAGCTTCGGAAGTGGGCACTGAACCGGGGCAAAAGTGAGCTCTAAAGGAATGAATAGCGCAGACGTCAGAACCGGAGAACGATTCCGGTGGAAACCCGAATGTTGTTTTGTGAGGTCCCGAAAAATTCCGTGTGAATGTAATCGCCCTGAATGATCCGCCACGAAAGCAGGTGATTGATCCGCGTGTCGATTCCCGCTCCTATGGATTCGGAAAGCGACGTATCCTTCAATCCGCTGCCGCTAAAGTGCGCGCCGCCCACGAGGATGCGTGCGAACGGCGAAACCCGTGCGTGCCATGAAACCTGCGGGCCAAATAGAAATGTGGTAACCGATCCCGGCGATTCGTAATTTCCCGAAAGATCCATGACGCCGCCCAGCCAATTGTTCAGTTTGTACTGTCCCGAAGCATTCCAGCCCTTCAGGTTCGTACCCGGGGAGCTATCGAGCCGCAAATAGGAAAACCCGCCGTACAGCTGAAATCTATCCGAGTCCGACTGGGCGTGCGCCGAGAGCGAAACCAGAAAAACCAACCCAAGCAACAGGAACAGTCTTCGAACCATGAAAATCTCCTCCTCAGGAGAAATGGATTTTGTTCGCCCCGCCGCCCCCTGGAAAACGGCCACTTGCACCAACCCAAAAGCGCCCCGCGAACCGAGAGTGTCGCTTGCAGGCACGTTCGCTATGCCCAAAGAAACTTGGATGCACCCGGCGCGCACCAGGTTTGCGTCTGCTTCTGATTTTACAGGAGAGGTTCACCCGTCGCACGGCCAATGATTTCGCGGGTCTCATCGCGCAGGCGCACAATTTCGCGCCAATCATCGGTAGCGGCTGGGGCGGGAAGCACCAGCGGCCCGAAGCTGACCTTGACTCGACCGGGCTTCGGAAGGATTGTTTTATCGCGCAGAATTTTCCGCGAGCCGCGCAAGATCACCGGGCAAATCGGGCGTTTCGTATTCACGGCGGCCTTGAACGCGCCGAGCTGGAAGGGGCGAATTCCAACGACCCGCGTGAATGTACCCTCGGGGTACATGAGAACCGAGACGCCGCGTTCGAGCGCTGCATTGACCTCTTCCGCCTGCCGAATGCGCGCCTGCGGATCGTTGCGATCAAACATGAACTGGCCGCTGCGGCTGGCAATCTTTCCCAGGAACGGCATGTCGTAAACCTCGCCCTTCGCCACGAACCGAACGCTTGGCGGCAGGACCGCCAGCGTGACGATGCTGTCCATATAACTCGCGTGATTGGGCGCAAAAATCCACGGTCCGGAACCGGAAAGGCCATCGAGCAATTCACGCCCTTCGATTTTCACTGGGACCCCCGCGAGGAAAAGAGCGAGCCGCGAGCCTACATGCCCAAACCAAGCTGCACGCTTCGGATTACGCGTCAGTGAAGCCACCGCCCACACGGGAACGAGCACAGCCGAAAAAGCCGCTATCGCATACACGCCGTACGCAGTCTCGATCGCGCTCTTCGCGCTTCGGCGCGCGAACGCCCACGCCCGCGGCACCGCGCCCCGTATCGCCAGCTTGCCGATTTGCACCCATGCAGCCGGCTGCTTCTTGCCGAGCTTCCCTTCCAAATAAAGCCGGCGCGTTTCGCTGCGCCGCAGTTTTCCGCTGGATGTTTTTGGAATGGATTGCGGCCGCAGCAATTCAACAACGTCCGGCGGCAATCCCATGGCGGCATCCACCGCGCGCGTGATTTCATCGATCATGCGTTTCGAATCCACCGCGCCGCGCGTCTCTGCGGCAACCACGAGCCGTTCCGTGCCGCTGCGCGCATCCGGTGCGCCGAACGCAACCACGCATCCCGTGCGCACGCCTTCCACGCGCCCCGCGACCTCTTCCACTTCGTGAGGATAAATATTCCGCCCCGCTTTGATGATCACGTCCTTCGCGCGGCCGGTGATGAAAATGTCGCCATCTGCGAGATAGGCGAGGTCGCCCGAATCAATCCAGCCGCCCTCGCGCACGATGCCTGCCGTAGCAGAGGGATTGCGATAGTAGCCCGACGTAGCCGACGGAGTGCGGAACCACAGCTGCCCTTCGACGCGCTCACCGGCATCGGTCCCGTCGCTTGCCACAATGCGAACTTCCACATTTGAAAGCGGCTTGCCCGCGCCCACGAATTCCAGAGGTGAGGCGTCATCGGCAGCAGCGGGAATCGCGCGCCGTTCTGATTCGAATTTTGCACGCTCGATGCGGTCCACGCGGGAACCCGAGCCAACCTTCGGCACCGAAATAGCGAGCGATGCCTCGGCCAGCCCATAGACGGCAATCAGGGACTCGCGCCGGAAACCATAGGGCGCAAACCTCGCGGCAAACCGTTCGATCGTCTCCGCCTGAACCGGCTCGGCGCCATTCAACGCCCCGCGCCAGCAGCTCAGGTCGAGGCCCTCCAAATCTTTTTCCGCGATTTTTCGCACGCAAAGTTCGTACGCGAAATTTGGCGCCGGGCTTAGCGTTCCGCGGTGCCGGTGGATCGCCCGGAGCCAGCGATCCGGGCGGCTCAAGAACGCCAGGGGCGACATCACCACCACCGGCACTCCGGCGAAGAGCGGCACCATCCACATGCCGATCAAGCCCATGTCGTGGTACAGCGGCAGCCAGGTGACGGCGACATCCTCCGGCGTCACATTGAGGCCCTCCACAATGCCGCGAATATTGGCGAGCAGGTTCGCATGCGTCAGCGTGACGCCCTTTGGATCGCCGGTCGAACCTGAGGTGTATTGCAGGAACGCGATGTCCGCGCCGCGCGCCGTGTGCGAGAGATTCTCCACCGCGTGCCAATGTGCGCCGTCTTCTTCAGACGTCGCGGGCGTGCCTGCGATTTTTTCCGCGTTCAGCACTTCGCGCATGGTGGGAACGCGCGGCTGCAGCAGCTTCGCCAGCCCTTCGGCCCGCTTCCATGTAATCAGGAACCGCGATTCTGCATTGCGCAGAATGTTCGCCTGCCGCGTGGCGTATTCTGCGATGCGATCCGCGCGGAACGGCGGGTAAATCGGCACGGGTATCCCGCCCGCGAGCAGAATGCCGGCAAACGACCAGAAGAATTCAGCGCACGTGGGCAGCATGATAGCGACGGTCTGTCCCGGTTCAAGCCCTCGACGGACCAAATCGGCAGAGACGGTGGAAGCGCGTTCATAAAGCTCGCCGTAAGTGATGGTGCGCAACTCGTCATTTTCTTCGTAGAGGCGAATGTGCGCCCGCCCCGGCTCGCCGCGTCCACGCAGGCGCAGGACTTCGGTCAGCGTCTCGGCCTTGCGGATGCTTTCCTCCAGGTCTGGGCGCAAAAGAGATGGCGCGGCGGCGAGCGTGGGGGAGACGCCAACATCCGTGGCTTGCCCGAGCGTCGTCTTGGGCGTGCCACTACCCGATTCCACTTGTAGGATCGCGTCAATCAAGTCTTGCACGGAGTCGGCTTCAGCTACCACGCGATCCGGTAAGCGCACGCCGCACGCACCGCCCAATCGCAACATCAATTCCACGCGTTCAAGGCTCCCGAGCCCGAGTTCGCGCTCAAGATGCGCAGACGTGCCTCGCGCCGTCAGTTCCTGTAACCCACGCTCGCCGCCCAATTCGGACAAGAGCTGCCGCACTGCCGCCAAGGCTTGCGCCTCCGCTACAGCCCTTCGATCGAGTTTTGCCCCTATTGCTCCCATGGGAGTGACCGCGCGATTGGGTGGCCGGTGGTGAACCGCCTCCGGACTGGCGTGGCGGGTAAGCTTCGCTTTGCAGAGCCTATCATCAGGAGTGGGATGCTTCAACAAGGCCATGAACGTTAACCGCAGTTTCGACGAGCCAGTACCCGTTACGGACGGGCCGTTTGCGGATGGCGAAGGTGACGCGAACCCTCTCAGGGGTACGAGAGTACCGGGGCCAAATGAACCGAGTGGCCTATCGACGCGCACAAGGCCTGCGGGCACAATCGTTTTGTATTCGGGGAGCTTAAGGCGCCTCGAATGTCTGCACCTCCATCACCCCCATGCCCACGAGCGGCCGGTCCCCCCACCGGCCGCTCTTTTTTTGCCCACACAATTTTCAATAGCTTAAATTTAATAAACATTCTTGACTTCTTTCTCCAGCGGTCATATAGATTGCCGTATCGGGGTTGTGTGGTTGGCTAAGTAAGGAACAAAGGGCCATCGGATTCCTCCAGGGGCGGCGGGATCACGTCGCACATTTCCATCTCGTAATGGTCTTGCCGAAATGCGCAAGTTCCATTCTTCAAGTTCGCGCAGCCATGGAGGCGTCCATGAAATCCAGAATTTCAATTCTATTTGCGGCGTTTTTGATTGGTTTGGCAGCAATGTTGGGAAGTCCCGCGGCTTGGGGGCAGGCGGCGACTTCGCTTCGCGGCAGCGTGACGGATCCCAGCGGTTCCGCAATACCGAATGCGACGGTTCGCCTGATTAATACGGGCACGAACTCAACACGCACAGACACGACCAATGCGAACGGGGAATACGTCTTCCTGCAGGTTACGCCCGGAGCCTACCGGATGGAGATCGAAGCCACGGGCTTCACGAAGTACGCCCAGACGGGAATCCACCTGCTGGTCAACGAGCCGGTCACAATAGACGTGAAATTGAAGATTGGATCGCAGCAGCAGACCGTGACCGTCACCGAGGCCAGTGGGGCGCAGATCAACACAACGGACGCTTCAATCGGAAACGCCATCGGCGAGGAGCCCATCAGCCAGCTTCCTTTTGAATCGCGCAACGTGGTCGGCTTGCTTTCCTTGCAGCCCGGCGTCACCTATTTTGCCGACCCGCAGGAGCGCGACGATTATCGCAGCGGCTCCGTCAACGGCGGCAAGAGCGACCAGGGCAACGTCACCCTGGACGGCGTGGACGTGAACGACCAGCAGAACCGCACGGCATTCACCAGCGTGCTTCGCGTCACGTTGGATTCCGTGGAAGAATTTCGGACCACGACGACCAATGGCGGCGCCGATCAGGGGCGCTCGTCCGGCGCGCAGGTTTCGCTCGTCACCAAGAGCGGGAACAACGTGTACCATGGCGCGGCTTACGAGTATCACCGGAACACAATCACCACGGCGAACACCTATTTCAATAATTTGGACGGAGTTCCGCGTCCAAAGCTCCTTCGCAACGTATTCGGAGCCGCTGTCGGCGGTCCGGTCAAGAAAGATCGTCTATTTTTCTTTGTGAACTATGAGGGCCGCAGGGACGCCAGCGATTCCAGCGCCATACGTACGGTGCCCAATGACACGTTCCGCCAAGGCATCTTTACTTACAATAACTGCCAGTCGATTGACAGCGACGGTAATTGCAACGGGCCTGGAACGGCTACGCTAACTCCGGACCAAATCACATCGGGGGTTGATCCGCTCCACATTGGG
>Ga0265338_10008981_pt1 | contig 12021 bp, 7 predicted proteins | sample 42126metaG_FD_193579 | JGI IMG/M metagenome (GOLD analysis project Ga0265338, IMG submission 193579) | Rhizosphere microbial communities from Carex aquatilis grown in University of Washington, Seatle, WA, United States - 4-21-26 metaG | ecosystem: Host-associated > Plants > Roots > Rhizosphere >... | reverse complement strand
ACATCTAGATACTATGAATAATGTTTCTGGCTTAAACCAGCGTACCACTAATCTATTAGATCAAACGGGTATAATCCCTATAGTCCATTATGCCGTGCAATATCTCTTTTATACCGTTCAATAGTACAGATAAGGACAACATTACAACATGCCAACTACTAACCCTACTGCGGGTATGAAAGCAGTAGTCCAGATCAATAATTCTACCTATACAACCGTTACAGGTATGAAAACGGCTGAAATCCAGGTAGGTACAGATATCTATGATATTACCGATCTTAACGGTAATTTCTGGAAGCTTAAGCTCGGCGGCTTAAGCGATTACACTGTAAAAATTTCTGGAAACTTTGATCTATCCGACGCGCAGCAAGCCATTCTACAAGCCGACGTATTGACAACGCCAGGAACTATTGTTCCCTGGAAGATTTTTCCAGCCGGTACAGGTGGGACACACTTTTTCGGCGGTAATGCCCTGGTTAAAACCGAAGGTGTAAAAATCAATGTTTCCAGTGAAGAACAGGTATCCTTCGACCTGGAAGGAACTGGCGCGCTTACATACTCTTAAATCGTTGGCTTTTTATTGGAGGTTTTAAACTATGGCGGCCCTTGCTGGCTATAAAGCTAGCGTTTACGTAACAAGTACGCCGAGCCTCACGTTTACTAATCTGGCTTTAGTCGACGGCGGCGCGCATACGGTTTTTAGTGTAGGCGCGGGTAATTCTGCTAAATGGTATTGGGACGAAACACAACCCTTTACCGTGCAAACTGCGCCCGATGGAAGCACCTGGACTACTGCTAACCCTAGCACTTATACGATACAGTACGTCGGCGGTATTATCACATTTAATAGCGCCGTAACCGGAGGCACTCCCTCCGCGCGTGTAAGCGCCGGTTACTACATGCCCTATAGCGTAGTAGCCAGGGCTAAAAGCATTGAAATATCTAATATGTTAGATATTCTTGACGCTACAGATTTTAGCTCCGGCGGCTGGAAAACAAAAATAGCGGCCCTGGCTGGAAGCGAATACAAGCTAGAACAATGGTGGATAGATACTTTCTATGCATCTATGTTAGGTAATCGTATGGTAGTCTCAGCGTATACCGGCGCTAACGCTAACCAGCGTTTCGAAGGGTATGCTTTCATAAAGGATGATAGTTTCAAAACGGCGGTTAACTCGCTAAATGAAGAAAGTATATCTTTTGAAAGCGACGGCCCTGTTTACTGTATACAATCCTAATCTTCCAGGGCTGGAAGAATAACCAGCCCTGGCTACTTCAAACAACATAAAGGATACACAATAATGGATACATTAGCACTTAGACAAATGATTTTTTCTACTCCCTTGCAAGAGAAGCCGGTTACTATTGACGGCTGGAATGATCCTGCGACCGGCGCGCCAGCTAACCTTATCATCAGGGAACTAACCGGCGCGGCTGGCTCGGAACTTCTTACCTCTTGTACGGATGTCAGTACAAAGTCAGTCGATCAAGAGGCACTGGTAGCGGGTATAGTTTTAGCGACACTGAGAAACGCCGACGATCCTAATAAATCCCTGGTATTCGCCCTGGCTACCGATCCTAACGCGTACGATCCTGCCTTAAGAGATCCTCTTATGGCTACCGGATTAGGGCGCATTATGGAGGTCGCGCAGGCTTCCATCAAACTTTCAGGTCTGGACGAGGCGGCGGCTAAAGACACAAAAAACGCTTAAGGCGCGACACGGCGCGCCGTTTTGCGTACTATCTCGCCGCGCGTTTAGGCTGGCTGGACGTTGACGCAATGATGGAAAGTATAAGTCATTCTAAGTTTATGGAATGGATAGAATGGCGCAAGTTGGAAATAGAAGAAGAAGAAAAGGCGGCTAATAATGGCAATTCCGGCGGGCGTCGAAACATTCTATAGTATAACGTCTAGTCATCCGTACATGCTTATGGTATACTACGGATAAGAGCGTTTAGGCAAGTAGTGAACTATTCCAGGCGTGCATATCCCACTATGCACGCCTATTATTTTGCAAACATTTTAATCAGAAAGAGAGGAATACCATATGGGCGCGGGCTTATTGGGTAATATGTCTGTACGATTCGGCATGAATACAAGCGGGCTAGTCCAGGGCGCAAGTCAGGCGAAAGGTATCCTCTCTCAGCTAGGGAGTATGAATATAGGCGGCGCGGCGGCGGCGGGCGTAGCTGCTATAGGCGCGGCGGCTATCGGTATAGGCGTCGTATCAGTCAAGGCGGCGGCAGACTTCCAGCAAAGTATGTTAAAAGTCCAGGCGTACGCCGGTTTATCTACCCAACAAACTAAAGCAATGGGAGATAGCATTTTACAAATGGCGGCTAATTTAGGACAAAGCCCGAAAGCAATGGCTGATGCGATTTATCCTATTATTAGTAGTGGCTACAATGCATCACAGGCATTAAATATTTTACAGCTATCCGCTAAAACGGCGGCTAGTTCCGGCGCTAATATGGCTACCGTAGCCGATATGTTAACAACCTCATTAAAGGCGTCGGGCGCGCCAGCGTCACAAGCTGGACACTATATGGATATGTTTAATAAGATCGTAGCGTTAGGTAAAGGAGAAGTACCACAATACGCGGCGGTATTAGGTAAACTGACATTAGCGGCAGGAGGCGCACATATCCCGTTTGATCAAATGGGCGCGGCCCTGGCTACCCTTACTACTCACGGCTTCCCTAGTGTCGCGCAGGCTAGTACGGCGCTAGGAAACCTCTTTACACAAATAGGGCCGAAAGTAGACGCCCTGGCTACACATGCACAAAAGCTCGGCCTTAACTTTAACGAGACGGCTTTTAAGAGTATGTCCTTAAGCCAACAAATGAACTATCTACAGAAGATTACCGGCGGTAATACCGGCGAACTCCTTAAGCTTATGGGAGGTTCTAATCTCGCGCTTAAAGCTTTTGTTTCTCTTCAAAAAGCTGGAAGCGATTTTACCGATAACCTTAAGGGAATGAAAAACGCCACCGGAATGACAGATAGCGCGTTTAAAACGGCTTCCAGTGGCTTAAATGCTAGTATGTCCAGGATAAGCGCCAGCGTCCAGGTTCTAGAGGTAAAGATAGGACAGGCGCTAATTCCTACCATAACAAAAGTAACAAATTTAATAGCACCCTTAATAACTAAATTCGCTAATTGGGTAACTACTAGTAACATCATACCTAACAGTATAGACGCCGTACAAAAAGGATTAACACTATTAGGCGTAGCAATTAATAGGACGATAGGTTTTATTAATAGCGTAGTTATAGCCGTTCAAAACGTGCATAACTGGTTTATCCAGTGGCAAACACCTATAACCGTAGTCGCTGGACTAATAACCGCGTTCTTTTTACCGGCGCTTATTCGCGCGGGCGTCCAGGCTGGTATAAGCGGCGTACAAATTACCGCCGGTTTCATCTCTTCTATGGTAAAGACCGGCGCGGCGGCAGTCGTAAACGGCGCGAAAACTAGCATAAGCTTTGTAGCCAGTATGGTTAAAGCGGGCGCAGAAGCCTGGACTAGCGGCGCAAAAGTAGTTGCTGGATTTGTCGGCCCTATGATTCAGACGGGCGCGGCGGCGGTCGCTAACGCCGCTAAAGTAACCGGTTCTTTCGTCGCTTCTATGGTTACGGCGGCGGCTAAAGCTGTATGGGCTGGTATCCAGATAACCGCGTCCTTTGTTGCTTCCCTGGTAAAGACGGCGGCGCAAGCCGTGATAACAGGCGCTACATTTTTAGCTTCCCTAGTACCGGCTATCATCGCTTTTGTAGCTGAAAGCTTGACGGCGGCGGCGACGGCTATACCGGCGATGCTTGTAGGCTTTGGAGCCTGGATAGTAAGCGCGGGCGCGGCGGCGGTCGCTACAATCGCGGCGACGTGGCCTATTCTACTCATTATAGCGGCTATTGCGCTTTTTGTTGTAGGTATCATATTGCTTGTACAACATTGGGGGCAAGTTGTTGCATTCATGACGGGAATTTGGCAAAAATTCACATCCTGGATACAAGGCGCATTACAAAACTTAAAAGCGTTTTTCTTGAATGTTTGGAATGGCATACTAAACTTCCTGAAAATTGTAGGACTAGCGATATTAGCGGTAATTATTGGGCCTATCGGTCTTTTAGTAATTTACGTCATAACACATTTTACACAGGTTAAAAACTTCATAACTACCATTTTTAACGCGGTACTTGCAATAATACACGGCGTATGGACAAATATCACTAATAGTATACATTCTGCTATAATGAACATTTGGAACGGCATAAACAACTTTTTTGGTGGTTTACCTGGAAAGATGCTATCTTTCGGCGTAGACATGATACAAGGATTTATTAACGGCGTTATGTCAATGGCTGGAAACCTACTCGGCGCGATTGGAGGATTGTTTTCTAATCTCGGAAGTAGCGTACATGGCGCGTTACACGGCGCGGGCATACCTGGATTTGCTGGCGGCGTCCAGAACTTTAGCGGCGGTTGGGCTATCGTTGGTGAACGCGGCCCTGAATTAGTCCAGCTTCCACAGGGCGCGAATGTATACCCGTCTGGTAGCGGCCCTGCCTTTACTGGAAATAATGGAAGTAGTGTAAATGCTACCAGCCAGAACGGCGGCGGGCAGCAAGATATCTACATCCAATTAGATAGCACTACGCTGGCGCATATGATAGGAAACAAACAAAGCAAGATTGTAAGGGCAAGAATGGCGAGGCGTAGCGCATGAGTATGATTATTACTATTAGCGGTACGCCCGTATCTATTGTAGAACAGACGCCCGTTATACATAACACGCTTGACGGTAGGTCAGTAGCGACCTTTACCGTTAAAGATCTAACAGGGCTAAATCACTACCAGCCAGGGCAAGAGATACTTATTACTGATACGGTAAGCGGCGAGACATATACCGGTACAATTAACGATAGCGACGAAACAAATTTATATCCTAATCCCTGTATATATAGCGCGATTACATGCGTAGACGGGCATTACTTCGCGGATAAACGCTACTATAGCGGCCCTGAATACCAGAATACGAGCTGCGGCGACATTGCTACCGACCTCTTAAGTACAGTTTTAGCGGCTGAAGGTATCACGGCGTCCTATGCTTCCAGGAATGATTCGACCCCTACCCAATGGAGTAGCGGTACACTCTCCAATGCAGTAGCGACGAATAACATAAGCGGCGGCGACCTTGAATTAGCGCCAGCAGGTACGAGCCTGGAAGTGATAGAAACCGGCGCGACCTTTAACACTGGCACTGTAGGAAACACGCATGTATTAAACGGTGCATTAGCGCAAGTGTCATTTAATGCTATTAAAATGGTAGCAACAAATAGTATTATAGATGCAAATAACACGTATACTTATGTAAAAATTTGGTCTGGTAGTTATGTAGTACCGGCGACTAATGGCTTCTTTTCTTATACTATGTATCTCTCGAATGATTGTCCAGAATATAAGATGTCATTAGATTTAGTTTGCACGGATGGCACTACTTTACGCGATACAGCTAACGAGGCTAATAACGGGAATGATCAACAGGACATGGCGGCCCATCCTGGCAACGATTTAACAGGGCTTGCTAATGGACAATGGTATCAAAGGACATTCGGCATATCTAATTGTTTATCAGGTAAAACTATAGCCTATGTATCAATAGCGTGCGAAGGTGACAAGGTAGGAACATATACAGGGTACTTCTATAATGCCTTTTTCAGTAGTCCTACGGTTACTACAATTTACGGCGGCGCTTCCAGTATCACTACTCAGCAATTACAAAAGTTTGGATACTCTTCAACTAGTGTAACTATCGCTAAAGTATACAATCCAGTAGACGCGCGAATAAGCCCTAGTTACAGTCTTAACAGCGTGAAAGTCATATCAGATACTATCATATCCTGGCAATCCAGCGACACGGCTACAAGTAGCACTACGCCGGTAAATTATAACGGTACTATGATCTATGGGACTGGAAGCCAGACAATTATTAAATACTCCATTGACGGCGGCGACACTTTCATTCAATGCACCAATAACCAGCCGCTACCAGACTTACCGGCGGGCATGTTAGTAACCGGTTTAAACATCCTTTTTAGACAAGAGTTATACTCAGCTAGCCCTGAAATACCCGCGTATCTTTCAGAGATGCAATGCACGCTAGAAACCGCGTACAACGGTACTATAGCCGATTCTCATAACAGCTTTTCTAATAATACAGAATGGGGATTAGGTACATTTTCTAATACTACAAATAATAGCGGTAGTGTTCTTACCTTATCAGGTGTAACGCGGAATTGGGATAATCACGATATAAGCAATCAAACGTTATTCGGCGGCCCTGGTAATGAAATGTTTACTAAAAATCGTACTTTGCTAATAGGCGTAGATGGAATAGGTACTACTGGTTATGATGGAAAATGTAGAAATGACTTCGCGCCACAATATCAAAACTTTACAGCCGAAGTAGATATACTTGTAGGTACGTGGGATAGCGGCATAATATACCGTACAACTAATTGGGGTAACGGCGCAGGTACGTATGCATTCGCGGCTTTAGTTAGTCCTAATAGCGTTTATCTGGCAAGAGGGAGTAATAGTACAAGTAGTACAAACGTAGTACCGGCGGCTACAACCTCGGCTGGCGTTACGCTGGTAGCTGGAAACTGGCATAGGCTTAAGGTAGTGGTATCAGGAACTAACCATAAAATCTACCTGGACGATACGCTAATGGTTAACGCGACTGATACAAATTTTAATAGTACCGGTTATTGCGGTCTTATCGTGCGTAATGGTAACGCAACCGCGCCGACGCACCGTCAAGGGCAATTCGATAATTTTGGTATAACACCAGCTTTAACCGGCTCATGGGTTTCGCCGTCTATATCGCTTAATAGTCTGGCTACCTACAATATGAGCGATTTAACGTATAGAGATGTTTCTAGCGATCCTGTAAACACAACTATTCTAGCTGAATACACATTGAATAACGGTTCTACCTGGACTACCATAACCGATAGTAATACCGATCCTTTAACATCCGTAAATCTTTTTCAGTCTGGCAACTTTCCAGGCTTGACGGTTGGTACTTCACTATCTGGTATTAATTTAAAATATCGGTTTACGCTTACTACAACCTCGGCGGCTACTTTTCCCGCGATGGATTCAGTAGCATCAAAAATCATTGGAGGTTTTAGCGGTTCTGGTAGCCGTGTAAGCCCTTCTCTCTTGCTTAATCCAGTAGGGCAGGCTGGTAGTACGCTTGTAACCTGGAATGGAATCCAGCCAGCTAACACAAATATTTTTATAGATACAAGCTTAGACCTTGTTACCTGGACGCAAGTCGGCGCGGGCGCTACTGGAAGCGCGGCTATAGCTGGAATTAACACGCAAGCCGAGCCTCTAGTCGATCTATTCACGGCGAATACAAGTTCTAGTTACAGTAGCGTATTCTTTAGCGGCGGCGCGGTCGCTACCTGGACGTTTAACACGTCCTTAAGCCGTCTAGAAGCCTCTGGCGGTACTAACGCGGCCCTTATCTACAATAGCGCAACAGCCGCCGATTCTAATGTAAACGTGATTATGGATACATCAGATACTGGCGGGCTGGTATGGAGGCACGTCGACAATACGCATTACTACGAACTTGTGATAAGAGACTCTTTAGCTTCTTCTAATCCCAATAAAATACAGCTTTTTAAAATATCTGGAAGCCGTACGCAAATTGGGAGCGACGTAGTTATCAGTTTCACGCGCGGCGATCCTCACGTTTTCATGGTAGATATGATAGGCACGGCTATAAACGTAACTATGGATGGCGTGAATATCCTCTCTACCAGCGATAGCACGATAACCAGCCCTGGACGTAACGGCTTAAGGATAAGCGGCGGCGCGGCGCGGTTCTACCAGCTTAGAATCCAGGCGTACGGCGACGACGTGACTTCTAAACAAGTTTTCGGGCGCGTACGCTTGACTTCCAGCGACCCTACGGTTACGCCGCAGATAAGCAATTTAAGAATCTCTTGCCATAATGCCAGTATCCAGGCGGGCGCTATCATCGCTAAAAGCAACTATAGCATTTTAAACGGTAATAAAACGGATATAGCGCAAATATTCGATGACCATGTAAAACAATCCGGTAATTATTGGTGGAAAATTAAAGCAGGAAAATACACCTTTCAGAAACAAACAAGCCAGCCCGCGCCCTTCTGTATTACGAATAAAGATGTATTAGTACAGAATATAGATATAGATAACATTAACGATGTATACCGCAATAGCGAATGGATAACAGGCGCTACAGATGTAATAGCCCTTGAAAAGTCTTTTATAGGCGACGGTGTTACTACAACGTTTGATTTAGGCTTTTCAGTCGATACAATAACTAGCATAACTATAAATAATGTCGCAAAAAATATAGGAATTAAAAACGCTGATACAGGGAAAGATTTTTACTATAAACAAGGTGATAGCAACATAGTACAAGATACCAGCCTTATACCTCTAAATGACTTGCAAATATTAACCGTACAATTTAACGCCCTGGTAGATATTACGGTTAACTTACAATCTCCTAGTGAGATAACAAGAATGCAAGCAATAGACGGTACAAGCGGCATTATAGAATTTGCCAGAGACGGAACGGGCAAGAATAAAGCCTCGGCTATACAGATGGCGTACGGCGACCTGCAACAATACTCGATAGCCGGAGGCAAGATAGCGACGTTTACCACTTTGCGCCCTGGCTTACAAGTAGGGCAACTTGTAAGCATGTTCGTATCACCGTTTGGCATATTCGACGGTACTTTTTTAATAACAGACATACAAATATCTTGGACTAGTACGGCTGTAAACGGCGTTTTTGTGCTTAAGCCCTGGTATCAGGTGCAAGCAATTAAAGGGCCGGTTATAGGCGACTGGACGCGGTTTATAGATAAATTGGGAGATAACTAGAAATGGCAGGAATAACGAACTTGTCTATACAAAGGACATTAGAAGGTATATCCGCAAAAGTTGATTTTATTCTTGACGCTATGAATAAAACCAACTTAACAGTAAATAGTGTACAGACACAATTACAAGGGCTACTCTTGAGAGTGGATAGTTTAGAACATTCGCGCGAAGAGGGTACTAAATGGGCAAATGAAGTTCACGAAGAGATGAAAAAAGAATCTACGAATGAAATAAAAGCTCTAACGCTGGCGGCTGGAAAAGTAGAAAATAATGTAAATCTGTTAACTGAGAAGGTTAACACGCTTATAAAAATACTCTTATGGGTTTTAGGTATTGTCGGCGGTATTATCGCTGGCGTTGCAATTGGTGTATTAGTACATGTACTTATACCATAGAAAGATAAACTAATGGACAGGAAATTAATTACACATATTCCAGAACTGGTTAAAGCCAGGGCCGAAGGCGGGCTTATCCCTGGAAGTTTCGACGAGGCTATCTCGCATATCCATCGCCCTGGCGGTTTCTGGCAAGTCTTACAACGTGACAAATTAACGGGACGCGTCGAAATTGAACAGTGGTTAGAAAATAACTGGACTGACAACGGAATTAGCCAGATATACGACGCCGTATTAAGAGCGACCGCGCCGACCCAGTTCACTCCGGCGAATATTATGGCAATTAGCGCGACATTGGGCGCGACTACTCTAACCGCTTCTATTAGCGCGGGTGGTACTGTAACCAGTTTCACAGTAGCCGCGCCGACCGGCGCTACTATCCCTAGTGGCACGGCCCTGATTATAAATCCAGGCGCTAACCAGTTAGCCGTAACAACTACAAGCGCGATAAGTGGCGCGGGCAGCGTGTCATGTTCTAGTGTAACCGGCCCTGGAAGCACAATAGCCTCCGGTAGCGCCGTACGGTACGCTTATACAGCCGTGCCAACGGCTGATTTATCATCATTAGGTAGTCCAGCCAGCTATACAAGCGCTATGACAAGCGGTCAGTTCACGAAAACTATTACAACCGGCTATGGAAACCGACAAATCGCAATTACCAATAATAGCGCGTATCTCTTCTCTACAACCGGTTCGCCCGCAGCGACGGCTGGAAGCTATACCGAAGCCTGGATGACAAATACAAATCCAGTGTCAGCTACTACACAAACTGTAGTGCGTGTAGTTTTTGACGCTATTCTGGTTATTAACTCTACTACTACCGGGCAAGTCAATATAACAGAAAAGCTGTAAACAGGGAATGACTACAGCTTTAACCGTCTTTCAAGCTAACGCGGCTAGTACTACAACCGGCTTAACTACTGCTAATCAGTTTTACGCCGGTTCTAGTGGCTCTCCGGCGGTTAACCAGCTAGTTACTATAATGGGAACTGCGACCGGATTCGGGGAGATTTTACCGCGCGGCGGTTCGGCGTGGACTGCCGGAGGTTCTCTCCCGTCGCCGTCTGGTAACGGCTTTGTTTTAGACGCTAATACGCTGGATAGCCAGCAAATAGTAAGCGGTACATGGTCGGCTGAAGTTCGTTTTTGTGCTATGCAAGGTGCATCTCAGGCAGGTACTTTAGTAGCTGATATATACGTACGCGCCTATAGGTATAGTAGCGGTACATACACTAATATCGTTACTATGAAACTAGCAACACAAACAATAAATAGCACATTAACAACATATCTTATAGATGTCGCTCATAGTGCGACCGGTACATCTGGAAGCGCAATTACATTTGCAACGGGTGACAAATTATATTGTGACATTATATGTAATATTACAACTAACGCGAATGCAAATGTAACACAGGGCATAAGAAATAATAGAATGTCTACCGACACTAGTACATTTGTCGGAGACATTAACGCCAGTGTAACTACGCCTGGATATCAAAGCGCCGGTACAAATGTAAGCTTGACGATTACTGAGACGGCGACCGGTAGTGAACTGGTAAGCACGAATTGGGCAGAGTCAATATCTGAAAGCGCGACGGGTAGCGAGATTGTAACGGCTGGTAACTTACAATCTAATTCGATTACTGAGACGGCGCAAGGTAGCGAGATTGTAACGACGGCGCAAGGGCAGCAACGCTTTGTAGTAGAGGTAGCTACTGGAAGCGAGATTATAACAACCGCTATAGCTGGCAATATGTCCATAGTCGAGACGGCGCAAGGTAGCGAACTGGTAACGGCTGGCATAGCTAAAATCATAGTCGAGACGGCGCAAGGTAGCGAACTGGTAACGGCTGGCAACTTAAGCACGGTTTCTATTGTCGAGACGGCGCAAGGTAGCGAGATTATAAGCTTTTTCGCATTTACAAAACTGGTAACTTCTGTAACTGAGACGGCGCAAGGTAGCGAGATAGCGGTAATGTTACAGGGCATACAAAGCCCTGGTAATGTTCAGATGCAAAATTATGATCTTACTACGCAATATAGCAGAATATACGCTAATATAGTCGGTTCACAATTAAAGTTACTTGCTACAACTTATTATGGGAATGCAAACAATAATCAAGTGATCTATGGAGAACTTGATGCCGTAATGGAATTTGAACAGATAGCAGATATGCACGTTATGAAGACCATTAACGACGTAAACGCTTTCCTGCTTTCAATGGAATATATAGCCAACGTTTTAAGCGACAACCCTATAGCCTACTACCGACTAAATGAAAGCGCGGGCGCGGTCGCGTACGATATAGCGGGTAACAATTATAGCGGCGCGATTACCGGCGGCGTATTACAGGGCGCGGCTGGCGCGTTAGTATCCAGCCTGGATACTGCATACGACTTCGACGGTACAAGCGGGCTAGTAAGTCTCTCCAATGGTATCCAGCCTGGAAACTGGACAGGAATCTATATAGAGTGTTGGCTATCTATCCCTAATACCAGCTATAGCGGCGCGCGTACTATCATCGCTAACGCCGACCCTACGTCGACGAATAACGGATTCGCCCTGTCATTCGACGCGGGCGGCGCGGGCATAACCTTTAGCATAGGTAACGGTGCTACTTTCGCTACGTGCCATTATGTGCATACGTTTACAGCTAACACATATTACCA
>Ga0265338_10008980_pt1 | contig 12022 bp, 9 predicted proteins | sample 42126metaG_FD_193579 | JGI IMG/M metagenome (GOLD analysis project Ga0265338, IMG submission 193579) | Rhizosphere microbial communities from Carex aquatilis grown in University of Washington, Seatle, WA, United States - 4-21-26 metaG | ecosystem: Host-associated > Plants > Roots > Rhizosphere >... | reverse complement strand
ACCATGATGACCAGGCGGCGCGGGCGCTCCAGGCTGGCCACGAAGTCCTCGGCGGAATGCGACGGCACGAAGGTGCCCTCGTGGCCGAACTCCGCCATGATGGCGTCGGTCTTGGCCGCGGTCCGGTTGTGCAGCGCCGTCGGGTAACCGTGCCGGGCGAAGTTGCGGGCCAGGTTGCGGCCCATCACGCCAAGTCCGGTCACGCCGATCTGTGCTGTCGGCTGGGCACCCATGTCGTCTATGTCTCCTAGCTCTGAAGCTCGGCAGCTGGCGCTGCCTGATCATCCGGGGGTGATGATCGCATCATCCCATTCGATCACGCGCGACTGCCATCAGGCCCAGCAGCGCGTGCTCGCGGGCGGCGAACGCGTTGAAGTCGAGCACCCCGCGGTCGGCCTTGGCCCGGGCCAGGGCCAGCTCGGTCGCGGCGAGCTGGTAGTCCGACATGGCGGCGGCGCCCGGCAGCCCGCCCGCCGCGCGGGCGCGGGCGCGGGCGGAGCGCCGGGCGCGCAGGGAGGCCAGCATCGCCACGTCGCCGCCCGCCACCAGGCCGGTGCGCTGGTAGTCGGGCAGGTAGCGGCGGATCAGGCCGATCACCCGGCGGCGGTCGGCCACCAGCACGGTGATCAGCAGCGCGAGCACGCAGGACATGATCAGGTAGGCGGCCACCAGGCCGGCCGTACCGAACAGGGACAGCCCGTTCCAGGTGCCGTGCAGCACCATCGCCCCCAGCAGGCCGAGTGCCACCGCCCACGGCGCGCCGCCGCGGCGGCTGGCCGAGTAGGCCACCCCGAGCCCGGTCATCGAGGTGAAGATGGGGTGCAGCAGCGGTGACACCAGGCCGCGGAGGACGAAGGTGTAGCCGAGCAGCTCGATGCCGCCCCGCTCGGGGGTGACCAGCGCGTTGATGTAGTAGCCGACGTTCTCGATCATGGCGAAGCCGAGCCCGACCATGGCCGCGTAGATGACGCCGTCGGCCGGGCCGTCGAACTCGGCCCGGCGCCGCCACAGCAGGCCGAACAGCACCAGGCCCTTCAGCGTCTCCTCAACCACCGGCGCGCCGAACGTCGCGGCGACGTACTCGCCGGTGGACGCGCCGAGCGCGGGCATGGTGACGTAGACCAGGTCGGCGGTGTTGATGACCAGCGCCACCAGGGCGGCCACGCCGGCCCCCCAGCCGAACGCGAACACCAGGTTGCCGGGCGGCTCGGGCTCCAGCCGGTCCATCCACAGCACCACCGCCGCCAGCAGCGGCACCGGCAGCAGGGCGAGCGGCAGCGCCAGCGCGAACGGCGCCGCCCCGTGGCCGGCCGCGAACGACTGGACCGCGTCGATGCCGAGTACCGTGATCGCGCACGCGGTGGTGGCGGCGATCCCGGCCACGTAGGCCACCGGCGCCCGTCCCGGCGGGCGGCCGGCCAGGATCGCGTCGGCGTCGGTCATTGGTAGTCAGGGGCGCGGTGCCTGAGCAGGCCCGTTTCCCCATCCCCCTTTCAATCCGTACGTGCGGTTTTCCCGCATACGGCTTACCGATGATCTTCCTGACATGGTTACGCTGCCTTCGGATAGCGGATCGTCCCGGAGAGCTTGTAAAGGCCCAGCCCGTGCAGCCATTCCTCGGTCCACTGGCCCGCCTGCCCGGCGCGCAGGTTCCTGCCGCGCTTCTTGACCAGCAGGCGTTTCAGCCGCCATGCGACATGGCGGTCGACCTGGCGGAACTTGACGGCGGCGTTCCGGTGCGGAAGTAGTTCCCCCAGCCGCGCAGCAGCGGGTTCACCTCCGCGATCACCTCGCGGATGTCCGCTCCCGCGCGGTTGCGGCCGGTGCGGTCCCGGATCTTGTCCCGGAGCCGTTTCATGGCCTGCTGCGAGGGCCAGCGGTGCAGGTAGTAGCGGATCTTCCGCTGCTGCTCCCTCCCCGGTTAGCCCGCACGCGGTGCCACGCCTCCTGCAGGACGTCACCCCTGCAGACACGGTCAAGCAGGGCGTGGAACCGGCGCTCCGGAGACAACTTGGCCGCAGCCCATAGCCTCCGCTGCAGTTGTCGCACGTTCACGGGGTCCGCCGGGCCGATACCGGGAGCCGGCGGCGGCACGAGACCCGCTACGGCAGGCTGGGGCCCGCCGGGGGAACTGGACCGGGAGACCCCGGTCATGCCCTGATGCTTACCGATCAGCGGTACTACGGCCCCCTCGGACTCCCGCTGCCCTCCAGGCGACTTCACCATCGGCTTATACACCTGGTCTTCGCCCGACGCGGGCCAGGCAGACGGGCCTCTCCTGTCTCGACGCCCCGCTCAGCCGCCGCCTCTCAGCGACGAACCGGGGCCTGCTACCGGGCGCTCCGGTGCCTACCCGGACACGACTCTCACCTGCAAGCCTGGACCAGCTTTCAGGACGCACCATGGCCGGAAGCATAGCGGCGCGACCCCCGCGGGCCGGGGCACTTGGCGGGCATCTGGCTGGCCGGGGGTCAGCACGCATCCGTTCGGGCTGATCATTGGTAGTGCGCCCGGCTGGCCGGGCGGACGATAATCGCGCCGGCGTGGAGGAGGAAGCGATGAGCAGTCTCGCGGGAAGTACCGTCGTCGTCATCGGCGGGAGCTCCGGTATCGGCCTGGAGACGGCCCGCCAGGCGCGCGCGGCCGGCGCACGACTGATCGTTACCGGCCGTGATCAGGGGCGGCTCGACGCCGCCCGCGACGAGCTCGGCGCCTCAGCCGCGGCGCTCGACCTGAGCGATACCGCCGGGCTTGAGCGCTTCTTCGCCGGGCTGCCCGCGCCGGTTGATCACGTGGTGGTCACCGGTGGCGGCCCGGCCTACGGGCCGATCGCCACGCTGGACTTCAGCCAGGCGGAGGCGGTGCTCCGGCAGCACCTGCTGGGGTCGCTGCGGATCGCCCGGGAGTGCGCCGGCCGGGTCCGGCCCGGCGGGTCGCTGACCTTCTTCACCGGAACCGATGCCCGCCGGCCGGGCCCGGGCCAGGTGATAGCCGCCGTCATGTCGGCCGCGCTGCCCGCCATCACCGCGAACGCCGCCCTCGAGCTGGCGCCGGTCCGGGTCAACACGGTCGCGGCCGGCTTCACCGACACCCCGCTGACGGCCCGCGAGCTCGGCGCCGACATTGAGCGGCGCCGGGCGGAGTTGCGGGCGACCTTGCCGATCGGGCGCGTCGTGGGGCCGGCCGACGTGGCCGCGGTCGCCGTCACGCTGATGACCAGCACCGCCGTGACCGGCGCGACCTGGGACGTCGACGGCGGCCAGCAGCTGCTGGGCTGACCGCCCCGGGATCACCGGTCAACCGGTCACAGGTCCAGGACCAGGTCCTCACCGGGCTGGGCGCAGCAGATGAGCACGTTCCCCTCGGCCGGGTCGTCCACCGGGGCGGTGGCGTAGCGGACGGTTCCCGCGATCAGCGGGGTCTCGCAGGTGTGGCAGACCCCGCTGCGGCATGACCAGCGCACCGGCACGTCGCACGCCTCGGCGAACTCGAGCAGGCTGGCGTAGCCGTCGCCCCAGCGGGCGCTCAGGTCGCTGCGGGCGAACCCGACCAGGGGGCCGCCACCGGGCGGGCCCGCGGGCGGGTGCGGGCGGCGGGCGGCGGGCGGCGCGATGCCGGGGGTCAGCGCCGGCCCGGCGCCGAAGGCCTCGGTGCGGATGCGGGCCGCCGGGACGCCGGAGGCGGCCAGGGCGGCGGACATGTCGGCCATGAACGCGGCCGGCCCGCAGATGTAGGCATCGGCGTCGCGGGGCAGGTCAAGGGCGGCCAGGGCCGACGCCGACAACCGCCCCGCGGCCTGGTAGTCGCGGCCGAGGACGTCATCCGGGCCCGGGCTGCTGTAGCAGACGTGCCGGTGTGCGCTGGGCAGCGCGGCGAGCAGGGCGGTGGACTCGGCGGCGAACGGCTCGTCAGCGCGGCGGCGGGCGCCGTGCAGCCACCAGATGTCCCGGGCGGACCCGGCCGCGGCCAGCGCGTGCAGCATGGCCAGCACCGGCGTCGCGCCGACGCCGGCGCTGATCAGCAGGACGGGACCGTCGCCGGGGCGCAGGGTGAAGGTGCCGCGGGGCGCGGCTACCTCCAGCCGGTCCCCCGGCCGGACCCGGGCGTGCAGGAACTGGCTGGCGGCGCCGCGGGACTCCCGCTTGACGCTGATGCGGTAGTCGGGGGCGCCCGGCGGCCCGGACAGCGAGTAGCTGCGCAGCAGCGGCGGCCCGGCCGGGTCCGGGTGCAGGCGCAGGGTCAGGAACTGCCCGGGCTGGGCGGGCGGCACGCTGCCGCCCGCGGGATCGGCCAGGGACAGCGAGGCCACCGAGTCGCTCTCCCGGGTGATCGCGGTCACCGCCAGCGGCCGGAACCCGGGCCAGGCCGGCGGCGGGGGCGCCGCCGCCAGGCCCGCGTTGCCCGAGGCGCCCGCGGGCTGGCCGAGCATATCCAGGAACGAGGCCTGCCACCCGGGGCTGAGCGCGGGGATGCGCAGCGCCCGCTGCACCTGCGACCGGGGATGGCCGGGCAGGTACAGCAGCGCGTCGGTCTCGGCGACGGTCATCGACTCCGGGCCGGAGGACAGCTTGACGATCTCCTGCCCGGCCCGCACGGCGCCCTCGGTCAGCACCCGGAAGTAGAACCCGGGCCGGCGGCGGGAGACCAGCAGCGCCGGGATCCGGGCGTCGTTCATCCGGATTCCGACCCGGAAGCAGGTGACCCGCGGCTGGGTCACCTCGAAAACGGCGTCGCCGATCCGGTACCGGTCGCCGATGCAGACCTGGTCATCGGCTAGGCCCTGGACGGTGAAGTTCTCACCGAACTGCCCGTACTCGAAGTCATCGCGCCCGAGCTGCTCGCGCCAGTACTGGTAGGACTCGATCTGGTAGACGAACACCGCCCGCTGCTCGCCGCCGTGCCCGGCCAGGTCACCCTGCCCGTCGCCGTCGATGTTGAGCCGCCGTACCATCCGGGACCCGGCGACCGGCTGCTTCCACACCCCCGTGTGCACGGTCCGGCCCTGCCAGGTCACGTCCCGCGGCAGCCCCACGTTGACCGACAGCAGGGCGCCGGCCCGCTGCCCCGAGGCCACCGCCTGCTCGCCGACGGTGATCACGATCGTTCCTCCAGTGTGGCGTGGTAATCGCGGGCCCGCGTGGCGCTAGCCCGGCCGGCCGGGCTAGCGTAGCGGTAGCGGACGCCGAAACGGAGGGTACGCGAGTGACCACCAGCCTAACGCGCCCGCGTCGCAAGGTCCCAGCCTCGGATTCCTAAGGCGGTCAGCCAGTGCGCCCTGACATCCAGCCCGGCGGAACGTTCCCCGATTACGAGCTGCCCGACCACACCGGCACGGTGCGCAAGCTCAGCGAGCTACAGGGCCGCGATCCGCTGATCCTCACCCTGGCCCGCGGCAATTACTGCCCCAAGGAGCACCAGCAGCACCTCGAACTGGCGGCCAACTACCCGAAGATCGCGGTGGCCTACACCCAGGTGGCGACCATCGCCACCGACGACCACCACGTGCTGCAGGAGTTCCGCGCGTCGGTGGGCGCCCAGTGGACGTTCCTGTCCGATCCCGGCCGCACCGTCCAGCAGGATCTCGACATCGCGGAGTACACCGACCCCGAGCACAACCCGATGATCCCGCACACGCTGGTGCTCAAGCCGGGGCTGGTCGTGCACAGCGTCTACAACGGCTACTGGTTCTGGGGCCGCCCGTCGTTCTACGACCTGTGGCGCGACCTGCGCGCCGCCATGAGCGAGAGCCGCCCGGACTGGGACCTGAGCGCGGCCGGGCTGCGCGAGGCCTGGGACGCGGGCGACTACACGCGCTTTCACGGCTGGGACCGCCGCGCCCCCGGGTCAGCCCCGGTGTCCTATGACGAAACCGGCCCCCGGAAGGGGTGAACGCGGTGCGCACCCCGGTCTGCGAGCTGCTCGGGATCGAGCGGCCGATCGTCCAGGCGCCCATGGCCGCCGTTCCCCCGCTGGCGGCGGCGGTCTCCAACGCCGGCGCGCTCGGCATGGTCACGCTCACCTGGTCCGCCGACGCCGGGGCCGACGTCCGGGCGACGGCGGCGCTCACCGGGCGGCCATTCGGCGGCAACCTGGTGCTGACCGAGGACCACCACCGCCGCCTCGACCAGGCCCTGGAGGCCGGGCTGCGCATCGTGTCGTTCTTCTGGGGCGACGCGAGCGGCTACGTCCGCCAGGTGCACGACGCCGGCGGCATCGTGCTGCACACCGTCGGCACCGCCGAGGAAGCGCGACGGGCGGCCGGGGCGGGCGTGGACGTGATCGTCGCGCAGGGCTGGGAGGCGGGCGGGCACGTGTGGGGCACCGTCGCGACGCTGCCCCTGGTGCCCGCCGTGGTCGACGCGGTGGCGCCGGTGCCGGTGATCGCGGCGGGCGGGATCGCGGACGCCCGCGGCGTCGCCGCGGTGCTCGCGCTGGGCGCCCAGGCGGCCTGGGTGGGCACCCGGTTCCTGCTGGCGGAGGAGATGCCGATCCACGAGGAGTACCGGCGGCGGCTGATCGCCGCGGCCGAGACCGACCCGCAGCGGTACGCCAGCCTCTACTCGGTCGGCTGGCCGGACTCGCCGCACCGGGCGCTGCGCAACTCGACCGCCGACACGTGGCAGGCCGCGGGCTGCCCCCCGCTCGCGCAGCGGGCCGGGCTGGGTGACGTGATCGCGCACTTCGCCTCGGGCGAGGAGATCGTCCGGTACGAGCCCGCCCCGCCGATGGCCGGGACCAGCGGTGACATCGAGGCGCTGTCGATGTGGGCCGGGCAGAGCGTCGCGCTCGCCCGGCGGCGGCAGCCGGCCGCGGACATCGTGGCCGAGCTCAGCTCCGGCCTGTAATCGACCACCCTGTATTCGACCATCAGGAGGCCGTGATGCCGAGCCAGGCCATGCGGGACGTGCTCGACACGCTCAGGAAGCAGCGGGAAGCGGGCGTCGGCCAGCCGCCGCCGACGCTGGCCGAGCTCAGGGCGGGCTTCACGCCCGCGGGCGTCCCGCACCCGGTGCCGGGCGACGTGCGGGTGGAGGAGGTCAGCGCGGGCGGGGTGCCGGCCCACTGGCTGACCGCCCCGGGCGCGGACGCCGGCCGGGTGCTGCTGTTCCTGCACGGCGGCGGGTACCAGCTCGGGTCGCTGCGCAGCGACGGCGAGCTGGCTGCCCGGCTGGGCCGGGCCAGCGGGATGCGGGTGCTATTCCCCGAGTACCGGCTGGCCCCTGAGCACCCGTTCCCGGCCGCGGTCGACGACGCCCTGGCCGCCTGGCGCTGGCTGCGCGCCCAGGGCCTGACCGCGTCCGCGCTGGCGGTGGCGGGCGACTCGGCCGGCGGCGGCCTGGCCGTCGCCCTGCTGACGGCGGTGCGTGACGCCGGGGAGCCGCTGCCCGCGGCGGCGGTGCTGATGTCCCCGACGGTGGACCTGACCAGCTCGGGGGCCTCGATGCGGGAGCGTGCCGGGCAGGACCTGATCTCCACCCCTGAGCTGCTGCGCCAGCTCGCGGCCGACTACCTGGCCGGCGCGGACCCGAAGACGCCGCTGGCGTCACCCCTGTTCGCCTCCCTGGCCGGGCTGCCGCCGCTGCTGATCCAGGCGGGAACGGCCGACCTGCTGCTCAGCGACGCCCAGCGGCTCGCGGCGAAAGCCGACGAGGCCGGCGTCGACGTCACCCTGCAGACCCGCGCGGGCCTGCCGCACGTGTACCAGCTCACGCTCGGTACCCCTGAGGCGGCCGAGGCCACTGAGCAGATCGGGGCGTTCCTGCGGGCCCGGACCGGGTAGTCCCATTGGTCTAGACCCATGTCTATTTGTGGTCTAGACCAGCGATTGGGTGAACCTTGCGGAAACGTGTCTGCCCCGCGCGTTCCCCTGCTTGTGCGCGGGGATAGGCTTTTAGGCGTGGCATGGTGGCCACGGGGGACTTCCCCTGCCCGCGTCCAGCCGCGCAATCCACGCATTTCCGCCGGCCGCGGCGGACGCCGTAGTAGGCCAGAGAAGTCTGTATGAAGGGACTGTGACGTAAAGGTGAGCACACCTGCCCTTGACTGGACCGCGACCGACAAGCGGGCGGTCGACCTCGTGCGCGTCCTCGCGATGGACTCGGTACAGAAGGCCGGCAACGGGCACCCGGGGACCGCGATGTCCCTCGCCCCGGCCGCCTACCTGCTCTACCAGCGGGTGATGCGGCACGACCCGGCCGACCCGACCTGGGTGGGCCGGGACCGCTTCGTGCTGTCCTGCGGGCACACGTCGCTGACCCTGTACATCCAGCTCTACTTCGCCGGCTACGGGGTCTCGCTCGATGACCTGAAGGCGTTCCGCACCTGGGGCTCGATCACCCCCGGGCACCCGGAGTACCGGCTGACCCCAGGCGTGGAGTGCACCACCGGGCCGCTCGGGCAGGGCCTCGGCAACGCGGTCGGCATGGCGATGGCGGCCCGCCGCGAGCGCGGCCTGCTCGACCCGGACGCGGCCCCCGGCCAGTCACCGTTCGACCACTTCGTCTACTCGATCGTCTCCGACGGCGACATCGAGGAGGGCATCACCCACGAGTCGGCCGCGATCGCCGCGGTGCAGGAGCTCGGCAACCTGGTGGTGATCTACGACGACAACGACATCTCAATCGAAGACAACACGATCATCGCCAAGGCGGAGGACGTCGGCGCGCGCTACGAGGCCTACGGCTGGCACGTGCAGCACGTCTCCTTCGTGACCGACGACGGCTACCAAGAGAACGCCCAGGCGCTGTACGACGCGATCGAGGCGGCAAAGGCGGTCACCGACAAGCCGTCGTTCATCGTGCTGCGGACCATCATCGGCTGGCCCGCCACCAACAAGCAGAACACGTACCAGGCGCACGGCTCGGCCCTGGGCGACGCCGAGGTCGCGGCGACCAAGGAGATCCTCGGCTTCGACCCGGCAGTGAAGTTCCCGGTCGACGAGGAGGTCCTCGGCCACGTGCGCGAGGCCGCCGCCCGCGGCAAAGCCGCCCGGGCGGAGTGGGATGTCCAGTTCGAGAGCTGGAAGAAGGAGAATCCCGAACGGGGGGCGCTCTTCGCCCGGCTCCTCGACCGTAAGCTCCCGGACGGGTGGGAGGCGGCCCTGCCGTCTTTCGACCCCGACCCCAAGGGCGTCGCCACCAGGAAGGCGTCCGGCAAGGTGCTCACCGCCCTCAAGGACGTGCTGCCCGAGCTGTGGGGCGGCTCGGCCGACCTGGCCGAGTCCACCATCACCACCATGGAGGGCGAGCCGTCCTTCCTGCCCGCCAACCGGCAGTCCAAGCAGTGGCCGGGTAACCCGTACGGCCGCACGCTGCACTTCGGCATCCGCGAGCACGGCATGGGGTCGATCCTGAACGGCATCGCATTCGGCCTCACCCGGCCCTACGGCGCGACGTTCCTCCAGTTCAGCGACTACATGCGGGGCGCCGTGCGGCTCGCCGCGCTGATGGAGATCCCGGTTACCTTCGTCTGGACGCACGACTCGATCGGGCTGGGCGAGGACGGGCCGACCCACCAGCCGGTGGAGCACCTGTGGTCGCTGCGGAACATCCCGCACCTGGACATCGTGCGGCCCGCCGACGCCAACGAGACCGTCTTCGCCTGGAAGACGATCCTGGAGAACACCGACCGGCCGGCCGGCATCATCTTGTCCCGGCAGAACCTTCCGGTGTTCGACCGGGCCGTCTTCGCCCCGGCCGAGCTCACCGCCAAGGGCGGCTACGTCATGGCCGACGGCACCGACGTGATCCTCATCGGCACCGGCTCGGAGGTGCAGATCGCGGTGGCGGCGCGGGAGCTGCTGGCCGCGATGAGCATCTCCGCCCGGGTGGTGTCGATGCCGTCGACCGAGTGGTTCACCGCGCAGGACGCCGCCTACCAGGAGGAGGTGCTGCCGGCCGCCATCCGCGCGCGGGTGTCGGTCGAGGCGGGCATCACCCCCCCGTGGAAGATTTTCGTGGGCGACGCCGGGCAGTCGATCGGCGTGGACCACTTCGGCGCCTCCGCCTCCGAGGCCGTGCTGTACAAGGAGTTCGGCATCACCGCGGAGGCCGTCGCGGCCGCCGCCAAGGCATCCATCGCGAAGGCACGCGGCTGAGCGCCGCCCGGCGACGCTAACCAGAGCTTAGACACGGAAGGAACGCGGTCACATGACTGACGTACTCGGGGAACTGACCAAGGCCGGGGTATCGGTCTGGCTGGACGACATCAGCCGGGAGCGGCTGCGCACCGGCAACCTGGCCGCCCTGATGAAGGACTTCCACGTCCGCGGGGTGACGTCGAACCCCACCATCTTCGCCAGCGCGCTGGCGAAGGGTGACGCCTACGACGAGCAGATCAAGGACCTGGCCGCCCGCAAGGTGACGGTCGAAGAGGCGTCCCGGATGATCACCACCTACGACATCCGCTGGGCGGCCGACGTGCTGCGCCCGGTCTACGACGCCACCGACGGGCTCGACGGCCGGGTGTCGATCGAGGTCGACCCGCGGCTGGCGCGGGACACCACCCCGACCGTGGCCGAGGCCAAGCAGCTGTGGTGGCTGGTCGACCGGCCCAACCTGTACATCAAGATCCCGGCCACCGAGCCGGGCATCCCGGCCATCACGGCCGTGCTGGCCGAGGGCATCTCGGTCAACGTGACGCTGATCTTCTCCCTCGAGCGCTACGGCGCGGTGATCGACGCCTACCTGGAGGGCCTGGAGAAGGCCGCCGCCAACGGGCACGACATCTCCACCATCGCCTCGGTGGCGTCGTTCTTCGTGTCCCGGGTGGACACCGAGGTCGACAAGCGGCTGAACGCGATCGGCACCCCGGAGGCGGCCGCGCTCAAGGGCAAGGCCGCCATCGCCAACGCGCGGCTCGCCTACGAGCTGTACGAGCAGAAGCTGGACACCGACCGCTGGCGCGCCCTGGCCGCCAAGGGCGCCAAGGTGCAGCGGCCGCTGTGGGCCTCCACCTCCACCAAGGACCCGTCCTTCCCCGACACCATGTACGTGATCGACCTGGTGGTGGCGGACACCGTCAACACCATGCCGGAGGCGACGCTGCGCGCCACCGCCGACCACGGCGTGCTGCAGGGCGACACCGTGCACGGCACCTACGACGCCGCCCGCGAGCTGTTCGCGAAGCTGGAGGCGCTCGGCATCGGCTACGACGACGTGGTGAAGGTCCTGGAGGACGAGGGCGTCTCCAAGTTCGAGGTGTCCTGGGGCGAGCTGCTGCAAACCGTCAAGGACCAGCTCAACCTGAACTCCTAAGCGAAGGAAAGGTACTGGAGGTTTCCCACATGGACGAGCCGAACGCCGGCGACCCCGGGTCGGCGCCGGCCAACCCGGGGGTGATCGCGTCGGAAATCGACCCGGCCAACCCGCTGCGCGACCCGCGCGACCGCCGCATCCCGCGGGTCGCGGGCCCCTGCGTCATGGTGATGTTCGGCGTCACCGGCGACCTGGCGCGCAAGAAGCTGATGCCGGCCATCTACGACCTGGCCAACCGCGGGCTGCTGCCGCCCGGCTTCTCCTTCGTCGGGTTCGCCCGCCGCGACTGGGCCGACGAGGACTTCGCGCAGATCACCTACCAGGCGGTCAAGGAGCACGCGCGGACCCCGTTCCGTGAGACCGTCTGGCGGCAGTTGCAGGAGGGCGTCAGGTTCGTCTCCGGCGAGTTCACCGACGACGACGCGTTCGACAAGCTGGCGCACTGCGTGCGCCAGCTCGACGCCGAGCGCGGCACCGGCGGCAACTACGCGTTCTACCTGTCCATCCCGCCGCGGTCCTTCTCCACCGTGGTGCAGCAGCTCAAGCGGTCGGGCCTGTCCGACCCGGGGCCGACCGGGGCCGACGGGCGCAGGCCGTGGCGGCGGGTGGTGATCGAGAAGCCGTTCGGGCGCGACCTGGAGACCGCCCAGCAGCTCAACTCGGTGGTCGACGCGGTCTTCCCGGCCGAGTCGGTGTTCCGCATCGATCACTACCTGGGCAAGGAGACCGTACAGAACATCCTGGCGCTGCGCTTCGCCAAAACCCTG
>Ga0265338_10008979_pt1 | contig 12022 bp, 9 predicted proteins | sample 42126metaG_FD_193579 | JGI IMG/M metagenome (GOLD analysis project Ga0265338, IMG submission 193579) | Rhizosphere microbial communities from Carex aquatilis grown in University of Washington, Seatle, WA, United States - 4-21-26 metaG | ecosystem: Host-associated > Plants > Roots > Rhizosphere >... | reverse complement strand
TGTTATAAGGATCTAGTTTCCAAATATTTGGTAGTCCACACAATGACGCTTTTTTAGCTATAAAAAGAATGTGGTATTGAAATACAATAATTTACAAAATTATCCTTGTAACAAGTGTCTAAAAAAAGAGCTTTTCACACTCATTTTTCTTCAAATAGCGGGTTTGAGCTGCAATGTGGGTTAAAGCTTGAAAAAAGTGCTTTTTTGTCTTATTTTTCTTCGTTTTAGTGAGGAAAGCTGCAAGATGGGTTAAAACATCGGCGGGTATGTTCCAAGCAATAGAACTTGCCGATGCACGGTTATAGGCGTTTCGTTGAAAATCGAAACACGACACCGGACTTGAGTCTGGTGGGATACTGTAGGTTTCAGTACTCATACATTTGAATTTTTAAGTTACTACTTTCATTTCTATTGATATATTGATAAAGAGCGTTATTAAATGGTTGCAAAGCATTGTTGATTTCATTAATGTTCAGGGTCGATATTTGTGTGTGTGTCGATTTGAAGGGGCTTGCCACATAGAACGTGAGAGCATCTACATTGCAAGTGAGCAAACAAAACTTTAAAGTTGTTACCCACACATAGAAAGTGAGCTTAACTACATTGCAAGTGAGGTAAGCTACATTGCAAGTGAGCAGACAAAATTTTGAAGTTGTTACCCACACATAGAAAGTGAGCTTAGCTACATTGCAAGTGAGGTAAGCTACATTGTAAGTGAGTAGACAAAACTTTGAAGTTGTTACCCACACATTGAAAGTGAGTCGATCTAACTTTCTATATAAATGGGCGATTATGCTTTTGAGCATACAAAACGTAGAGGTTATGCTGTAATCGTTCATAGCAGGGGTATCAAAAAATAATGTATTTGGTTCCGATATCATAATAACTATTGATTTAAACGGTATCTTTTATTTTATCTATATTATTAATCATAAGTCAAACAGCTTTAATAGGAATAATTTGTTTTGTTCTTCTTAATGATTACCTAAAATTCTTTTTCATTATATTAATTACATAATGTTGTTTTGTAAATGTACTATTCATTTTACATTCATATAAACGACTTTTCTCCCAAAACAGGATATCAGGTAATTAACAATGGATATGTGGTAAAAAATAATGTCTAACAGGTAAAAAATATTTTTTGGACGATTTCTTTTTCAAACGTATTTAGGGCGTTTCAAGAGGTTTTGATAAAATGGTACTTTGAACAAAAAGGTCTTAAAACATCGATTTTTTGTAAATAGTGCGATTTTGAGAAATAATAAGAGATTAGGGTTATGCTAAAAAGGAATCGTTAAACGGTATTTGTTAGTAGACACGCCAAAGGACAATTGAAATAAGCTGAGATGCTTTATAAATGAATATGAATCTTTGGAATTTATAATCGGATTAACCAACCGACATGGTTTACAACCGCAATTATGGTTTTCTTCAAAGATATGCAAATAGTACTTGTTCTAAATTTTCATAATAAACGCAACAAACCTTTACCATTTTATAGTATTCGTATATAGAAAAAGGAGGTATTAAAACGGTGAAAGTAAATATCGATCAATGTTTTTAAAGGCAACAATTGCAAATGAATACCCGAAAGTGTTATTATTATTCTAAATGTTACTCTGATCTATATGCTTACTAATAGTTTGAAATATAGATAGATGTTATATGAAACCGTTCGGTTTGATACAAAATTGCCATTACCGTTTCACGCATTTGGTAATTTATTGTGTAAACGACACAAAAAAACATCAGCTATAGTTTGTTATTCTGTAAATGATTGAAGGTCAAATAAGATATTTGTTAAAAACTCTTTGATAAGTATGACAGGCATTTTGGATTTTGAAAGTCGCAATCTCCTAATTTTATGGTATGATTTTTTGAAAAGAAGTTATAAAGGTAAGCCACATGATATCAACCTTTAACCCTTTAGTCAATGTATATAGATAAAACTGAAATGACAGTAAACGAAAAAAAGATGAAGACCTACACTTCTGAAGAGGCAGAGAAAGCAACGCTCGACTATTTTAAAGGCGATAGCTTAGCTGCAAAGGTATGGGTAACAAAGTATGCATTAAAAGACTCGCAAGGAAATTTATACGAGCGTACACCCGACGATATGCACCGACGAATAGCTAAAGAATTAGCTCGAGTAGATAAAAAATATGCGAATCCACTTTCAGAAGACGATTACTTTGACGTGATGAAAGATTTCAAATATATAGTACCTCAAGGTAGTCCGATGTCGGGCATTGGAAATAATTTCCAAACCGTATCGTTGTCTAATTGTTTTGTTATAGGTCAGCGTAATCCTGCCGATTCGTATGGAGGTATATTACGCGTTGACGAAGAACAGGTTCAATTGATGAAACGTCGCGGAGGCGTTGGTCACGACCTATCGCATCTGCGTCCGATGGGAGCAGCTGTAAACAACAGTGCACTGTCGTCAACAGGCGTGGTATCGTTTATGGAACGTTATTCAAATTCAACACGCGAAGTAGCACAAGGTGGACGTCGTGGAGCTTTGATGTTGAGTATCTCGATAAAACATCCCGATGCCGAGAAATTTATCGATGCCAAATTGGAAACGGGTAAAGTAACCGGGGCAAATATATCGGTAAAGATCGACGACGAGTTTATGAGAGCAGTTGTAGAAAATAAACCATACAAACAACAATATCCGGTTGAATCGGCAAATCCAACGGTGGTAAAAGAAATAGATGCTCGTAGTCTTTGGAATAAAATAGTAGAAAATGCATGGAAATCGGCCGAGCCGGGTATTCTCTTCTGGGATACCATCATTCGCGAATCGTTGCCCGATTGTTATGCCGATTTAGGTTTTAAAACCGTATCGACAAATCATTGTGGCGACATTCCACTCTGTCCGTACGATAGCTGTCGATTATTGGCAATCAACCTCTATAACTATGTTGAAAACCCCTTTAAAGCAGAAGCTAAATTCGATTTCCCATTATTTAAAAAGCATGCAGCATATGCTCAACGAATGATGGATAATATTATTGATCTTGAACTTGAAAAAGTTGATGCCATACTTAAAAAGATTGATGCCGATCCCGAAGACTTTGATGTAAAACGTGTTGAACGCAACTTATGGGAAAATATTAAACGTAAAGCCGAAGAAGGTCGTCGTACCGGAATCGGGATAACCAGCGAAGGCGATATGCTTGCTGCTTTGGGATTACGTTATGGTAGCGAAAATGCAAACGATTTCTGTGTTGAGGTTCATAAAACATTGGCAATTGAATGTTATCGTGCATCAATGGAAATGGCTAAGGTTCGCGGACCATTTAAAGTTTTCAATGCCGACAGAGAAAAAAATAATCCTATTCTGCTAAGAATAAAGAAGGAAGACGAGCAGTTATATATCGATATAATGAATTACGGTCGTCGTAATATTGCATTATTAACCGTAGCACCAACCGGTTCGGTTAGTTTGTTGACACAAACAACATCGGGAATAGAGCCGGTATTTATGCCAGCTTATAAACGACGCCGTAAAGTAAATCCAAGTGATGCCGATTCTAAGGTTTCGTTTGTTGACGAAGTGGGCGATTCGTGGGAAGAATATGTTGTATTCCATCATAAATTTGTAACATGGGCCGAAACAAAAGGAATTGATGTTACAGAGATCTCAAAATGGTCGTCAGAAAAAATTGATGACTTGGTCAGTCAATCACCCTATTACAAAGCAACATCAAACGATATTGACTGGGCAAGTAAGGTGCAAATGCAAGGTGATGTTCAAAAATGGGTTGACCATTCTATTAGTGTAACGGTAAACTTGCCTGCAGAAGCAACACAAAAACTCGTTGGCGAATTATATATAAAAGCATGGTCGGTTGGTTGTAAGGGAGTTACTGTTTATCGCGAAGGATCGCGCGATGGTGTTCTAATCTCAAATAAAGAGAAAAAAGAAGAAATACTCGAAGAAGGTCTTGGTGCATTTATCCCCTCAAAACGCCCCAAATATTTAGAAGCCGATGTATTCCGCTTTATGAATAAACGCGAAGAATGGATTGCATTTGTTGGAATGCTTGATGGTCGTCCGTATGAAATATTTACAGGGATAGTTGACGAAGATATATTGTATTTCCCAAAATCGATCAAAAAAGGATATATCATAAAAAATAAGACAGATGAAAATATAACACGTTACGATTTTCAATTTGTCGATAAACAAGGATATAAAGCAACATTCGAAGGCTTGAACCGCTTGTTTAATAAAGAATATTGGAACTATGCACGATTAATTTCAGGAGTATTACGTCATCGAATGCCAATAGAAAGTATTGTGAATCTGGTTTCATCTTTACATCTTGATAACGATTCGATCAGTTCGTGGAGAAGTGGCGTTGAACGAACATTAAAACAATACATACCCGAAGGAACCGTATCAACCGGAGGGACAAAATGTACCAGTTGCGGCAGCCCCAATCTGGTATATCAAGAAGGATGCTTGATTTGTACCGCTTGCGGTACATCAAAGTGCGGATAATTTTAGGGTTAATTATTGCATGAGTAGGGAGGGAGATAAATAAAGTTTATACTCCCTCTTTTATTTTTTTTACAAATTGATATTATTTTTTAAAAAAAACGTGTAGGTTTGTAATTATAAATCTTTATAAGTATGGAAAATACAGAAAATGCAAGCGAATTTGTTGACGATAATGGAGTCGAAACGAAGAAAAGAAGTACGATTGGAATTCATATTTTCTATATTGTTCTGATTTTATTACTATTAGGTAGTGTTTCGTATCTGTTTAATCAAAATAAACAAGTGACTGAAACTTTGCATATTTGTGATACTTCGAAGAATAATCTTTCGGTTGAGCGTGAACAGATGATTCATAGTCTTGATTCGATTGCCGAACAATTAAAACTGGCAAATACGTCAAACGGACAACTTAGCGATGAAATTAAAGCCAAGTTGGAAGAAATATCAGCTTTAAAAGGAAAAATAAACTCAATGCGTGTCAATCTTGATTCATTATCATCATATAGACGCGAAATAGAATCGGTACGTAAAGTCACCATACATTACCTTACCCAAATCGATTCATTAAATAAATCGAACATGCGGCTTGTCGATAAAAACAATGAACTGTCGACCAAAGTTGAAGAACAGTTGAAAGTTGATGTTGAAAAAACAAAACAACTCGAAGATTTATCGACGAAAGTTGAAAAAGCATCGGTGATGAAAGCTGCCGGCATTGTTAGCATTGGCATAAATAGTAAGAGCAAGCCCGTAACCAAGGCCAAAAAGGTGGTAAAAGTTAAAACCTCGTTTACGATTGTCGAAAATAATGTAATCGATGCAGGTCAAAAAATGGTATATCTTCGAATCATCAGAGCCGATGGAGCATGCTTGACCGCCGATGAAACAAATACCTTCAAATACGAAAATCAATCGATAATGTATACTGAAAAAACAGAAGTCGATTATCAAAATAAGGATGTGGATGTTACTATCTATTATAATGCTACAGATGACATAACTCCGGGTACCTATACGATTCAATTATTCTGTGATGGCAAATCAATCGGACAATCGCAAGTAACGTTTGATAAATAATAAAACGTAAGTATGAGAAAGTCAATTGGAATAATAATAGCGTTTTTACTTGCAATTTCATTACTGGCACTATCGTGTAAAAAGCCTGCTGAACATAGCGTGCGAGTTAAAAACGATAGTTCTTTACCGCTCAAAACAATCAACATAGTAGGTTCGGTATTGGTTTTTACTGATATAAAAGTAGGAACGGCAACCGATTATAAAGCAATTCCGGAAGGAAAGTATACCATCAGTGGCGATTTAACCACCGATGAACCGTTTGATATAAGTGGAACCGGTAAACATAAATGGTCTATAGTAATAGCAGATGGAGGATCGGTGTCGTTAGTTGATGATGGAAAATAAAATTGTTTGCTAATTAAAAAAAAGTTTTATCTTTGCATAAGAAATAATAAGAATATGTTTAATAAAATATATACAGTTGTGCTAGTGGTGGTCGTAGAAATTCTCTTCGGGGGAATGGTGTAACGTACTGTCATTGACACGAAAAAACGCCGTTCCTCACTTGTAGGAACGGCGTTTTTTTGTTTATTTAATAATGTTTGTAATTCAAACACAGAGTATAATTTAAAATTAATAACTTAAAATTAATAATTTAACCAAATGGCTTTTCAACTTCGAAGTTCAACATCAACCCAAGGCAGGTTAATGGCAGGTGCCCGCAGTTTGTGGCGTGCCAACGGTATGACCGAAGATCAAATCGGTAAACCAATCATAGCAATCGTAAATTCGTTTACACAGTTTGTTCCCGGACATGTTCATTTACACCATATAGGGCAACAAGTAAAGGCTCTTATTGAAAAAGAAGGATTCTTTGCAGCCGAGTTTAATACCATAGCAATAGACGATGGTATAGCAATGGGGCATGATGGGATGTTGTATTCGCTCCCTAGTCGCGATTTAATTGCCGACAGTGTTGAGTATATGTGTAACGGACACAAAGTCGATGCAATGGTTTGCATCAGCAATTGCGATAAAATTACTCCTGGTATGTTAATGGCAGCAATGCGTTTGAATATACCCACAATATTTGTATCGGGCGGACCAATGGAAGCCGGTACTGTTGGCGATGAGAAATTCGACCTTGTTGATGCAATGGTTATGGGTCTTGATAAAGAAGTAAGCGACAAACGTCTCGACGATGTAGAGAAAAATGCTTGTCCTACCTGTGGATCATGCTCAGGAATGTTTACTGCCAATTCAATGAATTGTTTAAACGAAGCATTGGGAATGGCTTTACCCGGCAACGGTACTATTGTAGCCACCCATTCGAATCGTACAAAACTATTCGAAAAAGCTGCTAAGACTATTGTTGATATCACCAAACGGTATTATTTCGATGGCGACGAATCGGTTCTACCACGTTCTATAGCTACTCGTGCTGCATTTTTAAACGCAATGACTTTGGATATTGCAATGGGAGGTTCTTCAAATACCGTTCTTCATCTTTTAGCAATTGCACAAGAAGCTGGAACTCCATTTACCATGAAAGATATTGATATGCTATCGCATAAAGTACCGTGTATTTGTAAAGTAGCACCTAATTCTAAAAAATATCATATCGAAGATGTAAACCGTGCAGGTGGCATTATGGGAATTCTGGGCGAATTAGATCGCAAAGGATTGCTCGATACTTCAGTATCGCGTGCTGATGGTAAAACGTTAAAAGAAGTATTAAACCAATTCGATTTAATGCAACCAACGGTAACCGACGAAGCTAAAGATATGTATCTCAGTGCACCGGCAGGCAGAAGAAATTTGGTAATGGGTTCACAATCGGAAAAATATGCATCGTTCGATCTTGATCGTAAAGCCGGATGCATCCGTGCAACAGATCATGCTTATACCGTAGATGGTGGTTTGGCTGTATTATTTGGTAATATAGCTAAAGGCGGCTGTATTGTAAAAACGGCAGGTGTTGATGAATCGATCTTTAAATTTACCGGAATAGCACGGGTAAGTCATTCACAAGAACAAGCAAGCCAGGCAATCATCGAAGGAAAGATAAAAGCCGGCGATGTTGTTGTTATTGCATACGAAGGACCCAAAGGAGGTCCCGGTATGCAAGAAATGCTCTATCCAACGTCATATCTTAAATCGGTTCATTTAGGAGCTAAATGTGCTTTGATAACCGATGGTCGCTTTTCGGGCGGAACATCGGGTTTATCGGTAGGACATGTATCGCCCGAAGCAGCAAGTGGTGGCGAAATAGCTTTGGTTCGTGATGGCGATACAATAGAATTCGATATCCCCAACCGTTCGGTAAATGTTTTGATAAGCGAAGCCGAAATGGAAAAACGCAGAGCCGAAGAAATAGCAAAAGGAACCAAAGGGTTTAAACCTAATAGAATTCGCGAAGTATCGAAAGCATTGAAACTGTATGCACAAAATGTTTCGAGTGCTGATATAGGAGCAATACGTTTAATTGATTAAAATGATGTTTTCAACCAGATGTTCCAGGTTTTTAATCAGATGTTCCAGGTTTTAAAAACCTGGAACATCTAAAAAAATAAACACATGCAAAATATATTTTCAGACCGTATAGCCGATGTTCCACGGTCCTTCATCAGAGATATTTTAAAAATAGCCGTACAGAGCGATGTAATATCGTTTGCCGGCGGTTTGCCCAATCGGAATTTATTTCCTGTAGAACAATTACAGGCATCAACAAACAAGGTTTTCGAACATTTTGGGCGTCAGGCATTGCAGTATGCCGAATCGGAAGGATTACCACAACTTCGCGAATATATTGCCAATGAATATCGAATAAAGAAAGGTATAGATGTTGATCCTAATCGTGTATTAATAACAAACGGTTCGCAACAAGGATTGGATTTATTGGCAAAAACGATACTCAACGAAGGTGAGGATGTTGTATTGGAAGAACCTGCTTATTTGGGTGCCATTCAATCTTTTTCCGTATTCAAAGCCCGTTTTACACAGGTAAAAATGCATGAAGATGGAATTGATTGCGATGCTTTAGACAAGGCTTTGGAACGTACTAGGGCAAAATTGTTCTATTGTGTTCCCAATTTTCAAAATCCTTCGGGAATAACCTATAGTACAGCTGTTAGAGAACGGGTTGCCGGTATTGTTGACAAATATCTAACCTTACTGATTGAAGACGATCCTTACGGAGAGCTTCGATATACGGGTGAATCACAACCGTCGTTTGGAAAACTACTGCCACACAAAACGGTAATGCTCGGTTCGTTTTCGAAAACCGTTGTTCCTGCATTCCGACTTGGTTGGATGGTCTTGCCCGATGCAATTTACGAACGGGTATTGGTTGCCAAACAAGCCGCCGATTTGCATACCAATTCGTTTTCGCAATATATTGTTGCACAGTTTTTACACGATTATCCCTTGAGCGACCATATACAAAAAATACGAAAAGTCTATGGAAAACAATGCCAAACGATGATTGATAGTATAAAAAAGTATTTTCCCAAAGGAGTAAGTTGTACCGAACCCGAGGGTGGAATGTTTTTATGGGTTACGTTGCCCGAAGGCATATCGTCGATGGAGTTGTTCGAAATAGCATTGAAAAATAAGGTTGCTTTTGTTCCGGGAAATCCTTTTTATGCCGATGAAAGAAATGTAAGCAGTTTGCGACTAAATTTTTCATGTGTGGATGAACAAACCATCATACAAGGCATAAAACGTCTGGCAGACTCTATTGAGGAGTTGTTGGAACATAAACGATGAAACCCACACACGAAGCTATTCATGCAACCGTGTTTGCAATCTCATCGAAGGCAATATTATAATTTAGTAAGGATCAGCTCTGACCGGTAAACATACATAGGCACCGATGATCCTTATAAACAGTCATCAAACCGAATGATAGTAGATTACTAGCGTTTATAGATGATATACAAAAAAAATGTACTTTTGCAAAATCTAAAATAAATAGAATATATGTCAGAAAATAATAAAATTCCAGGTGGCGAAGCAGTTTTGCGATGCTTGCTTGCAGAAGGGGTAGATACCATCTTTGGTTATCCCGGCGGGCAGATTATGCCGTTTTATGATAATTTATTTCATTATACCGATAGAATAAACCATATCCTTACTCGTCATGAGCAAGGAGCGGTACATATGGCACAGGGTTATGCACGGGTTACCAATAAAGCCGGTGTGTGCGTTGTAACATCAGGCCCGGGTGCAACAAATATTGTAACAGGACTTGCCGATGCAATGATGGATTCTACTCCAATTGTTGCAATTACCGGTCAGGTTCCATCAACCTTACTCGGAACAGATGCTTTTCAAGAAACAGATATAATTGGAATCACCATGCCAATTACGAAATGGAATTATCAGGTAACCAATGCCGACGAAATTCCTGCAGCAATGGCAAAAGCATTTTATATTGCCCGAACAGGCCGTCCGGGTCCCGTTTTGATTGATATTACGAAGGATGCACAGGTAGCATTAATGGAATATTCATATAAAAAGTGTGAACATGTTCGCAGTTATTTTCCCTATCCTAAAGTTGATATGGATCAAATAAAACAAGCTGCCGCATTGATTAATAGTGCAAAGAAACCATTGATTTTAGCGGGTCATGGTGTAGCACTTTCAAATGCTCAAGCCGAATTAAAAGAATTTGTTCATAAAACGAATATTCCAGTTGCTACCACTTTACTTGGAATGCACGATATCAATGCCGACGATCCTCATTTTGTTGGAATGCTTGGAATGCACGGAAATTATGGTCCGAATATAAAAACTAACGAAGCCGATGTTATTATTGCTATCGGGTTGCGTTTTGACGATCGTGTGACCGGCAATAAAGCTACTTATGCAAAACAAGCCAAGATTATTCATATCGAAATTGATAAAGCCGAAATCGGTAAAATAACCAAACCAGTTGTTGGAATCAATGCCGATGCAAAACAAGCCTTACGAGCATTATTAAAAGAAGTATCACCAAATTTACACACCGAATGGTTTGGCGAATTTGCTAAAACCCATGCAATTGAAACCGATAAAATTATTTATCGCGATTGCAATCAAACCGAAGGAATGATTAAGATGGGCGAAGTTGTTAAAATGATTTCGGACAAAACAAAAGGACAAGCAATAATTTGTACCGACGTAGGTCAACATCAAATGATGGCAGCTCGTTATTATGACTTTAAAGAAGGTTCGGAATTTGTTACTTCGGGTGGTTTAGGAACTATGGGTTTTGGTCTTCCGGCTGCAATTGGAGCTAAGATGGCACGTCCCGAAAAAGAAGTTATTACCTTCATTGGCGATGGTGGATTCCAAATGACAATACAAGAATTGGGAACAATACATCAGTCCGATATTCCTGTTAAAATCGTTATACTAAATAACCATTTCTTAGGAATGGTTCGTCAATGGCAGGAACGATTCTTCGACGAGCGTTATTCGTTTGTTGATATACCAAGTCCGCATTTTGCTAAAATAGCCGAAGGTTACGATATCAAGGCGTTACATGTTGAAAAACGTGAAGATTTAGAATCGGCAATCGACGAAATGTTAGCAAGTAAAGAATGCTTTGTATTGGATATCAGAGTTGAGAAAAAAGAAAACATCCTTCCGATGATTGAACCCGGGCTTGGTGTTGGTGATATTAAATTAGAGTAATAACATTATTTAGAAGAGTCATGGAAAAGAAACCATATACCATTGTAGTATTTACCGAAAACCATATCGGACTACTAAATCATGTAACGATTGTTTTTACACGAAGAAAAATAAATATTGAAAGTCTCACTGTTTCCGAATCGGAGATTAAAGGTATTCATAGTTTCACAATTGTTGTCAATACAACGCAAGAAATGGTTGAAAAAATTGCCGGTCAATTAGAAAAGCTTGTTGAGGTAATGAAAGCGTTCTATTATACCGACGATCAATTAATTTCGCAAGAAATAGCTCTCTATAAATTACCTTCTTCGGCAATTGACAAAGGAGTCGATTTAGGTCGTTTCCTTCGCAATAACGATGCACGTATCCTCGATATTCAAAAGGAATATATTGTGATCGAAAAAACAGGCTTGTATGCCGAAACACAAGATTTACTTGAGAAACTTCGTCCTTTCGGTATTTTGGAATTTGTACGTTCGGGAAGAATAGTGATTACAAAACCGATGAAATCGCTCGAAACGTATATTAAAGAATTGCAAGACAGCCACGATTATATGCCGTTGGCATAATTAGTGCTATACATACTTATAAAAAGAGCTGCAATTAGTATTGCGGCTCTTTTTATTGCTATAATGTCAAGGCACTCATATAAATTGTATAAAAATTAACTAAGGGTAAATCCAATATTTTCTATAAAATTAACCTTAACCCACATTGCAATCATCCATCCATAACGATTTGATTATGTATGTTTTCGTTTTTTTGAACGTTGATAGGAGTCCACACAGATTTTTTTCTATGAAAAGGAAT
>Ga0265338_10008977_pt1 | contig 12024 bp, 9 predicted proteins | sample 42126metaG_FD_193579 | JGI IMG/M metagenome (GOLD analysis project Ga0265338, IMG submission 193579) | Rhizosphere microbial communities from Carex aquatilis grown in University of Washington, Seatle, WA, United States - 4-21-26 metaG | ecosystem: Host-associated > Plants > Roots > Rhizosphere >... | reverse complement strand
GGCTATTGTGGTCTCCCATGTCTCAGAATCGAGACATGGGGCACCCATCTGTTGTGGCGGAACCATCGTCTTGAAGGTCAGGGCCACCCGCCAACTCGACGAAACGATTCTGAGACTTTGGCCAACGCCCGCATTTTTGATTCAGACCGCGTCGGACTCGGCGACTCCCTGTTCTACTTCCGACTCCACGCTGCTCTCATCTCCCGCCTCGAATATTGTGACCTTCTCAGTGGCCGGCGATTCAACGGCTGACGCTTCCATCGCTGACGTGTCCACCCCTGAAGAATCCAGGAGGCCCGGCGGTATTTGCTTCCTTGGTGCGACGCCGAGGTCGCGCAGCATCTCAACCTGGCGCACTAGATTTCCGGGGCCAGCCGACAACCGTCCACGCGCCTCGTCATATTTCTCGCGAGCTCTGAACAGAGCGTCGCCCACCGCTTCGAGACTCGTCACAAATCCGACGAACTTGTCATAAAGATCGGCGCCGCGCTTCATCACGTTCTTGACATTCTGCACCTGCATCTCTTGCCGCCACAGATCGGCGACGATGCGAACTACAAACAATACCGTGGTGGGGCCGGAGAGAAGGACGCCCTTTGAGTAGGCGTCGTGCCACAGCGTCTCGTCGTTTTGGAGCGCCAGCAAAAATGCCGGCTCGATGGGGACAAACATCACCACGAAATCTGGCGACTGAATTCCGGCTAACGAGTGATAGTTGCGGCCGGCAAGCTCAGTAAAGTGGGTGCGAATGCTGATCAGGTGACGCTTGATGGCTTCAACGCGGTCCTTCTCGTCCGCCGCGTTCACGCTGTCGTTGTAGGCATTGAGCGAGACTTTGGAATCGATGATGAGGTGGCGGCCTCCGGGCAGCTTGACCACTACGTCGGTCTGGCGGCGCTGCACCGGATCTCCATCTGCGTTCAGCTCGGTATGGCTTTGCTGAAAGCTGTAGTGCACGCCCTCTTGCAGGCCTGACTTGTCGAGAATGTTGCGCAGGATGGTTTCGCCCCAGTTGCCCTGCGCCTTGGTGTCGCGGCGCAACGCTGTGGCCAGGTTGTGCGCTTCAGTAGTGAGGGCCTGGTTCAACGTGCCCATGGTTCCGATCAGCGTCTTCAATTCGGTGACGCCCTTGCCTGAGTCGATCTGCACTTCTTCAACTTTCTTACGGAAGTCGTTGATCTGCTCGCGGAGCGGCGTTAGCAAAGAGCCGATTTCCTTCTGGCTGCCCTCAGACAATGTCTTCGACTTTTGATCGAGAATGTCGGCTGCCAGCGCCTGGAATTGATTTGCGAGTGTCTGCTTGGCTTCGTCGAGCAGCTTGATTTTCTCTGCTACGTTCTCGCGCTCGTTGCGCAATTCGGTTTCAAGCGCGCTGATGCGCGCGCGGGATTGAGCTTCGGCATCTGACTTGTCCTTCAAATCGGTGCGCAGCGCATCGTGAAGGACTTGCGATGCAGTCCGCACCACTTCCAGTTCTTTGTAGAGCTCGTCGATGCGTTTCTCGCGCTCCACTGCCAGCGACTCAAAGCCGGCGCGCTTGGCGGCCAGGGCCATTGACTCGCTGAGTGCGTTGCCGGCCTGAGTGAGCGCGTTGGCCAGCTCTTCGTTGCGATGGACCAGGCCATCTTTTTCAGATTTTGCGAGTGCACCGCGAATCAGGATTCCGGCCAGAATCCCAACCAAGGCGGCGGCCCCGCCAATGAGCGCCTGCAAAGCGACAGGCTGCGCCAAGAGCGACTGCATGTGTATAATCCTCTTCGCCTAATGTACCCTTCCGGGCCATCAATTTTCCGTCAAATTTGACGGCTCCTGAGATGAGCCTTCCCAAATCGTTCTTCCCAATTCCCTATTCCCTTGTTTTCAAGCCTTTTCCCCACAGGGACAGCCTTTACACCCCCACCCCGGCCCGTTAAACTTAAAGATTCGGGGCCGAACGCGTTTTTTGTCGCGCGATGGTTGTGTTTCTGTGCCTTAGCCCATTATTGTAGGAGGCTGCTATTGACTTAGCCGGGCGGTAGACGGTCAATGGCATTTTTCTGGCATCGAAGCGGTAAACGGCCTTTTTCAGAAGGCTCCGAAGACAGCATTTTTTGGAAAAGTTCTGAGACACAAGAGGAGACGCAAGCATGGCTGTTGAAGAGAAGGTGAAGCAAATCATCGTCGAGCAGTTGCAGGTGGACGAATCGGAAGTGACGCCCGGCGCCAGCTTCCAGGAAGACCTGGGCGCAGATTCGCTTGACGTGGTTGAGCTGGTGATGCAGTTCGAAGAGGCATTCGATCTTGAGATTCCCGACGAAGACGCCGAGAAGATCAAGACGGTGAAGGACGCCATCGACTACATCGAGAAGAACGCGAAAGGCGGCAAGTAGGCTTTGACCCAGGACGTGACCCGCAGAGTTGTAGTTACCGGGGTGGGGCTGTTATGCGGAGTCGGCAACACGGCCCCCGAAATCTGGCAGCAGTTGCTCGCCTCGGCGAGTGGTATGGCTCCGATCAAGGGCTTCGACGCCACTGGTTTCCCGGTGAACTTCGCCGCCGAGGTCAAGAACTTTGACCCGCTGAATTTCGTTGACAAAAAAGAGTCGCGCAAGATGGGGCGATTCATTCATTTTGCCTTTGCGGCCACGCATGAGGCGATGCAGCAGTCTGGCCTGAAAATTACGCCGGAGAACGCGGACCGCGTAGGCGTATTTATTGGGTCGGGTATCGGCGGATTTGAAATTATCGAGCGTGAGCACGCCACGCTGCTGCAGAGTGGGCCGCGCAGGATTTCACCATTCTTTATTCCCGCGACAATTGTGAACATGGCGGCCGGGCAGATCAGCATTCGCTATGGCGCGCAGGGGCCGATTTCGGCTACTGCGACGGCTTGCGCGACGAGCGCCAACTCGATTGGCGATTCGGTACGGATGATTTTGCACGGCGACGCGGATGCGATGATTGCCGGCGGCACCGAAGCCGCGGTTACGGCGCTTTCAGTGGGCGGATTTGCCGCGATGCGGGCGCTGTCAACTCGCAACGACGAGCCGACCAAGGCAAGCCGGCCCTTCGACAAGAACCGCGACGGATTTGTGATTGGCGAAGGCGCGGGCATTTTGATTCTTGAAGAGCTGGAGTTTGCGCGCAAGCGCGGAGCAAAGATTCTGGCCGAGGTAATTGGCTACGGCATGAGCGCCGATGCCTACCACATGACGGGCATTGCACCGGACGGCGCGGGGGCCCAGCGCAGCATGCGGGCGGCGCTGAAAGATGCGGCAGTGACGCCGGAAGAAGTGGGCTATGTGAATGCGCATGCGACGTCGACTCCGGCGGGAGACGGCAACGAAAGCCGCGCGATTGAGCTGGTGTTTGGCGAGCATGCGTTGAGCCACAAACTCAAGATATCCGCGACCAAGTCGATGACCGGGCACCTGCTAGGTGGCGCGGGCGGTCTTGAGGCTGGCATTACGGTGCTTGCATTGCAGAACCAGATGATTCCGCCGACCATCAACCTCGACGAGCCGGACCCCGAGTGCAAGCTGGATTACGTGCCCAATGTGGCGCAGCCGCTGACCTTTGATGTGGCGCTGTCGAACTCGTTCGGGTTTGGCGGAATTAATGCTTCGCTGGTGATGAGGAAGTGGACGGAGTAAATAAGGCAGGGAACAGGGATCAGGGAACAGGGAACAGGGAACAGGGAACAGGGACCAGGGACCAGGGACCAGGGACCAGGGAACAGGGAACAGTTTAGTTGTGCGGGAATGAAGATGGCGCGCAGACCTTTTGGTTTGCGCGCCATTTTTATTGCGGGACGGATTGCGGGGCTTCACTCAGCCCATGAGCGCCGAGACTCCCATGCCTATAAACAGTCCAATGACCCACCAGCCAAAAACCACTATGTAGCCCGTGTTGCGCTTGACTCCTGCGACCGTCGCAACGCCGATGGATGTCACTACCATGCACCAGATTCCGAGCGCGTCCAGTGACATTAGCAAGTTGTACACGAGAAGAGAGCTGGTTCTGAGTTCAGGGAGAAAGGCCGCCACGTTGGTTGGCGAAGCGTTGTGTATGTTGAAAGCTTCCGGATCTGTGAAACATGCCGTGATCGCGCCCAGCAGCCATTGCAGCACCCAAAGTGGGAGCCCCGCATATAGCGTTACAACAAAGAGCGAACTGAATTTGGCTTTGCCGCCAAAGCCGAAGTTAATTGTGGCAAGAAGAATTGCCGCGCCGATGACATCGATAAGCAGAACTCCGGCAGGCGCTATGGCCGCGGTGACAGCCTGCGTAATGGGCCCGGCCTTGGCGGCAGCAGCTTGCCTTTCAGGGGGTGCCTGTTCCTGCATACGTTTTGCAAACTCGGGTAGATTGCGCTGCTCGTTCTGGTAGACCTGGTTCCACGTAACCCTGGTGGAAACAGCGAGGAAGAACACGGCGAATGCCAGCACGTACAGGATCAGCGGCAGCCACCAGCTTTTGTTGCCGCGCTTTATGTCTTCAAAGGTTTTGGAAGGGGCTGTAAATGTGTAGATAATGCGTTGGCCCTGGGTCAATCCGGGGGCTGACTCGGTGGTGCCTTGAATCTCAGGCTCGGCCATAAATTCTACCTTTCAATGAAGACGGAATGCGCAATTTGCTGAGACGGCCCGGAATCCGTGCAGACCAAGCCTGGCTGCGCGGACGGATGACATGGCAATTTCAGTTAATTGCGTTCGCCCGCGATTGTAACCCGGAACGCGGCATGAGAACGAGTCAAATTTTTGAGAAGGCTGTGAGGAGCGCTAAAGACCCTGTGCGGAAGCTTCATCGACGGCTGGAGCTGGAGCCGCGTGCCGCTTTGATCGACCGGTGCGGGCCTGCGAGGGAGGGTTGGGAGCGGGGTGGTACGCGGGCAGGTAGTTTTTGTAGACGGCGATGTGGAAGCAGGACTGCTGGAATTCTTCTTCGACGTCGATTTTGCCTTCGGCCTCGCGGGCCAGCAGGTAGCGGCGCATCCAGGCCATCTCGGCGCGGCTCAGGTTGTCTTTGGCTATGTCGATGGTGGCGCCGGTAAGGTGCGGGCTGACGACATCGCCCTCGGCGGGCGCGGCATTTCCATTCACCCGCATGAGCCGCTTTTGATATTCGACGGTGCGGACGGCTGAACTGACCTGAAGCGGGCGGTGGAAGTGGGCATAATGCGCGGCGGCAAGGTCGGAGAGGAAGCGTGCGGTCCAGGGGCGGCAGTAGCGGTGATTAATCGGCAGGTTGGTGTTGATGGCGAGCGCGCCAGAGACCGGCACGGGAACCAGCAGATGATGGGCGATGCGGGCGGCGAGATCTTGCTCGTCTTCGATGCGCTCAAGCCCTTCGGCGTCAAGCCGGGCGTTCTGGCGCTCGAGCGAGGCACGGTTGCCGCGCAGAGGCGCAGGCATAACGCCGCGAGCGATGGTGAGAGAGGCTTCTTCTGTCTCCTCTTTCAGGCGCTTGTCTTCAGAGATGTTGTAGTCGCTGGCGATTTCGGGCGCGGGCTGCCTTGCGGCAGGCGCGCGATCGCCGAGACCGGCTGCGGCGTCGGGCACGGGGGCAGCGGCGTGGCGGGCAAACGATGGGTGGACGGCGTTGCGGGCTGCAGGCGGGGGAGCCAGATCGGAATCGGCGCTGGTTGAATCTGCTGCGTCTGACTCGTCGCTGGCCTCTACCGGAGCGGCTGGGTGCGGAGCAGTGTTGCTACGTGCAGCGGGAATGGGGGCGGAGGGCTGGCGCAGGTCGGCCTCGGCGCCGAGGATGGAGGGGCGGGAGCGGAGAGGCTCGGGATCGGCGTCGACTGATTCGTAGTGCGCTGTGCCGGTCATTGCTCTTGCTTCGGGATGGGTTCTGGCTTCGGGTTGTGGCTCATCGTCGGTGTCTACCGAATCGACCTCGGTGGGGGGGCGTGCGCTGACGATTGGGGTATAACTGGCGCGGACCAACTCGGGCTGACGGCGCCGGGGTTGGTGGCCTTCATGTGCATAGCGGCGCGAAACGGTTTGGCGGTCGGCAGTGCGGCCTGCGGCCAAACTTCTTTTGTTCGCGGCAAGTTGACTGCGAATCTTGAGTCCGGCGGCGCGGCCGACTTCAGCAGGGGTTGGCTTGTGGGCTGCGGCCTGGGCCGTGGGTTGGGATGGGGTGTGCCTGGCTGCGGGTGTGGGCCGGTGGGGTGCAGTTGTTTTCTCGTGGGGATGGGCTGGGGCGTGGGCGGAGCGCTGATGCGCTGAAACCTTGCGAGCCGAGACTTGGTGAGCTGTGACCTGGTGAGCCTGGACGTGATGTGCTGGGGCGTGGTGAAGCGTCTGCGAGCCGGCGGTGTTGCTGCGGGCGCGCGCAGAGGTCACCGGGACGCCGTTTGCCGAGACGGCTAGCGCCGCCAGGGCAATCGTGATGATTGCGGTCCGGCCCATGAGGGGTGGTGCGGACAATCGAGAGCCTCTTTAGTGTATGTCGATCAGAGTCGCGCCGTGAGTACCCAGACGGATGCGGACTTGTCTGATAACTGGTCTGATAATTAGACCCGGGGCGACGCGGATAGTTGTGGCGGAGCAGAAAGTAAGGGAGCCGGTAGCCAATAGCCAGTAGACAGTGGGGGTCTATTGGCTACTCCGGCTTCGCTTTGGCTAGCATGTAGTTGACTGCTGCTTCTAGTTCGGCTGGGGTTACGTCTTCAACTACGCCGGCGTCGCCTATGCCTATGGGCAGGACGAAGCGGCGTACTCCGCCTACGTTTTTCTTGTCGCTGCCAGTGGCGGCTACCAGCTTTTTGACGCTCAGCTTGAGGGCGGGCAATGGGCCGTAGCTATAAATCACTGATTCCATGCGGTCGAGCTGGCTGGCGGTGATGGTTCCCCGTTGCCGGGCGAGATGGAGCGCGGCTACCATGCCCCACGCGACTGCCTCGCCGTGCAGCATGGCCTTGTAGCGGGTGACTTGCTCAAGGGCGTGGCCGACGGTGTGGCCGAGGTTGAGAATCATGCGCAGGCCGTTCTCGCGCTCGTCCTTGTTCACCACGCCGGCCTTGATGCGGATGGAGGCGGCGATTACCTTTTCGAGGGCCTTGGGGTCGCGGGCGAGCACGTCATCAACGTGCTCCTCCATGTAGCGGAAGAGGGCGCGATCGCGGATGATGCCGGCCTTTACGCCTTCCATGAGGCCGGCGCGGAGTTCGCGGTTGGGGAGGGTGCCGAGGACGCCGATATCGGCAAACACGGCGCGTGGGTGGTGGAAGTTGCCGACGAGATTTTTGCCTTCAGGCAGGTTGACGCCCACCTTGCCGCCTACGCTTGAGTCAACCTGGGCCAGCAGCGTGGTGGGAACCTGGATGTAGGGGATTCCGCGCATGAAGATGGCGGCGACAAAGCCGCCAAGGTCGCCGACGATTCCTCCGCCAAAGGCGATGAGCAGCGAGCCGCGGTCGCCACCGGCGCGGATCATTTCGCGCGTGAAGCGATCGACGTTGGCCATGGTTTTGTGGCGCTCGCCGGGAGGTAGGAAGAGAGCGATGGGCGGTTCAGAAAAGGAATGGAGAAAGGTCGCGCCCCAGAGCGACCAGATTTCAGGCGAGGTAAGGACGAAGACGCGGCGCGGCAGCGGGCCGATGGCGCGCTCGATGCGGGGGGTGAGGGATTCGAGGAGACCGCTGCCGGCGAATACGTCGTACCGGGCCGATGGGGTATCTACGCGGATGGTTTGCACGAGTTTAATGGTAAAGCAGCGGGGTTGGCGGAGTTAGCGTGGTTAGCGGGGTTAGTTTCTTCCCCCATGGCGAAGCTTGGACGGTGAACGCAGCCGTTGTGCGAGAATGGCGGCATCGTGAAAAGCTCTGATCTCTTTGTGTTCGCATTGGCGCTTTTGAGCGCAGCACCGCTCCTCGCCGACGATGGCGCTGCCTCAATTGCACAGGGCGGACTGGTGGTGATGGGCCATGAGCCTCGCATCACCATGGCCAAAGAAGTACTTAGGATTTCGCTCGACAAAGTCGTGGTTGACTATGACTTTCGCAACGACTCCGATCAGGATGTGACGACCGAGGTTGCGTTCCCGATTCCCGATTACGAATTTGCTTTGGAGGAGGTCGAGCCCAAAAGCCAGGGATTCGACGATTTCAAGCTCTGGATCGATGGGGCGCTCACACCTTGCAGCGTTGAGACACGAGCCCTTGTAAAAGGAAAGGACCTCACAGCCGCGCTCACCGCTTTACACGTTGATGTGGGCAGCTTTGCGCACGTGACCGTCGATCACGTTTTTAAGGACTTGGAAAGGCTCAGCACGTCTCAGCGTGCGCAGTTAACGCGGACAGGCCTGATTGACAATGACGGCGTAACCGCCTGGACGGTGCGGAAAAAGTATTACTGGAGGCAGACTTTCCCGGCTCATGCCATTGTGCACATTCGGCATGAATACACGCCGGTGGACGGCGCTGAAAACAGTATCAGGTACGGACTGGGCCCGGACCCGGTCAAAGAGGAGACGGCGCGAATTGGGAGCATGTGTGTTGAAGGGCCTCTAAGGAAAACACTGGTCGAGATTGCGAACAGCAATGACAGGGACGCAGTGTATTTCTACGTAGACTTTATCCTCACGACAGCGAACACTTGGAAGGGGCCCATTGAAGATTTCACGCTGATCGTGGAGCGGCCACACGAGAAGGACGTGAAGGCCAACTACGTGAGTTTTTGTTGGGATGCGCCGGTAACTAAGTTCGACGCAGACCACTTTGAAGCTTACGCGACAAACTTCGTGCCGAAAAAAGAACTTCGCGTGGGATTTTTCGAGGAGTCGAAAAGCAGTTTTTGAGACAGGCAGCGCTGTATCCGGATTGCGGCGCGAGGCGCCGCGATCCGGAACTGAGATAAAGAACTGTTTAGGGACAGTGATTGGCACGGCTGAAGCCATGCCCTGATACAAGGCCCGCGCCTGAAGGCGCAACCATGCTGCAAGTTGTTCAGAGGCCTAAAGGCCTCTGCTCCCTCCTAATTCCCTCCCGCCCTGGCAAAGCCAGGACGGGGCATTTGGCGGGTGCGGCGATTGGCAGCGGCTGTGATAGATTCATGATTCCCCACGGGAGAATGTTGAATGATTCGCGAAATTGTCGCGGTGATTTCATTGACGCTGACTGCGGCTTGCGCGATGGCGCAGTCGCCGCAGCCAGCTCCGGCTGCACCCATCGCCGCGATGCCCTCACCGGATGCCGAATCGATGATCCATTACAAGGGCCCGGGAGTGACTGCGCCTGAGTTGCTTTCGATCAACGGCAAGTTTGATGCGATTGACCATTGCAAGAAGCTGGATGGCGAGGAGCAGCTTCTGATTGCCGTGGATCGGACCGGAACCGCGCAAATGATCAAGGTTCTCAAGTCATTGGGCAACGATCTTGATGCTATGGCATTGCACGTTGTGGATCTGGACAAGTTCAAGCCGGGCACAGTTGACGGCGCGACTGCCATTGTGGCCGTTGCCGATGATATGAAACTCGAGGCCTGCCGCATGGAAAAGAAGGACGAGAACGGCAATAAGCAAAATTATGTGCAATTGCGGTCCGCTCCGGAACAGGCGTTCGAGCTGATAGAACCTCCGAAGGATGCGCTCACTGAGCTTCCGCCGGCGCCGGGGACGCCAGCATGGAACACGGCAATGCACAACCTTTACCACGTTGGTGGCGGCGTCACACCTCCGGTGTTGATTCACCAGGTTGACCCGCAGTTCACCCCGGAGGCTCGGAAGGCCAAGTATCAGGGCATTTGCATGGTTTCGATCATCGTGGACATGAATGGCATTCCACAAAGCCCTCATGTCGTGAGGCCCTTGGGAATGGGGCTCGATGAAAAGGCGATCGAAGCGATAAAGCAGTTCCGGTTCAAGCCGGCCTTGAAGGACGGCAAGACGCCCGTGCCGGTGATGATCACGGTCCAAGTGAACTTCAGGTTCTATGATCCGGTCTCCGGATTACCGATACCACTTCATTGAAGGCACGCCCCGGTAGATTCTTCGGTAACTAGTGGCTCGGGGGCCCGTACCTAAGGCGCGATTACGCTGCTTGTTATTCAGATGCCTGAAGGCCTCTGCTTCCTCCGTCCCTTTACTTCGGACAGTCTACAGGCTGCATTGCTTCTGTCTCTAGCTGGTAGCCGGCGGGGGGCTGGAATAGCGATGGGTCGGGGTTGGTGAGGTCTACTGAGACGGCTTCGCGCTGCGTTTTACCCATGCGCGGGTCTACGGTTATTGAGCGTAGAGCCATGCCGAGGCTGGGGGCCATCCAGTACTCGTCGGTGTGGACCAGCGGCTGGTCGTTGCCCGCCGCGCCGGCCGGGGTGGTAGTGGTGGCGCGCAATCCGCGAACTTCAACGCCCATGATGGTGTTTGCGCCTAGATCTTCCTGAACCCTGTTGGAATTCACGGGATTGACGGGAGCATCTTCGCCTGGCGCTTGCTTGACGGCGGCCATGGCGATGTCGCGGCCGTCAGGTCCGGTGGCGGCGTTGCCGTGGCCGTAATTGGCGCGGAAACGGCCGTCGGGCGTGGCCCAGCAGCCTTGACGCGCTGCGCCTACGGGCCGCTTTATGTCGTGAGCCACTTTGGTGGTCGAGTCCCAGTGGATGTCGTCGCCGGTGGCGGGATCGTTGACGTGGACGCTGGTGATGGCCGGGCGGGTGGCTTGTGGCGGATTGGTGGTCGAGATCATGCGATGTCCATTGTTGTCGCGGGCGTCGACCTCTTTGGATTCGGTGGTGATTACGGCTCCGTTGGGCTGGGTGTAGACGTGGGTGGTTTTGAATTCGACGGTGTAGGGCTGTCGCGGGGCCGGGGCTTTGGCGGCCGGGGTATGGACACGGGGTTGGGTTTGGGTCTGGGCCGCGGGCTTGGGTTGGGTTTGGGTCAGGGCGGGAACGCCTGCGCAGAAAGCAATGAAGACTATTGGACTAAGACGTTTATTTTTAATCATTTTCGTCACCTGGGGGATGGCCGGGAGGGTGGGTTCGCTGATCCCAAGCAAGTTGGGGCTGTGCATTAGTTTTTTGCCACGCCCCCCTGGATATATGGCGAAATTATGCGGTTTGAAAACGCTTTGGTCAAATGAAAAAGACTGGGAACGGAAAACAGGGAATAGGGAACAGGGAATAGGGAATAGGGAATAGGGAACAGGGAACAGGGAATAGGGAACAGGGGCTCTTTCGCCCGCTTCGGGGGCTGCGCACAGTTTGGCAACCAAACCCCATATTTGCGCATGGGGCTACCGTCTTTCGCCTGCCTTGCGGGCTTTGAATTTCTGGAACGTTCGCTGCCTGTGCGCGTCTAAGGAGTTAGCAGTTAGTGCTGTACGCCATAAAGCAAAACCCGACTCCAATCCCCCATGGGGTGAACGCTTTGCGGATTAGTCATATTTTTTATTCGTGGGGCAAGGTGCTGCGCGGCCATACGCCCTTGTTATCAATTGAGTTAACACGCGAGTGTCCGCTGCACTGCCCTGGTTGCTACGCTTACGGCGACAACCACCTGGGCGGCGAAACCACGCTTCGACAACTGAGCGACAAGCGTGGCGACGAGCTGGTGCGCGGCGTGCTTGAACTGGTGGAACGGCACAAGCCGCTGCATGTGACGCTGGTGGGCGGCGAGCCGATGGTGCGGCATCGCGAGCTGAGCCGCATTTTGCCTGAGCTTGCGCGGCGCGGAATTTATTCAATGGTGGTGACTAGCGGCATCATTCCCATTCCCATGGAGTGGATGGCGCTGCCGCGGTTCACCCTGGCCATCTCAATAGACGGGTTGCCGGAGCACCACGATGTGCGGCGCAGTCCGGCGACGTATGAGCGGATTCTCGAGAACCAGGCTGGGCGGCGCTTCAATGTTCACTGGACGATTACCGCGCAGATGCTGGGGCGGGCTGGGTACCTTGAGGAGTATGTGCGCTGGTGGAGCGAACGGCCCGAGGTGCAACACATCTGGGTGAGCATTTACTCACCACAGCGCGGCGAAAAGAGCGCGGAGATGTTGAGCGCGGAACAGCGCGCGTATGTGGCAGGCGAGCTGCCGCGG
>Ga0265338_10008976_pt1 | contig 12024 bp, 10 predicted proteins | sample 42126metaG_FD_193579 | JGI IMG/M metagenome (GOLD analysis project Ga0265338, IMG submission 193579) | Rhizosphere microbial communities from Carex aquatilis grown in University of Washington, Seatle, WA, United States - 4-21-26 metaG | ecosystem: Host-associated > Plants > Roots > Rhizosphere... | reverse complement strand
GCTGGGCGAAGTTCGATGCGATCAGCGGAAAAAAGACTCGTGCGGCAACCGCCATCACCACCGTAGTCCCGGTCAGAAGCGCGCACAGCACGGCGGTCGAGCTGGAAAGTAGCTCCTGCGCGCGTTCCCGGCCCTCCCGCAATTGTTCGCGGATGAGAGTGGGAATCAGCGCCTGGTTCATTGATTCGGCGATCACGTTGATGAGCAGGTTGGGGATGAGGAACGCGGCCAGGAAGGCATCCATGGCGTCGGAGCGCCCGTAGAGCGCGGCCAGCATCGATTCCTTGCCGGTCGCCATCAGCTTCACAACGATGCCTGCCAGCGCAATGGCGCCGGCGGCATTGAGGACCCGGCGGTCAGGAGTGCGGCGCGAAACCATCAGCGTTTCTGGCATGTTGGGCTCACTCCGTGGCTACTGCCACTGAACCGTGCGGGCTGGCTTGCGCCGGTTCCGGGAACGCCGCTGCGGAGTGCTCTGGTTCCTGCCCTGCAAGGCGACCGGCGGCGGCAATCACTCCCAGCAAGAGCCACGTCGCGCGGCTTTCCTGGGTGGCAAGGACCAGAGAATTTACCAGCCACAATACCAGCGCCGTCGCCAGGCCCACCCGCATGGCTCCCCGCGTAGCAAGGACAGATGCCGCGGCGACAACCAGAATGGCAGCGGCTAGCAGCAGCGCAGCCACGCCCCCTTCCACCGCGATGGCAAGCGCGGTATTGTGTGCCGTGGCGCCGGGCGGAAGGTGCGTGACACTTAGGAACGCTCCGGCGCCGGCGCCGGCAAATGGAGCATGGGTGAAGGCTTGCCAGCCGGCCGTCCAGATGTTCCAGCGCTGGTTGAGGTCTCCCCATGCAAGTGCTTGAGAAATAGTGGCAATGCGGGCAAGCGTCCCCGGCGGCACAACCACCCAGAACACCGCCAGCACAGCCGGCAGCGCCAGGGCGATCACCGCGCGCCACCGTTTCCCGGTCAGAATCAATCCGCAGCCTGCCAGGGCCATGACCGCCCCGATGAGGCCGCTGCGCGAAGCCGTCAACAGGACGCCCAGAAGCCCCAGCGGCATGTACCCGATCACAAGCAGCTTGTCTCGCCATCGCGACTCCCCGCTGACCACGAGCGCGGCGAGTGGAAAGCCGAGGTCAAAGAATCGCGCAACGTCGTTCGGATCCTGTCCTTCAGCGGCAAAGCGAATCTGATAGGCCACATCCGGAGAGAGAAAGTTGGAAAAAGTCAGCACGGCAAGCACGCAGCAACCCGCAACGTACCAGCGGAACAGGTCGCGCAGTTCCTCCGGCGAGTCGGTAAGCTCCCAAATGAACCACGCGATCATGGTCACCTGCAGGTACGCGCGGACCTGCACCACGGTGGCCTCCGCATCGACTGTCCAGAAGTACGAAGCAGCAAACCAAACCAGAAGAGCCAGCACCAGCCAATGCATTGGGTGCAGCCTGCGCACGCGGCCGGCTAGGAGCACCGCAGCCGCCACGGCCAACAACGCCGCCAGGCTCACAATGCGCGCAATGTTGCCGAATGGAGGGCCCAGATCGAGCGAGTATTCCCATGGAATGCTGAATGCCAGCCCCAGAAGCAGCCATCGTGCCAGCTTGCGCATGCCTTTAGAACCTCTGCGAGTAAACCATGCCCGCGTAAATGCTCACTCCCGCCGCCGATTGCACAATCGACTCCAGGCTGCGGTTCAACAGATTCCTCACCACGGAATCCGGCACAAACAGGATGTCGCGCTCGGCGATGGGCATGTCGGGATCGAGGCCGCGCATTATGCGCTTCAGGTTGAGGGTGGTTACGGTGCGGCTGCCGTTGACCTCGTGAATCAGCAGGACCTTTTTCAGCCCTGCGCTCTGCGTCGGTCCCCAGGCCAGCGAAACCGCCTGCAGAATGGTCATGGGCTGCGCCGGCTCCATGGTGAATCCTCCCGGCCGGATCACCTCGCCCACCACGTAGACCACACCCGCGCGGCTCACTTCAATGGTGTCTCCCGGGCGCAGATCCGGATTGCGGCCTGCTCCGCCGGCCATGGTAGCCTCCAGCGGGATCAGCTCTGCTTTCTCCGGCTCATCGCGATGCACTATGCTGACCACGCTTCCCGCCGTCGGGCTCAGGCCGGACGCCGCTGCAATCAGATCCAGCAGCCGATGGTGCGCCGCGTACGGATAAACTCCCGGCCGCGTCACCTCGCCCGCCACAGTCACATCCTGGCCCACAATCGCCGTGAGCAAGACTGCAACCTGGGGATGCAGCAGAATTCCCCTGGCAACCAGCGCATCTGCAATCGCCCGCGAAGCTCCCGTTTCGTCGAGCGCCAGCACTTTAACCTCGCCGATCATCGGCAGCAGCACGGTTCCCGCAGCCGAGACTCGCACCGTGGAATGAAACTCCGGCGTGTGATATTCGCTCACGTCCAGGATGTCGCCGGGAACGATCGGGCCCGGTAATTCGACCGCAGCCGCTCGCCCATCGACCGGCGTCGCGCCCGCAACTGCCCCGTTCCACACCCTCGGAGCATCGCCGGCGCTGGGAGCGGCCCGCGTTACCCCGCTTTGCGGAATGTGCGCCACGCCGGTGGGCAGGCCCGATGTGTTGGGCGTGGGCGCCTGCGCGCGCACAGCCAATCCACCCATCAACGCCGCCAAAAGCAATACCAGAGGCATCCTCGCGGAAGGACGCAGGTTCTCCATCATGAACGCACCTCCAAAGGCCAGCCAAACTCCGGCAAAAAGGGCAATGGCAAAGTCGAGTGGCGGATTGGGAACGACGGGCTTCACCGGCGCATCGGCCGGATCCACCACCCAGAAGTCCGATCCGTGCACCCCTGCGGCCATCCCTGCCGTGGCCACCTTGTCCTGCATGCGCAGGTAAAGACTTCCGCTGGCATCGGCCTCGCGCCGCATCAGCTCGTACTCGGTTGCCGCGCGATTGGCTTCCTCGCCCTCGCCGGTGCGCTCTTCGAGGTTTCTGCGCAGCATTTTTTCGCGGTCGAGCGCCGTTTGCCACGCGCTCTTGAAGCGATCCCGCAGCCTGGCATCTTCAACCTGCAACTGCCGGTCCACGTCTTCAATCTGTCCGCGAATTTCCGCCGACCGGGGAAAGTTGGGTCCGTGCTCCGGCGCCAGCTGCGCCTGTTCCTGTTCCAGCGCCGCGCGCCGCTCATGAAGTTCCTTGAACGACGCCACGGACAGCCCGCCGGCATCGGCCTGCAGGCGCGGGTCGGAGGCCAGCACCGCTTCCGGATCCCCCTCCAGGGCAGCGTGGTACTCCGCTTCCCGCAGTATCCGCTCGGAACCCGCCGCCGCCAGTTCGCCGGCCGCTTCATCCACCTCGCGTAGAGGCGCTGTGTGATCCGCCGAGCCCGGCCGGCCATTGGCAAGTTCCTCCGGAGCAATCAACAGACCGTGCTTCTTCTGGAAATCCTCCAGCCGCGTCTCATCCTGAACCGAGCGCGCCTTCAGCGTCTTCAACTGCTGTTCCATCCAACCCGAGGCCTGCGCCGTGGCCAAAATGCGCGTCTCCATCTCCTCGTCCTGGTAGCCCTTGATCAGCGCGTTTACCACGGCGGCGGAAAGCGCCGCATCCCGGCTGCGGAAACGGATCTCCACCAGCAGCGTGCGCGGAATCGTCCCCGTCGCCAGCGAGCGATCAAACCTCTCCAGCAGCCGCGCGCGGGCCTCCGGATCGGGGGACTCGGGATGAAAGTCCGGATAGCGCTGCATGATCCCGTGCGCAAATGCCGGGGCGCGGTAGAGCCTTTGATCCAAAATGATCCGCCACGCAAGCTGCTGGCTGCGGAATACGCTGGCCAGAGTCTCCAGTTGCAGTTGTTCGTTGAAAAGCCCTCCGGAGATGCTGGCTTCGGGCCCCTCCATGTTCAGCCCGGTTACCGGAGCCAGCCGCAGAGCTATCCGCGCTTTCGCCTCGTACTGCCTGGGCGCCGCCAGGCAATACACCAGGCATGCCAGCAGGATTCCGCCCAGAATGGACGCCACCAGGCGCCGGCGAGCCCAAAACACCTTTCCTGCTGCCCGCAGCGATGTGACTGAGTCCTTCTCCGCACGCGGTCCGGAATTCGAATTGGAAGGCTCCCTGCCGGAAGCAGATTCGACGGGCGGTTCGGGCAAGTGGATTAACCCTCGTTCCGAAAGTGGCTTCCCCGTCGGCAAATCGCGCGGAAGGTGCGCTTCTGCGTTCTGGAGAGATCCTCAAAAGTGTGAACCGCCCGACCCACAGTTGTTAGTGAGATACATCACATGACTCACGCATAGGCATCAATATCTCCCCTTTTCCCCTTTTCCCCTATTCCCCTATTCCCTGGTCCCTTTGTCCCCATGTCCCTCAGTCGTGTATCGTGATGGGTTTGGCTATGATTGCCCTATCCGCTACGCTGGCTGAGCCGCAGCACTTCTCCCTGGTGGAGAAGGCCCTCTTTGTTGCCGTGGCCGCCACATCCATCGCCCTTTTCTGGCGCCGCTTAGGCCCCATCGTCCACAGGATTCTCGAATCGCGAAAAGATCCCGGTTTCCATCTCGATCATCTGGGCCGCCGCGCCTGGGACTTCTTCGCCGAAGTCCTCTGCCAGGCCAGGGTGATCCGCCAGCGCCCGCTGCCCGGGCTGGCTCACGCCCTCGTCTTCTGGGGCTTCTGCGCCTTCGTAATCGTCACGCTGAACCACTGGGCCGTCGGCCTGGGCCTGGGCTTCCTGAATCCCGCTCGCTGGTTCGGCCGCATTTATTTTTACGCTGCTGCGGTCTTCGCCGCGGCCTGCGCCGCCGGCATCGCCGGCCTGTTTGTTCGCCGCTTCCTGGTGCGCCCGCGCTGGCTGGGAAAGAAAGTCTCCATCGAGTCCGGCGTCATCGCCGGCCTCATCTTTCTGCTGATGGTCACCTACCTGGCCTCGTTCTTCACCACGGACGCCTCGCCCATCGCCCGCGTTCTCTGGTGGACGCACACGCTCACGCTGTTCGTCTTTTTGCCCATCATTCCCCACACCAAGCATCTGCACCTGATCCTCAGTCCGGTCACCGTCTTTCTCTCCCGCGGAAGCTTCTCCAGAATCCCGCCGCTGGAGGGTGATGAGGACTTTGGTCTGGTTGCGGGCAAGGACCTTACGCAAATCGTCAGCCTCCAGGCTTACTCCTGCGTGGAGTGCGGCCGCTGCTCTGAGCACTGTCCCGCCACCAACACCGGCAAGGAGCTGAACCCGAAAGAAGTCATCCTCGGCATCCGCTCCTTCCTCAACGGCCCCGGCCCAAAATCCGAGGATTCGCTGCTCGGCAAATACAACTCGCAGACCGCCGTGTTCCAGTGCACCACCTGCGGCGCGTGCGAGTTCCAGTGCCCGGTCGGCATTGAGCACGTGCCCATCATGGTGGGCCTGCGCCGCGGCGCGGTGAACACCGGCACCTGGGAAGACGATTACGGCGCAAAGCTCTTCAATCAACTGGAACGCGGGTCCAACGCGCTGGGAATAAGCGCCCTCGAGCGCGACAAGTTCATTCAAAAGCAGGGATTCCCCATCTTCGACGGGACGCAGGAATACTGTCTCTGGCTGGGTTGCATGGGAGGCTACGACCCCAAGGGCCGCGAGATTGTCACCGCCTTCGCCGAGGTCATGCGATACCTGGGCGCCAGCTTCGGCGTGCTCAAGAAAGAAAAATGCACCGGCGATCCTGTCCGCCGCCTGGGCAACGATCTCGTTTTTCAAACATTGGCTGAAGAGAATCTGAAGAACCTGGCGCAAAACAAGGTGAAGAAGATCGTCTCTATCTGCCCGCATTGCGTGCGCACCATCCAGGAGGACTGGAAGGCATACGGCACCCCTCCGGAGATCGAGCATCATACTGAGTTCATGGCTCGATTCGCCGATCGCCTTCCAAAATCAACTGACGTTTCCAATCACACTGAAGATGGGGTGCCCCCGGTCCCTCGCACTTGGGGACCGGGGAACGACACCATCGTCTTCCACGACCCCTGTTATCTCGGCCGCTACCGCGACGTCTACGACGAACCCCGCCAGCTAGTCCAGATCGCCGGGACGCTGGTCGAAGCCCCGCGCCACAAGGAACGTAGCTTCTGCTGCGGCGCCGGCGGCGGGCTGGCGTTCCTCGGCGAAGAAACCGGCGAGCGCGTCAGCCGAGTCCGCGCCAAGGAACTAATAGCCACCGGCGCGCAGACCATCGGCACAGCCTGCCCCTTCTGCAACTCAATGTTCCGCGACGCGCTGGGCGAGATGGACGGGAGCGCCCCGCAACTGCTCGACGTAGCCCAGCTCATCGCACGTAATTTGCCCGAGACCCCACCAACGCCGTCATCACCACCAAAGCTGTCATCCTGAGCGCAGTGAAGGATCTGCGGTTGCTTCTACCCAGTTGGAGCCCCGATAAGATGCGTGAAGAAACAATCAAAGGGTTCTTCGTTGGCGACGTCGATCCAGAACTCCTGAATGCGGAAGCACTACAAGCGATCGTGCAGCATGATGATATTTGCAGTTCAGTCGCAATAACCGACATGAATAATTCGTTCGGCATCACTCGAAATAGCGTCATAAGGCTCTGCGATGCGGGCATGAGTGGAAAGCTCAGCGCGTCAGCACTTAATGCAATCGCATTCGCACTAATAGCCTCGGATCGTTTTGAATGGAACGATGACATCATTAGTGAGGTGATCTTTGATTGGAGCGCGCCGGAGATCAATTATCCATTAACACCATTCAACCTATCCATGAATAAGGATTGGCTCCTCGGGATTTCGGCTCCGCCCGAAAGGCCTGCGTTGCCGAGTGGCCATCCTCCGGGGAAACTTGTCTCCCGACGGATGAAGGTAGAAGATGCAAACCATGCCTAGCTCTCTTTTGAGTCCTTTGACCAACCGGAGATTGTCTCAATGAAAATCATCGTAGCCATCAAGCAAGTCCCCGAACGCGATGCACAGGTTCGCATCGACGCCGCGGGCAAGTGGATTGACGAGTCCGACCTTCAGTACGCCATGAACGAGTCGGACGCCTACGCCCTGGAAGAAGCCCTCCAGCTCAGGGAAAAGCACGGCGGCGAGGTCATCGTAGTTTCGGCCGGTCCGGACCGCGTGGGCACAACCATTCGCGAAGCCCTGGCCAAGGGTGCTGACCGCGCTATCCACGTCGCGGCCAACGATCTGAACCAGCGCGACGCGCTCGGCGTGGCCCGCCTCATCGCCGAAGCCATCCGCCCCGAGAGCCCCGACCTGGTCCTCAGCGGCCTCCAATCCGACGACCTGGGCTACGGCCAGACCGGCGTCATCCTAGCCGAGCTGCTCGATCTGCCCCACGCCTCGCTCATCCTCAGCGTGGAAAAAAACGATACCGGCCTCAAGGTCAAGCGGGAGATGGAAGCCGGCTGGTACAAGGAAATTGAGCTGCCCCTGCCCGCGGCCATCGCCATCCAGTCCGGCGGCAACAAGCTCCGCTACGCCACGCTGATGGGCATCAAGAAGGCCAAAACAAAGGAGATGCGCGTGGTCACGGCGGCGGAACTCGGCGACGCCGCCGCGCCGGTAGTGGTGCTGGAGAGCATCGCACCGCCGCAAAAACAGCGCTCCACGCAGATGATTGAAGGCGATGCAAGACAGGCTGCCGCAACCCTGGTTGAGAAACTCAAGTTTGAGGTGCGCGTGCTATGAGCGGAATCTGCGTAGTTCTTGAAGATCGTGACGGCCGCATTGGCCGCGCCAGTTGGGAAGCTCTCAGCGCCGGCCAACGCCTGGCCGAGCTGACCGGCAAGCCGCTGAATGCAGTCGTGTTAGGCGCGTCTACGGAAGCACAGGCCGCTGAAGCCGCAGCCAAGTCGGTAGCCAAAGTGGCGCGCATTGAGCACCCGCTACTGGAGCGCTATACCGCTGACGGCTACACCATTGCTTTGCACCAGTTCATCCGGGCAGAGCAGCCCAATTACGTTGTGTTTGCACACACTTACCAGGTGCGCGACTTTGCGCCGGCGCTGGCCGCGCGCATGAATGAAGTTCTTATCAGCGATGTCACTGCCATTGGCGAAGGGCCTGTTCTTACCCGCCAGCTCCTGCAGGGGCGCTTCACCGGGAACTATCGCCACCAGGGCGGAGGCCCATGCCTTATCTCTATACAAGCAGGGGCTTTCCGCGCCGAAGGCGTGGTAGCCGGTGCAGCCGAAGTGACGCGGTTCGAGGCGCAGATCGACGCAGGAGCCATTCGCACCAAGCCTGGGGAGCCCTTCCGGGGCGCCGCTCAAACCGTGGATCTGGCCTCCGCACCGATGATCGTCAGCGTGGGCCGAGGCATCAAGGAAGCCGATAACCTGCAGTTGGTCAAGGACTTAGCTGACGCGCTGGGGGCGGAGATTGCGGCATCGCGCCCCATCTGCGACAACGGCTGGCTGCCCATGGAGCGGCAGGTGGGAAGCTCCGGCCAGACGGTCGCGCCCAAGCTTTATGTGGCGGTGGGAATCTCTGGGGCGATTCAGCATCTTGTTGGAATGAAAGGGTCTCAGTGCATAGTGGCCATTAACAAGGACCCTGAAGCGCCCATTTTCGAGGTGGCGGATTACGGGATTGTGGGTGATTTATTCGAGGTGGTTCCGGCGCTGACCGAGGCGATCAAAGCGGCCAAGGGCTGACGTGGATCGCGTGAGTTAGATCACAAAAACCATGACCGAACTCAGGGGGAGTTCGTTCACCCGTCTGACCGAACCAGGGGGTAGTTCGTTCACCCGTCTGAACCAACTCGGGGCCAGTTGCGCGGAGCCTTCAACGGTCAGTAAGCAGTGTCGCCCGATTGCTTCGCCGCTTGTTCCCCTTGGGCCAGTTCGGGAACCGCAAAGGAACTCACCGCGACAGATCAGGTTTTTGCAACCAAAACAGTGCAATTCGCGAGCTTGAAAACAGCCGCCTTATCAACAGCCCCGCACCACCTCCAATGTGCTAGTTTCCTATCCGAGACCCTCGCATAAGGATTCGAGACACCGTTGGAGACTCCCGTGCCCGGCAAGCTTGAACTGATCGTCGGCCCCATGCGCAGCAACAAAACCGCCGAGCTCCTGCGCCGCATTGAAATTCGCCGGCAATACGCCAAGCAGCACGTGCTGTTGCTGAAGCCCAGCGCCGACACCAAGGCTGCGGCCGGGCATGTGGAGAGCCGGAATGGAAACGGCTGCGCGCGCATGCAGGCGGTGGAGTTCCCCAACTCCGATCCGTGGACCGCGCTGCCCATCCTGGCCCAGACCGAACAACAGATCGGCAAGCGCGTGGAATGCATCGCAATTGACGAAGGCCAGTTCGTCAACGATCTTTTTCTCTTCACCAAGCGGTTGCTGGAGTCCGGCCACGACGTGATGGTCTCGGGACTCGAGCTCGATTTCCGCGGCCAGCCCTTTGGCGAGATGCTGGACCTTTCCTGGCTGGTGCGCACGTATGCCGGCAACATCACCGAGCTTGTCTCCTATTGCTCGTGCGGCGCGCGCGCGCTTTACCCGCAGCGGCTGATCGACGGCAAACCCGCGCCCTATGAGAGTCCGATCATCATGGCCGGGGACAACTACGAGCCGCGCTGTGCGGAGCACTTCGTGCTGCCGGGAAGACCGCATTGAAGCGTTGATCATGAGCCCCGAAAAAGACCTCAAGGCGCAGAAGGCCGACGGCGCGGTATGCCCGGGAACGGTCTTCACGATCCTTGTCGGGGTCTGGCAGGGCATTAACGGATCATAGGATATTTGAACATAGGCGCATGCTAGCGTTTCTTCGTCAGCTTTCGTATTTGTCGGAACTCGTCAATCGAATGAGCCTTCTTCTGTAGGAGGCAATACGCAATCCACTCGAAGAGGTCGCGGAAGTCCCCTGACTGCGAGCGCAGGTCATTGAGGTGCTCCCAATCTAGAGTCGCTCTCTCCTTCCCTGTGCTAATTACTGTCAGGGAAATCTTTCCTGTGACTTGATTCTCAAAATCCGCAGCCGTCATCTGTCGAATGTCATTAGCGCTCGGGAGCTCTTCGAGAACTTTATTCGTAAGCCCAAACGAAACCACTGTAACGTCATATGAGGCACCGAGGCGCTCTAATTCGTCTCTGAGTGTCTTATCGTCGATGCTGTTCGCAACGACAAGGGTGGAGCGGTGCGCCCATTTTGAGTTGCTGACGCATTGAAAGAAGCTCTCTCTTAGTGTCGAGAGTGACAGCGCAATCTTCAATTCAACGCTTTCAAGCGAGAATGAGGGCTCCCCGAGGCTTGATTTCACCGTCAGGGCGTCCTGGTCGAGCACATACTCTTCGTCGGTTACCTTGCCAATTCCCCAGCTAAGCAGAATGACGTCTGGGAATTTCCACTGATTGACCCCCCCCGGTTTTCGTAGCGCCTTTGTGTGCTCTATATGGATCGGAAATCGCCTGCTTACCTCCTCCGAGTGCCTAATGAAAATGGATCTGAATTTCTCTTCCGGCTGCGAGTCCCTTCCTCTTGCTGAAGCGGGCGGCGGCAACTCTGGAGAGGCCGGCTGATCGCTTGCTACGTTCTCCGGGTTTCGAAGGTAGTAGCCGTGCCCAGAGGCGACCTTCGCTATCTTTGACGTGGGGTCTTTCGACATGTCAGAAAAGTGCTGCCGAATCGAGCCCTCAGCATAGTTCCCCTTCAATTTCGGCTGGACCTTGGCGAGCAGCTGCGTTCCATTCATTGATCGCCCTGGCTCAGAAGGGAGGATCATAGGGTACAGGTCGTTCAACTGATCCCACAGGCTTGCCATGTCGGTTTACACCTCTCTTGTCACGTAATACTCCGTAAATATAGCGCATAGAACCGGTCCCCTCGGCCCTTAGAAAACGAGGAGCGTGTACACCGACCAGGCAAATGCGCTATTTTCCTTGTTTACAAGGACTCTAACCTAGCCCGCAAGAAGGTTCTCATGTTTCTTCCCGAGACGTACCATGCCGCGCTGCTGCTGATGATCCTGAGCATGCTGTGCTGGGGGTCGTGGGCCAACACGCTGAAGCTGTGCCCGCGTTACCGCTTCCAGCTCTTTTACTGGGATTACGTCTTCGGCGTAGTTCTTGGCGCAATTGTATGGGGCCTGACGGCGGGCAGCATGGGCCATGCGGGGCTTCCATTTGCCAGCGCCATGGCCAATACGCCGGCGAACGCGATGATTTACGCGGCCTGCGGAGGCGCCATCTTCAATGTCGCCAACTTGCTGCTGGTGGCCGCCATTGACGTTGCCGGACTTGCCGTCGCCTTCCCCATCGGCATTGGCCTGGCGCTCATTGTGGGCGCAATCTCAAGCTACCTGGTGCATCCCGCGGCCAATCCCCTGCTCCTCTTCGCCGGCGTTGCGCTGGTTACCGTTGCCATTGTTCTGGATGCGGCGGCATATCGCCGGCGCGACCGGGGCGCGCGCGCAGCCACCACCCGCGGCATCGTCATTTCGCTTGTTGCCGGGCTCCTGATGGGCAGCTTCTATCCGCTGGTAGCGCGCGCCATGGCCGGCGACGCAGCCCATCCGGAGCTTGCGCCGCCTGGACCGTACGCCATTGCGCTGTTCTTCGCCATTGGCGTGCTGCTTATCAACATCCCCGCCAACTGGCTGCTGATGAAGAAGCCGCTCGACGGCAAGCCGCCTGTTTCAGGCGCCGATTACTGGCGAGCAGATTTCGGCTGGCATCTGGCGGGCATCTTCGGCGGGTTTGTGTGGTGCGCGGGCGCGGTGTCGAACTTTGTCGCCTCTCAGGCTCACGTCAACATTGGGCCGGCGGTTTCCTACTCCATTGGCCAGGGCGCAACGATGGTTTCCGCGCTGTGGGGCGTGTTTGTGTGGCGCGAGTTTGCCGGCGCCACGCGCACGGCCAAGGTTCTGCTTGCCTTTATGTTTGTCTTCTTTTTGCTTGGCCTGGGCGCGATAGCCCTGGCGCCGTTGTATTGAGGAATAGTTGTCAGTTGTCAGTTGTCAGTAAATGATCAGTGAAGAAGTGAATGAGTGAATGAGTGAGATTAAGCCAAAACCGATTGTTGTTGTAGGCAGCAGCTGCATG
>Ga0265338_10008975_pt1 | contig 12025 bp, 10 predicted proteins | sample 42126metaG_FD_193579 | JGI IMG/M metagenome (GOLD analysis project Ga0265338, IMG submission 193579) | Rhizosphere microbial communities from Carex aquatilis grown in University of Washington, Seatle, WA, United States - 4-21-26 metaG | ecosystem: Host-associated > Plants > Roots > Rhizosphere... | reverse complement strand
CTTCTGATCCTTTGGGTCGCCGGGGCGAGTACGATCGAGAGGGCGACCGTAGTAGCCTGTCTGGATGTCGCGTGTGACCTCTAGGCTGTAGGGATCCCGGCCGTGTAATAGAAGTTCCCGCGCCCCCAGCCACCGGGGATAAAGATCAGAAAGATTTCCTCGGGGGCGGCCATTCGCCGCAGCGTCAGCGACTTGATATGGGATCAATACCCGGTCGGCATAAATCCACATGCTCGCTGCACAGAATAAGGCGGCAAGCAGGATCCAACCACGAATTGGCAATCCGGCCCCATTTTTCATACGCCTGGAAGCTCGATGTCAGCCAAAATCACGCCAAACTCTCCTGCGCTACAGCGGGACCACATTTCCAGAAAATCCAAGGCAACACCGGTATTACCCAAAACGGACCCAACCAAGGCCAGACGGAAGATGCTAAGAGCAGCGAGTACACAGTGACCAGAAAAATCAAGTCAGCGGAAGGCTTGCCGTGGGCGGTTCGCTCAGGCATGGACACCAACAGCAGAACTACCAGCAACAAAACCGTTAGGTCGTAGGTCAAAGTGTGGAAGCTCACCATAATTGTCGTAATGGCACCCAGGGCAAACCAGAACCGGATAGAAGCCTCGGGTCTTCTGATCTGCCAGGCGGCTGCTCCTATAGAAATGAGCGAACACCCAATCGTGAGCAGGAAAGCCGGACGGCCCATCTCATTCAACCCGGTCAGCGCACCAATCAGGCCTCGCAGGTTGGGCATCCCAGCGGCGATGATCGCACCACCGGCACCGCTTTTCTCCAGCCGAAAAACCAGCCGGACGTATTCTGCCATACCGCTCCATCCCACGATCCTGGCGGACACCGCTACCAACCCCGCTGCGACCGGGGCAAATCCCAGCAGCAATTTCGGACGACGCACCGCGAGCAGTACAGCCAACGGAAGCGCGAAATGAAACTTAACGAGGCCGGTGGCCAGAACCGCACCAGCCGCCACATCACGGTTTTCCATCAACAGGGTCAGGCTCGACGTCACGACGAGGAGCATCAACAGTGAATCGGTGCCCTGAACGAATCCGTTAACAACCGGGATAAAGGCGGTAGCAAACAGCGCGATAAATACGGGGTGAAGCGCGCCGACATCTGAGAACGCCCTTCGAAGCATCCTCAAACTCGATAGCAACATGCCACCGTTCAACAGAGTCCAAAGTAGGTAGGCAGACCCGTACGACAGATAGGCCAGTGGCACAAAGAGCAAAGCCTCAAACGGTGGATGGTTATAGGGGAGCGCGCCCTGCCGGATCGCCACGTTTGGCGCGAACTGCTGCTGCAACCTGGTCTGCTCGTGTAAATCATAGAGCCTGGCAGCTTGTCCTGTGCGGATCATCATCCCTGCCGTATAAAAGGCTGTGAAGTCCTGGTACCCCTTCCTCAATAAAGGAAGTAGTTGATAGGTGGTGGCCACATTGATGAGGGTCAGGACGAGAAGGAAGGTTCCCGCGATCCACTCTCTTCTTCGAGCGCCATCAACCGGCCTCATGAAAGCCCTTTCGAAACGCCTGATTCTATAATTGCCGGGACCATCCCCGATGAACATTCTCGCCAACAAGCGCTTCTTCTTCGCAGGCATATTGCTGTTTGGCCTACTGGCAATGACGGCGCGCCCGGCGACGGATCCGGATCTGTGGTGGCACCTGCGCACCGGGCAGTGGATTGTTGAGACGGGCCACGTGCCTCACACCGATCCTTTTTCGTTCACGCGAGGCGGCAGTCCCTGGATTTCACACGAATGGCTTTCGGAAGTGTTGTTCTATCAACTCTGGAAATTCGGTGGGCCGGCTGCCCTGATCGTCTTTGCTTCGATCATCACGACTGCGGGGTTCCTCCTGCTCTACTGGCGGTGCCCGGGCAAGCCTCACTGGGCGGCGGCGGCGACCGTTGTAGGAGCGTTAGCCTCGGCGCCTTGCTGGGGTGTTCGCCCGCAGATGTTCACTTTCACACTGGCCAGCCTGCTTTTGTGGATCATTGACCGCGCCGGGGAGCAGCCGCGCCTTCTCATCGCGATCCCCCCCATGTTCCTGTTATGGGTGAACCTTCATGCAGGGTTTGCCCTCGGGCCTGCACTCCTTTTCTTGTACGCGATGGGCTTGATGGTCGAGGCAGCTATGGGTACAACACCGTGGAGTAAGGCTTATCCCCCAGCCCTCCGGTTGCTGGCCGTCATCCTCTTCTGCCTGGCACTCGTCCCTCTTAATCCCAGTGGGACCCAGCTCTATCGCTACCCGTTCGATACCCTACGCTCGCCTGGAATGCGGTCGTTCATTGTGGAGTGGTTCTCTCCCAACTTTCACCAGTGGCTATATGCACCGTTCCTGATCGTCTTCGTGCTTTTGCTGACGGCACTGGCGAGTTCCCGATCGCGGCTCAAGGCGCGGACGCTGCTGCCGCTGATCTTTACATCATTCGCTGCGCTGGATGCCGTTCGTCATATCCCGATTTTTATCTTGCTGGCGATGCCGGTCATTGCGGAGTCGCTGCGGGAACGCTCAACGGTGCTGCCGGAGCCACGGCATTCTCGCCCGCCCCGCCTTCGTGCTCCTTTCAAAGCAATCGCACTCACCTTGCTGGCGGGGTTCACGGTATTCCGATACGCCAACGTCATCCAAACCCAGGACGCCCGCGAGGCCGAGCAGTTCCCCGAAAGAGCGATCGCTTCGCTGCAGGCTGGCCACGAACCAACTCGAGTTTTCGTTTATTACGATTGGGGGGGCTATGCCATATGGAAGCTGTACCCGCAGTATCAGGTCTTCGTGGACGGCCGCGCCGATCTCTATGGAGACGTGATTCTGCAGCAGTTTCAGACCATCGTTCAGTTGGGCAAAGGTTGGCAGGCGACACTGGAAGACTGGAATGTGCGGACCACCATGGTGCCGCCTAACTCGGCGCTCGCCCAGGCGCTTCTCCTCGACCCCCAATGGACCGCTTCTTACCGAGATAACCAGGCAATTGTTCTGGTCCGGACCCGATGGGGTCACGAAACCGCTGAGATAACTGACGTCCCAGTCTCTAGAAGGGCATTAAAGTGAAAAAATGTTTACCAGAGCCATGCTGAATCTGCGAAACTAGTGCGCATAAAGGGCTGGTTTTCCCTCCCCCACAGCGATCGGAGACCAAGCCGGCTCGGTAGTTCCTAGCGCAAGTCCGAAGGAGACAGGAATGACAAACTTGGTTAAGCTCTTGTGGCTTAATGAAGACGGGCAGGATATCGCTGAATACGCGGTGATGCTGGCGGTGATCCTCGTAATCGTGATCGGCACGGTTCGTCTGATCGGCAGCAACGCAAACAACGTGTTTTCCTCGGTAGCCAGCTCAATCCAGTAGTCGAGAACCTGGTTAAGAAGCCGCTCCCGTGGGAGCGGCTGAGACCGAGCCCCGGATTGTGCAGTAAGGAGAGGAATGAATCGAAGCCGCTTGTTGATGATCGGAGGCCTCGCGCTTGCGATCGGGCTGCTCGTCAGCTACACCGTCTACAACCAACTACAGAGATCCCGCGGCGCCAATAATGAGCGCCTCGTTCAGGTCGTGGTTGCTGCCAACGACATTACGATCGGTGCAAAACTCGAGGACCGCGACGCCCGCCTCGCTACCGTCCCCGAATCCAGCGTACCCCCGAATGCCTTCAACCGCATTTCGCAAGTGCGGGGACGGGGTGCTGTGCTGCCGATTACCAAGGGCGACTTTATTCTCCCCAGCAAGCTTGCCGGCGAAAACGCCGGATCTGGCCTGCCTTCGATGATCCCGCAGGGAATGCGGGCTGTATCCGTGCGCGTAAATGATGTCGTTTCCGTTGCTGGTTTCGTTCAGCCGGGCACGCGCGTCGATGTCCTGGCTACCGGCAACCAGGGTTCCGGCAATGAGCGCCAGACCACGACTGTCCTCGAAAATGTCGCCGTGATCGCCGTGGGAAAAAACCTGGATCGCAACGCTCCCGCCGATGCAGTTCCGGCTCCGGTCATCACGCTCCTCGTTTCGCCCGATGATGCGCAAAAGCTCGCGCTGGCGTCCCAGGAAGGCCGCATTCAGCTATCCCTGCGGAATCCGCTCGACACCAGAAAAGGCGGCATTGGCGCAACGCGCACAAGTTCGTTGTACCCGGGACAAACGCTCCCCCCGATAGAGGCAAAGCCGAAAGCGCACAGAGTCGTAGCGAAAGCAGCAGCGCCGGCGCCGCCGCAAGCCTATCAAGTTGAAATGATTCGTGGCAGCAAACGGGATGAAACCAAGTTCTAAGCACTTCATGCCACAACGATTCGTATCGATTCATTACTTCGAGGAATTTACTTTGGCGTCCTCGCCGAGGTTCGCATTCATGAAATTTCTTACGCTCGTCACAGCCGCGTTGCTTCTTGCTGCGACTCCGATGTTCGCACGCGGCGCGGCGGATGGCGGTCCATCTCCGGCACCGACAACCGCGGCAACTTCGCAGGAAAACCCGCCGCCAGCGACGCCCTCAACTGCAGCTGCGCCGAGTTCATCCGAGACTCCAGGTGCGGCGCCATTGCGGGTCATGGTCGGCAAGTCGCTCCTGATCAACACCACGGAACGCCTGAAGCGCGTATCTGTCACCGACCCCTCGGTAGCAGATGCACTCGTGGTGACACCAACCCAAGTCCTGGTCAATGGACTCTCCCCAGGCGAAATCTCTTTGCTGATTTGGGACGAACTCGAACGCTCCCGCAGTTTCGATCTGCGAGTCGACGTCGACATCACGGCCGCTTCCGAAGAAATGCATAAGCTCTTCCCGAACGAGCAGATTGAGGTCACTCCCTCGCGTTCGGCGATTGTTCTTTCCGGACATGTGACCACCGAAGACGTCGCGAAACATGCCGGAGCCCTGGCAACCGCATATTCCAAAAACGTCGTAAACGTTCTGACCTTTGGGCCGGTCGGCGCGGACGAGGTGCTTCTCGAAGTCAAGTTCGCCGAAGTCGATCGCACGGCTCTCACTCAGCTTGGCGTCAACCTGTTTTCCACCGGATCGGGAAACACGATCGGCGGCATCTCCACCGGACAGTATGGCGGCCAAACAGTTGGAACGATTAGTGACACGATTGGTGGAAACGGCACAGCAACGGCCAACGGCTTCACGACTACGACGACACTGAGCAGCGTCCTCAACCTGTTTTTCTTTAATCCCCAGGTCCACCTGGGCGGAGTGATTCGGGCCTTGCAGGAAAAGAATCTGTTGCAGATTCTGGCAGAGCCCAACCTGATTGCAGTCAACGGCAAAGAGGCCAGTTTTCTCGCCGGCGGCGAATTCCCGTTCCCGGTTGTGCAACCGAACGCCACTGGCCTTTCCACCGTGACCATTCAGTTTCGCGAATTTGGCGTTCGCCTCAAGTTCACACCCGTGATTCAGCCGAATGGCAATATCCACCTGCACGTTCTTCCCGAAGTCAGCACACTCGACTTCGCCAACTCCGTAACCGTTTCTGGAACCACGATCCCAGCCATCAGTACTCGTAAGGCCGACACTGAATTCGAATTGCAAGACGGGCAGAGTTTTGTCATCGCTGGGCTGATGGATAATCGCGTCACCGACATTCTGAACAAAGTGCCGTGGCTCGGCGATATTCCCATCCTCGGCAACTTCTTCAAAAGCAAGAGCGCACAGCGGAGTAATTCGGAGTTGATGGTGCTGTGCACGGCTCGGAGGGTATCTCCCAATACCGAAGCGCCGAAAGGACCGTCGAACCCTCAGCCGTTTTTGGATCAGAAGCAGTTCGACGGAAAGAAAGCCCCGACGGTGAAGCAATAGCAATACGGGACCGGGCGTCGGCGTGGCAGTTTAGAATAGCGGTGGGGTGAGCGATGCCGGAATTGTCGGTAGCCATATTCGCGACGGACAATGATCAGCGCGCCGTGCTGCAGGTGCTGGTCGACGGGACGAGTGTGGCCCGTACGGTGTGCGCCAACTCGAATTTGCCGATGGCGGCGACCGACCCTGTGATCCGCCGGACCCAAGGTTTCGCGCCGGACGTCGTTCTTGTCGATATCGCCGCAGATGGAATTACCAGCGCGCTCCGCGCCGTCGAATTGCTACACCAGGAACTCCCCAGCACTGCCATATTCGCGGTCGGGCCAATGACTCAACCGCAGTTGATCGTAAGCGCGATGCGCGCCGGTGTGCGCGAATACATCGAGCGTCCCACCACTACGACCGACCTGCTGGAAGCGTTTGTCCGCCTGACCTCGGCCCGGCGCAAGCCTGGGCGCGAGAATTCACGCGGCAAGGTATTCACGATCGTCAATGCCAAGGGCGGCAGCGGCGCTACCACGGTGGCGGTGAATCTGGCGCTGGCCTTGCAATCGGTCCATCACAGCACGGCCCTGGTCGATCTTGCGCCACTCGGCCATTGCGCCCTCCATCTAAACCTGAAGCCTTCCTTCACGGTTTCGGACGCCATCACCAACTTGCATCGTCTCGACTCGTCTCTGCTGGACAGCTTCATGGCGCGCCACGATCGCGGATTACAGGTGCTGGCGGGTTCGGCCACTCCCACCCCCATCGAGCCCTCGGCCTCTGATTTCGCACGGCTGTTCGACATGATGGGGGGACTGTTTCACTACATCGTTGTCGATGCTTCTTCCCGCCTCGATAGCGCCACGCGCCTGGTCAGCAATCTGTCGGAAAAAGTTCTGCTCATCGCGCATGCGGACGTTGCTTCCTTGTGGAGTGCGGGACGCGTCGCCCAGTATCTGGGCGAGAGCGGTTCCCGCGACCGCTTTGCGCTCATACTGAACCGTTACCGCAAAGTGGCGGGATTCAACGAGTCCGAAACCGAAGCAGCCATTGGAGCACCGGTGCTCTGGCGGATTCCAAATCAATATTTTGCCGTCTCGGCAGCGATTGATCGCGGCGTGCCGCTCATGCAGACAGGCAATACTGAAATTGCACGCTCGATTACCGGCCTCGCTGAAATTTTGACGCAGGATGATTTGGATGTGAAGCGCAGTGCGTGGTCGTTATTTAAGACTGTCTAATTATGGCAAATCTGCAAGCGTTCGAGCGGAGCGAATACCAGCAGGTCAAAGCCGATCTGCATCGGAAGATTCTTGATCGCCTCGACCTCGAGAAATTAGGACGCTCGACTGGGGATGCAGCGCGCGAAGAAGTCCTCGTGCTCATTCGCAACTCGGTCAACAGCGAAGCCGTACCTCTCAGTTTTGCCGAGCGCGAACGTCTGGCCCGCGAGATTCTCGATGAGATCTTCGGCCTCGGGCCGCTCGAACCCCTGCTCAAGGACCCCAGCGTCTCCGACATTCTGGTAAACCGCTTTGACCGTGTGTATGTCGAGCGCGCCGGAAAACTCGAGATCACAGGGCTGACGTTCAAAGATAACCAGCACCTGATGCAGATTATCGACCGCATCGTATCCCGCATTGGCCGCCGTGTGGATGAGTCTTCACCCATGGTGGACGCTCGCCTGCAGGATGGATCCCGCGTCAATGCCATCATCCCCCCGCTTGCCCTCGATGGCGCCTGTCTGTCGATTCGCCGTTTTGGACGCGATCCGGTCACTTCACGGAACATGATCGACAACAAGACGTTGTCGGAGCCGATGCTCGAACTGCTTTCGGCGATGGTCAAGGGACGCCTGAACCTGCTCATTTCGGGGGGAACGGGCGCTGGCAAAACGACTCTTCTGAACGTTCTGTCCGGTTACATCCCGAATTCCGAGCGCATCGTAACCATCGAGGATGCTGCGGAATTGCAACTCAAGCAGGAGCACGTCGTTCGCCTGGAAACCCGGCCGCCGAACATCGAAGGCAAGGGCTCGGTGCGCATGCGGCAGCTTGTGATCAACAGTCTGCGTATGCGTCCCGACCGCATCGTCGTGGGCGAGGTGCGCGGCGAAGAAGCCTTTGACATGCTTCAAGCGATGAATACGGGCCACGAGGGATCACTGACCACAGTACACGCCAACTCCCCACGGGATGCTTTGAACCGCGTTGAGAACATGGTGTCCATGGCCAACCTCAACATTCCCGAGCGGGCAATTCGGCAGCAGGTAGCGAACGCCATTCACGCGGTTGTCCAGATCGCGCGCCTGTCCGACGGTACGCGCAAGGTGCTTACCGTGTCTGAAATCACAGGTATGGACGACGACATGATCGTCATGCAGGATGTGTTCGTTTTCGAGCGAAGCGGTATCGACGAGAGCGGACATGTTCGCGGGGCGTTTCACTCCACCGGCCGGCCGCCACATTTCGCGGCGCGCCTGGCGACCGCCGGTTGCCGCCTCAGCCCGGCGCTCTTCGAGTCCCGGTTGGAGGTCTAGGGCCATGCTTCTCGTTGCTGTGCTGGTGTTCGTGGTCGTCACCCTGGCGACCTTTGCCGGCATATCACTTCTTGACCAGCGGAAGGCGCAGGCTCGTATTTTGCGGGACCGTCTTTCCGCCGTCGACAAGGCTGCCGATCAGCCTCCGACACAAGTCGCTCTTCTCCGCGACGAGATGCTCAGCCGGATTCCGGCCTTCGACACGCTGCTGCGCCGCTCCGAGCGGGTGTCAGTCCTGCAAAAAATGCTTGCGCAGGGCAACGTCGATATTCGCGCCGGCAACTTCCTCATGCTCTGCGCGGTGTCGTGCCTCATTCTGGGCGCGATCGCTTTCATTGCCGGCGGGAACATTGTCTTCGGCTGGGTGGGGGCTCTGCTCGGGTTCTTCATCCCCTACGCCTACGCCTCGCACATGCGCACCAAGCGTTTCCAGAAGTTTGAGGAGAAGTTTCCGGAAGCGATTGATACGCTTTCCCGCGCCGTTCGCGCCGGACACGCATTCACCACCGCGCTCGAAATGATCGCTAACGAGCTTGCCGAACCCGTCGCGGGGGAATTTCGTCAGCTTTACGAAGAACAGAAGTTCGGCCTGCCGGTGCGTGATGCGCTGATCAACCTGACGGAGCGTGTCCCACTGGTCGACGTCAAATTCTTCGTGACAGCCGTCATGTTGCAACGCGAAACCGGCGGCAATCTGGCTGAAATTCTTGACAACCTTTCCTACGTGATCCGCGAGCGCTTCAAAATCCTCCGGCAGGTTCGAGTCCACACAGCGCAAGGACGCCTCACGATGGTCTTGTTGATGGCGCTCCCGCCTACCATCGTCGTGTTCATGCTGACGTTGAACCCGGGCTTTATCCGGCCATTGTTCACTGATCCCATCGGGCATGCCCTGATCGTGGGCGGCATCACGCTCCAGACCATGGGCTATTTCGTGATTCGCAAAATTATCAGGATCCAGGTCTGAGCCATGGCGATCATTGTCCTCACCGTACTGATCTTCGTCACCATCGCCGTGGTGGTGTTTGCCTTTGGAGCGGCCACTGTCGCTCCTTCGTCGGTTCTTGGCTCCCGTCTGCGCGAAATCGGCTGGCAGCGGCCCAAGACGCAGGAAAAGCCGCCGATGCGCGAGAGGATTCAGCAAGCTCTCGATCCGCTCAGCCGCGCCCTCCCCGTCTCGCCGAATGACGTCTCCCAGACCCGGGCATGGTTGATTCAGGCAGGCTATCGCGATGCCCAGCACATGGCGATTTACCGCGGATTGCGAGTTCTGTTTGCGGGCATCGGGTTCTTCACGGTCTTCTTGATCTCCGGATTTGATTCGCCCCTGCTGTTGTTGGGAGTATTTGCGTTCGGCTTCTTCGTGCCCCGCTTCATCCTGAAGCGAAAAATGCAGCAGCGGCAGATGAAGATCCGTCTCGGCCTTCCGGATGCGCTCGACCTTACGGTGATCTGCGTCGAGGCCGGTCTTCCGCTCGATCAGGCCATGACGCGCGTCGGTGACGACTTGAGCCACGCCCATCCGGAACTTAGTTCAGAATTCCATTTGTTTGATCTGGAAACGCGCGCCGGAAAACCGCGCGTGGAGGCTCTCCGCAACCTGGCCGCACGCACCGGCGTCGAGGATGTTCGCTCGTTGGTCGGAACATTGATTCAAACCGATCGCTTCGGAACCAGTGTGGCGCAGGCCTTGCGTGTCCACTCGGATTCCCTTCGCACCGAGCGTCGTCAACGAGCCGAAGAACAGGCTGCGAAGACCACGGTAAAGATGATTATTCCCCTCGTGCTCTTCGTAATGCCGTCCCTGATTTTCGTCACCGTCGGTCCGGCCGTAATTCAGTTGATGCGTCTGCTTCTCCCCATCACCGGGGGCGGCAAACACTAACCTCCAAACCCATTTGAGGAGTTGTCATGCCCCCCCTGGGGCCCACGGGATACGCCTTTAATCGAACGCGAGCCACATATCTCGCCACGGATCTCGTTATCGCTCGCACGCACTGGACCCGCTTTCGAGGCCTGATGGCCACGAATTCGGCCCTTTTCCCGCGGGGCCGCGGCCTCTGGATCAGCCCCTCCCACGGAATCCACACCTTCGCCATGCGCTTCCCGATCGATGCCGTATACCTTGACCGGGACCGAATTGTCATCCACATTGAAGAGGGGCTGAAACCGTGGCGACTGGCAGCCGTTCGCGGCCAAGCCGCCTCGGTTCTCGAGGTACCCGTCGGTACTGTGCTCGAGACCGGGACTGAACTCGGGGACCAAATCGATATATTTCTCGAGCATCCGCTTCGCACTGAGGCGGCATGAAAGCGCGGCTGCGATAATGAGGGTGAATGACGGACGTCGAGACCATTCCGGAAAGCGCTGCCCAGTGGCCTGAGCCGCCGCGCCTGCTCGTGGAGTGGTCGTCGCCCTGGGAAGAATTCAAGACCGCCTTTCGCCCCGCCATCGCACGCCCACCCAAGGCATTGGCCGGAGAAGCACCGATTGGCATGTTTCCCTACCGGGGCATGCTGTTTACCTGGATTCTTGAGTGCCTCCTGCTGGTTGCCATCATTGTGATTCCCGAGCGTATCGCCAGCCTTCAGCCGTATACACCTCCACCTCGCCCCAAATGGGACGTGATCTACTACTCCGGCGACGAATTGCCCCAGACTGCCGACCGAGGCGGGGCCCAAGCCGGACAAACGGGCCGGGCGGGAGGCCAACAAGCCCATCACCGGACGCAAACCATACGCGTGGCGCGAGGCGATCGGCCCGGTGAAAAAATAGTCGATGCTCCGAGCGTAAAACTGCCCCACAGCGATTCTGCGGTGGCAAACCTGCTTGCTTTCAAACCAAATCCGGGACCGCCGCCTGCGGAGGGCCTGCACTCGTCGCTTGTCGCGCCACCTCTGCCTGCGACAAGTGTCATACCCCCATCGCCGGACCTGAATTCATCGGTCAGCCGCACACAGAAGGGCCTCGCGACCAACGTCGTGCCGCCCGCTCCCGAAGTTGCCCATGTGAACACCCGCAGCGCGCCCACTGTGAACCCCTCGCTGATCGGGCCCGCGCCGGACGTCTCCCGCGACAAGATGCGGTCTGCGAATTCGCTGGCAACTAATTCGCTGGCAACTAACGTAGTGGCGCCCGCTCCGCGGGAGACCCCACGCGACCTCGCAAGTTCTCGCACTCCCCTTTCGCAAACTACTGCAGTGATCGCACCCCCAGTCTCATCTCCTCAACACGACGCGATGTCTGTCCCCAAGCTTTCGCTCCCAGTTCCCGCTGTGATCGCACCGCCCCCGTCCCAGGTAAGCCGTGATCTCAACAGTTGGGGAGGAACCCGTTCGGGGGACATTCGTTCTCAACCAGTGCCGCCTCCGCCAAGTGCAGCGGGCGGGGGCTCGATCGCACGTTCCGGGGGTGGCGCTCTCAATCCGCAGGTCGTGCCTCCTCCGGCAAGCATCGAAGGAAATCGCTCGTCGGGAGGCGGTTCTCGGGGAAACGGAGATCGCACGGGATCCACCCTTCTTGGATCCGCAACAGTGGTCCCCCCTCCTCCCGGCATCAGTGGCGGCCAAGCGCTCTCCGGTAGCGGAAGAGGAACCAAAGGCAGCGGAACCGGCGGCCCACTCGACCTCGGGTCTTCGGTCGCTCCGCCGGGTAATGCTGGCAATGCCTCAGGAAATGCAGTCGTTGTGTCC